>ERZ1034361.26-NODE-26-length-108002-cov-4.537614_pt1 | contig 108002 bp, 98 predicted proteins | sample MGYA00520617_ERZ1034361 | MGnify/ENA primary metagenome ERZ1034361 (study PRJEB33736, sample SAMEA104284507) | Azolla filiculoides | biome: Urban; feature: Water surface; material: Ditch water | place: Netherlands | collected 2015-10-28 | depth 0-0.1 m ... | reverse complement strand
AGTTCAACAGCGCCACCGCACAACACGGCTTGCTCACCGAACAAGTCGGTTTCTGTTTCTTCTTTGAAGTTGGTTTCAATGATGCCGGCTTTGCCGCCACCGTTGGCCATGGCGTAGCTCAGTGCCAAAGCAATGGCTTTACCACTCTTGTCTTGGTGCACTGCCACGAGGTGGGGCACGCCGCCGCCTTGTGTGTAAGTGTTGCGAACTGTATGGCCGGGGGCCTTAGGCGCCACCATCCAAACGTCGAGGTCTTCACGTGGCACCACTTGGTTGTAGTGAACGTTGAAGCCGTGCGCAAAAGCCAAAGACGCACCTTTTTTGATGTTGGGTTCAACATCATTGCGGTACACGTCGGCGATTTGTTCGTCGGGCAACAAAATCATGACCACGTCGGCAGCTTTCACTGCATCAGCAACTTCCATGACGGTGAGGCCAGCTTTTTCAACTTTGGGCCAGCTCGCGCCGTTTTTGCGCAAACCCACAACCACTTTCACGCCACTGTCGTTCAAGTTTTGTGCGTGTGCGTGGCCTTGTGAGCCATAGCCAATGATGGCCACTGTTTTGCCTTTGATGACGCTGAGGTCACAGTCTTTGTCGTAAAACACTTTCATGGGTTCTCTCCTTCAAAAATCGTTCAAAAAGTAAATGAGTCAAACGCGGAAATACGCGCTGAGTTAGACGCGCAAAATGCGCTCACCCCGGCCAATGCCACAAGCACCGGTACGGACTGTTTCAAGAATGGCGCTGCGGTCGATGGCTTCCAAAAACGCATCGTTTTTGGATTGGTCACCCGTCAGTTCCACGGTGTAGCTTTTGTCGGTGACGTCAATCACGCGACCCCGGAAGATATCGGCCATGCGCTTCATCTCCTCACGTTCTTTGCCCACGGCGCGCACTTTGACCAGCATGAGTTCGCGTTCGGTGTAGGCACCTTCAGTTAAGTCAACCACTTTGACCACTTCGATGAGGCGGTTCAGGTGCTTGGTAATTTGTTCAATGACGTCGTCCGAACCCGCGGTTTGGATGGTCATGCGTGACAAGCTGGGATCTTCGGTGGGGGCAACGCTGAGAGACTCAATGTTGTAGCCACGTGCGGAGAACAAGCCCACCACCCGAGACAATGCGCCGGGTTCGTTTTCAAGTAAGACTGCGATGATGTGTTTCATGTGCGATTCCTCTTTTCGCCGCCCTCCCCCGCACACGGTAATGTGCAGGCTTGGCGGTCAATAGATTCTTCTAAAGTTAATTCAATAAGTGCTTAAAGGTCTTCGGGGCTGAGCAACATTTCAGTAATGCCCTTGCCTGCTTGAACCATGGGGAACACGTTTTCTGTGGGGTCAGTGCGGAAGTCCATGAACACCGTGCGATCTTTGAGCTTGCGCGCTTCACGCAATGCAGGCTCGACGTCTTCGGGGCGCTCAATGAGCATGCCCACGTGACCATAAGCTTCGGCCAACTTGACAAAGTTGGGCAACGCATCCATGTAGCTGTGGCTGTAGCGGCCTGAATATTCAATTTGTTGCCACTGACGAACCATGCCCAAATAGCGGTTGTTCAAGGACAAAATTTTGATGGGCGTGTTGTATTGCAAGCAGGTAGAAAGTTCTTGAATGCACATCTGCACTGAGCCTTCGCCCGTGACGCAAAACACTTCAGATTCTGGTTTGGCCAACTTGATGCCCATGGCGTAAGGAATGCCCACGCCCATGGTGCCCAAGCCACCGGAGTTGATCCAGCGACGTGGCTCGTCAAACTTGTAGTACTGCGCGGCCCACATTTGGTGCTGGCCCACGTCGGACGTGATGTACGCATCGGCGTCTTTGGTCATGCCGTACAAAGTCTCAATGACTTTTTGGGGCTTGATGACTTGCGTGTTCTCGCTGTCGTACTTCATGCAGTTGCGTTGGCGCCAGCCGTCAATGGTGGACCACCAGGCACCCAAAGCATTGTTGTCAGGCTTCAAACCCGACTCTTTGATCATGGCGATGAGTTCAGTCAACACATCTTTGACGTCGCCCACAATAGGCACGTCGACCTTCACGCGCTTGGAAATGCTGGAAGGATCGATGTCGATGTGAATGATCTTGCGCTCGTTTTGCGCAAAGTGTTTGGGGTTGCCAATGACGCGGTCGTCAAAACGTGCGCCTACGGCCAACAACACGTCGCAGTGTTGCATGGCGTTGTTGGCTTCCCAGGTGCCGTGCATGCCCAACATGCCCAAAAATTTGGGGTTGGTGGCGGGGAATGCGCCCAATCCCATGAGGGTGTTGGTAACGGGGTAACCCAACATTTCCACCAGTTGGCGCAATTCTGCCGAGGCATTGCTGAGCAACACGCCACCGCCGGTGTAAATGTAAGGACGCTTGGCCGCCATCAGCAGCTGAAGCGCTTTGCGAATTTGTCCGCTGTGGCCTTTGCGCACAGGGTTGTAAGAGCGCATTTCAACTGATTCTGGGTAGCCGTTGTAGGGCACCTTGTTGAATGACACGTCTTTGGGGATGTCCACCACCACAGGGCCAGGACGGCCGCTGCGCGCAATGTGGAATGCCTTCTTCATGATCTCAGCCATATCACGGGCATCTTTGACCAAAAAGTTGTGTTTGACGATGGGTCGCGTAATGCCCACAGTGTCGCACTCTTGGAAAGCATCAAGACCAATGGCTGCAGTGGGCACTTGGCCACTGATGATCACCATGGGAATGCTGTCCATGTAGGCGGTTGCAATTCCTGTCACCGCATTGGTCAGTCCAGGGCCAGAAGTGACCAAGGCCACACCGACGTCACCTGTGGCGCGTGCATAGCCATCGGCCGCGTGAACCGCAGCTTGCTCATGGCGAACCAGTACGTGCTGAATGGTGTCTTGTTTGAAGAAAGCGTCGTAGATGTGCAAGACAGCACCACCTGGATATCCCCAGATGTACTTGACGTTTTCTGCTTGGAGAGACTTGACGAGAATTTCAGCGCCACGCAAATCTGTTGCGGAAGCACTGGCGGCTGCGGTAGCAGCAACGTTGGCCGCATTGGCCATTTCAGCTTTGGAGATTTCCATATTCAACCTTTGTGAATTTCTCTAACGAAAAACCTTGGGTGCTCTTTTGCGGGACTCTTGTGAAGTCGCATCAGAACTTAAGACCACCAACATGAGCCTGCACATGTAAGCACTTTGGCCGGATGGTGATCCGTTTGCGTTTTTTCAATTGCAACCCGGCATTATAGTGCCCAGAATGCCATAATCTCCCTCGCCCTGAACGGGTGCCGCATTTGGTGCATCACATTGGCCACAGAACAAGAACTCTCAGATTTCCTCAAGAACACCGAAAAACGTGCCTTCAAGCGCACGCTTTACCACGTTCGCAATGAGGAGTCGGCGCTCGACATCCTGCAAGACAGCATGATCAAGCTGGCCACGCACTACGGCGACAAGCCTGCCGCCGAATTGCCCATGCTCTTTCAACGAATTTTGTCCAATACCACCCTGGACTGGTTCCGTCGCCAAAAAACCCGAAACGCCTTGTTTTCCAACATGAGCGACTTTGGCACAGATGCAGATGGCGAAGATTTCGATTTTTTTGAAAACCTGGGCGGTCTGGGTGACCCCGGCTTGGGCGAAAGCACTGAAGACCAAACCCATCGAAAACAGGTTTTTCACCAAATTGAGGCAGAAATACAAGAATTACCGCCGCGTCAACGTGAAGCCTTCCTGCTGCGTTATTGGGAAGAGATGAACCTTTCCGAAACGGCGACAGCCATGGGCTGCACGGAAGGCAGTGTCAAAACGCACTGTTCTCGGGCTGTTCAGGCGCTAAGCAAAGCACTTCGCGCCAAAGGATTTAACACATGAAAACGCAAGCCAATCTCAACATGACAAGCGTTGACCGGGTGGGTCAGGCGCTAGCTCGCCGCCTGAATGAGCACGCCATGGACTTGCCGCATGACATCTCAGAGCGCCTTCGCGCCGCGCGCATGCAGGCGCTGCACCAGCGAAAACGTGAAACGGTCAGCCTCACTGTGCCCCAGTTGGTATTGGCGGCAGGCCATGCCGGCGGCCCCTCCGACGAAGGTTTGAATCTTTGGAGCAGACTGGCTTCGGCCCTGCCACTCATTGTCTTGGTATTGGGCTTGGCCACTATTCACATTTTTCAAAACGAGCTTCGCATCAATGAAATTGCGTCAGTGGATGGCGAATTGCTCATCGATGACCTGCCCCCAGACGCCTATACAGACCCCGGATTCTTGATGTTTTTGAAATCTAACCCGCTTCAAACCAAGGTGTCGGATTGAGACCTGTGCGCATTTTTCTTGTCCTGATCACTGGCCTGCTTTGCTTCGCGGCCGGTAGCGCATGTGCACAAGCCCCCACCCATGCGCCTCTTGCCGCAAGAGTACAAATGGATGCAGCGTGGAAGCGACTGACGCCTTATCAAAAAAAGGCATTGGCACCTTTGGCACCCCACTGGTCTCAAATCAATGAGGCACAAAGAAACAAGTGGCTGGCCATCTCTAACAACTTTGAAAAGTTAAGCCCCAAAGAACAAAGCACATTGCATGAGCGAATGGCCAATTGGGCCGCACTCAGCCCACAACAGCGTGCACAAGCTCGCCTCACATTCAACGAGACCAAAAGCATTGGGGCAGACGAGAAAAAATCACAATGGGAAGCTTATCAAGCACTGAGCAATGACGAGAAGAAAAAGTTAGCTGCGCAGCAAAAAACGGGCATTCAAGGGGCTGCTACCGCATCCAAAGCACCGCCCCCAGACAAAGTCATTCGTTTACCTGGAAAGTCAACACCCGCCACTGAATCGGGCAAAACGACTTCTGGTACCGTGATTGACAAAAAAACACTGCTGCCCACCACCGTTGTGATTCCGGAAGGCACCTGAAGTGAGCGATTGGTCGACGCCCTCCTTGGGTCGCAGAATGGCATGCTGGTTTTACGAGGGCATGTTGCTGTTTGGTGTGGTTTTCATCGCAGCGTATCTTTTTGGCACACTCAGCCAAACCAAACACGCTCTGCACAATCGGCACGGCTTGCAGGCTTTCTTATTTTTGGTCTTTGCCATTTACTTCACCTGGTTTTGGTCCAAAGGTCAAACGCTGGCCATGAAGACTTGGCACATTCAATTGCTTGACAAAGCAGGTGCCCCCGTTTCTCAGCCTCGTGCCTTGTTGCGTTATGTGTTGAGTTGGGTGTGGCTGCTGCCCCCCATGCTCGTCACGGCGCCGTTCCAGTTACCGGCAGCAGAGGTAGCCGTTTTGGTCCTTGGTTGGGTTGTGGTCTGGGCTTTACTCAGCCGCTTTCAAACTCGTGGACAATATTGGCACGATGTCTGGGCAGGGACACAGTTGGTAGACGTGTCCAAATCGCCCACTCCGTCAACGCAACCCTAAACCGCGCATGCACAGCCAAAACGTCAACCCTCAAAAAGCTCGCAAAGGCCTATCGCGCATCCTTCATGCCGCAGGCTACTCCATCGAAGGCCTCAAAGCTGGCTGGGGTGAAACTGCGTTTAGGCAAGAAGCCATCTTGGCTTGCATTCTCCTGCCCTTGGCTTTTTGGCTAGGTCAAACTTGGGTTGAAGTGGCTTTGCTCTGCGGCGCCGTGGTGTTCGTCATGGTGGTTGAACTCTTGAACACAGGCATTGAAACCGCCATCGATCGAATTGGCCCAGAATGGCATGAACTGTCCAAGCGGGCAAAGGACATGGGCAGCGCCGCGGTGCTTCTCAGTTTGCTGCTTTGCGTGGGCATTTGGTCCGCGGCCATTTGGAAGCTGTTGCATGGCTGAACCTGCGTTTTCACTGTGTGTTTACTGTGGCTCCAAGCCAGGTGACTTGCCCGCCTTTGCTGCTGTGGCGGAACAAGTGGGAAACTGGATTGGTCAGCACGGCGGTCAGCTGATTTATGGCGGGGGTCGCAATGGACTGATGGGCATTGTGGCAAACGCAACGATGGCCGCAGGGGGCCGGGTCGTAGGCGTCATTCCCCGAGCATTGGTAGAAAAAGAGTGGGCTCACACAGAGTGCACCGAGTTGCACATTGTTGAGACAATGCACGAGCGCAAGCAAATGATGGCCGAGCGAGCAGATGCCTTCTTGGCCTTACCAGGCGGCATTGGCACTTTCGAAGAGTTTTATGAGGTTTGGACTTGGCGCCAGCTGGGCTACCACGACAAGCCCATCGGCTTGCTCAATCTCAATGGCTACTACGACCCCATGCTGTCGTTTTTACAGTCGGTGGTCGCGCATGAGTTCATGGGCAAATGGCAAATGGATTTGATACAAACTCATTCGCAAGCCTCACAACTGCTGCCCAATTTGATTGAGGCCGCAGGTTTGTCAAGCGTGTTTCAAGGCAACGCCATTTAAACTGCGTCGTCGTCCACTTCCCCGGTACGGATGCGGATAACACGTTCTACGGACGTGATGAAAATTTTGCCATCGCCAATTTTTCCTGTTCTGGCAGCCTTCACAATGGCGTCCACGCAGCGCTCGACGTCTTCATCTTTGACGGCCACTTCGACTTTGACCTTGGGCAAAAAATCGACAACGTACTCTGCACCTCGATACAGTTCGGTGTGTCCTTTTTGACGTCCAAATCCTTTGACTTCGGTCACAGTCAAGCCCGTCACGCCGCACTCGGCGAGGCCTTCGCGCACTTCTTCCAATTTGAAAGGTTTGATGATGGCTGTGATTTGTTTCATGAAATAAGTCCAGACTGAAAAATTAGGCTCGGAATCGATTGGTTATAGGATAACGCCAATCTTTGCCAAAACTGCGGTGAGTGACACGAATTCCGACGGGTGATTGGCGGCGTTTGTATTCATTCAACTTGATCAAGCGCGTGACCTTCTCGACATCGGCCGGGTCAAAACCGTCGGCCACCAGGGCTGCAATGCCTTCATCATTTTCCATGTACCGTTGAACAATGGCGTCCAACACCTCATAGGGTGGCAAGCTGTCTTGGTCTTTTTGATCGGCTCGCAATTCAGCGCTGGGCGGTCGGGTGATGATGCGCTCGGGGATGGGCGCCGTTCCGGTGCCATAGGGGTCGTTTTGGTTGCGCCATGCAGCCAGGCGAAAAACTTGTGTTTTGACCACGTCTTTGATAACCGCAAAGCCACCCGCCATGTCGCCATACAAAGTGCAATAACCCGTGGCCATTTCGCTCTTGTTGCCTGTGGTGAGCACAATGGCACCGGTTTTGTTGGACAAGGCCATCAGCAAAGTACCGCGCGCACGTGCTTGAATGTTTTCTTCTGTGGTGTCTTCAGGTAAGCCTTTGAATTGATCTGCCAACGCTGCTTTGAACGTTTCAAACAAGGGAGCGATGGAGATTTCGTCGTATCGCACACTCAATCGTTTGACCATCTCACGGGAATCAAGCCAGCTGATGTCGGCGGTATAGGGTGATGGCATCATGACTGCGTGAATTTTGTCTGCACCAATGGCATCGACTGCCAACGCCAGAACCAACGCAGAGTCAATGCCACCGGACAAGCCCAAAATGGCGCCAGGAAAGCCGTTTTTGCCCAGGTAGTCGCGAATGCCCAAGACCAATGCGTGCCAAAGGTCCTCTTCCCAAGAGCTTTCAGGCACGATCTCTCGGCCTTTCAAAGCCACGCCACCTGTTTCAGCTGAGAGCTTGAGGTCAATGTATTGCAGACATTCCTTAAACGCGGGCGCCCTGGCCACTACTTCTGAATCGGCATTGACTGCAAAAGATCGACCTTCAAAAATTACCTCATCTTGTCCGCCAACTAGATGTGCATAAACAAGGGGCAATTGACAATCTTTGACCCGCTGGCTCATTTGAACCTCGCGTTCTAAGCCTTTGCCCACATGAAATGGCGATGCGTTCAACACCAGAAGGACCTGTGCCCCCGCTTCACGTGCCTTTTGAGCAGGTGCTGCAAACCAAGCATCTTCACAAATCAGCAAGCCCAATTGAACACCCGCCACCTCAAACACACAGGATTCGTGGCCAGGTGTGAAGTACCGACGCTCGTCAAACACTTGGTAATTGGGAAGTTCTTGCTTGGCATAGGTGGCAACGACTCGGCCTTCGGACAAGACGCTGGCACGGTTAAAGCGCTGCGTGATGGCAACGCTTTTGCTTTGGATACCGCCGCCCTGAGGGTGTCCCAGCACCACATGCATGCCTTTTAACCCAGCCAACTCACGGGCCACTGTTTTCAGGGCATCATCACAGGCGTCGATGAAGGCGGGTCGTAACAACAAGTCTTCGGCGGCATAACCACAGATGGCCAACTCGGGCGTGACCAAGACACGTGCGCCTTGCGCGTAAGCTTGATGGGCCGCATCGATGATTTTGCGGGCATTGCCCGCCATGTCACCCACGACGAAGTTGAGTTGGGCGATACAAAGTTGAAGGGTCATACAGGTGCAGGAATTCAGTTCCAACAATTATGTCATTGCAGTGCAGGATTCCATGCGAAAAATCTCAGCGCAAGACTGGGATTCTTTGCTGGCCAGACAATCCGAGCCCACCCCATTCATGCGTCACGCCTACTTGTGCGCAATGGAGGACAGTGGCTCGGCGTGTTCAGCAACCGGCTGGACGCCCCGGGTGCTCACCTTGCACCAAGCCGGCAACCCAGGTCCCGCAGACTTGGTGGCGGCCGTTGTCTTGTATGTCAAACCGCATTCGTACGGTGAGTATGTGTTTGATTGGGCCTGGGCGGATGCCTACCAGCGACATGGACTGAGCTACTACCCCAAAGCCGTTGGCGCAGTGCCCTTCACGCCCGTGCCTGGATCTCGATTATTGGCTGACTCCCCTGCCAGCAAAACAGCGTTGATCAACGCCATCGAGGCCATGGCCCAACAAGACGACTGGTCTTCTGTCCACCTTTTGTTTGTATCGGAAGACGACCAACAAGCGACGGCGTCGGCAGGATGGCTGTCTCGCCACACAGTGCAGTTTCATTGGCACAACGCCCTCTATGCAGATTTCGAGCAATTCCTAGGCAGCCTGAGTCAAGAAAAACGCAAAAAAATACGCCAAGAGCGGCGCAAAGTGAGCGAGGCTGGCGTTACGTTTCAAACGCTGTGCGGCACAGACATTCAAACCACCGACTGGGATTTTTTTTACAAATGCTACGCCCAAACTTATTTTGAGCATGGCAACGCGCCCTACCTCAGCCGTGACTTTTTTCAGCGCATGCAAGACACCATGCCCAATCACTGGGTGCTGTTCGTTGCAGAAAATGAGGGGCAACGAATGGCCTGCAGCCTGATTTCCATTGAAGGCCAAGTGGCGTACGGCAGGTATTGGGGCGCGCTAGAGCGGGTGGACTGTCTGCACTTTGAAGCTTGTTACTACCAACCCATAGCCTGGTGCATTGCGCATGGCTTGACACGGTTTGAGGGCGGCGCCCAAGGCGAACACAAAATGGCCCGCGCACTGTTACCGGTTAAGGCAAGCAGCGCTCATTGGCTTGCACACCCAGATTTTGCGGATGCCGTGGAACGGTATTTAGAAAAAGAAGGCCGCGGGGTAGCGGCCTATTTGGAAAACCTGGAGGCCAGATCGCCCTTGAAAAAAGCATGATCTAAAAGCCTTGAACCCCAAATGGGCTCAGGGCGATGCCATTGACTTTAAGCGTTGGCCTTTTGGTAATTGGCAATGCCGTCCAAGATTTCTTTCTTGGCTGATTCTGGGCCTTCCCAACCCAAAATCTTGACCCACTTGCCCACTTCCAAATCTTTGTAGTGTTCAAAAAAGTGAGCGATGGTTTTCAGACGCAGAGGATTCAAATCTTCTGGCTTTTGCCATTGCGTGTAGATCGACAGGATTTTGTCGGTAGGCACGGCCAACACTTTACCGTCTTCGCCGGCTTCATCTTCCATTTTCAAAATACCAATGGCACGGCAAGGCACCACGACACCAGGAATCAAGGGCACAGGTGTGATCACCAATACATCAACGGGGTCGCCATCACCACTGATGGTTTTAGGCACATAGCCGTAATTGGTGGGGTAATGCATGGCCGTGCTCATGAAACGGTCCACAAAAATGGCGCCAGTGGCTTTGTCCACTTCGTATTTCACGGGATCGGCATTCATCGGGATTTCGATGATCACGTTGAATTGTTCAGGAACTTTGCTGCCGGGGGTAACGTTGTCTAAGGACATATTTTCAAAAGTCTCAAGAGTTGATGTAAATCTGTGAAGGTAAGGATTAACCCCGATTTTACTTTCACAGGGCTTGCTTCTTCAAAACAATGCTCTTTTAATGAGTTCGTTGGCCAATCGAGTCCTTGAAGGGGTCGAGGAAGCAACGCCTGGAGGTGTTTCCCCAAGCGTTGCACCTCCGTTCAGCGACAACACTCAAGGAGATTGACATATGACAGGCAATTCAGCGTTGATTTTGGCGCTCGTTTGCGGACTGATCGCCGTAATTTATGGCGTTTGGGCTCGCGGATGGATTCTCGCGCAAGACCCTGGCAACGAGCGAATGCAAGAAATTGCAGCCGCCATTCAGGCCGGCGCGGCCGCTTACCTCGCCAGACAATACAAAACCATTGCCATTGTGGGCGTGGTTTTGGCCATTTTGATGGCCGTCTTTTTAGACATGACCACGGCCATAGGCTTCGTCATTGGCGCGGTGTTATCGGGCGCTTGCGGCTTCATTGGTATGAACGTCTCTGTTCGCGCCAATGTGCGGACTGCGCAAGCCGCCACCAAAGGCATTGGCCCCGCCCTCGATGTTGCTTTTCGCGGCGGCGCCATCACCGGCATGCTGGTGGTGGGCTTGGGTCTTTTGGGGGTCACAGGCTTTTATTGGTTCTTAGCAGGCAACGGCAACCTCACACCCAACGTGAAACTGTCCGTCGTTCTCAATCCACTCATTGGCTTTGCCTTTGGCTCCTCTCTCATTTCTATCTTCGCCCGATTAGGCGGCGGCATCTTTACCAAAGGTGCTGACGTGGGTGCCGACTTGGTCGGCAAAGTGGAAGCTGGTATTCCAGAAGACGACCCCCGCAACCCAGCCGTGATTGCAGACAACGTGGGCGACAACGTGGGAGACTGTGCAGGCATGGCCGCCGACTTGTTTGAAACCTATGCCGTCACGCTCATTGCCACCATGGTGTTGGGCTCATTGTTGGTGGCTGGCGCGCCAGGCAATGCCGTGATGTACCCCCTGGCCTTAGGCGCCGTGTCTATTGTGGCTTCCATCATTGGCTGCTTTTTTGTCAAAGCATCACCAGGCATGACCAACGTTATGCCCGCGCTTTACAAAGGCTTGGCCATTGCGGGCATTTTGTCTTTGATTGCCTTCTACTTTGTCACGATGTGGATCATGCCGGACAACGCCATTGCGGCCAGCGGTAGCCAAATGAAGTTGTTTGGTGCATGTGCTGTGGGCTTGGTCTTGACCGCAGCCTTGGTGTGGATCACGGAGTTCTACACCGGTACGCAATACAGTCCGGTACAGCACATTGCCCAGGCATCCACAACGGGGCACGGCACCAACATCATTGCCGGCTTGGGGGTGTCGATGCGCTCAACCGCATGGCCTGTGATTTTTGTGTGCATTGCCATTGTGGTGTCTTATGGCTTGGCTGGTTTGTACGGCATTGCTGTGGCCGCCATGTCGATGCTCTCCATGGCCGGCATCGTGGTGGCCTTGGATGCTTATGGCCCCATCACTGACAACGCAGGTGGCATTGCTGAAATGGCCGAGCTGCCCAGCAGCGTGCGTGACATCACCGATCCATTGGACGCCGTGGGCAACACCACCAAAGCCGTGACAAAAGGCTACGCCATTGGCTCTGCCGGTTTGGCATCTTTGGTTTTGTTTGCCGACTACACCCACATGCTGGAAACCTACGGCAAAGCCATCACCTTTGACTTGTCAGACCCTCTGGTCATTGTGGGCTTGTTCATTGGTGGCCTCATTCCCTATTTGTTTGGCGCCATGGCCATGGAAGCCGTGGGTCGGGCTGCCGGTGCCGTGGTGGTGGAAGTTCGCCGCCAGTTCAGTGAAATCAAGGGCATCATGGAAGGCACTGCCAAGCCAGAATACGGCCGCGCTGTAGACATGCTGACCACGGCCGCCATCAAAGAAATGGTCATCCCTAGCTTGTTGCCAGTGGTCGCCCCCATCGTGGTGGGCCTGCTGCTTGGCCCCAAAGCCCTGGGCGGTTTGTTGATGGGAACCATCGTCACCGGACTGTTTGTGGCCATTTCCATGTGTACCGGCGGCGGTGCTTGGGACAATGCCAAGAAATACATCGAAGACGGACATCACGGCGGTAAGGGCTCTGAAGCGCACAAGGCCGCTGTCACAGGCGATACCGTGGGCGATCCCTACAAGGACACGGCGGGCCCAGCCATCAACCCATTGATCAAAATCATCAACATTGTGGCGCTGCTCATTGTGCCGCTGGTGATGAAGTTTCACAGCTAATCCGCCATCCTGGGTGGCGACCGCCTGAGGGTCCGCCACGCAAGTGACACAAAGCCCGTGCATGGTCTTCATCGCGGGCTTTTTTACGCGCAAAATAGCACCATGCAACTCAATTTCATCCACAACCAATCGGTGGCCAGTCAAAGTGGGCAAACCTTGCCAGTGATTGACCCATCAGATGGCCAAACCTTTGACCACATTCAGCGCAGCAATGCCCAAGACATTGATGCAGCCGTAAAGTCTTCGCGGGAATGTTTCAATGGGCCATGGTCCAAATTGAACGCTGCAGAACGCGGCCGATTGCTCATGGCTTTGTCTCGCAAAGTCACAGAACATGCAGACGAGTTGATGAAACTTGAACAGCGCGACTGCGGCAAGCCTACGCAACAAGCCATGGCCGATGCACGCGCACTGGCCCGCTACTTTGAGTTCTATGCCGGAGCTTGCGACAAGTTTCATGGTGAGACCATTCCCTACCAAAACGGCTACAGTGTTTTGACATGGCGCGAACCCCACGGCGTCACTGGCCATGTGGTGCCATGGAATTACCCCATGCAGATTTTTGGCAGGTGTGTGGGCGGTGCGTTGGCCGCAGGCAATGTCTGCGTCGTCAAACCTGCTGAAGATGCGTGCTTGAGTTTGATCCGTGTGGCGCAATTGGCGGCTGAAGTGGGCTTTCCGCCGGGTGCCATCAACATTGTGACGGGCCTGGGTCACGAGGTGGGTGACGCTTTGGCCAAGCATCCCGACATTGACCACATCAGCTTCACTGGCAGCCCCACTGTGGGCACACTCATTCAACAAGCGGCGGCGGCAAGGCATTGCCCGGTCACGCTGGAGCTGGGTGGCAAAAGTCCCCAAATTATTTTTGCGGATGCAGACTTGGACGCTGCAATCCCCGTCATCATCAATGCCATCGTTCAAAACTCTGGCCAAACTTGCAGCGCCGGTTCACGCGTGCTGATCGAGAAAAGCATTTACGAGTCTTTATTGGCTCGACTGGGTGAGGCTTTTTCCAAGCTGCGTGTGGGCCCTGCCGCTGCCGATTTGAATTTGGGCCCACTGATACGGGCTTCTCAAAAACAACGGGTTGAAGGCTTTTTAGAAGAAGCCACAGCCGCAGGCATTGCGATTGTGGCGCAAGGCAAGGTCGTTTCCGAAGCACCCAAATCTGGTTTTTATCAAGCGCCTGTCTTGCTGCGTGATGTGCCTGTCAACCACCGCGTGGCCCAAGAAGAAGTGTTTGGCCCTGTGCTGTCTGCCATGTGTTTTGACGGCGAAGATCAGGCCATCGCGATGGCCAATGCCACATCCTTCGGATTGGTTGCGGGGGTTTGGACGCGCGATGGTGGACGTCAATTCCGAATGGCCAAGCGACTGCGCAGTGGTCAGGTCTTCATCAACAACTACGGCGCCGGTGGCGGCGTGGAATTACCCTTTGGCGGCGTGAAGTCTTCTGGCCACGGCCGCGAAAAAGGTTTCGAAGCACTGTATGGTTTCACCACCTTGAAAACGGTGGCCATTCACCACGGCTAACCCCTCATTTGAACATCAGGATTTCCAATGAACATCAATCAAAAAGTTGTCATCGTGACCGGATCTGGCGGCGGCATTGGCGAAGGCATTGCCAAACACTTTGCCGCCAATGGCGCCAAAGTATTGGTCAATGACATCAACGCCATGGCGGGTGCCAAAGTGGTCAAGGACATCCAGGCGGCCGGTGGCACAGCCTCTTTCTTTGCCGCCGATGTCACCAGCTCGAAGGATGTTAAAGCCTTGGTACAAGAAGCTGTCAAACTTTGGGGCCACTTAGATGTGATGATCAATAACGCAGGTTGGACACACCGCAACCGACCCGCCCTGGAAGTCAGCGAGGATGAATTCGACAAATGCTATGCCGTCAACATGAAAAGCATTTACTTGGCTACTGTTCATGCTGTGCCAGAGTTTCGTAAAAACGGGGGCGGCTCGTTCATCAATATCGCATCGACTGCCGGCATTCGCCCTCGCCCGGGCCTGACTTGGTACAACGGCTCCAAAGGTGCCGTCATCACCACGAGCAAGTCACTGGCAGCAGAACTGGGGCCTGACAACATTCGCGTGAATTGCATCAACCCCGTCTTCAACCCAGACACGGGCTTGTCCGCCGAATTTGCAGGCGGCCCTGTTGACGAAGCCAAACGCGCCAAATTCATGGCCACCATTCCACTGGGACGCTTCTCCACCGCACTGGATGTGGCCAATGCGGCCCTGTACTTGGCCAGCGATGAAGGTGCCTTCATCAGCGGTGTGTGCATCGAAGTCGACGGCGCACGCTGTGTCTGAACGCGTCATCCCCATCATCAGCCAAGCGCTGGGCAATTTGAGCGTGCCGGTGCTGTCCAGCACCGACCCAGCCATGGCTGACCCGAACTTGAAAGACGGGTTGAACAGGCCTTTGCGTGACCTGCGCATCAGTGTCACCGATCGTTGCAACTTTCGCTGTAGCTACTGCATGCCGAAAGAAATTTTCAACAGTGACTATGTCTACTTGCCACAAAGCGCGCTGCTCAGTTTTGAGGAAATTACAAGAACAGCACAAAGCTTCATCGCACTGGGGGTCGAAAAAATCAGGCTCACGGGTGGTGAGCCCCTGCTTCGCAAAAATCTCGAGGTTTTGATTCATCAATTGTCTGGCCTGCAAACTCTTTCCGGACACGCCTTGGACATCACCCTGACAACCAATGGTTCTTTGCTGGCCCGCAAAGCGCAAAGTTTGAAAGATGCAGGATTGAAGCGCGTCACCGTCAGCCTAGACGGTCTTGACGACGCAGTTTTCAAAAGCATGAACGATGTCGATTTTCCGGTCAGCGATGTGCTGGACGGCATTGCCGCAGCGCAAGCCGCCGGACTGGGTCCGATCAAAGTCAACATGGTGGTCAAAAAAGGTACCAACGAGCAAGAAGTACTGCCCATGGCGCGCTACTTCAGGGGCAAGGGCATCGCCTTGCGCTTCATTGAGTACATGGATGTTGGCGCAACCAATGGCTGGCGCATGAATGAGGTCATGCCAAGCGCTGACGTTTTGCAATTGCTGCAAACAGAATTGGCTTTGGCACCGTTGGCGCCTTCGCAAACCGGCGAAACAGCAGAACGCTGGGGGTATCTCGATGCGCATGGACATCACGATGCCAGCCTGGGTGAAGTTGGCTTCATCAGCAGTGTGACCAAAGCCTTTTGCAGCGATTGCAATCGCGCCCGTCTCACTACGGAGGGTCAGCTTTACTTGTGCCTTTTTGCCAGCCAAGGCTATGATTTAAAACCTTTGATCCGCAGCAATTCCGAGCCAGAAGCCCTGACACACGCCATTGCAGCCATCTGGTCGCAACGAACCGAAAGGTATTCTGAAGTGCGGCAGCAAGTCTTGGTTGAGTCAGACCAAGCCACCGATCCTGGCCACGCGCTCAAACGTAAAGTTGAAATGAGTTACATCGGAGGCTAACGCCCTTCTCACTTTGAATTGCCTTCCCATGAACGAACACAGCATCACCGGATTAATTTTGGCAGGCGGCCGCGGCGCACGCATGGGCGGCATAGACAAAGGGCTTCAAAACTTCAATGGCACACCTCTCACTTTGCATGCATTGATGCGACTTCAAATGCAAGAAGGAAGCCCTCTGTCGGAGGTGATGATTGTTGCCAACCGCAACTTGTCAGCTTACGAATCCTTGGGAGTACAAGTTTGGCCCGACAGCACCGATGGTTTTGCCGGCCCCTTGGCTGGATTTCTCACAGGCCTAGAGCGGTGTGAAACAGAATTGATGCTCACGGTGCCTTGCGACAGCCCACTATTCCCCTTGAACTTGGTCGAAAAATTATTGAGCGGCTTGGTTCAAAACAATGCGGACATCGCAGTTGCCGCGGCTAGAGAAGAAGATGGCGGACTCAGGCCTCAGCCTGTTTTTTGTTTGATGCGTGTCACACTGTTAGAAAGTTTGGTGAAGTTCATGCAAGCTGGGGGCCGAAAAATTGATGCATGGACCGCACAACACACATGCGTTGTCGTGCCCTTCGATACACCCGACGTAGAACCCAGGGCGTTTTTCAATGCCAACACCATTGAAGAACTTCATCGCCTCGAAACAAGCCCATGACACCACCCAAAACTCTGGCAGAGATTGCTGCAAACTTGCAAGGCTACGACCCACAAGCCTTGCCAGTCCATGACGTTTTAAGTTTTCTCAGCCAATTGGCAACCCCCGTCACGTCCTTGGAAGACGTGCCCATTTTTGAAGCCTTGAACCGCGTCGTGGGGGTTGATGTCATCAGCCCAGTTAACGTTCCACCACACGACAATTCGGCCATGGACGGTTATGCGTTCAAGGGCGAGCAACTTCAAAACCAGGAAGCCCTGACACTGACTGTTGTCGGAACGGCGCTGGCGGGCAAAGCTTGGCAAGGCAGCGTCAAGTCAAATGAGTGCGTCAAAATCATGACGGGTGCCATCATGCCCGCGGGACTGGACACTGTGGTGCCGCAGGAACTTTGCAAAATCGCCGCAGACAGCGTGGTCATACCCGCTAGCTTGCTTCGTGCAGGTGACAATCGCCGGCTATGCGGTGAAGACTTAAAGCTCAACAGCGCCGCACTGACCAAAGGAACCCAAATAACACCCGCCGCAATGGGACTGCTCGCAAGCCTGGGGCTCCCCAAGGTTAAAGTTTTCAAGCGCTTGAAAGTGGCTTATTTCTCCACAGGCGATGAGATTCTCAGTTTGGGTGAAATGCCACGCGAAGGTGCTGTGTATGACAGCAACCGTTACACGGTTTTTGGCCTGCTGCACAAGCTTGGATGCGAAATGCTCGACATGGGTGTTGTGCAGGATGACCCTGTTCTTTTAGAGCAAGCTTTTACCCAAGCAGCGCAAGTGGCCGATGCCGTGATCACCAGTGGCGGTGTCAGCGTGGGTGAAGCGGACTTCACCAAAGCCATGATGAAAAAATTGGGCGACGTGGTGTTTTGGAAAATTGCCATGCGCCCCGGGCGCCCCATGGCGGTGGGAAAACTGACGCAGGGCGATCGCTCTGCGGTGCTGTTTGGTTTGCCTGGCAACCCTGTCGCCGTCATGGTCACCTTCTTGGCCTTTGTCAAACCTGCACTGTTGCAAATGATGGGCGTTACTGATGCACAACGACCCATGGTGCGCGCAAAAACACAAGAGGTGCTCCGCAAAAAACCCGGACGCACCGAATATCAAAGAGGAATTGCCACGCGCAACTTAGAAGGTGAATTGCAAGTCATCACCACCGGCAACCAAGGCTCTGGCGTTTTGAGCTCCATGGTTCAAGCCAATTGTCTGATTGTGTTGTCACACACCCAATCAACCGCGCAAATTGGCGATTGGGTGGATGTCTTGATGCTCTAACTTAGACGTGCTTGTGAACGGCTTCTGACGGCGTGTCCACCACATTCTGTTTGTTGGGGCCAGGCACCGTTTTACGTGCGAACAGGCTGTACATCGTAGGCACCACAAAAATGGTGAGCAAGGTACCAAAACTCATGCCGCCGACAATGACCCAGCCAATTTGAATGCGACTTTCGGCGCCGGCGCCCTTGGCAAGGGCCAGGGGCAAAGCACCCAACACCATGGCACCCGTGGTCATCAAAATGGGACGCAAACGCTGGCCAGAGGCCTTCACAATGGCCTCAAACGTATCGACACCCTGCTCTCGCAATTGGTTGGTAAATTCAACGATCAAAATACCGTGCTTGGTGATCAAACCCACCAGCGTGATCAATCCAATTTGAGAGTAGACATTGAGCGTGCCCCCCGTCAGCTTTAAGGTCATTAGCGCACCAAACATAGACAGAGGCACGGACAGCATGATCACAAACGGATCAATAAAACTTTCAAACTGCGCCGCCAAGACCAAGAAAATAAAGAACAAGGCCAATACAAACACAATGACCAATGCGCCTTGAGAGTTTCTAAACTCTCTGGAGGTGCCGTTCAGTTCTGTGGTGTAACCTGTTTTCAAAATTCCAGCAGCGGTGGTGTCCAAAAATTTCAAGGCGTCACCCAAGGCATAGTCAGGCGCCAAATTGGACGTGATCGACACTGAACGACGTTGACCAAAGTGATTCAACTCACGGGGTGAAACGCTTTCACGAACTTTGACCAAAGCAGACAGCGGAATGACCGCGTCATTGCGCCCGCGGACGTAGATGTTGTCAATGTCGTCGGGCGAGTTTCGGCCACTGCTTTGTGTTTGAACAATGACATCGTATTGCTCGGCATCACGTTTGTAACGCGTCACAACACGTCCACCCAACATGGTTTCAACCGCGCGCGCAACAACATCCACGTTGATGCCAAGCTCGGCAGCTTTGACACGATCGACATCAATTCGAAGTTCTGGCTTATTGAGTCGCAAGTCGACATCGGGCGAAATGAAGCCAGGGTTTTTGGCAATTGCGTCTAACATTTGCCGCGTTACCAGGTTCAAATTTTGGTAGCTGTCAGAGGTTTGGATGACAAAATTAACGGGACGCTCACGGAACCCTTGCCCCAAAGATGGTGGGGTGATGGGAAAGGTGTTGATGCCGGCAATGCCGTTGAATTTCCCCTGCAACTCACGGGCAATTTCCAAGGTGGTTCGCTGGCGTTGGTCCCAATCAACGGCTCGGTAAATGACGCTGCCTTGCGCCACGGTCGGGTTGCCCAAGTTGGCGAAGATGCGGTCAAATTCTGGATAAGTACTGCCAATTTTTTCCAAGGCTTTTGCGTACTTGTCGGTGTATTCTAGTGTGGAGCCGTCAGGTGCGTTGACCGTCGCCAAAATGGTGCCGCGGTCTTCTAAGGGCGACAACTCTTGTTTCATGCTGGGGTACACAATCACAATGCCCACGCCACAAGAGGCCATGATCAGAACCACGACCCAGCGGGCTTTTGTCAGCACCGTCCTGAGAAATTTCTCGTACCCGTTGGACATATTGGTCAGGAGTTTCTCCATGAACCGATCGAACCGATTGGGGTTGGGGTTGTGGCGCAACAGCAGCGAACTCATCATGGGCGACAGCGTTAAAGCAACCACGCCCGAGACCAACACCGCCCCAGCCAAGGCCAACGCAAATTCACTGAACAGCTTGCCGGTTCGCCCGGGCGTAAATGCCAGCGGGGCAAATACAGCAGCCAACGTGAGTGACATGGCCACAATGGCAAACCCAATTTCTTTGGCGCCTTTGATTGCTGCTGAAAAGGGATCAAGTCCTTCTTCAATGTGTCGGTAAATATTTTCCAGCATCACAATCGCGTCGTCCACGACCAAGCCAATGGCCAATACCAAGGCCAACAAGGTCAAGGTGTTGATGGTGAAACCGGCCAATGCCATCATGGCAAACGTACCAATCAAACTCACTGGAATGGTGATGATGGGGATGATGGACGCACGCAGCGTTCTTAGAAAAACAAAGATCACCAAGGCCACCAAAATGACTGCTTCAACGATGGTTTGAAACACGCTTTTGATGGACTTGTCAATGAAGACCGAGTTGTCGTTGGCAACATCAATGCCCAAGTCTGCTGGCAAATCTTGTTTCAGACGCGGCATCATGTCGCGCACGCCTTTTGACAACTCAAGGGGGTTGGCCGTCGCTTGTCGAATGACACCTGCCGAAATAGCCGACTTGCCATTCAAGCGCACACGGCTGCGGTCGTCAGCAGTGCCCTCCTCAACTTTGGCGACGTCTCGAATTTTGATGGGGAAGCCGTTGACATTGCGAATGGTGATGTCACCAAACTGCCCTGCTTTGATCAGGTCTGTTTGCGATGTGACAGAAAACTCTCGTTGCAGCGACTCAATGCGGCCAGCAGGCAACTCTAAGTTACTGCGGCGAATGGCATCTTCGACATCTTGGGAGCTTAGACGATAGGCGGCCATACGGCCTGCATCCAGCCACACACGCATGGCGTATTTGCGTTCGCCGTAAATGCGCACATCGGCCACACCCGTGACCGTTTGCAACCTGGGTTTTACCACGCGATTGATCAAGTCATTGATCTGCAGCGGCGACAAGGTGTCACTGGAAAAAGCCAACCAAATGACTGGGAATGCGTCGGCCTCAACTTTTGCAATGACAGGCTCTTCAATGGCTTGCGGCAAACGGCCTCGTATGCGAGAGGTGCGGTCACGCACCTCGGCAGCTGCCGTGTCCGCATCTTTTTCCAGACGAAAACGCACAGTGATTTGAGACTGATCGGCGCGGCTGATGGACGTGATGACATCAACTGCATCAATGCCCGCAATGGAGTCTTCCAGGGGCTTGGTCACTTGAGACTCAATCACCTCGGCAGATGCCCCAGGATATTTCACACTGACGGTGACTGTGGGCTCGTCAATTTTGGGGTATTCGCGCAGGGAGAGCCGATTGAAACTGACCGCGCCAATCAACAGGATCAGCAGCGACAAAACGGTCGCAAAGACCGGCCTGCGGATGGACGTTTCAGCGAGCAGCATTCAGACCTCGCAAACATGGGTTGTCGCCAGCGCTGACGGGCGCCTTGCCTTTGCCTTGTGATGGCGCAGCTTTTTCAACAGTTGCAGATGCGCCACCTTGAGCGCCAGGTGTCGGTGCGCCGGGGGCGCCGTTATTGGCCCCTGCCTGTGCCTTGGACATGTCAACGATTCGAACCAGCGTCCCGTCTTTTTGCAAGCGCTGTTGGCCCGCCACGACCACGGCGTCACCTTCTGACAAGCCATCCAGAATCTCAACCTTGCCGGGCTGACGCAAACCGATTTTGACCGTGACGCGCTCAGAGACCAGTTCATCTTTGTTGGCGCCAGGCACCACTCTGACCACAAATGACCGTCCGCCCTGAGGCACGATGGCCTCTTCAGGAATGACCAATGCGTCGACTCGTTCACCAAACACCGCATTCACTCGCGCAAACATGCCAGGTCGGAGTTGCATTTGTCGATTGTCGATACAACCGCGCACGCCGACTGAACGGGCATTGGCATCGATCAACGGATCGATGGCCTGGATCACCGCCGTGAACTTGCGGCCAGGCAGTGCGTCAAAACTCACCTGCGCTTTTTGACCTGGCTTGATCTTGGATTGGAAACGTTCGGCCAAACGGAAGTCCAACAGCACAGCATCGATGTCTTCGATGTTCACCATGTCGGCGCCGTCTTTTAAATAATCGCCGGCATTGATTTGACGCAACCCGGCCACCCCGTCAAAGGGCGCCACTACTTTCAGACGTTGCAAGGTGGCTTGTGCCAGTGACAGCTTGGCTTGCGCCACTTGCAAGGCGGCCTCGCTTTCATCCAAGGAACGCTTGCTGATGAAATTTTGGGCCACCAGATCTTGATTTCGCTTGTGATTGGCCTTGGCAATGGACAACTCTGCGTTGGCTTGCATCACTTGTGCTGCGGGCAACTGGTCGTCAAACTGAACCAGTACTTGGCCCTTTTTAACCCGCTGACCATCTTTGAACAACACTTGGCTTACGCGCCCGCCGACTTCCGGTCTTAAAACCACCCCTTGATTGGATCTGAGGCTGCCAACCGACTGTGTTTCGTCGACCAGCCTGGCTTTTTCTGCTTTGGCCACCTCGACGGCGGTAGGACGGGATGGGCCACTCGCAGGACTCGAAGCGGAGGCAGTTGCGGAGGCACTTGCAGAGGCAGGTGCGGCAGGTGCGGCAGGTTTATTTTGGAGCCACCAAGCGGCGCCAGAAGCAGCCGCAACACCAACCAAAGCAATGGCGAGATAAGGTTTTTTGAAAGACATCAATGTTTCCGAACGAGACCTAAAACAGTTTTGAAATGTAACAGGAGTTCTCGCTCGGCAGCATCCGCAAAAACCTCAAGCGGCTCGGCAGAAAACTCATGCTTTACCTGGTCTTTACATGAACAAAGAGGCCAAATGACCGTTAATGCAAACTACGTCATCGCTTCAAAGCTTGGTCAACGCCTAAATTGGCCAGTGCATCTGCACGCTCATTGCCGGGATCACCGGCATGCCCCTTGACCCAACGCCAATCAATCAGGTGCCCAGAATTGCTGACCAAGGCATCCAACTTTTGCCACAAATCGGCATTTTTGACGGGTTGCTTGGCTGCTGTACGCCAGCCTCTGGCTTTCCAGCCATGAATCCATTCCGTGATGCCTTTGCGCACATACTCGCTGTCCAAATACAAGGTCACCTTGCAAGGCCGCTTGAGTGCCAAGATGGCCTCGATGACGGCCGTCAGCTCCATGCGATTGTTGGTGGTCTCGAGTTCACCCCCGAAAATTTCACGCACCATGTCACCTGAACGCATCAAAGCACCCCAGCCACCGGGTCCGGGATTGCCTTTGCAAGCACCATCTGTGTGTATTTCAACGTGATTCAAATTCATTCTCTCTTTGTAGGCTGTTTGTGCCCGAAGGGCTGACTTGCCTTTGTGCAACGCTGACGGCCGACTTGGCGTGGGATCGACGGGCTTTCCAACTGACCCCCACAATGCGTCCGCCTTGAACCTTCTTCACAGCGACCAAGGCATAGGTGCCGCCCAAAATGGGCCACCACTTGGCGCCCCACGTGTCTAACCATGACCATCGGCTCAACCAACTGGCCTTGTCCATCGCCGGTCGCCAACAGCCAAAGTGACTGACCTTGACCTCGAAGCCAAGTAGGCCCAACCAATCTTTGAGGCGCCAATAGGCAATCAATTCATCAACAGGTGGCGCGCTCAGACCCGAATACCCCCACTTTTGATACCACTGTGAACGTTTGTGGCGCCACCCAAAAAGACTGGTTGGGTTCAATCCCGTGATGACCAGATGGCCCTCGGGAACCAACACCCTGTGCGCTTCACGCAAACTGGCATGCGCATCCAAGCTAAGCTCGAGACTGTGAGGCATGACCAGCAAATCCAAACTGTCGGCCTGAAAGGGCAAGGCCACACTGTGTGCCGACAAATCAAAGGCTTTGTGAACCCGCTCAACATTGAGATCGTCGGCTGCCAACCATTTGTGAGGCATTCGATTGGTCCGCAAACCCTCCAATTCAGGCATGCCCAATTGCAATGCATGGTAGCCGAAGATGTCTGACACCAAATCGTCTATTTTTTTTTGCTCCCAATCGAGCAAGTAGGCACCCGCTGGCGAACTCAACCAATGTCGCCATGCTTGCGACATCGAGCTGCTTTCTATAATAGGATGAGTCATGAACCTTATTCCGCTGCCCGCATTTTCTGATAACTACATTTGGTTGTTGCAACACCAAGGTCACGCTTTGGTGGTCGACCCCGGCGAATCGGAACCTGTCACGACTTGGCTCAGAGAAAACCAGCATGTGCTGGATTGCATTTTAGTCACCCATCACCATGGTGACCACACGGGTGGCGTCGAAATCTTACAAAAGCAAACAGGCGCCAAAGTCTATGGGCCGGCAACCGAATCACTGCCCTTCGATTTTCATGGCTTGAAACAAAACGACCAGGTCTGCTGGCAAGGTTTAAATTTTTCCGTCTTGGATGTGCCGGGTCACACAGCAGGCCACATTGCCTACTGGACTCAGCCAAGCGCGCAAGACCCTCTATTGTTTTGCGGAGACACCTTGTTCTCAGGCGGCTGTGGCCGTATCTTTGAGGGTACGCCAGCACAAATGCTCAACTCAATGGACACCCTGGCGATGCTACCAAGCGCCACTCGCGTTTGCTGCGCCCACGAATACACTTTGAGCAATTTAAAATTTGCACAAGCGGTCGAACCTCACAACCAATTTCTAAGAGACCATGTCATTCTCTGCCAACAGCTCAGATCGAAAAATTTGCCAACACTGCCCACGCAGCTGGCACTTGAATTGAAAATCAACCCCTTCTTGCGAAGCCGCCAAGCGTCCGTCGTCCAGGCGGTCAAAGCCTTTGCCCCACATACAGCCAACCAAGACGTCGACATCTTCGCCAACTTGCGTGCATGGAAAAACGAATTCAAATGACAATTTCAGACTTACAAAGTTTCAGCAAATGCTGGGCCGTCGCCAGCATGGCTGTATTGATCACCGGCTGCGCCAACCTCGAGCCGCTGACAGAGACCCCCAGTGCCCAAGCTGCAGTTGAAGCGCCGGCCTTGACGGTGGCGCCCGTCAGCCCTGCCAAACCAAAGCCGACAAAGCACAAAATTGAAGTCAGCACCGAACCCCCTGCCGACATTTGGGTCAGGATTCGTCAAGGCTTTGCCATGCCAGACCTTGAAACGGATCTGGTCAAAGACCGCGAAGAATGGTACGCCGCACGACCGGACTACATGCTGCGGATGACCGAGCGTTCCCGAAAATACATGTTTCACATTGTCGAGGAGCTTGAGCGCCGCAACATGCCCACTGAATTGGCATTGCTACCCTTCATCGAGTCGGCCTTCAATCCAGAAGCTGTCTCTTCAGCAAAGGCCGCAGGAATGTGGCAGTTCATGCCTGCAACGGGAAAATACTTCGATTTAAAACAGAACATGTTCCGGGATGAGCGCAGGGGCGTGATTGAGTCCACCCGCGCGGCGCTGGACTATTTGCAAAAGTTGCATGGCATGTTTGGCGACTGGCACCTGGCCTTGGCAGCCTATAACTGGGGCGAAGGCAGTGTCAGCCGTGCCATTGCCAAAAACAAAGCTGCGGGTTTGGGTCAGACATACACTGACTTGAACATGCCCAATGAAACACGCTACTACGTCCCTAAGTTGCAGGCTGTCAAAAACATCATTTCTCAGCCCGAGAACTTCAACGCACGCCTGCCACTGATACAAAATCACCCTTACTTCAAATCCGTCAGCATCACGCGAGATATCGATGTGAAGTTGGCCGCCAATTTTGCAGGCATCAGTTTGGATGACTTCAAGGCATTGAACCCCTCCATGAGCCGACCTGTCATTTTGGCGGCAGGCACACCCGAAATTTTGCTGCCTTGGGACAATGCAGATAAGTTTTTACGCCGACTGGAGGAACATGCCAACAAGCCTTTGGCCAGCTGGACTGCTTGGTCCGTCCCAAAGACAATGAAAATTGCTGAAGCCAGTCAATTGGTCAACATGACTGTGTCGGAATTGCGCAGTGTCAATCCCATTCCAAACGGCATGCAGATCAAGCAAGGCTCAACTTTGCTGGTGACACGTCAAGGCGCATTGGACAACGATGTGACCGAGCACTTGGCTGATAACGCACAAATTTCATTCACGCCCGAAGTGATGTTGCGTCGAATCAAGGTGACGGTCTTGAAAGGCGACACCTTGGTCAGTTTGGCCAACAGGCACGACGTGTCACCCAGCAGCATTGCCGCATGGAATAAATTAAAAGTACCTGCAGTTCTGAAGCCCGGCCAGTCCATCGCCATCTTGGTGCCGACGACAGCCAGCTCTTCGGGTAGCAAAGTACTGGCCAAAAAATCGAACATCAATTCGGGGGTCAAACAGGCATCACGTCAAACCCCCAAACGCGTGGCCACCCACAAAACAAAACCTCAACCAAAGGGGCAAGCGTCAAGCGATGTTAAAGTTTCTGTTCAGTCCAGCGCAAAAACAAAGTAAGCCTATGTGTTAAGTTTGCGCTTAAGCCCAGCGACAAATTGTGGCGTATAACTTTTCTCTAAAGAAGGCAAACTGCGCAAGTCAGCACCAGTGCGAATAGCACGGGCGCGCCAAGCATTTTGCAGCGCTTCCCGCCCAAACAAACCATCTAAGCTATAGCTTTCGCGTACTTTTTCAAGGGCGCCCAAATACAAAGCACGATCCCCCATCCAATGGTGTGAGGGCATGGTTTTCAAAATATCAGTAGGGCCTGCCGTTTTAAGCCAATTCAAGGCGCGCAAGACACCTGTGGTCAATGATTGCGTGATGTCCGCTCTTTTTTGCAGAAATTCAGTGCGGCCAAACAAACAAGCAGAAGCCAGAGGACCGCCAAACATTCGCTGCGTGCTGGCCAACGTTCGTGTGTCGGCCAAAATACGCAGCTCGTTTTTTTGCTCTAAATAGTGAAGAATGGGGTCTACGTGGCACAACGCTTCGACCGTGCCAGCGCGCATGGCCTCCATGACCGAGGATGTGCTGCCACCCAGCGCCACAAAATGAACGGCATCAGCTGAAAGTCCAACTTGCTTGACCCAGTGCTGCGCGATCCAATGGGTGGCCGAGCCCGCAGATGAGATACCGATTTTCAAAGATTTGAGATCCAAAATGTGTTTCATACCGGCAGCACGACGGCTTGCCAAACCCACACTGATTTGAGGCGCTCTTGATTGCAACACAAAGGCTTTAAATGCCATTCCAGAAGCTTGTAAATCAAACACATGCTCAAAAGCCCCAGACACCACATCGGCTTGACCACTCAGGGCAGCTTGCACGGCAAGACTGCCAGAATCGCAATCGACCCAATCGACTTGCACGCCTTCTTGTTTGAGAAAGCCCAGCTGATCAGCCAAGACCACAGGCAAGTGATACAAGCTGCCTCTGGCGGCCAAAGCGATGCTGACGCGTTGGGTGCTGATTGCAGAAAGCGCAGCAACAGGCGCGCTCAGCAGCGTGGCTGCCGTCACAGCGGTGAATCTTCGACGCCCTGGTCTGTCAACCACCACAATACCCCTTGATTAGTTCCCATGAAAGATGGGTTCAGCATACAAAGGTATTGGTGTTTGCACATTGGGACACATCCCAAGCGGGTTAATACGTAAGCTAGAACGCTAGGAACGCAAAGTGGCACTAACGGCGATCAACCAAGGCATGCGCAATGGTGCCAAGGTCGACATACTCTAGCTCACTGCCTGCAGGCACGCCTCGCGCCAACCTTGTCACCCTGAGCCCTCTCTTTTTCAGCATCTCGGCGATGACGTGCGCGGTGGCTTCACCTTCCCCCGTGAAGTTGGTGGCCAAAATTACCTCTTGAACCTGGCCATCAGCGCAACGCTCTGACAACTTGGCAAAACCCAAATCGTTGGGGCCCACACCATCCAATGGGCTGAGCTTGCCCATGAGTACAAAATACAAACCCCTAAAAGTAGAAGTTCGCTCGATGGCCGCTTGATCAGCGGGCGTTTCAACCACGCACAATTGCGAACGATCGCGTTCGGGGTCGGCACACATGGTGCAAATTTCAAACTCAGTGAGGGTGTGGCATGTGACGCAGTGCCGCACGTGGTCACAAGCATGTTCTAAGGCTTTGGCAAGTTGCAGCGCCCCGGCTCGCTCATGCTGCATCAGGTGGAAGGCCATGCGGGAAGCTGACTTGGCCCCCACACCCGGCAAAACGCGAAGCGCTTGAATCAACGCATCGAGCGCATGGGGCGTGGCTTTCTGCATGACCATGGGGGAGTTCAATCGCTTGGGTCAGTTAGAAGGGCAACTTCATGCCTGCAGGCAACCCGGCCGTCAACTTGCCCATTTTTTGTTGAGATACTTCTTCGGCTAGGCGCACAGCATCATTGAAGGCGGCGGCCACCAGGTCTTCCAGCATGTCTTTGTCATCGGCCAATAAACTGGGATCGATGGTAATGCGTTTGACAGCGTGTTTGCAGGTCATCAGAACCTTCACCATGCCACTGCCCGAGGAACCTTCTACTTCGACGAATGCCAATTCGTCTTGTGCTTTTTTGAGGTTGTCTTGCATGGCTTGTGCTTGTTTCATCAAGCCTGCGAGTTGACCTTTGTTGAACATGTTCTTCCTTTACTGAATTGACGAAATGAGTTTGATGCTGCCAGGCACAATTTTGGCGCCAAAGTTGTGAACCATGTCCTGAACCAGCGGGTCGGAATGTATCAACTCTTCGGCGGCTTTTTGTTTTTCGGCCAAAACTGCGGCGTTTCTTTGAGCGGGTGAATCGGATACTTTACCAATTTCAACAACCAGCTTAACCGCATGACCCGCCGCCTGAAGTGCTGTTTGCAAGCGATCGCGGGCCACGCCTTGGTTGAGCGATTCACTTTCGATACGCAAGTGCCATTGATCGGTGTCGCGGGCAATCAATTGCGATTGCAAAGCAAACTCTCTGACCAAGGCAGTGATGCTCTCCGCACTGATCATGTCTCGCACGATTTGCGTCCAGAAATTGCCTTCTTCTGTCACAAGCAACGCGCGAGGCGCTGTTCTTTCTGTGGGCTCGCTGGCCTCACGCACACTTAAACTTTGAACACGAACTGGCTGCGCCTGAACGGTCTCTTCCACGGCAGGTTCAGGCAAGTTCTTAACTGCTGTCTGAGGTGCTGAACCGGGCTCAAGTGCTGGCGTTAGAGTTTTTTTTTGAGCAGGCGGCGAGTTGCCTGAAGGCGCTGATGGGTGCGTGGGTTTGAATGCCAGCAATCGCAACAGCACCATCGTCAAGGCTGCGTATTCGTCTGGTGCCAAGCCAAGTTCTGCACGCCCATGCAAACACATGCTGTAAAGCAACTGTGTTTCATCGGCGGGCATGGCTTGAGACAAGCGCACCATTTCTAGATGATCGGGGTCTTCCGATTCGGCCGCCGCTTGCGGTACCGCTTGCAAGACCGCCATGCGCTGCAAAACCACCGACATTGCTTCCAAAGCAGACGCAGCAGACAACCCATTGAGTCGCAATGTTTCTGAGATGCGCACCACCTCTGCGCCATCGCCATTTGCCAAAGCATCAATCAGGCCCAGCACATGACTTTGATCCACGCTGCCTAGCATCAGGCGTACGGTGGCCTCTTGCAATTGACCACTGCCAAAAGCAATCGCTTGGTCCGTCAAGCTGAGGGCATCGCGCATCGAACCTCGCGCGGCACGCGCCAGCAGTTTCAAGGCCATGGGCTCGGCAGGTAAATTTTCTTGGGCCAAGACCTGCGTCAAATGTTCAAAGACCGTTTCGGGGGCCATAGGGCGCAAATTAAATTGCAGGCAACGTGACAGAACCGTGACGGGTACTTTTTGAGGGTCGGTGGTGGCCAAAACAAACTTCAAATACTCGGGCGGCTCTTCCAATGTTTTCAACATGGCATTGAAAGCCGTGTTGGTCAACATGTGCACCTCGTCAATCATGAAGACTTTGAAGCGGCCCTGCACGGGTTTGTAAACAGCTTGCTCGAGCAAACTTTGAACTTCGTCGACGCCGCGATTGGAAGCCGCATCCAATTCTGTGTAATCCACAAACCGACCTGAATCAATGTCTTGACACGCTTGGCACACACCGCAGGGTTGGGCTGTAATGCCCCCCTGGCCGTCAAGGCCTTGGCAATTGAGGGATTTGGCCAAAATACGTGAAACAGTGGTTTTGCCGACACCCCTCGTCCCTGTAAACAAATAGGCGTGATGCAAGCGTTGCTGCACCAAAGCATTCGTGAGGGCTTGCACCACATGCTCTTGCCCCACCATTTCAGTGAAGTTGCGAGGGCGGTATTTTCGTGCCAGAACAAGATAAGACATGTGTTGATTCTATCGGTGTCTTACAATAGCGCTCGACGGGCCTTCCCGCATGGTTAAACAGCCAACCGAGTCAGGTGGGGAACCAAGCAGCTCTAACTGTGGCGCCAGTGCCGGGGTCAAGGCTCGTCACCTTTCAATTTGTCGTGCAGCGCCTTGGCTGCACACACGCCCGTGGCCATGCTTGCAGTCAGCAAGTAGCCGCCTGTTGGCGCTTCCCAGTCCAGCATCTCGCCCGCACAAAACACACCGGGCATTGCTTTGGTTTCTAGGGTTGGCCACAGACCGTCCCAGTCCACGCCACCCGCAGTGCTGATGGCCTCATCCATGGGACGTGTTGCCGACAACGTCACTGGCATGGCCTTGATGGCCCGAGCCAGTTGAACAGGGTCATGCAAGACGTCAGGCGACAGCAGTTCATTCAGCAAGCCCATTTTCACCCCCTCCAAACCCAATCGACTTTTAAGGTGCGAAGACAAGCTGCGGGTGCCACGTGGGTGCGCAGTTTCCTGGGTCACCTGCGCCAATGTTCGATCTGGCAGCAAATCGAGCCAACACACGGCTGTGCCATCGGAATTGATCTGCTCGCGCAAATCGGCCGATGCGGTATAGATCAAGCTGCCCTCCACACCATAGGCTGTGGCAACAAATTCGCCCTGCCGTTTGCGTGGTTCGCCATGTGGCGTCGTCCATGACAAGGTGACAGATTTCAAAGGGTGTCCTGCAAATCGATTTTCAAAAAAAGGCGTCCAGCCTGTTCCTGTTCGACCCGCCACATGAAAACCACAGTTGGTGGCTTGTAAAGCTTGAACAGGGACACCTTGCTTTTGCAGCATCGGAACCCACGCACCATCAGATCCCAAACGCGCCCAACTGCCGCCACCCAAAGCCAAAATGACGCTCTTTGCCACCACACGGCAAGTGTGAGTCCCCTCTTGCGACAAATTCTGGACGTGGAAATCCAAGAACGTGTCATGTCTTGAGCCAGTGATAACTGACTGCATCTGGGTCAGCTTGTGACGCATGTGAAATTGAACAGCGGGGCCATTTTTTGGATGACGCAGACGCTGCAGCCACGCGCGCAGCAAGGGCGCTGCTTTCATTTCTTTGGGGAAAACGCGCCCAGAAGTACCTACAAACGTTTCAATGTCCAAGCTGTGCGCCCACGCGCGAAGCTCTGGCGCGCCCCACTTTGCCAACAGTGTCTCGAGTCGAGGCCGATGCAGGCCGTATCGCGAAACGAACTGATCTGACGGCTCCGCGTGCGTTAAGTTCAAGCCACCTTTACCAGCCAATAGAAATTTTCGCCCAACAGACGGCATCGCATCAAAAAGGTGGACAGCATGACCCAAAGTCGAGAGAAGCTCTGCAGCCATCAAGCCCGCGGGGCCTCCGCCGACGATGGCCACCGTCACATTTTGTGTAACCTGAGGGACTTGAGAAGGTAGATTCATGAAAAAAGAAACCGTCATTCGCAGGAAAAGATGTCCCCACGCTCGAGCGGTGGATGGGTTTCTGTCAAAATACGTGCAGTTTACAAAGGCACGTTCGTTGCATTTCACATTCAAACAAGGAAAAGGCCATGGCCAGCGATTTGATCAAACACATTACCGACGCCACTTTTGACGCTGACGTTCTCAAGTCAGACAAGCCCGTTGTGGTGGACTTCTGGGCTGAGTGGTGCGGTCCATGCAAAATGATTGCCCCCATTTTGGACGATGTTGCAGGCGTCTACCAAGGTAAATTGCAAATCACCAAAATGAATGTCGATGAAAACCGCGACATTCCCGCCAAGTTTGGCATCCGAGGCATCCCCACACTGATGGTTTTCAAAGATGGTCAGTTGGCAGCCACCAAAGTGGGCGCCATGAGCAAAGCACAGTTGACGGCTTTCATTGACCAGCAATTGGCCTAAAGCTTCCCCAGGTCGAGCACACCACTCGTCCTGGCTCTTAAATTCCTGTCATAATCCGTTTCGTTGCATCCCAAAAGGGTGTCAACAAAGTTTCAAGATAGAAACTTAGTCAATTCGCAAAGCCCCCTGCGCCTTCCTACCCACTTGGGCGCACGTTTCAAGGCTTTGGTTTTTAGACACTTGAAATTTCGGTTTCCCCCTCCCCCTGATTTTTTTATACACCAACCCACGAGGGTTGTTCTTCGCAGGTAAATCCATGCACTTAAATGAACTCAAGGCACTGCACGTGTCTGAAGTCCTCAAGCAAGCCGACGAGCTTGAGATTGAAAACACAGGCCGCATGCGCAAACAGGAATTGATGTTTGCCATTATCAAAAAGCGCGCGCGCGCGGGCGAACAAGTATTTGCCGATGGTGTTCTGGAAATTTTGCCCGATGGGTTCGGCTTCTTGCGCAGCCCCGACACCAGCTACACCGCCAGCACCGACGACATCTACATCAGCCCCAGCCAAGTGCGCAGATTCAATTTGCACACAGGCGACATGATTGAAGGTGAAGTGCGCATTCCCAAAGATGGCGAGCGCTACTTTGCACTTACCAAACTTGACAAGGTCAATGGCGATTTGCCGGAGAACAACAAGCACAAGATCATGTTCGAGAACTTGACGCCCTTGTTCCCGAACATCCAAATGCGACTTGAGCGTGACATCAAGGCCGAAGAAAATATCACCAGCCGTGTGATTGACATCATTGCCCCTATCGGTAAAGGACAGCGCGCGTTGATCGTGGCGCAACCAAAGTCCGGTAAAACGGTGATGATGCAGCACATTGCACACGCCATCACTGCCAACAACCCCGACGTTCACCTCATGGTTTTGCTGGTTGACGAGCGTCCTGAAGAGGTGACCGAGATGCAGCGCACAGTGCGCGGTGAAGTCATAGCGTCCACCTTCGATGAGCCAGCAGCACGTCACGTGCACGTGGCCGAAATGGTGATCGAGCGCGCCAAACGCTTGGTGGAATTGAAAAAAGATGTGGTCATTTTGCTGGACTCCATCACCCGTTTGGCCCGTGCCTACAACAACGTGGTGCCCAGCTCTGGCAAAGTCTTAACCGGCGGTGTGGATGCCAACGCCCTGCAACGTCCTAAGCGCTTCTTTGGCGCAGCTCGCAATGTGGAAGAAGGCGGCAGCCTCACCATCATTGCTACCGCGCTGGTCGATACCGGTAGCCGCATGGACGAGGTGATCTTCGAAGAATTCAAAGGCACTGGCAATTGCGAAATTCATTTGGAGCGCCGTTTGTACGAAAAGCGCGTCTTCCCTGCCATCAATTTGAACCGCAGCGGTACACGCCGCGAAGAGTTGCTCCTGCAACCTGAAGTGCTACAAAAAACACGCATCTTGCGCCAGTTCATGTACAACATGGACGAAATTGAAGCCATGGAAATGGTACTCAAGAGCATGAAGGCCACGAAGAGCAACGTCGAATTCTTCGACATGATGCGCCGCGGTGGCTAAAAAGCCATCATTCGAGCCCAAATCTGGCATGCAAGTCATTGATTTCATGCCATAATCTCGTTTTTCGCGAAAAGTACCCTGGAATGGTCCATGGGCGGCTGTCGCAACTGAACTCAAGGAAAAGACCATGAAAGAAGGCATTCACCCCAACTACCGAGAAGTTTGCTTCTTGGACCTGTCTAACGGCTTCAAGTTCGTCACACGTTCTTGCGTCAACGCCAAAGAAATGGTGAAAATGGACGACGGCCGCGAGTTGCCATTGTTCAAGCTGGATACTTCCAGCGAATCACACCCCTTCTACACAGGTACACAAAAATCTGTCGACAACATGGGTGGTCGCGTCGAGAAGTTCCGCAACCGTTTTGGCAAAACGTCCATTACCAAGTAATTCTTCGCGTCACTTGGTGACCATCAAAGGGCAGCCCGGGCAACCGGCCTGCCCTTGTTTTTTGCGCTAGGTTATGCACTAGGTTATGCACTAGGTTATACGCTAGGTTTTGTACGTCAGTACCGTTGACACATCGATCTTCTCTGCTATCTTCTCAACTGTGACCACCACCGCATCCGACTCTTTTTCCAACCCAGCCATCGTGGCACAAAGCGCCGTCAGGCGATTGCCGCGCTGGGTGCTGCTGTCGTTTTGCTTGGCCTATGTGTTACCGGGTTTTGTGGGGCGAACGCCTTGGAAGGCAGATGACATGGAAGCCTTTGGCTTCATGCTCCATTTGGCGCAAGCTCTTGGGCCAGAAACCGTGTCGTGGCTCAAACCAACGCTGCTTGGACAAACTGACCCCAATGCAGCACTGCTACCCTTTTGGCTGGGTGCTTGGGCCATTCAACTGATTAGCCCGTTTGGCATCCCACTTGATCTTGCGGCACGCTTGCCCTTTATGGGCTTGCTGTCCTTAACACTCGTGGCCACATGGTACGGGGTCTATGCTTTGGCCAGGACGCCCGCTGCTCAGCCCGTGACGTTTGCCTTTGGGGGTGAAGCAAGGCCTGCCGATTACGCCAGAGCCATTGCCGATGGGGGTCTGTTGGCTTTGTTGGCTTGCTTGGGTTTGGCCAGGCTGTCGCACGAAGCTACGCCAGCACTGGCGCAATTGAGTTTTTCCACCTTGCTCTTTTTTGCATTGGCCAACTTGCCACGGAAACGAACAGGGGCATGGATCAGTGCCGCGGTGGCAATTGTGGGTTTGGCCCTTTCAGGCGCACCGGCATTGGCCATGATTTTAGGTGTCGGTGGATCGGTCCTCATGGCGCTAGACAATCACAAGCCCAGTTCACTTCGCGCACGCAGTGTCGATGTCGCTTGGGTACTGCTGATTTGTCTTGCAACTGCCGCATTGGTTAGCGCGCTTGGGCTCTGGCGTTGGCGTGTGGCTTACTCGCATGTCTTCGAGATCAAATCCATGACTCGCCTGATGATGTGGTTTACATGGCCCGCTTGGCCATTGGCCATTTGGACGCTTTGGCGATGGCGCTACCAGCTCAGACATCTTGCAGCCAACCCACACCTGGCTCTGCCACTTTGGTTCGCGGCTGTCGCTATTTGCACCACCTGGCTTTCTGGTTTAAGTGATCGTGCCTTGCTTTTGAGTTTGCCCGCGTTGGCCACTTTGGCGGCCTTTGCCTTGCCAACCCTGCGTCGCAGTTTCAGCGCATTTGTGGACTGGTTCACCTTGGTATTTTTCAGTGCCGGCGCCTTGATCATTTGGGTGGTTTGGACTTCCATGCAAACTGGCTTGCCGGCTCAGCCAGCTGTCAATGTCGCACGGTTGGCGCCTGGCTTTACCCCCGACTTCTCGGCACTCGCATTGGGCTGCGCCTTGCTGGCTTCATTGGTTTGGGCCAGCTTGGTGAAATGGCGTGCAGGCCGTCACCGTTCGGCCATTTGGAAAAGCATGGCACTGCCTGCGGGTGGCGCCACATTGTGTTGGCTCTTGGTCATGACCTTGTGGTTGCCATTGTTGGACTTTGCGCGCAGTTATGAGCCCTTGGTCCTCAAGGTTCGCAGCTTGATGGATGACACTGCTTGCGTTCAGTACCATGGGTTAACACGCGCACAAGGCGCTGCGTTTGAATTTCACGGCAAACTCAAGCTGTTACCCGTCGTGACAAAAACCGAAGAATTGAAATCACGCCCGATCGCTTGTGATTGGCTGATTGTCGATACGCAAGCGTTGGGCACTTTGAAAAAAGAAGTCGACTTGACTGCATGGCAATTGCACGCCACTGTTCGTCGTCCCTCCGACAACAACGAAGACATCGTTTTGTACAAGCGCACACCCCAAACACCTGCCAAACTTTGAGTTTGTCTGATTGAATGTTTGAAGCGCGCACCATCACACGCCATGCCGGCACTGTTCTTGTGGGCCAACTGGCCGTCATGGCTTTTGGCATTGCGGACACCCTGATTGCGGGTCGATACGATGCTTCGGCTCTGGCGGCATTGTCGGTTGGCTCATCCATTTACATCAGCATCTACGTGGCCCTGAATGGTCTGATGCAAGCCTTGCTACCCGTGTGGTCGGAGATACGTGGTGCGGGGCACAAAGTGGCTTTAGGCAAGTCCGTAAGGCAAGCATTTTATTTATGCATTGGTGTCATTTTGCTTGGCACCACGGCGCTCCTGTTTCCCGATCCTTGGCTAAATGCCACGCAAGTACCCACCGTTTTGCAAGCCGATGTTCGCGCCTATCTTCAAGTGTTAGCTGTGGCGGTTGGGCCGTCCTTGCTATTTCGCATGTATGCCACTTTGAATCAAAGTTTGGGGATGCCCTTGCGTGTGACGACACTTCAAATTGCAGCCCTGGGCATCAAAATTCCGCTGTCCATTTGGTTTACCTTGGGCGGTTGGGGCATAGAAGCACAAGGTGTTGTGGGTTGTGCATGGGCGACGTTGGTGGTGAACACTTGGCTCATGCTGATGGGCATTTACCATTTGCGTCATGAACCGCTTTATGCTGCTTACAAAATATGGCAACCACTTGAAGCGGCACACTGGCCAACGCTTCGACAGTTTCTGAGTTTGGGTGTGCCATCGGCTTTGTCTTTGATGGTGGAGGTCACGGCTTTCACCATGATGGCATTGTTCATTTCCAGACAAGGTGTGGTGGCAGCGGCCAGCCATCAAATTGCGTCCAGCTTGGCCAGCCTGTTGTACATGGTGCCCTTGGCATTGGGCATTGCAAGCAGCGCACGTGTTGGCTATTGGATGGGCGCAAATCACGCACGCCATGCAGAACAAGCAGCGCATACAGGACTCAAACTTTGCTTGGGCATGGCTTTGATTTGCAGCGGTTTGTTGGCGCTTAATCGCGAGCTGTTGGCGCATTTGTTTTCTGCCAACACCGAAGTGGCCATTGCAGCAACCACTGTTTTAGCATGGGTCGCTTTGTACCACTTGGTCGATGCACTTCAGGCTGTTTGTGCCTTCATCTTGCGCTGCTACCGCATCACTTTGTTGCCCTTGATTGTTTACAGCGTCATGCTGTGGGGTGTGGGCTTGGGCGGCGCCTACGTGTGGGCTTATGAAGGATTGGGCGCTTGGCCCGCACGGCCACAAGTCAGCACTTTTTGGGCTGCCAGCAGCGCTGCCTTGAGCATTGTCACCGTGGCATTTGTGGCCCTTGTGTTGTGGGTCGCCAAACAGCGCCGACTTTAATTTGTCAAAATAGCCACACCTTTCGTACAACCCTTTCACACAACCCTCTCATCTTCCAAAGGACTTTCATGATTCTCGAACTTGCTGACATTCGAATTGCCCCAGGACAACAAGCAGCTTTTGAAGAGGCCATTGCACATGGCTTGAAAACGGTCATTTCACGAGCCAAAGGATTTCAGGGCGCCAAAGTCAACAGAGGCATTGAAAGCCCAGAGCGATTTGTGCTTCAAATTTTCTGGGACACCCTGGAAGACCATACCGTTGGCTTCAGAGAGTCAGCTTTGTTCACAGAGTGGCGAGCCATTGTGGGGCCCTTCTTTGCTGCGCCACCCGTTGTAGAGCATTTTGAGCTGACATTCAAAAGCTGACAGCGACGCAAGGCAACGCGCCAAGTCAGTCAGCGCAGACAACGCACATTATGCTGGCGTGTTTTGCTCGTGGCCTGCGACCAATTTGGTCATCAAGCTGATGAGCTGCTGGGCTTCCTCTGGATTGAGGGGGCTCAAAATCTTCTCTTGCACCCGATCGACTGCGCGTTTCATTTGCAATGTGGCGTCGTGTCCCGCATTTGTAAGCCACAACAATTTTCGGCGCCGATCAGCCTGGTCGGGTTCTCTGCGAATCCAGCCCTTGGTTTCCAAGCGCCCTATCACAGAGCCTGAAGTGGCGGCATCAAAAGCCACACGATTGGCCAAGGTGACCTGATCAACCCCAGGCGTGTCCATGACCGCATTCAAAATTGCAAATTGAACTGGGGTGACGTCTTCATGGGATAACTCGCTCATGAACAGTGCCACGGAGATTTGATGCGCGCGGCGAACCAAATGACCTGGTGCTTGTGCAAAATCAAAGCTTTGTTTCATAACACTATGATGGATCCTGTTGGACAAATGCGTCCGTTAATAAGTATACTTACGAAAAAGTCATTTTGACCCAATTGAAACTCTTTATCTGAAAGGTTCCCATGAGCTTTGTATTTGCCCCAACCGAAGTTTCTGCTGTTCCCATTTTGGGACAAGCAGAGCGCTTTCCTGTGCGCCGTGTTTATTGCGTTGGTCGCAATTATGAAGAACATGCCAAAGAAATGGGCTTCACTGGCCGCGAACCACCTTTCTTTTTCCTCAAGCCTGCTGACGCACTTGTGGTGGTCAACGAAGGCGAAACGGGCCACATGCCCTACCCCAGCTTGACACACAACTTGCACCACGAGATTGAATTGGTTGTGGCCATTGGCACAGGTGGTAAAAACATCAAAGCAGCTGATGCAGAAAAGCACATTTTTGGCTATGCAGTTGGCCTTGATATGACGCGCCGTGACCTGCAAAACGAGATGAAGAAGTTGGGTCGCCCATGGTGCATTGGCAAGGGTTTTGACAAGTCAGCCCCTATTGGCCCCATCACACCCAAAGCCAAAGCGGGTGATGTGAACAACGCGGCCATCGATCTGACGGTCAATGGCGAACCGCGTCAAAGCAGCACAGTGGCCAAGCTCATTTGGAATGTGGCGGAAACCATCGAGCACCTGTCTGCTGCTTGGGAATTGCAGCCTGGCGATTTGATCTTCACTGGCACACCAGAAGGTGTTGCCGCTGTAGTGGCTGGCGATACCCTGGTAGGCCAAGTTGCCGGCTTAGGTCGTCTGACCGTCAAAGTCGACCCAGCCAGCTAATACGAAACGACATCGGGGGGCAAGTGCCCCTCTGTTGGGAAAATCACATGAAAATTCTCGAACAACTGGCCAAATTGTCCAGCATCTTGTCTGGCGTCTTGTTGACCTTCATCACCCTGATGACTTGCTACAGCTTGATAGGAAGAAACACCACAGGCGACACCATCGTGGGTGATTTTGAACTAACGGGCGTGGCCACAGGGGCCGCCATTGCTTTGTTCATGCCTTTGTGCCAACTCAAAAAAGCCAACATCATTGTTGATTTTTTCACGGCCAGAGCAAGTGAATCGGCCATCTTGCAACTTGACCGTCTGGGTGCTTTGTTCACGGCTGTTGCCTTCGCTTTATTGGCATGGCGAACGACTCTGGGCGGCATGAATGCTTGGACTTCCCAGTCCGGCTCCATGATGCTGGGTTTTCCAGAATGGATCGTATACGCAACCATGGTTCCACCATTGGCCCTCAGTTGTTTGATTGCATTTGTACAAGCCCTCATGGGTGATCGATTTGAGACCAGCGAAGGAGTTGCAGCATGAGCGCCCTAACGCTGTGTTTGATCATTTTTGGCAGCATGTTGGTTTTGATGGCCGTTCGCGTACCCATTGCGGTTGCCATGTTTGCCGCTGGCACCTTGGGCTACTTGATGCAAACAGGCTGGAGTGCCTATTCCAGTTTCCTGAACAACCTTGCATTTGCCCGTTTTGCAAGCTATGACTTGTCGGTCATCCCTCTGTTTATTTTGATGGGTCACTTTGCAACACAAGGTGGCATCAGCAAGGCTTTGTTTCAATTCGCAGCCAGCGTCATGGCGCGATTCAAAGGCGGTTTGGCCATGGCAGCCGTATTGGCCAGTGCAGCCTTCGGCTCCATATGCGGCTCTTCTGTCGCAACTGCGGCCACCATCACAGGTGTTGCTTTGCCTGAAATGAAACGACACGGTTACTCGGGCAGGCTCTCGACAGGCACTCTTGCAGCGGGCGGCACTTTGGGTATTTTGATTCCCCCTTCTGTGCCCCTTGTCATTTATGCCATCTTGACTGAGCAAAACATTGCCAAGCTCTTTGCGGCCGCAATGATCCCAGGCATCATTGCCATGGTGGGCTACATGGTTGCCATTGCCATTTATGTCCGTTTGGTGCCCGGCCAAGCGCCAGAAGTCGATGACAACATTGAACGCTTCTCACTGGCCGCGCTGGCGGGCATTGCACCCATTGCCGCCGTTTTCATCATTGTGTTTGGCGGCATTTACGGCGGGTTTTTTACCCCCACCGAAGGCGCAGGTGTTGGTGCGGCATCCACCTTCGTTGCGGCGCTTCTCAAACGTGAAATCAATTGGACGAAATTCAAAGCTTGCTTTTATGCAACTGCTGAAAGTTCCGCCATGATCTTCATGATCTTTATCGGCGCAGATGTGATGAACTCATCTTTGGCGCTCACACAGGTGCCAAACCAATTGGCAGAAGTTGTGGCTGGTTGGGGAATGGCCCCCCTGATGGTGGTCACAGCCATTTTATTGTTCTATGTTGTCCTGGGGGCCGTCATGGATGAGTTGAGCATGATTTTGCTCACCATTCCCATTTTCTTCCCCATGATCATGGGCCTAGACTTTGGCATGGCCAAGGAGCCTACAGCCATTTGGTTCGGCATCATGGTCCTCATGACTGTTGGTTTTGGCTTGCTGGCACCGCCTGTGGGCTTGAATGTGTATGTCGTCAACAGCATGGCCAAAGATGTACCCATATCCGAAAGCTACAAAGGTGTGATGCCATTTCTCATCAGCGACACACTTCGCACCGTTTTGTTGTTGTTCTTCCCCGGGATTTCCCTGTGGTTGATTCAATACGTTGCCTGATTTGTACGCGGTTTTTAACACTTTGATCCGTTAACATTCATCCCACCTTCTCTTGGAGTTATTCATGATTAAACGTCGCTCACTTTTAAAGTCTGGTGCAGCAGCTGCCATTGCTGCGCCTGCCCTCACTGGTTTTGCTCAGCAAACTGTTACCCTCAAATTTCACACCTTCATGGCGCCCCAGTCCAATGTGTGGCTGAACATGCACAAAGCATGGATGAACAAGGTGGAAAAAGAGTCTGGTGGACGCATCAAATTTGAAGCGTATCCAGCCATGCAATTGGGCGGCACACCCGTTCAGTTGTACGATCAAGCGCGAGACGGCGTGGTCGACATCATTTGGACACTTCCTGGCAACACAGCCGGTCGTTTCCCGCGCGTGGAAGTTTTTGAACTGCCGTTCATGATGACCAATGCGGAAGCTACATCTAAAGCTTATTGGGAATATGTGCAAACCATGGCGCCCGATGAGTTCAAAGACACGCATGTGATTGCCTTGCAAGTGCACGGCCCTGGTGTCATTCACACCACTGACAAACCCGTGAAGAGCGTTGCCGACATGAAGGGTTTGAAAATGCGTGCGCCTACGCGTCAAGTGACCAAATTGATGGGCACCTTGGGTGCGATTCCCGTGGGCATGCCACTGCCAGGCATCCCTGATGCCTTGTCCAAAGGCACCATCAATGGTGCGGTCATTCCGTGGGAAGTCGTGCCTGCTGTCAAGGTTCACGAATTGACCAAGTTCCATGCGGAGTTTGATCCCGCTGGCGGCAGTCTTTACACCACCACTTTTGTGATGGCGATGAACAAAGCCAAATACAACTCACTGCCTGCCGATTTGAAAAAAATCATCGACAACAACAGCGGTATGGAAACTTCCGCATGGTTGGGCAAGGCACAACAAGAGGGTGACATTCCGGGCCGCAAAGCAGCCAGCGACCGCAGCAACACGATTTTCACGGTCAATCCCGAAGAAGCCCAAGAGTTTCGCCGTAAATCGCGCGCCATTGAAATGGAATGGGTGGAAGATATGAACAAGCGCGGCTTCGACGGGCGCAAGCTTCTCGACACCGCGCGTGCCCTGATTGAAAAGCACACCAAAGCGCCTGCAGCCAAAGCAGCAGCTAAGAAAGCTTGAACTACCAGCGCCAATTGATCAAATTCTGCCGAGCCTGTGGCTCGGCAGTTTTGTATCGGCTGCCTGATGATGGCGACACCAAACAGCGTGCAGTTTGTACTGCGTGCCATTTGGTGCATTACGAAAATCCATTGAATGTTGTCGGAACAGTGCCCTACCTCGGGCATCGCGTGCTACTTTGCAAACGCAACATCGAGCCTCGCAAGGGCAAATGGACCTTGCCCGCAGGCTTTATGGAGCTGGGTGAAAGTACCGCCGAAGGCGCAGCGCGAGAAACCACAGAAGAGGCAGGTGCCAGCTTCAAAATGGGACAACTGCTCACCGTGATGAGCGTCCCTCGGGTGGGTCAGGTCCATCTTTACTACTTGGCAGAGTTGCAAAGTGAAGAATTCAATCCTGGTTTTGAAACACAAGAAACAAGGATGTTTCTAGAGTCAGAAATTCCTTGGGAAGAATTGGCGTTCAGAACAGTTCAAGAAACCCTCAAGCATTATTTTGCGGATCGCCAGGCTGGCCAATTTCAAGTTCATGCCTTCAATATTGATTGAAGTCATTTAGAACGGGGCTCTAATCGTTGTATCCTCAAGGCGTCTCGTATTTATTGAAAGAAGTTCCATGAAAAAACTTATTTGTGCAGCTCTGTTGAGCACGATGGCCTTGGTCTCATTTGCGCAAACAGCAGCCCCTACCGCACCGGTTGTCCCTGCAGCACCTGCAGCTGCGCCTGCACCTGCTGCGGCACCTACGGCCGCGCCTGCTGCCAAACCAGCTGCGGAAGCACCCAAGGCCACCAAAGCAGCTAAGAAAGCGGCTAAAAAGAAAAAATCAAAAGCCAAAAAGAAGACAGCTTGATTCGCCACACGCTTCTCCAAAAAGCCCTGTCTTGCAGGGCTTTTTTGTGGCCAATGACACCCCAACTTGGGTGAGAATAGACCCGTGGCCATTCCTCAATCATTTATTCAAGAACTGCTTTCACGCGTTGATGTCGTGGAGGTGGTTGGCCGCTACGTTCAGCTCAAAAAAGGGGGCGCCAACTTTATGGGTTTGTGCCCATTTCATGGCGAAAAATCACCCAGCTTCACCGTCAGTCCTACCAAACAATTTTTTCATTGCTTTGGCTGTGGCAAAAATGGCAATGCCATTGGCTTTTTGATGGAGCACGCGGGTATGACATTCATTGAGGCCGTCAAAGATCTGGCGCAACAGACAGGCATGACGGTGCCAGAAGACGACCTCTCTCCCCAAGATCGGGCCAGGGCCGCAGAGCAGAAACAAAAACAAAATTCACTCACCGACATGCTGGAGAAAGCGGGCGAGTCTTATCGGCAGCATCTCAAGAGCGCACCCAAGGCCGTGGCCTACCTCAAAGGGCGCGGCCTGTCTGGCCAAATTGCCAAACGCTTTGGCTTAGGCTATGCACCTGAAGGTTGGCGCAGTTTGGCCAGCGTATTTCCCGAATACGACGACCCCCTTTTAGCTGAAAGTGGCTTGGTCATCGTGAACGAAGAAGATGACAAACGCTACGACCGCTTTCGCGACCGCGTCATGTTTCCCATTCGAAACATCAAAGGAGAGTGCATTGGTTTTGGCGGCCGCGTCATGGGCGATGGCACACCCAAATATTTGAATTCACCAGAAACGCCGGTCTTCCACAAAGGTCGTGAGTTGTACGGACTGTTTGAAGCCAGAGAAAGCATTCACAGTGCCGGCTACGTCTTGGTCACGGAAGGCTATATGGACGTTGTGGCACTGGCGCAATGGGGGTTTCCAAATGCAGTGGCCACATTGGGCACCGCATGCACCCCAGACCATGTCCAGAAATTGTTCAGGTTTACCGATTCCGTGGTGTTCAGTTTTGATGGCGACAACGCGGGCCGCCGAGCCGCTAGAAAAGCACTTGATGGTGCGTTAAGTTACGCCACCGATGTGCGCAGCATCAAGTTTTTATTTCTTCCGCAAGAACACGACCCAGACAGCTTCATTCGCGAACAAGGCTCTGAAGCGTTCTCTCAATGTGTGGCACAAGCCACTCCCCTGTCCAAGTTTTTAATTGAGGTCGCCTCTGAATCATGTGATTTGCAATCAGCAGAAGGCCGTGCCCACTTGTCAAGCAATGCCAGCCCTTTGTGGCGCGCCCTGCCCGACGGCGCCCTCAAGCGGCAACTGCTCACAGAATTGGCTCAGCTGATTCAGCTCGACCCCGCCGAGTTGGCCGGGCTGTGGCTTCAACAAGCAGAGGCAGCGGCAGCAAGATCCCAGCCTCGCGGCGCAACGCAGAGCAACGCAGCAGGCGGGCAAGTTTCAGCACGCAGCAGCATGGCATCACAAGGCTATGCTGCAGAACCGGGCTTTGACCCAGAAGGCATGTCGTCCGCTTTTGAACCGACGCGCGCGCCCTCTTTTCAAAAATCAGGCGCACGGACACGCCCAGACGGGAAGACTTGGCAAAAGGATGCGAATGGCAAATGGCGCTTGGTGGGTGGCAACGATTCTGCCCCCAACCTTGGGCCCAGAACCCAGCCCGCCAGCAGGGCCGACCACGCCATCCGACTGGTTTTGACCAATATGGCTTTGTGGGACACGCTTTCGGCTGAGGACCATGCGCTGCTGTGCGAGCTGCCAGGCCAACACGGCGAATTGATGCGATGGCTTGAGAGTCAATTCCATGACCACGGCCCCTTGGCCTGGGGCACCCTTCAATCCGAGCTTCAGAACCAAGTGTTTGGCCCCCTTGCTGCCAAATTGATGAGCAGCCATTTGCCCATTGAGCCTGGCGGCACAAACGAGGGGGAACCCGGGGAAGCTCACAAAGAACTGCGCTTTTTACTCAATTTGATGCTGATGGACCAACTCAAGGAACTCGAAACAGCCGCCTTGAAGGATGCCGAAAGCACCCAAGACCCAGCAGCTTTCCAACGTTGGCGTGAACTGCATCAAAGGCGCAGAAGCCTGATTGGCGCTCAGGTTCTTTGATTTTTCAAAGCCTATTTGGGTATAATCCACAAATTCAGGCAAGAGCGACAGCAGCACCTCCGGACCCGGCCAACGCCACAGCGCACCTCCCTCCTCGGGACGGCCAACCTACCGCAAGGACTGCATTCCAAATGTTCGCCCAGACATCTTGCCAAAAACCTTGCAAATGATCATGCCTGCACGCAGGTTGTTGTTTGCATTTCCTCTCGCGTCAGAAGTTTGTGACGCAGCGTTTGTTTCCGAGTTCGTTTGCAGTACTGAGGTCCATCATGCCCGCTCCAAAGCCGAAGAAGCCCGTTAAAGCACAAGCCAAATCTGGCTCGCCAAAATCAGTTAAACCCATTGTCAAAGCCGCTGCCAAACCAGCCGTCAAGCCAAGTGTGAAGCCAGGCGCCAAAGCGGCACCTGTCAAAGCCACCAAGCCCGCGGTCAAAGCAGCGTCCAAAGCAAGTCCGGTCAAAGCCAAAGCAACAGCACCTGCCAAAACAGCCGTCAAAACGCCTGTCAAATCAGTCTCAAAGCCTGTTGCCAAAGCAGTCGTCCCGGCCAAGAAAGTCAGCGCAGTGCCCGTTTCCAAAAAAGAAGCTCCCGCCAAAGCGGTTGCAAAAGCAAGCAGCAAAGTTGCCAAACCCGAGTCCACCAAAATCGAGGCCAAAGTAGTGGTCAAAGCAGTGGCCAAAGCGGAGGTCAAAGCAGAGGTCAAAGCGACCGAATCCAAAACAGCCAAAACGGCTGCCAGCAAGCCCGCCAAAACAACACCACCAGAACCTGCTGCAAAAGCAGCAGGTGCCAAACGCGGACGCAAACCCAAGTCAGATGCACCAACCGTCGATGAAGACATGAGTGACATTGAAGACGACTTGGTGGGTGAGCCCGTGGCCGAGTCCACTGAAAAAGTTAAGCCACTTCGCATGAAGATCAGCAAGGCCAAAGAGCGCGCCTTGATGAAAGAGTTTGGTTTGGACGAAACCGTGTTGTCTGAAGAGGACATGGCCAAACGCCGCCAACGCCTGAAGGCCTTGATCAAGTTGGGTAAGACACGTGGTTACCTCACGCACGGCGAAATTTCCGATCACTTGCCCGACAAGCTGGTCGATGCCGAAACACTCGAAGTTGTCATTGCAACCTTGAACGATTTGGGCGTCGCTGTTTACGAACAAACACCCGATGCTGAAACCCTGATCATCACCGACAACGCACCCACGGGCTCCACTGAAGAGGAAGCCGAAGAAGCTGCTGAAGCCGCATTGTCCACGGTCGACAGTGAATTTGGTCGCACCACGGACCCCGTTCGCATGTACATGCGCGAGATGGGCACCGTTGAGTTGTTGACGCGTGAAGGCGAAATCGAAATTGCCAAACGCATCGAAGGCGGCTTGATGGACATGATGACAGCGATCAGTGCATCGCCTGCCACCATCTCCGAAATCTTGCGTCTGGCCGGAGAAATTCGAGAAGGCAAGATCGTCATCTCCACGGTTGTCGACGGCTTCTCCAACATCAATGAAGCCGACGACTATGTGGCCGAAGAAGACTTCGACGAGTTTGACGAGTCAGACGACGACGATGGAAAAGGTGGCTCCAAAGCCCTCACCAAAAAATTGGAAGAGCTGAAGAATCAAGCGCTGGAGCGTTTTGACCGCATCACTGAATTGTTCGAGAAAGTGAACAAACTTGCGGCCAAAGAAGGCTGGGGCACCCCTGCCTATCAAAAGGCTCAAAAAGAGTTGTCAGACGAGTTGATGACCATTCGCTTCACAGCCAAGACCATTGAAAAGTTGTGCGATATGGTGCGCGGCCACGTTGACGATGTGCGCAAAAAAGAACGTGAACTGCGCCGCATCATTGTTGACAAATGTGGCTACCCACAGGAAATGTTCATTGCCGACTTCAGTGGTCGCGACAAAAACAACCAACGCATTGCGTCTCATTTGCTTGATTTGAAATGGATTGAAAAACAAGCGGCTGCGGGCAAACCTTGGAGTGCAGTCATGGGCCGCAACATTCCACCTGTGCAGGATTTGCAGCAAAAGTTAACAGACTTGCAAACCCGCGTCGTGGTGCCGTTGGACGAACTCAAAGACATCAACAAACGCATGAACGCCGGTGAGCGTGCCTCTCGTCATGCCAAGAAAGAAATGATCGAAGCCAACTTGCGCTTGGTCATTTCAATTGCCAAAAAATACACCAACCGCGGCTTGCAGTTCCTTGACCTGATTCAAGAAGGCAACATTGGCTTGATGAAGGCCGTTGACAAGTTCGAATACCGTCGTGGTTACAAGTTCTCCACTTACGCCACATGGTGGATTCGTCAGGCCATCACCCGCTCAATTGCTGATCAGGCCCGCACCATCCGCATCCCGGTTCACATGATCGAGACGATCAACAAAATGAACCGCATTTCGCGTCAACACTTGCAGGAGTTTGGCTTTGAGCCCGATGCCAGCATCTTGGCCGAGAAGATGGAAATTCCGGAAGACAAGATTCGCAAGATCATGAAGATTGCCAAAGAGCCTATCTCCATGGAAACGCCCATCGGTGACGACGACGACAGCCACTTGGGCGACTTCATCGAAGACAGCGCCAACACAGCGCCCATTGATGCAGCCATGCAAGCCGGCTTGCGCGATGTGGTCAAAGACATCTTGGACAGTCTCACGCCTCGCGAAGCCAAAGTGCTGCGCATGCGTTTCGGCATCGAAATGTCCACTGACCATACTTTGGAAGAAGTGGGTAAACAGTTTGACGTGACGCGCGAGCGCATTCGTCAAATTGAAGCCAAGGCACTTCGCAAGTTGAAGCACCCTAGCCGCAGTGACAAACTGCGCAGCTTCATCGATACGATGTAAGCTCGGGTCGACGCAACTCACTCACATTGCAAAGGCAATGTGAAAAAGCCCCTCCGGCTCATGCCAGAGGGGCTTTTTTTTGAGAAAAGTCGAACTTATTCGCTGGCCATCACAATGGCCGCGCTCATGGCCAATACGCCTCCTGGAACAGCCCAATTGGACTTCTCCTGAGGTTGTTCCAGCGTCACCGGGTCCAAATTGACAGCAAGCTTGGGTCTGCGTGCATCGATCACACGCGCTGCACCCACCTCGCCTCTAATTTGTTTGGTCAATTCAGTCAATGAACCATGGGCAACTCGTACAAGGATCGAGTTGCCGTTGCCTTCCAACTTATGCGCCAACTCTGACGTCGCTTCCTCAGTCCATTCTTGTCGCCATTTTTTTTGCGCAGTATGGGTGAGCCAACGGCCTGTGTGTCGATTCAGCCGAGGTGGACATCCAATCAAAACCCAGTTGGCTGCTTGCGGCGTCTGTCCATTCGCTGGCAGCATGGGAATAACTTGTTGGAGTGCATATTGCTTGTCATCTATGTAAACAATGAATGTTTCCATTATTTTTCTCCTGGTTAAAAAATGATTAAACGGACTGGGTTTCTGTTTCGTTTTGCACCTCTTTGCGGCTAGCCCACCAGCCGGTGACCAACACGCCGGTAATTGCCAGGACATAGGTGGCGCCTCGGGCAAGGTTGTTGATCAGCTCGCCGCCATCGAACAAGGGGTCAAGCAGTTTTTCGTTGATGATCATTTGCGCAGCAGTGAAGGCCAATACAGCCGAGCCGACATGAATGATCACGGGCCATTTTTCGACCATGCGAAGCACCACTTTGCTGCCCAGCACCACAATTGGAATGCTGATCAGCAAACCCAGAACCACCAAGTCGAAGGAGCCATTGGCCGCGCCTGCAACGCCCAACACATTGTCGACGCCCATGAGTGCGTCGGCCACAATGATGGTTTTCATAGCGCCCCAGAAAGTGGTCGCACCAACACCTTGGTGTTCATCTTCAGACGTGTCGGAAATGAGCTTGTAGGCGATCCACAAGAGACCCAGTCCACCCACCAGCATGAGGCCAGGGATTTTAAGGAGCCACACCACGCCAACGGTCATGGCGGAGCGAACAACAATGGCACCGACTGTTCCCCAGACGATGGCTTTATTTTGATGTTCAGTTGGGAGGTTGCGCGCAGCAAGCGCGATGACGATGGCGTTGTCGCCAGCTAATACCAAGTCGATGAGAATGATGGCCAGCAAAGCTGACCACCATGGCATTGAAAACAATTCCATGAGAGACCTTCAATAACGATCCGAACAAGTCACAAGGGATAAATCCAATGTGACACGAGAGATCGAAGGTCTTGCTTTGCTTGTTATGAATCAGTTATATGCCCAACAAACCGAGAGTTCAAAACTCCGTAATGACGATTTGTTGATTTCTTCGTGTTGCCTGCCACTGTTGCAACAAGCTAAAAACTGACACAAAGAAATTGAGCTACTCCCCAACGATTTGCAGATTAGAAATGAAGTGGGCTGGTTTGCCAACCCACCTTCAAATTAAGCCCAAAACCTGTAGGGATATAAATGCCCAGGCGTGGTCAGCCCTTTTTAGCGACCAAGGTCAGAATGTCGTAGCTGGCCACCAACTCTTTGTCTTGGTTGCTCACTTCCACATCCCACGCCACAACGCCCTGCCCTTGGCCATTGGCGTCTTTTTTGTTGCGGTCAATTTTGCGCTTGCAGGTTAGGCGCACTTGGATACTGTCACCCAAACCCACAGGCTTCACAAATCGCAAAGTGTCCAGGCCATAGTTGGCCAACACGGGTCCGGGTTCGGCCACCACGAACAAACCTGCGGCATCGGACAAGACCAAGTAGCCGTGGGCAATGCGTTTGCCAAAGGCAGAGGCTTTGGCAGCTTCGTCGTCAAAGTGCATGTAAAACATGTCGCCTGTGAGTTCACCAAAAGCTTTGACATCTGCTTCGCCTATGACCTTCGTCTGCGTCATCAAAGACTCGCCAATTTGCAATTCTTCGAAGTAACGTTTGAACGGATGTGTGCCGGTTTCAATGACCTTGGCACCGCGCGCATATTCACGTGTGATGGCGGTCAGCATGCTGGGCGAGCCTTGCACCGCAGCACGCTGCATCATGTGTGTCACGGCACGAATACCGCCCAGTTCTTCGCCACCACCGGCACGACCAGGACCACCGTGCTTCAAGGAAGGCAAAGGTGAACCGTGCCCCGTCGATTCGCCTGCCGACTCTCGATCGAGCACATGCAAACGACCGTGGCTGGCCGCCAAACGAGGCACCACTTGTGCAGCCACGGCAGGTGACTTGGTGATCAAGGAGCCCACCAAACTGCCTTTGCCGCGCTTGGCCAACGCCATGGCCTCTTCCATGGTGTCGTAGGGCATGAGCGTGCTGACTGGCCCAAAAGCTTCAATGTCGTGAACACTGTCGGTGCTCATGGGTTTTTGGCACAACAGCAAAGTCGGTTGGAAGAAAGCGCCATTGGCAACCCCCTCGCCCACCAAGCTGAAATTGATCTCACCACCGCACACCAACTCGGCACTTTGGCGCAGCAAGGCCACACGCTCGGCCACGTCCGTTTGTTGGGACTTAGAAGCCAATGCACCCATCTTCACGCCCTCAACAGAAGGATCACCGACCACCACTTTGGCAAGGCGGGCTTTGATTTTTTCAGCCACGGCATCCAAGTGTTTGCGAGGCACGATGGCGCGGCGAATGGCCGTGCATTTCTGGCCGGCTTTGACGGTCATTTCACGCACCACTTCTTTGACGAACAAATCGAACTCTTCATCATCGGGTGTGACGTCGTCGGCCAAGATGGCACAGTTCAAAGAGTCAGCTTCGGCATTGAAAGGAATGCTGTTGCGAACCAGATTGGCGTTCACGCGCAATTTGGCGGCGGTATCGGCTGAGCCCGTAAAAGTGACCACATCGGCCACATCCAAGCGGTCGAGCAAATCCCCGGTGCTGCCAATGACCAATTGCAACGCACCCTTGGGCAAGATGCCTGATTGATCAATCATGCGAACCAAAGCTTCTGTGAGGTAACTTGTGGCTGTGGCAGGCTTGCCAATGCAAGGCATGCCTGCCAAAAAGGTGGGCGCGAATTTTTCCAGCAAGCCCCAGACAGGGAAATTGAAGGCATTGATGTGCACAGCGACACCACCACGCGGCACCAAGATGTGGGTGCCGGCAAAGGTGTTCTTTTTACCCAAGGAAGCGACGGGACCTTCGTGAATCAAATTGCCACTGGGCAATTCGCTGGCCGCCATACCGGCGTAAGCAAACAAGGTTCCTGTACCGCCCTCAATGTCGACCCAAGAATCAATGCGCGTAGCGCCTGTGTGGGCAGAAATGGCATACAACTCTTCTTTGCGCTCACCCAAATACTTGGCCAATGCGCGCAGCGCGGCAGCGCGTTGCTGAAAGTCCATGGCTAACATGCCCTGCAGGCCCGTGGTACGGCCATACTGAAGGGCTTCCGCAAAATCAAGGCTTTCGGCATGCGCGAAGGCCACTTCTTGGCCATTGATCGCGCTGTGAAGGGCCTGAGCCGCTTGATGACCGACCCAGCGGCCGGCGACAAAACTTTGGAGAACGGTGGTCATAAGAGGTGCGCTCTAAGGCGGTGGGTCAATAGATGGAAACATGCAGTAGGAAACCAACAAGGCAATTAACCAACCGCACGGACTGGAAATATTATGCATGTTTCCATCTTTTAAGGCGACCCCCTCTTGTGCGGGTTAACCCTTAATTCCCTGTTCATTCCACAGAGAATGCCATCAAGCCTGTTGCTGTGTTGGAGATAGGGATGTGATAGTTGCGGTGCACTTCACGAACACGGCCAGATGCGCTGGTCAACGCGGCGCGCATGGCCAACCACATCAAGAGTTCCACGCCCTGAGTGCCAGTTTTCTCAACCAACGCCAATGTATTGAATTGCGTGGCCCATTCAGGATTGCTGGCCAAGCTGTCCATGAACTCCAAATCAAAGGCCTTGTTGATAAAGCCCGCACGCTCGCCATCTAGCTGATGGCTTAAGCCACCCGAGGCGACAACCGCCACCTTTTGAGCAGAAGGCCACAGCGCAATAGCGTCCCCGACGGCTTTGCCCAAGGCATACACCCGCTTGGCCGATGGCAAAGGAAACTGAACCGTGTTGATGCAAATCGGCACCACTTGTACCGGACAGGGTCCCTCAGGCCAAAACAACTTCAAGGGCAAAGTGCAAGCATGGTCCACCAGCATTTCTTGGCAAGTGGTGACATCAAAGTCCATGGCCACCAGGTGATTGATCAAATGCCATGACAAATTCGTGTTGCCTTGGAAAGGTGGCGAGGTTGGAATGCCCCAGCCTTCATCGGCATTGCTGTATTCGGGGGCAGCGCCCACTGCAAACGTTGGCATTTTGTCCAAGAAGAAATTCAGTCCATGGTCGTTGTAGAACATCACCACAACATCAGGCCTCACATCTTGCAGCCAGTTTTGCACTGGCGCAAAACCGTCAAAAAAAGGCTTCCAGTAAGGCTCTTGTTGAAGACCTTTGTGAATTGCACCGCCAATGGCGGGAATGTGGGATGTGGCCAAGCCACCGATGAGTTTTGCCATGTTGTTTCGCTCAATGTCGTGTGATTTAAGAATTGGCGGCAGCGCGCAATTTGGCTTGAAACGCTTCTTTGGTCATGCCCGTTTGCTGAGCACCAATGTCTTGCATGTCCAAACCAAAGATGCCCGCAAACTTTGCCAAGTAATAAGCGTTGCCGCCAGCTTTGATGAGTTGCAAAACTTGCTTTGAGCGGATGGCATCGGCCTGTTCCATCGTCAGCGCAAATTTGAACATGTAGGCTTCAGGGTCATCGACAAACGCTTTTCTGTTTTCAGCTGAGTTGAAAGAAAAGCACATCTTGTTCAGTGCATAGCCCTTTTGGGCTTGCTCTCCATCAAAGGGGGTGGTTCCAGGGATGGCCATGTCCGAGTCCTTTCAGTTGCATGTGGTTCTTTGGCGGCACTCAACGCATAGCGCCAATCTGCAAGCAGTATGCAATTTTTATCGCATCGAATAAACACATGATTTATCATCAGTATCATGAATAAATTCGATTGGTTAGATCTTGACGCAAAGTTATTGAAGTTGTTGGTCACGGTGGTCGACACCGGGTCGGTCACACAAGCGGCGCATCAATTGGGTGTCACCCAATCGGCTGTCAGTCATTTGCTTGAAAAACTGCGTGCCATCACAGGTGATCCTCTGTTTGTGAAATCGGGGCGCGGTATTGCCGCGACAGCGCAGGCAGAAGCCCTGGCCGTCAGGGCACGCAGTCTGTTGGGGGAACTTGAAAGATTTGCACATTCGGAGAGTTTTGATCCCGCTCGCTGGCGCGCGCAAGTGACCATCGCTGCGAACGATTTTCAAAGGGAATTGCTGCTGCCAGCATTAATGCACAAGCTCAGAATTCAAGCCCCCCTGCTGACGCTGCGCGTCATTCCTTCTGATATTCCAAGCCTCGAGATGCTGCGACAAGAACATTGCCAACTGGTGATCAGCCCTCGCCCGCCTGAAGCCACTGATGTCATGCAAAAGCGCTTGTTTGTAGATCGCTATCGGGTTTACTACGATGCCCATACACGACAAGCACCCATGAAAAAAACAGACTATCTGGGCGCTTCGCATGCCACTGTGATGTACAGCCCCCAGCGCGCCCTCGATCTGGACCAGCATTTGGAACGCCAGGGTGTTCATCGACAATTTCAAATCATGGTGCCCGGATTTTCAGCACTGCCCGCTTTTTTGCGTGGCACCGATTTGCTGATCACTGCACCCAGCATGTTGTCACACTCTTTGTTGCAAGAATTTGCAAACTGTGACGTGCCTGTTCCGTGTCCCAGCATGCCCATGTTCATGGTCTGGCACTTAAGGTACCAAAGCGATCCCGCGCACAAGTGGCTGCGGCACCAAGTGGAAACTTCACTAAACCGAAACCCCTGAATTTACGCAAGACTGAGTTAAAAAACTTCGGTATCGACCTCTGAATTGGCCTGCGCGTTGTAGCGACTGCCCATCACGGTGCGTTCGTTGATCAGCGCTTCGAGCTTGGTCATCAACTCAGCAGTCAGTCTTATATTTGCAGCCCCTAAGTCGTCGCGCAAGTGGTGTTCGCTGGTGGTACCTGGAATTGGAATGATGTGCGGTGCTTTGTGCAACAACCACGCGAGTGCGAGTTGGGCCGGCGAACAAGCGGCCTCGTTGGCCAATTGCAGGTAGGGTGCAAAGAGTTTGAAATTGGCAGCGTAGTTCTCTGCTGTGAACCGTGGCATGGATTTTCGAATGTCTTTGGCATCCAAGGACTGAATATTGAGTGGGCCACACAAAAAGCCTCGGGCTACGGGACTGAAGGCCACAAAGGTGGTGCCCAATTCTTCGCAGGCTTTTAGCACGGCAATTTCGGGGTTGCGAGTCCACAAAGAATATTCAGTTTGCACCGCAGTAATGGGATGCACGGCATGGGCTTTGCGCAAGGTACTGGCGGAGACTTCAGACAAACCAATGCTTTGAATTTTGCCTTGACGGATCAGGTCACTGAGCGCGCCGACGCTGTCTTCAATTGGCACTTTTTTGTCCCAACGATGCAGATAGTACAAGTCAATCACATCAGTTTGCAGACGCTTGAGTGCGTCCTCGCAGGTTTTGCGAATGGTTTCAGGACGACCGTCAATGACGCGCACCAATTTACCGTCGCCATTCACATCAACACCGGTCATGCCGCATTTGCTCGCCAAGGTGAATTTTTGTCGGTGTGATTTGAGTACCTTGCCCACCAGGGTTTCGTTGGCCCCAAAACCATACAGCGCAGCGGTGTCAAAAAATGTCACCCCTTCATCCAGTGCTGTGAGCAATACTTTTTCTGCTTGCGCTTCTGAGACCGGCGCACCGTAAGCATGGCTTAAATTCATGCATCCCAAGCCAATTTCACTGACTTGGAATTGACCGAGTTTTCTATTTTTCATTTGCTCACCTTCTGTGAAGATTGCGCCCAATCGGGCAACGGGGCTGATCGGTGCAAAACATCTTGATGCAACCACGTGGCGCTTTTGCGCGCACGTTCCGCCACAGTCTCCAAAGGCAATTGTTGATAGTCATCATTGAACACTTCAAAGCTGTAATCACCTCGGTAGCCAATGCGCTCTAAGCGCAACACCAAATCGGACAATTGGTCGCTGTGAACGCCTTCACCGGGGAACACACGGAATGTTCGGGCGGTGGTCATGCGCTCTTCAAAGGATGGCGTTTCGTTCCACATGAAGTCTGACAACTGTGCCAAGTAAATGCGATCGGGGTCAATGTCTTCAATGGCATCAAGCGGCGTCTTGGCCGCAAAAATGTGAAAGGAGTCAATGCCAATGCCCAAGTTAGGGCAATCGGCACGGCAAACAACATCCCAGCTGGTGGTGAATTCATTCACTGTACGGCCCCAAGACAAGCCCTCGTAGGCGACCTTGATGCCCAATGGAATAGCCATCATGGCCAGCTTCTTCAAGTCTTTTGCAATCAGATCGAGATCGTCTGTGGCATGCCGCGAAGTAGACGAGCAGGCCAGCAACACTTTGCTGCCAGTAGCCGCGCACATTTCCAGCATGGACTTGGCAATGTCAACTTTGTAGCTGTGCAAATGCCCAGACAAACCTTCAAAGTCTCGCAGCACCTGAAAACCAGTGGGACGCAAGCCACTGTCTTGTACCGCTTTGACTGCCGCTTTGACACCACCAGGATGGCTCACCAAATCACGCGCCATGAGCATGACCTGGGAGAAGCCCACACTTTTCATGGCCTCTAATTTGGCCTCAAGTGGCCCCGCCATGGTGATGGTGTCCATGCCATATCCGTCGAGCATATTCATGGCGAGTCCTTAGGTAGTTTGATGAACCAGCTCAAATGACACAGAGCCAAGCGCACTGCGCGTGAGGGCACCTCGGTCTTCGGGATGAAGTTCTTTGGACTCTACAAATTCAACGCCATTGGCCTTGAGTGTTTTAACGGCTTGCGCCACATCCTTCACGCCAAATCCAATGCGTTTCAAAGATTCGGGGGCATCGTCCCCTTCCATCCAAGGATCGGGTTCGATCAACTGCCAGAGGAACTGACCGCAAGGGCTCTTCATCAATTTGCCTTTGGGCAAAATCCCAAAGCGCTCTTCGTCAGGAATGAAGCTGAAGTCAAACATGTGTTCGTAATAAGCCAGCCAATCTTCGCTGCGTGCGGCACCAATGTACTGCACCACGCCAAAGTAGCTCATGTCTTCAACCGCTGCGGGGTGTTGATCAACGGTAGGTATGGGTTTGAAGTCAATGTCATAGATTGAAAACTCTTGCCATCGATCGACAAAATAATAGCGCGTGCCACCAGGGCCGTGAATGGCGGGAATGTGCAGCTCCATGGCTTGAGCTTGACTGGCCACAGACCAAGCCCCCAAATCAATGCAACGCGTGTGAGCTTTGAGCGCATCTTGCACACGAAATGCCACGGCTGAAATTTCAGCTTGACCATCGGCTGTGGCACTCACGCGCGCATCGTCAGGATTTGCGTTGACCACCAAGTTCATGCCGCCTTGTCGATACAAGGTCACTTCGCGAGAGCGATGTCGCGCAATGGGCCGAAAACCCATGGACTCTAAAACCTGCCCCAAAGCTTGGGGGCGATTGGTGGCATATTCAATGAACTCAATGCCTTGAATGCCCAAACGGTTGGGCATTTCTGGCACAGCTTCTCTGTCTGTGGTACGTAGATTCATGGCTGACTCCAATCAAAATTTTCAGCCCAAACGGGCCACACTGCGAAGCACTTCTGCTGTTGTTGTCTTGAAACCGAAGTATTCCAGATAAGCGGGAATTTGTTCAAACAACATGTCAGAGCCTACTTGAACTCGACAACCTCTGTTTTGTGCCGCCTGCAAGAACGCCGTCATCTCGGTGCGCATCACCACTTCGCCGACAAAGGTTTCGGGGGCAATGCGTGACACATCCATCGGTAAAGGATCGCCTTCGTTCATACCCATCGGGGTTGCATTGACCACCAAATCATGGCCTTCGGGATCGTTGGAGCCTGTTCTGACTGCAATCTGAGGGTACTCATTTTGCAGCCGTTGTGCCAACCCTTCGCAAGAAGCAGAATTGACATCAAACAAGGTGATGGCCTTGATTTTCTCAGCCGCCAAAGACGCCGCAATGGCGGAACCCACGCCCCCCGTACCGACCACCATCACGCACTTGTCCACCAGGTCAAAGCCTTTTCTTTGCACGCCGCGGACAAAACCAGCACCATCAAACATGTCGCCAACCAGACGGCCTTTGTCATCCAATTTAACGGCATTGCATGCCCCAGCCACTTTCACAGTGGGCGTGACATCGTCCAACAAAGCCACTGTCGTGACTTTGTGCGGCATGGTGATCAATGCGCCGCGAATGTTGGTCAACTGAAACACCGACTTTAAAAAAGCCGGGTAATGCTCAGCTTGGCACCCCATGGGGACGACCAACGCGTTGATACCCTCTTTTTCAAAATAGGGGTTGTAAATCAAAGGAGACTTGAAGCTGTGTGTTGGATAGCCGATGTGGGCGATCAACTCGGTATTGCCGTCGATGTTCATGATCTATCAATAAAAAAAGCGAAGCCTCAAGATTGTCTTGGCGGCTTCGCATTGGTGCTGCAATAAAGGCCTTCAAAAAGACCTCGTCAACTTTGAATTACTTGCGCAACTTGGCCAATTCAGCCTGCAACTCTGCCACGGTCGCCGCAATGGGTTCACCATGCTTGGCAATCACGGGTTTCATTTTTTCGCGCAAAGCGGTCATTTCTGCTGCTGGCAAACTTGTGATTTGCATGCCATTCTTCTTCAAGTTTTCGGTGATGCTGGCCACTTGATTGCGTGATTGTGCACGCTGAAACTTGATGGACTCGGCAAGAGCGTCTTCCACAATTTTCTTTTCTGCAGCAGACAACGTGTCAAAGAATTTTTTGCTAATCAACACAGATTGTGGGTTGTACTGGTGGTTTGTCAAAACCAAGTGCTTTTGAACTTCGTACAACTTGGCGGAGTTGATCGTCGCAACAGGGTTTTCTTGTCCGTCAACTGCTTTTTGCTCCAAGGCAGCATACAACTCTGGAAAAGGCAGCGGTGTAGGGTTGGCACCCAAAGCCTTCACCCAATCCACATTGATGGGGTTAGGAATGACGCGCAACTTCAAACCTTCAATGTCCGCCAATTTATTGATGGCACGCTTGCCATTGGACATGTTGCGGAAACCGAGTTCGTAATAACCCAAGCCCACGATGCCTTTTTCCAACAACTTGCCGTGCATTTTTTTGCCAAAGGCACCATCCACAATTGCATCTGCTTCTTTTTCATTGGCAAACATAAAGGGGAAATCAAACACAGCAAAATCTTTGACTTGGCTGGCCAAAATGCCCGAGTTCAAGGAAACCATTTCCAAAGAACCACCCTGCACAGCAGAGACATTGGCCTGGTCATTGCCCAAGGTACCACCAGGGAACACATTGACTTTGATCTTGCCGCCTGATTTGCTTTCAACGACTTCTTTGAACTTTTCCATGCCCAAAATAATGGGATGGCCGGCAGAATTTTGATTTGCAAATTTGATGGTTTTCTCTTGTGCAGAGGCTAAACCCATGGCAGCCATTGCAACAGTTGCCAAAACAGTTTTGATAAAAACACGTTTCATGTCAGTGTCTCCTGATGAAATTGATGGTCGTACGCCGAACAAGGATTCCACTGCCTGGCGTACCCGGACAGACGGTGGAAAGAAATAATCAATAGAACCAACGCGCTGGCACCAAGACCAACGCTGGAAACGCCACCATGGCAAACATGATGGCAAACTGAGCCACCATGAAAGGCATGACACCGCGCGTGACTTCGTCCATGCTGACTTTGCCAACGCCTGCAACGGCATTCAGCACAGTGCCCACAGGCGGCGTGATCAAACCGATGGCGTTGTTGATGATGAACAAAACACCAAAGTAAACGGGGTCAATCCCCGCCGCCTTGACCACTGGCATCAAGACAGGCGTCAACAGCAAAATGGTGGGCGTCATGTCCAATGCAGTACCTACCACCATGGTGATCACCATGATGGTCAACATCAGTAACCGCGGGCTGTCTAGCAAAGGCTGCAGCAAGGAAATTAGCTGCGCAGGCAGGTTCGCAACCGTGATGAGCCAAGCAGACACCATGGCAGCCGCCACCAAGAACATCACAATGGCGCTGGTTTTGGCAGCTGTCACAAACAAAGGAAAGACAGACTTGAAATTCAATTCTTTGTAGACAAATACAGAAATGAGCAGCGCATAAACAGCGGCCACCACAGCAGCCTCGGTTGGCGTGAACACACCGAACTTCAAACCGAAGACCACAATCAGAGGCAACACCAACGCCCAAGTTGCCTCGCGCATGGCCACACTGATTTCGGCCATTGATTTGCGCGGTGGCACACTGACCACTTCACTGCGCGCAAGCCACCACCATGTGATCCATAACGCAGCACCCAGCATAATGCCCGGGACAATACCTGCCATGAACAGTTTTGAGATGGAGACGTTACCCGCCACGCCAAAAATGACAAAGCCAATGCTGGGTGGAATCACTGGGGCAATGATGCCAGCTGAAGCAATCAAACCAGCAGAACGGGCACGATCATGCCCTGCGGCCACCATCATCGGCAGCAGCAAAGATGCCAACGCAGCAGCGTCAGCTACGGCAGAGCCCGACAAGGCCGCCATAATGACCGCGGCCATGATCGTTACATAGCCCAAACCACCTTTGATGTGACCCACACAGGCCATGGCGAAATTAACGATGCGTCGTGACAAACCACCCGCATTCATGATTTCGCCCGCCAGCATGAAAAATGGCACGGCCAACAATGGAAAACTGTTGGAGCCTTCAATCAAGTTTTGAGCCAAGATTTGAGCATCAAACATGTTGAGGTGCACCATCAAGGCCACGCCACACAGCAGCAAAGAGAATGCAATGGGCACGCCAAGTGCCATGGCACCCAGCAAAGATAAAACGAATACAGCAATGGTCATTGGCTTCTTTCTGTACGATGGCTTAGCGTGATTCGCCGTGCGGGCTGTCTTCGGATTCTTGGAACATCAGCAGCTCCTCTTCCTTCATTTGACCCGTGATCAATTTGAAGAAATCCATGGCAATCAACATGCCACCCAAAACAGCAAAAATGATGCCCGGAAAATAAACCCAACTGAGTGAGACTTCCATCACGGCACTGGTGCTGGTCCAATTGATGACGGCCTGCTCATAGGCCCCTTTGAACAAGAGCGCGCAGACGAATAACATGAGCAATTGCGACAAGCCCATGCAGAATTTTTTACCCACAGGCCCTAAACGGCCGACCAACATGTCTGTGCCCAAATGCTCGTGAGAACGCAGTGCCACGATCGCGCCCATGAACGTCATCCAAACAAACAACCACCTGGACAACTCTTCTGACAGCGTGATGCCTGAATTGAATCCGTAACGCAAAAAAACATTGCCAAAAACCAATACCACCATGGCTGCCATGCATGCGGCAATGAGGTATTCGATGGCTTTACAAGTGATGTCGAAGAAACGGGTCATCTGCTGATTCCTTGGTTGGGAGGCGCTTGCATAAATGTACGAACTAGTTAGTTTTCTCGTATAAGTAATTACCCTAGTCACACCATCGCATATCGGGCTACCTGCTATGTCAATGATGAATATCTAAGGCAACGCACACTTAAATGCAGACATAACTGATGAGCATGTCAACCACCTGGGGCTTTTTCAGTGTTTGAGCTTTCCCCTGAGGCGACTTGCCTTTGAAAATCAAGCCAAATGTGTGCTGATTGGACACATTGAAAAATGTGAGTGCAGAGATGGCTGAGTGAATTTCAAGAGGTGTTAGATTTTTCTTAAAAACCCCCTGCTTGACGCCCCTGTTGTAGAGTTCTTGAATGGTCTGAAGGGCTGATCCATTGAGTTTTTGGATGGCTTTGCTTTGCGCCAAGTACTCGCCGCGCTGCACATTCTCACTCATGACCAAGCGAATGAAGTCTTCGTTGCTCTGGTGATGGTCATACGTAAATTCAACCAAGCGCTTGAGCGCGAGCTCGGGTTCTAAGTCACTCAAATGCAAGTTGGCTTCAATTTGTCGCATGCGACCATAGGCTGCTTCCAGCACGGCCACGTAAAGGGCCTCTTTGCTGCCAAAGTAGTAATAGATCATGCGTTTACTGGTGCGGGTAGCAGCTGCAATCTCATCGATGCGGGCTCCCGCCAGGCCTTTGGCCGCGAATTCGGTCGTTGCAACACTCAGAATCTCGGCCATCGTCCGTTCAGGATCGTTGGTTCGCGTTGTGCCGGATTTGCGCGATGCGGAAGAAGAAACTTTTGTCATTTGATGAATGTACCACTTGGTTAATTATCAAATGAAATTTGCCAAAAGGTCAACAGGCCATCCCCTGCCCTAGGAGATGACCTGTCGGGTGCAATTGGCGTGTCAAGCGTTCAATTGCAATTCCAGGTCGTGCAAGACCTTGTAACAAGGCAACACTTGCGCCACGCTGGAATTGGGCTCACGACCTTCTTTGATCGCCGCAAAGAATTCACGATCTTGCAATTCAATGCCGTTCATGGACACGTCTACTTTGGACACGTCGATTTGCGCTTCTTTGCCTGTGTACAAATCGTCATAGCGCGCCAAGTAAGTACCTGTGTCGCCAATGTAACGGAAGTACGTGCCCAAAGGACCATCGTTGTTGAAGGACAAGCTCAAAGTGCAAATGGCACCGTTGGCAGCTTGCAACTGGATGCTCATGTCCATGGCAATGCCCAAGGTGGGGTGAATGGGGCCTTGCACGGCATTGGCTTTGACAATGGGACTGCCTGCTTGATAGGCAAACAAGTCGACGGTGTGCGCAGCGTGGTGCCACAACAAGTGATCGGTCCAGCTGCGAGCTTGGCCCAAAGCATTCATGTTGGTGCGACGGAAAAAATAAGTTTGTACATCCATTTGCTGGATGTTGAATTCGCCGGCCTTGATCTTTTTATTGACCCACTGATGACTGGGGTTGAAGCGGCGCGTGTGACCGCACATGGCCACTTTGCCAGAGGTCTTGGCCAAACGGACCACTTCCTCTGCGTCTTTCCAACTGTCTGCCAAAGGAATTTCAACTTGAACGTGCTTGCCTGCCTTCAAGCAAGCAATGGACTGCGACGCGTGCATCTGTGTGGGGGTGCACAAAATCACGGCATCGACGTCAGGCAGTGCCAGGCTGTCGGCCAAGTCAGTGGTGACATGTGAAATGCCATACTTGTCAGCGACTTCTTTTGTTTTTTCGAGATCACGGCTGATCAATGAAATCACTTCGACGCCATCGATGTTCTTGATGCCATCTAAATGCTTAATGCCGAATGCACCCGCACCGGCCAGTGCCACTTTGATTGTTTTAGACATGTTGATTTTCCTCAGTTCAAAATTGATTTTCTAGAATCAAGTGCCCCACCGCGGTGTTGGAGGCCGGCACATGGTAGAAGCGTTGCTTGAGCTCTGGCGCTTTGCCGCCAGTGACATCGTTCATGGCGCCACGGGCAATCAGCCACATCACCAACTCAATGCCTTCGCTGCCTGCTTCACGCACGTAATCAATGTGCGGAATGTTGGCGGCGCCTTGCGGATCGCTGATGAGTTTGTCCAAGAACGCATTGTCAAAATCTTTGTTGATCAGACCCGCGCGTGCGCCCTGGAGTTGGTGGCTCATGCCGCCTGTGCCCCAAATGTGAACATTGATGTCTTGGTCGTAGCTTTCGATGGCTTTGCGAATGGCTTTGCCCAAATTGAAACAACGTTGACCGCTGGGCACAGGGTACTGCACCACATTGACTGCAAAAGGAATGACGGGGCAAGGCCATTCAAATTTGTCAGCTGGCGGTTGTCCACACATCAAAGACAGGGGCACGGTCAGCCCGTGATCGACATCCATTTTGTTGACAATGGTGAGATCAAAGTCTTGTTGGATCACAGACTGTGCGATGTGCGATGCCAGGTCTGGATGACCTTTTACAACGGGCACAGGGCGGGGTCCCCAACCTTCATCAGCAGGTTGAAATTCAGCCGCGGTGCCAATGGCGAATGTGGGTATGAAGTCAAGACTGAAGGCGGTTGCGTGGTCGTTATAGACCAAAAAAATCACATCAGGCTTATTGTCTTGCATCCATTGTTTGCCGTATTCGTAGCCTTTGAAGACGGGCTGCCAATAGGGTTCTTGGGTCTTACCCAAGTCGAGGGCTGCACCAATGGCAGGAACGTGAGATGTGAATACGGAGGCTGTAATTTTGGCCATGTTCAATTTGCTTTCTTTGCAGTGGCGCCTTGAGGTTGGTTCTGCGCCTGGGCATCGCCGTTCTCCCCCACAAATCGGTTGCCCTCAACTGACCGGCCCCCGTTGATCATCATGGTGCGATATTCATCTTCTGTCATGCCCGTCATGGAACCGGCCATTTGCTGAAAGCTCTTGCCGTCGGTGGCGCCGATTTTGGCCAAGAAATAAATATTGCCACCGGTGCGCATGCACCAGTTCAAGTCTCGCGCCATAACCGCTTGTTTCTGCTCTTCTGTCATTTGCCACTCATCCAGGTAAGCGCGTTCGTCGGCTTTGAAACGTTCACGGTTTTCGGCCTTCATGAGTGACATGCAGAATTGATTGATCCAGTAGCCTTTACGGCTTTGCTCGGCATCAAAAATGATGGTTCCGGGCACATCCAAATAGGGTTTGTCGAGTGCCATTAAATTGTCTCCTCGGGCCAATACAAACGCATTGGATTGTTGACCAACAATTTTTGTTGCTGCTCTGGGGTTGTGGCGATGTGAGGGATAAAGTCCACCAACAAACCATCGTCAGGCATGTGCTTCTTTAAGTTGGGATGCGGCCAATCGGTACCCCACAACACGCGATCGGGAAACTCTTCGACGATGGCTTTGGCAAAAGGCACCACATCTTGATACGCGTTTTGTTCCCCGTTCAAAGCCGGTGCACCCGTCACAGACAAACGCTCTGGGCAGGTCACCTTGCTCCAGACATTGGGATGCTCACGCATGAACTTTAAGAACAGCTGAAACTGGGGTCCCTCCACGGGCAATTTCACATCGGGCGTCCCCATGTGGTCCACCACCACAACGGTGGGCAAACCCGTAAAGAAGTCCCACAATTCAGGCAGGTCCACGGCTTCAAAGTAAATCACTACATGCCACCCTAATTTGGCAATGCGGCCTGCAATTTCCATCAATTCTTCTTTGGGTGTGAAGTCGACCAAGCGTTTGACAAAGTTAAATCGCACGCCTCGAATTCCGGCTTCGTGCATGGCTTGCAACTCTTCGTCAGTGACTGAGCGCTTGACAGATGCCACACCCCGCGCTTTGCCATTGGAATGCAACAAGGCATCGACTGTGGCACGGTTGTCTGTTCCGTGGCATGTGGCACCCACCACCACATTGCGTGAAAAACCCAAGTGGTCGCGCAACGCATACAACTGATTCTTGGATGCGTCACAAGGCGTGTACTTGCGCTCTGGCGCGTACGGAAACTCTGCGCCAGGACCAAACACGTGGCAGTGTGCATCCACGGCACCCGCAGGCAATTTGAATTTTGGTTTGCTGGGGCCAGAATACCAATCCAGCCAACCAGGGGTTTTTTGAAATTCCATTTCAGGTCTCACTCAGGTTAAATGCAAAAAAAATTAATCAGGTTTGATGTTGGCTTCGCGCACCAATTTTTCGTAGCGTTGTCGCTCATTGCGGATAAGGGTTGCAAACATTTCAGATGAACCTGGAATCACTTCGCCGCCGACCGCAGTCATGCGATCTTTGACCTCTTTGGTCTGAAGTGCTTTTTGTACTTCTGCGTGCAATTTGGAAACGATGGGCTTGGGCGTTGCAGCAGGCGCCACAAAGCCATACCAGACCGAAGCCTCGAAACCTGGAAAGCCAGACTCGGCAATGGTGGGCACGTCGGGGTAAATGGCACTCCGAGTTGGGCTGAGCACCGCCAACACTTTCAACTTGCCGCTTTTGACATGCGGCAAAACTTCCAAGGCATTGACTGCCACCAGAGGCACCTGACCGCCGATCGTGTCGGTAATTGCAGGTGAGCCACCCTTGTAGGGAATGTGCTGCAGATCGATGCCGGCAGCTTTTGCAAAGAACTCAATGGCCATGTGAGGCGTTGAGCCGTTGCCTGGGCTGGCAAATGCCAATTGACCAGGCTTGGCTTTTGCAGCCTCAATCAGCTTGGCAACAGAGGCGAACGGAACATTCGGATTGGCGGCAATGACCACAGGAACTCGGCCCACCAATGCAATGGCCGTGAGGTCTTTTTCTGCATCAAAGGGCATCGGCTGGTACAAGGCCATGTTGGCCGCCAAGGCATTTGCAGCCAACATCACCGTGTGGCCATCTGGTTCGGCGGCAATCACCGACTTGACTGCGATGTTGGTACCTGCGCCAGGCTTGTTCTCCACAATGAAACTTTGACCCAAAGATGTGCCCAGGCTTTGTCCCAGCGTTCGCGCCACGATGTCAACAGCGCCACCTGCGGCATAACCCACCACAATCTTGACAGGCTTGGTGGGATAGTTTGCGGATGCTTGGGCAGCAGCTTGGTTGCCGCCCATCATGGCCAACACAACACAACACACTTGTGAGAATGTACGTAATTGATTCATAGTGTCTTTCAAAAAGTAAAACTTCAATCGCGCGCAGTACCGCGCAAACCAGAGCGTTGAATGGCCTTGTTCAACAAGCCATTGACTTCAAGGTCTTTGGCAAAAGTTTGGACATAAGAGCGACCTGCTTCGCGCCCCTTGGGAATGGCAATGGCCAAGTTTTCCAGGCCCCATCGGCCATCCAGCACGCGGCTGGCAGGCAAGCTATCGGACATTTCAAACAAGATGCCTTTGTTGGTTGCAAAGGCATCAATTTGTTTGGCGCTGAGCATGCTTTGCGCTTTGGCCAAAGAATCCGCAGGCACGACCTTGGCGTTTTTGTACAACTTGGTCAAAGCAGTTTGTGAAGAACTGCCTTGACTCACACCAATGCGCATCCCCGCCTGGTCTATTTGTGCCACTGATTGAAGTTGGCTGTGACCCGCAACAAGGTAGCCCAATTCGAGACGCACCAACGCGGGTGTAAAGTCCATGTCCTTTGCGCGAACAGCGGTGGCGTTTGTAAACGTAAAGTCAACTTGACCGTCTTTCAAGGACGACAGCACTTGCGCAACACGGTCAAACTCGACCACCTGCACTGGCACATTGAGACGTTTGGCCAGTTCCTTGCCTAAGTCGAGGGCAATGCCAACGCTTTCACCTGTCTTAGGATCTTTGACCCAAGAAGTAGGACTGCCAGGATAGACACCCACCCGCAACACACCTGTTGGTGCCAATGCTTGGCGAACTTCTGATGAAACAGTTTCACTTTTTCCAGCAGCGGCAGTTTCGGCGGAATTGGAAACGATCGTGAGGTTGAAGCACGCACTGAGCGACACGCTTAGGATGGCTAGCGCGCTCCATCTGGCCAAGCGCTTGAATTGTTTGGAGGTGATCACGATGCGCCCTGCTCAATCAATGTATTTCAAACCAGCTTTGGCCAAAGGTTCACGCATGTTGTACATGTCCAAACCCAAAACACCCGCAGCCAATTTGGCACGCTTTTCACCTTCGTTGGCTTCACGGGCTTCAGCTGCATCTGCTACTTTTTGCGCCCAAGCGGCTGGCACCACCACCACCCCGTCGTCATCGGCCACGATGGCATCGCCAGGATTGACATTGACGCCAGCACAGACCACTGGAATGTTGACGGAACCCAGGGTTGATTTAATGGTGCCCTTGGCACTGATGCCTTTGCTCCAAACTGGGAAACCCATGGCAGTGAGTTCGCGAATGTCACGCACACCGGCATCGATCACCAAAGCTTTGGCCCCGCGCGCCATGAAGGAGGTGGCGAGCAAGTCACCAAAGAAGCCATCGCAGTTGTCTGCACTGAGGGCTGCAATGACGATGTCGCCTGGTTGAATTTGCTCAGCCACCACGTGCATCATCCAGTTGTCACCGGGGTGCAAGAGAACCGTGACGGCTGTTCCTGAAACAGGTGCACCGCTGTAAATGGGGCGCATGTACTTTTGCATCAAGCCCACGCGGCCCATGGCCTCGTGCACTGTGGCAACACCAAAACGGCCTAGTTTTTCAACGGCCGCTTGGTTTGCGCGGGTGATGTTGCGTTTCACAATTCCGAGTTCTGTCATGACAATTCCAATGGGTAAATTTGAATAGATTTAAACGTTCAACGACTTACAGGCCTTTGGCCTTCAAGTGCGCGTCCAACCGTGGGAACACACGGCGTGTGTTGCCCTCGTAAATTTTGAAGCGTTGTTCTTCGTTCAGAATGTTGGACGATTGGATATAACGCTTGGTATCGTCAAAATAGTGGCCTGTTTCGGGATCGATACCGCGCACAGCACCGATCATTTCCGAGGCAAACAAAATGTTGTCGACAGGAATGACTTTGGTCAACAAGTCGATGCCGGGCTGGTGATAAACGCAGGTATCAAAGAAGATGTTGTTAAGCAAATGGTCTTGCAACAAAGGTTTCTTCAACTCTTGCGCCAAGCCACGGAAACGACCCCAGTGATAAGGGACCGCACCGCCGCCATGCGGAATGAGGAACTTCAAAGTGGGAAAGTCTTTGAACAAATCCGAAGTAAGGCACTGCATGAAAGCTGTGGTGTCTGCATTCAAGTAGTGCGCGCCAGTGGTGTGAAAGCAACTGTTGCAGCTGGTGCTGACGTGGATCATGGCGGGGATGTCGTACTCAACCATCTTTTCATAAATGGGGTACCACTGCTTGTCGCTCAATGGCGGCGATGTCCAATGCCCACCCGACGGATCGGGGTTCAGATTGATACCCACATTGCCATACTCTTTGACGCAACGCTCCAATTCTGGAATGCAAGTGGCGGGGTCAACACCCGGCGACTGGGGCAACATGGCCACAGGTACAAAGTTGTCGGGGAACAATTGGCTCACGCGGTAGCACAACTCGTTGCAAATGGCCGCCCATGTGGAAGACACATTGAAGTCGCCAATGTGGTGTGCCATGAAACTGGCGCGGGGGCTGAATAAGGTGAGGTCAGAACCACGCTCTTTCATCAAGCGCAATTGGTTGGTCTCAATGGACTCGCGCAATTCGTCATCGCTGATTTTGAGATCGGCCACTTTGGGACCCAGCTCTGGCGTGTTCAAGTTGGCAATTTGTGCATTGCGCCAGTTTTCCAAGGCTTTGGGGGCCGTGGTGTAGTGGCCGTGGCAATCGATGATCAAGGGCTGTTGGGTACTCATGAAGCTGTCCAATCAAAAAGTAAATTGAGAAAAAATCAAACCGAAGCACCAGACCACAAGGAGGCAGGCACCATGGCCTCACCTCGCATGAGAAGTCTGGCGGTTCTTAACAAAGCGGCTTGTGTGACGTTTTGACCACCCGGCAATGTCGGCGCAGGCTCTGTTTGCAATGCCACACTGAACTCCCCTGTGGGGTGTTCAACTGAGACATTTTTGGCGGCACCCGTTGGCATCACTGCAATGCCATCACACACAGAGCCCTCCAAGACACAGGCCGTGCCCACGGTGACAGCGGCCAACACACCGATGGCATCGTGACACACATGGGGAATGAAACTGCGCGTACTGAGTGCACCACCCTTTTGCGGCGGTGCAATGAGGGTCATCTTGGGATAGTTCTTTTGACTCACATCGCCCAAACCCATCAACACAGAAACTTGCAAACGCAATGCTTCGATTTTGGTTTTGAGTTCGGTATCGGCATTCATATCGGCCACCGATTCATAACCTGTGCGGCCCACATCGCTTGCCTTGAACATCACCAAGGGCATGCCGTTGTCGATGCAGGTCACGTCCAGCGTGAAGGGTTCAAACCCTTCACCCGTGACAGTGAGTGTGTCTTTGACGCGCCCTGTGGGCAACAAGCCTGAACACACCGAGCCCGCCGTGTCCAAGAAGTTGATGGTCACGGGCGCAGATGTACCCGGTGCGCCATCGATTCGGGCACTGCCCTCGTACTGAACCATGCCGCCACGCGTGTCTACCGTGATGTCGCATTGCATGTCGGTGTTCAGCGTCAAAACACGGAAAGTGCTTTGATCACCTTGCACCTCTAACATGCCGGTTTCCAAAGCAAAGGGCACCACAGCCGCCAACATGTTGCCGCAGTTGGGCGTGGTATCGACGGTATCTTTGTCGGGTTGCAACTGTGCAAACAAAAAATCCAAAGCCACGCCAGGTACCGAACTTTTTCGGACAATGCCCACTTTGCTGGTCAAGGGATGCGCGCCGCCCAGGCCATCAATTTGGCGCTTGTCGGGAGAGCCCAAGGCAGCCAACAAGACTTTGTCGCGTGTTGACACATCCGTTGGCAAATCGGCTTCGTTGAAAAACGGGCCTTTGGAGGTGCCACCTCGCATCAGAAGGCAAGGAATTGCAGTTTGCGCGCTATGTTTCATGTTTCAAATTCAATTCGCCCAAGACCGAGCATTGGAAGGAGATTTTCACGCCACGCTTGACGAAAACCTAGCGTCCATGGACACTATCAGATAGAACAAATTAACATAACAAGCAATCGGTTATTGCAAAAAAAATAGCATGGACCTCAAACAATTGGAATATTTCGTCAGAGTGGCCGAATTGGGAAGCTTTACCCGTGCCGCCAATGCCTTGAATGTGGCTCAACCCGCACTCAGCCGGCAAATTCGCTTGCTAGAAGTGGAGTTGCGACAGAATTTGCTCAAACGCAATGGCCGAGGCGCCAACCCAACCGAGGCCGGCCAACTGCTACTGGAACACGGTCGAGGCATTCTGCATCAAGTTGAAAGAGCAAGAGAAGAGTTGGCCCGGGCCCGCAGCGGTCTGACGGGGCGAGTGGCCTTGGGCCTTCCACCCAGCGTGGCCCGTGTACTGACCGTTCCCCTGACACGTGCGTTCAGAGAAAAAATGCCTGATGCGCAGTTGTCCATCAGTGAAGGCTTGTCAGCTGGCATGCAAGAGAGTTTACTGTCGGGCCGACTAGACATTGCATTGCTTTACAACGCCACCAGCACGGCAGGGCTGGAGCTCACGCCTTTGGTACAAGAAGAATTGTGGTTGATTCAAGCGCGGCCACCAGGGCTTCAGGAAGACCCCCCACCACCCGCCATCTCATTGAAAGAAGTCGCCTCGATGCCATTGGTCATCCCAAGCCGCCCCAACGCCATTCGCATGCATGTAGAAGCAGAAATGGCAGACATTGGGTGCCGCCCGCAGATTGGCTTGGAAATTGACGGTGTGACCGCCATTTTGGAATTGGTGGCAGACGGTGCAGGCAGCGCAATCTTGTCGCGCAATGCCGTGACACGCTCTATCAAACCATCTGCGTTTGTGACGCGGTCCATCTCGGAACCGCGGCTGAGCATTCAACTCAGCAGCGCAGTCAGCTCGCAAAGGCCTAGCACCTTAACGCAACAAGCTACTTTGAACTTGATTCGAGAAACCGCCAGTCGATTGCTCGAAACCCTTTAAGCCTGTCCCACCCTGCCAGCTCAAAGCAGGCTGAATTTTTGCAATTGCCAGAGCAAGAAATTCAAAGTGAAAAACGATGCCATGGTGGTCACCAGCAAAGCGGCGGCGCTCAAGCCATCGTGGCCGTGCTTTTGCGTCAAGATAGGATAGATGCCAAACATGGGCATGGCGCAGGTGAGCAAAGCAGCCGTGCGCAACACGGGGTCTTGAATGGGCACCCAAAACACCAGCACCGCAAGCATCATCAAGGGATGCAACAACAATTTACCCGCTGCAATTTGAGCCACACGCGGACCCATGCCCTGCACAGCCAAACCCACCAAGCTGCCGCCAATCACAAACAATGACAAGGCACCACTGGCTTGCGCGAACAAGCTAACCGTTCGACTCAAACTGGGTGTCAACTGCCATTCAAACCATGAAAAAGTAAAGCCCAGCACAATGCCCCATATCATCGGGTTGTAGAGCATGCCCTTCAATGTTTGCCAAACAATAGACTGCCAACGACTCTGTCCTTGTCCGGTTTCAGCCCATGCCAAAAGCAGCGGAATGATGAGCAAGTTCTCGACCATCATGTTCAAAGCCAAGGCAACGCCTGCCACAGACGCCAGCGGGCCAGAACTTAACAGCATCACGGGGTAACCCACAAAACCACTGTTGGGACAGCTCATGCCCATGGCCAAACAACTGCTGAGGCTTCTGCTGACTTTGGCGACACGCACAGCCCAAAAAATACTGACACTCAGGGTCAACAAGGAAGCCAGCGCATATGCACTGACATAGTCACTGTTCAGAATGTCGCTGACTTTGCGCTGCGACAAGGCGTTGAACAACAACGCGGGCATGGCCACCTTGACCACCAAGGTACCAAATGCACGCATGTCAGATTTTTGAAAAACGCCCCACCGCGTCAAGCCATAGCCCAGCGCAATGGCAATGTAGATAGGCGCTGTAATGGCCAATATGTCAAACATTGAGAACCCCTGTGGGCGCGCCCCAACCCCAACTTGCCTGGCTCATTGCTTGGCTATGCCGGCACGCTGAATCACATCACCCCAGCGCTTGGTTTCACTGCCAAGCAAGTCCGCGGCCTGCTGGAGTGAACTGGGTTGCGGCGACACGTTCATGTCGAGCAGTTTTTTGCGAACATCGGGTGCGTTCAGTGCAGACTGAATTTCTTGGTTCAAGCGCTGAACAATGTCACGCGGTGTTTTGGCAGGCGCGGCAAGCGCATTCCAAGAAGCTGCGTACAAAGCACTCACGCCCGCTTCTTTGGCGGTGGGCACTTGCGGTAAAGCCGCAGCGCGTTTGTCACCCGTCACAGCCAGGGCACGCAGTGCTTGCCCTTTGATTTGCGGCAACACCGGCGCCAAGATTTCAACACCCACATCAATTTGCCCGCCGCGCAATGCGGTCATTACAGCTGGCGTGCCATTGAATGGCACCACCTGGGCATCGATCCCTGCTGTGGATTTAAAAAGCTCAGCAGCCAAATGCTGCGTACTGCCCACATTGATGCTGCCAATGTTGAGCTTGCCAGGATTGGCTTTTGCATAGCTGAGCAACTCGCTCAAATTTGTAAACTTTGAGTCTTGTGGCACCACAATGGCAAGGTCAAAGGTACCCAGAATAGACAAGGGTGCGAGGTCCTTCTCGGCATCGTAGGGCAAGCTTTTGAACAGGCCAGCACTGACGGCTGTGGCATTGGACATCAACAGCAGGGTGTAGCCATCAGGTGCCGATTTGGCCACGGCGTCTGTGGCCACCACGCCACCTGCGCCCGGCTTGTTCTCGATCACGATGCTTTGCCCCATGTTCTCGCCTAACTTTTGCGCCACAGTGCGCGCCGTTAAATCGGCCACACCGCCAGCGCCAAAGGGCACCACAATTTTGATGGGTTTGTGGGGATAAGTCTGCTGACCCCACGCCCAAGTACAGATGGTGAGACACAAGGTCAAACAAATGGATTTGAAAGGCTTGATGAATGCGTGCATGTTAAAGGCTCTTTTCAGTTGCTAGCAAACGATCGATGACACGACGCGACATCACGCCTCCAGCATCAATGGACAAAACTTTGAGTTTGCGTTCTGGAAATGCCAACAGGTTTTTCTGCTGCATCTGGAGCATCTCTAAATCTTCGCTGAAAATTTTGCCCTGACCTTCACGAATCTTGTCTGTCAATTCTGTGTCATCTGGCTTGAATTGACGCACCATCCCCCAAAAGTAATGAATCGAGGTATCCGTTTCTGGCGTGATGAAATCCACCACGACGCTGTAGGCTTTGTCTTTGGGGTCTGCGTGGTAACCACCTTTGCCTGCCAATGCAACACCCACTTCAATCAAGACATGACTGGGTGGTGTGAATTTACAAACTTGCCAGCGGTCAACGATGGCTTCGTCATCCAGGTCATTGGCACGCATGGCCATCTTCCAGAATGGCGGCGCCTTGATGCCTTCCATGAAGCGACTGGTGGTGACGCAGTCACCTTCTGTCACTGTTCGGCTGGGCGTCTCATCAATTTCTGGTTGACCAATGCTAGTGCTGTGGACATAGGTTTCGTGCGTCAAGTCCATCAGGTTGTCGATCATCAAACGGTAATCGCAGGCGATGTGATACAGCCCGCCACCATAGGCCCATTGCGGATTGTCAAACCATTCAAACACAGGCATTTGCGCAGGATCAACTTTGCTTTGATCACCTGGCCAAACCCACACAAAGCCATAACGCTCGATGACGGCATAGCTTTTGATCGGTTCAAAGTTGCGCACCTGGTGGCCAGGCATGCTGACGGTGTGCCCGTCACACCCCATGACCAAGCCGTGATAACCGCACACCAGTTGTCCGTTGCAAACGCGCCCCAATGACAAAGGCGCGCCCCGGTGCGGACAAAAATCTTGAACGGCAGCCACATGGCCATCTGCTTTTTTAAAAAAAACCATGGACTCATTGCATACTTTGCGGCCCAGTGGTTTGTCTGTTATTTCATGCGCCTGGCACGCCACATACCAAGTATTTCTTAAAAACATTGCCTCAATCTCACTCAAAATGAATTGGTTTGAGCGAATTGTCCCATGCGCGCACTGATTTTGAAAAACTCGGAAACAGTATCTTCGATGATTTGCTGCGCTGTTTTGACTGAATCAATCAGGCCAACCGACTGCCCTGCCAGCGCAGGTGCTGCCTCCATGTCGCCTTGAAAGTACACATTCAAGATGCCCTTCATGTCATCAAAGGACATCACACCTTGCGCATGAATGGCAGCTGTTCGTTCGGACTTCAAGGCCCGAATGCATGGCGTCGCCTTGGTGTTGAGCACCCAAGTACCCGTTTCTTTCGAACTGACAATTGCGTTCTTGTAGTTGTCGTGAACGGGACTTTCTGCACAACTGACAAAGCGTGTCCCCATTTGAACGGCCTCTGCGCCGAGCGCGAACGCCGCAGCCATGCCCCGCCCATCGCAAATGCCCCCCGCCGCAATCAAAGGCACATCGACTTTGGCGCGGATGGCTTGCAATAAAACCAAGGTCGAGACGTCTTCAGGATTTTTAAAGCCGCCGCCCTCAGACCCCTCCACCACCAAACCATCAATGCCTGCATCCACACATTTCAGAGCTGCATCGACTGTGGGCACAGCGTGATAGACCGTGATGCCCGCATCTTTGAGGGGTTGGATGAACTTGGCAGGACTGCCCGCAGAGGTGGTCACAAACTTGACACCCGATGCGCAGACAAACTTCAACATGGCATCGTCTTTTAAAAACCGAATGGGCAAATTGACGCCAAAGGGCAAATTCAATTCACGCATTTTGGTGATTTCGGCCTGGCAGTTGGCGGTCTCGCCCGAGGACGTTTCAATGATGCCCAAGCCTCCGGCGCGCGACACGGCCGAGGCCAATTGCGTTCTGGCAATCCAGCCCATGGGGGCTTGCAAGATGGGGTATTTTGCACCCGTGTGGGCCAAGACGCGATTCATGTCAATTCCTTCATGCTCAAGCCCAAAACACGCTGCCAGATTTTTCGTACCAAGATGCCACTTGGTTTTCAACGGAGGCTTCAATGCGGTTGCGCTTGATCTTCATGGTGGGCGTGAGGTAGCCATTTTCGATAGACCACGCTTCGTTGGCGATGACCAACATTCTCAGCTTTTCGTAATCAGCCAGCTCGGAATTTACCTGCGCCAGCAAGGCTGTCAGTTCTTGCTCAACTTGCGAGCGCACTTCAGAGTCGCCCATCTTGGGACGGATGTCTTCCGCCAACACCACCATGGCATACGCCGAGGGCTGCGACACGCCCGACACAATGCTCATCTCAATCATGGGGTGCACATTCAGCTTGTTTTCGATCGGTGCAGGTGCCACGTACTTGCCCTTGGAGGTTTTGAAAAGCTCTTTCACACGGCCTGTGATTTTGAGCAAACCATCGGCGCGCTGCTGTCCTTGGTCGCCAGTTTTGAAAAAACCATCGGCGGTAAAGGCTTCAGCATCCAAATCAGGCCGCTTGTAGTACCCCACCATTTGACCAGGCGACTTGACCAAGATTTCGCCCTCTGGGCTGATGCGGGCCTGAACACCTTCGAGCGGGATGCCCACACAACCAGGGGCATTGATGGCATCTGTGGAGTTGTGAGAATAGGCAAAATCTTCTGTCATGGCGTAGCCTTCCATCAGATTCAAGCCCAACTTGCGATACCACGTAATGAGCTCCGCAGGGATGGGGGCCGAACCACTGCCCGCCACAATCACATGGTCCAGACCCAAGCCTTTCAGAATTTTCTTGCGGACCAGTCCACCAATGATGGGAATGCTCAGCAGCAAATTGAGCTTGGCGGGTGGCATTTTGCTGAACACGCCTTGCTGAAACTTCAGCCACAAGCGTGGCACTGAAATGAACATGGTGGGTTTGGCGCGGTTCAAATCTTGGACAAAAGTCTCGAGTGTTTCCGCAAAATACACATGCGTTTTGCCTTGTACCAAGGTACTCGCCCCCACCCATGCGCGTTCAAACACATGGGCCAATGGCAGGTAAGACAAAATGCGGTTGTCGTCTCTGTCGCCCATGGTTTCTTGCAACGTTTTCACAATGCCTTGGGTTGCGACAGATATACGCTCAAAGTTATGCATCACGCCCTTGGGTTGACCGGTTGAGCCCGAGGTGTACATGATCATGGCCAAATCGGTGGGTGCGCGGGCAATGTCGCCTTGCAAAGGCGGTGTTTGAGCGATCACATCATCCCACTTGGTGAAGGCCGTGTTTGGTGCCAAAGGGAATGCAATGCAAGGAATGGTGGCTGGCACAAAGGGGGCCTGCAAAGGCCAGGTATCGAGCTTGCCAACAAATAAGAAACTGGCTTCGCTGTGGTCCAGCACATAGCGAATGGTTTCGCCAGCCTCCGTTGGAAAGATGGCCACCGTGGTGCCGCCTGCCATCCAAATGGCCAACTCGGCCATGATGAAGTGTGCGCAATTTTTGGACAGGATGGCGACTTTGGCGCCCGGCGCCAAATTCTGAGCCTTCAAATACGCAGCCATGGAACGCGCCTGACGCAGCGTCTCCCGCCAGGTGTAATCAATCACCTGGCCTTGCCCAATGGGCTGAGTCATGTAGACAAAATCAGGCTGGCCTTTTTCGTGGGCATAGACGTGTTCAAGAATCAAGGAAGAGGGGCTCATAGGGTGCTTTCAATTCAAATTCTTGCGAAATTTTGCAGAGATGTGCGGACGCATGTGAAGATCCACGTGGATGAGGCATTGTGCTGAGAATTGTGCGATTGCACCGTGCCTTGGAGGGCTATTTGGCTAGGTATTTCCCTGATAAGGGGTGGGGCCAGCCATTTATGTTCAAATCGAGTTATTGCTTAAGAATTAAGCACCCTTTCAGGAATTTACATGTCCCAACTGCTAGTTCGCAAACTGTTGATCGATCTCAGCGCACCCTTCCCTGCCAATTGGTGTGGTGGTGATGCGTTCAAGTCGGCTTTCTTCAATGCCCTGTCAATGAGCTTTCCAGTGGGTGAACAGTTTTTCATCGACTCCGTTCGCACGGGTCTCAAAACCTTGCCTGAAGCCGAACAAGCCAAATACAAAACTGAAGTGCAAGGTTTCATTGGACAAGAAGCCACCCATCGCCGCATTCACGCCTTGTTCAATGATCATCTGCAGACCATGGGTTTTCAAAACGTCATTGCCAAAAAATCTGCTGCACGTGTGCTTAAAAATGCGGACATGAACATCCGAATGCACGTGGGAGCCACCGCAGCCACCGAACATTTCACGGCCATCTTTGCAGAATGGATGCTCCGTCATCCAGAGGTGTTTGACGGCACAGAAGAACGCCTCAAAACCATGTGGTTATGGCACAGCGCAGAAGAGTCCGAGCATCGCAGCACGGCTTTCGACATCTACAAAGCTTTGGGCGGCAACGAAGAATGGCGCATCAAACTGTTCCACTTCATCACGGTTCAATTTCTGTCCGACGTGATGTTGCAAACAGTTCGCAACCTTTGGCACGATCGCCAGCTGTTCAAGCTGAGCACGTGGAAAAGTGGCTATCAGTTTCTGTTGTCCAAAGACGGCCTGTTCCGTGGCAACGTGGCGCAATGGCGTGAATACAAGTCACCCGACTTCCACCCCAATCAACAAGACGATCGTTTGTCACGCGACTGGTTGCAACACAATCAAGACCAATTCACAGTGGTCGGTCAAGGCGCTTGAGTCTCTCAGCACGTCCTGCATGAACACCGCCATGTTGGCCATCTTTTTGCCATTGACCCTTTTGTACGGGGTCTTTTGGCTTTGGTATGGCGGCAATGGCCAGCGAATGTCACCGCACGAAATTGAAGAGGCTCTGCACAAATTACGCAGCACTGATCTTGGGCATGACAATTCAGCTGAGGTAGAAGACGTTCGTCAACTCTTGGCTTCTGACGATGGCAAAGAATTTGTGATGCAAAATCTGGTGCGCTATCGCGCCAAGGCGCTGTATCCTGAAGGTTTTCATTACAGCGATGACCCACGCGAAGCGGACAAACGCTACGGCAAATCCATCATGGGCGACTTGCTTCGGTATGGCAATTTGATTGTTTTCATTGCCCGCAAATCGGGCGATTTTGTCAAGCCCGATGGCGCCGATGCCTGGCACTACGTGGCCATGGTGCGTTACCGCAGCCGACGCGACTTTGTGCGCTTTGCCATTCGCGCCAACCAAGCTGACAAGTTCATGCACAAATGGGCTGCCATTGAAAAAACCCATGTCTTTCCAGTCAAACCCCTGATCAGTTTGGTTGCGGTGAGAACTTTGGTTGCACTGTTGCTGTTCACTTTCGGCGTGATTCTGACCAGCGTGCTGTAAAGACGAAAGGGTCTGATCAAAAGTAGCGCAAGCCTTGTTATGCTGAGGTCTTGTTCAACGCTTTTCTGAACGCCAACATGTCACAAGCTGCCCTCAGCAACGCCAAACTACCCAAGCCCGAATTCGATCGCTTTTACAAGCACCCCGAACTCACCCAACTGCTACAAGATTTTGCCAATGCGCGGCCGGACTTGGTCGAGTTGCGAGAATTGGGCCGCAGCCACGAAAACCGACCTATTTGGGTTTTGGTGATCACGCGCAAAAGCACAGGCTCTGATGTCGACAAGCCGGCCTTCTGGGTGGATGGCAACATCCACGCAGCCGAATTGACGGCCAGCACCGCTTGTCTGTATTGGTTGCACCAGCTGCTCAGCAAAGATGGCGAAGATGCACAAGTAACGGAATTGCTCAGCACCCGCGTGGTGTATCTGGTGCCGCGTCTGAATCCAGATGGCGCCGAGTTGGCGATGGCCGACAAGCCAAGGCACATCCGCTCATCAACCCGTCCCTACCCATGGGATGAGCCGCATGTCGAAGGCTTGACGATTGAAGACATGGATGGCGACGGCCGCATTTTGATGATGCGCATTCCCGATGCGCATGGCGGTTGGAAGGTCAATCCGGATGAGCCGCGCTTGCTCACACCGCGTTTGCCGGGTGAGTTTGGCGGCCAGTATTATCGCGTCATGCCTGAAGGCAGTTTGCAGCACTATGACGGCATCAACATCAAACCCAACCGTGATGTGGAAGGTTTAGATTTAAACCGCAACTTCCCCGCCTTCTGGCGCCAAGAACACGAACAAGTAGGTGCCGGCCCATTTCCCACCAGCGAGCCCGAAGTGCGTGCCATGGTGGAATTCATTGCCAAGCATCCCAACATCGGGGCAGCGGTTAGTTTCCACACGCACTCTGGTGTCATTTTGCGTCCCATGGGCACTCAAAGCGACACCGACATGACGCCTGAAGACTTGTGGATGATCAAGCGCATGTCGGACATCGGCAGCAAGCTCACGGGCTATCCTTCGGTCAGCATTTTTCACGACTTCAAATACCATCCCAAAGAAGTCATTACCGGCACGCAAGATTGGGTGTACGAACACTTAGGTGCTTTGTTTTGGACCGTTGAAATCTGGGCGCCCAACAAAGAAGCTGGCATCACCGATTACGACTGGATTCATTGGTACCGCGACCATCCCCCTGAGGACGACATCAAGTTGCTTAAATGGAGCGACGAGGTGTGCGGCGGCAAGGCGCACGTCGATTGGTATCCCTACCAGCACCCCGAATTGGGTGCGGTGGAATTGGGCGGTTGGGACCGCATGAACTACTGGCGCAATCCACCCGCACATTTGCGCGAGCGCGAAGCAGCAAGGTTTCCAGCTTGGTTGAATCAGATTGCCCTCACCTTGCCCAAGTTGGAGTTGCTGCATGCCAAAGCAGAAAACTTAGGCAAGGGCCAATGGCGCGTTCAGATGGCGGTGGGCAATGCGGGCTATTTGCCCAGCTATGTCACCAAGCGCGCGCTTGAACGCAAAACAGCACGCCCTTGTATGTTTGAAATTGAGCTGCCTGAAGGAGCAACATTGCGCATGGGAAAACCGCGCATGGAAGGCCCTCAGCTAGAAGGCCATGCCGCTAGCAACTCACTTCAAGCGTTCTTGCCCAACAAAACCATTACGGGAGATCGGGCCTTGAACGAATGGATTGTGGAAGCCCCAGCAGGCACAGTGCTCAACTTAACAGCGCATGCCGCACGGGCAGGCACTGTCCGAACATCCCTCACCTTGAAATAATTTATTTCAAGCCAAGCAAACGCACGGCGTTGTCTTTCAAAATCCCGGGCATCACCTCGGGTTTGAAACCGGCCACTTCAAAATCCTTCATCCACCGCTCTGGTGTGATGAGGGGGTAATCGCTGCCAAACAAAATGCGGTCTTTCAGCAAGGTGTTGGCGTACTGCACCAGTTGCTTTGGAAAGTACTTGGGGCTCCAGCCCGACAAATCAATCCAGACGTTGGGCTTGTGCGTGGCGACGCTGAGGGCTTCGTCTTGCCAAGGGAAGCTGGGGTGCGCCATCACAATTTGCATGTCTGGAAAATCAATGGCCACGTCGTCTAAGTGCATGGGATTGCTGTAGGCCAAACGCAAACCACCGCCGCATCGCATGCCCGAGCCAATGCCACTGTGACCAGTGTGAAAGATGGCGGGCATCTTGTGTTCGTTGATCACCTCGTAAATGGGCCAAGCCATTTTGTCGTAGGGGTGGTAGCCCTGAACGGTGGGATGAAACTTAAAGCCCTTGATGCCCTCTTCTTTGATCAGTCGCTCGGCTTCGCGCGCACCCATCTTGCCTTTGTGGGGGTCGATGCTGGCAAACGCAATCATCATGTCGCTGTTGTCGCGGGCAGCTTTGGCAATTTCTTCATTGGGAATACGGCGGCGGCCCAACTGTGACTCGCTGTCGACCGTGAACATCACCAAGCCAATTTTTCGCTCGCGGTAATAAGCCACAGTTTCGTCGATGGTGGGACGGCGATTGCTGCCAAAAAATTTATCGGCAGCGCGGTCGTATTCTTCGCCGTAGTTGTCGAAGGGGTTCCAGCAACTCACCTCTGCGTGGGTGTGAATGTCGATGGCAATCAGGTCTTGGTGTTTCATAAAAACTTTCAGAAATTCGGGAAAACCCTGTGTTCATTGCGCTCGCATGGCAAGACAATATAGTTATTGATAATAACCTTTTTAACAAGTCCTTGCACGCTTGCAAGGACGAATTGGACCCTCCATCATGACTCAAAATCTACATCCTTTGTTGCAGCGCGCCCAGACCCATGGCATTCATTTTGAGATGAAGGGAGCGGTGGCAGTGGTGCGTTTAAGCCGTCCCACCAAACGCAACGCACTGAACGACGGTTTGATCGAAGCCTTACGCGATGTGTTCCAAAACCTGCCCGAAGAAGCCAAGTCAGCCGTGGTATTTGGTGAAGGTGATCATTTCTGCGCGGGCTTGGATTTGTCTGAACTGAAAGAGCGCGACGCCGGTCAGGGGGTGCATCATTCACGTAGCTGGCACGTGGCCTTGGACGCAGTTCAATTGGGTCGTGTTCCTGTCATTGCTGCTTTGCATGGCGCGGTGGTGGGCGGTGGTTTGGAATTGGCCAGCGCTTGTCATATTCGCGTTGCAGACGACAGCACCTTCTTTGCTTTACCAGAAGGCACGCGCGGTATTTTTGTGGGCGGTGGCGGCTCTGTTCGCATTCCTAAACTGATTGGCGTGGCGCGCATGACCGACATGATGCTGACCGGCCGTGTTTACAACGCAGTCGACGGCGAGCGCATTGGCTTGGCCCAATACCACGTGCCCACAGGCACAGCGCTTGAAAAAGCCATGGACTTGGCACAGCGAATTGCGACCAATGCACCGTTAACCAACTATGCATTGATGCACGCCCTGCCGCGCATTGCCGAGCAACCTGCTGACCATGGCTACCTGACTGAAGCCCTCATTTCTTCCATTGCACAAGCAGCCCCCGAAGCCAAAGCGCGCGTGAAGGCTTTCTTGGACGGCAAAGCAGCCAAAGTTCAAAAGAGCTAATTCGCCATTTAAAAGCATCTACATCGCCAACCGTTACTGAGAGACCCGTATGAGCGCTCCTAAATTTAGACCCTTGCGTTTTGGCGTGACACGTGTCACTTTAAAAGATGGTGTGCCCGGTACGCATTACCTCAAAGCAGATCAAGAGTTGCAGGCTTTTCCAGACCGCCTGACAGACCGTCTGCAACACTGGGCTCACAACAAACCAACACAAACACTCTTTGCACGTCGCGTTAAATTGGCCGATGGCAGTTTGGGTGATTGGCGTCATGTGACCTACGCTGAGGCATGGGCCACCGCAAGAAACATTGCGCAGGGTTTGATCAACCGCGGCTTGAACGCAGAGCGCCCCGTGGTGATCTTGAGCGAAAACAGTTTAGAACATGCCCTGTTGGCCCTGGGTTGCATGGTGGCGGGCGTGCCCTTTGTGCCCACCTCACCACCCTACTCATTGATTAGTCAGGACTACGACAAACTCAAGCACGTGTTGCGCACCGTGACGCCAGGCTTGGTGTTTGCCGGCGACGCACGCTATGCAAAAGCCATTGCGGCCACAGTTTCCAGTGACATGGAAATTGTGATGAACGAAGGTGGCGTAGAAGGCAAACAAGTCACAACATTTGCAGCTTTGTGCAGCACCCCCGCCACAGCGCAAGTCGATGCGGCCATTGCAGCCACAGGCCCTGACACCATTGTGAAATTTTTGTTCACCAGTGGCTCCACCAAGTTGCCTAAAGCCGTGATCAACACACAACGTTTGTGGTGTGCCAATCAACAACAAATGGCGCAGTCCATGCCCATCTTGGCCGAAGCCCCTTTGGTCTTGGTCGACTGGTTGCCATGGAACCACACCTTTGGTGGCAATCACAACTTTGGCATGGTGGTGTTTCATGGCGGTACGATGTACATCGACGACGGCAAACCCACGCCAGCCCTCATGCATGAAACATTGCGCAACTTGCGCGAAATTGCACCCACTGTTTACTTCAATGTGCCCACAGGCTTTGAAGCCATTGCCCATGCCATGAAGACCGACGATTTGCTGCGCAAGACCTTGTTGTCACGTGTGCAGATGTTCTTCTACGCAGGCGCTGCGTTGGCACAACCCATTTGGGACAGCTTGTATGAGTCGCAAGAACGCGAAGTGGGCGAGCGCATTGTGATGGGCACTGGCCTGGGCATGACCGAGTCTGGACCCTTCGGTATTTTTGTCACCAACCCTTACGTGAATGCCGGTGACTTAGGGGTTCCAACACCTGGTTTGGAACTCAAACTGGTCGACATGGGCGGCAAGACAGAGGTGCGTTACCGCGGCCCCAACATCACGCCCGGTTACTGGCGCAATGCAGAAGAAACCCAAGGTGCGTTTGACGATGAAGGTTTCTTCTGTACCGGCGATGCCGTCAAGTGGATTGACGAAACCGATGTGCACTTGGGCTTGAAGTTTGATGGCCGCATTGCAGAAGACTTCAAGTTGGCAACGGGTACGTTTGTCAGCGTGGGCCCTTTGCGAGGCAAGATCATTGCCGCAGGTGCGCCCTACATCCAAGACGTGGTGCTGACAGGCATCAACTTAAAAGAAGTGGGCGCCATGGTGTTTCCAACACCCGCCGTACGCGCGCTCAGTGGCATGTCGGCAGATGCGCCATTGGCCGATGTTTTAGGCAGCGAACCTGTGTTGGCGCATTTCCAAAAAGTCATCAATGAGCTGGCCAAAACAGCCACAGGCAGTGCCAATCGCATCGCACGCATGTGCTTGTTGTCCGAGCCACCCACGATCGACAAGGGCGAAATTACCGACAAAGGCTCGATCAATCAACGCGCAGTGTTGTCGCACCGTGCAGATACCGTCGCGGCTTTGCATGAAGAGCGTTTGCACTTCATCTTGAAGCCCACCGCCTAATTTTGAAATTCTGAAAGACGCATCATGAGCCAGCCTGGATTTTTCAACGCCTTTGAAGACGTGTGGATGCACGAAGGCGTTCGCACCCCCATGGTCGATTACTGTGGCGCCCTGGGCCACATCTCCCCCACCGACTTAGGCATCAAGGCAGCGCGCGAGGCGCTGGCCCGCGCAGGTGTGCCGGGCGAGCACATTGGCTCGGTCATCACCGGCAACATGGCCCCTGGCGACTTTGACCAGTTCTTCCTGCCGCGCCACATTGGCCTGTACGCCGGTGTGCCCCAAGAAGTGCCCGCCATCATGACCCAGCGCATTTGCGGCACCGGCTTTGAGCTGTTCCGCCAGGCTGGCGAGCAGATCGAAGCGGGCGTGTGCGAGGCCGCGCTGGTGGTCGGCACCGAGAGCATGACGCGCAACCCGATTGCCGCCTTTGACCACCGCACCGGCTTCAAGCTGGGCGCACCCGTGGGTTTCAAAGACTACATGTGGGAAGCCCTGAAAGACCCAGCCGCCGGCATCAACATGATTCAAACGGCCGAAAACTTGGCCAAAAAATACAACATCACGCGGGAAGAAGTGGATGCCTTTGCATCCGAGTCTTTTGCCAAAGCCGTGGCAGCGCAACAGTCTGGTTTCTTGGCAGGCGAAATTGTGCCCGTCATCACCGAGAAGTTTGAACTCGACGGTTACAAGCCTCGCGGCATCAAGTTGCAGGGCAAGGTGACTGAAGTGTCGCAAGACACACACCCACGCATTTCTCCGGCAGACGTCTTGGCTAAATTGCGCTCTGTGTATGAAGGCGGCGTACAAACAGGTGGCAACAGCTCCGCCTTGGTGGACGCTGCGGCTGCTTGTGTGGTCACCTCTGGCGCCTATGCCAAAGCCAACGGCAAAAAGCCTCTGGCCCGTGTGGTGGCAGCGGCTGTGGCAGGCGTGCCCCCAGAAATCATGGGCATTGGACCCGCACCAGCCATCCGCTTGTTGTTGGCTCGCACAGGCTTGAAATTGTCTGACATTAGCCGCTTTGAAATCAACGAAGCGCAAGGCGCACAAACCTTGGCGGTCGGCCGTGAGTTGGGATTGGACCTCAGCTTGCTCAACGTCAACGGCGGCGCCATTGCTTTAGGCCACCCGCTTGCAGCCACAGGTGTTCGCCTCACCATCACATTGGCGCGCGAATTGGCACGCAGTGGCAAACGCTATGGCATTTCGAGTGCATGTGTGGGCGGTGGCCAAGGCATTGCCTTGCTGATCGAAAACCCCCACACCTGATCCCAATCAATTCAGTCAACATCATTCTATTCAAGAGGACATCATGAACATTCAAGGCATGAGCGCATTGGTCACCGGCGGTGGCTCTGGCTTGGGCGAAGCAACCGCCCGCGAATTGGCCCGTTTAGGTGCCAAAGTGGCCGTACTCGACCTGAACCTCGACAACGCGCAAAAAGTAGCCGCTGACATCGGCGGCATTGCCATTCAGTGCGATGTCACCAACGCAGCCAGCATGGAAAACGCCGTGGCCGAAGCGGCCAAAGCCCAAGGTGGCGCGCGCATCTTGATGCAAATTGCGGGCATCGGTACCGCCAAGCGCATTGTGGGCAAAGACGGCAACCCCGCGCCTTTGGAAGACTTTGCCAAAGTGGTCAATGTCAATTTGATTGGCACTTACAACGCGGCTCGCGTGTTTGCTGCCGCCTGCGCCAAGCTCGATCCCATGGAAGACGGCGAGCGCGGCGCGATGGTGTTCACAGCTTCTGTGGCTGCCTTTGATGGTCAAGTAGGTCAACAAGCGTATAGCGCATCCAAAGCGGGTGTAGCCGGTATGACTTTACCCATGGCTCGCGATTTGGCACAACATGGCATTCGTGTTTGCACCATCGCGCCTGGCATCTTTGCCACGCCTTTGTTGAAAACATTGCCTGAACCTGTTCAAGCCTCTTTGGCCGCCAGCATCCCCTTCCCTTCTCGCCTTGGCAAACCTGAAGAGTTTGCGCAACTGGCCGCACACATTGTGAGCAATGGCCACTTGAATGGCGAAGTCATTCGCTTGGACGGTGCGCTGCGCATGGCGCCTCGCTAATTGCAAGAAAGTTTTCAATGAGCAAAACAGTTGTTTACGAAGTGCAAGTGATGTTCGGTGACTGCGACCCCGCAGGCATCGTCTTCTTTCCTAACTTTTCCAAATGGATGGACGCGTCTTCTCTCAACTTCTTCGTGAAGTGCGGCGTGCAACCGTGGCGCGAGCTGGTCAAAACCACCGGCATCATTGGCACCCCCCTGTTGGAAATCAACACCAAGTTCGGTCGTCCTGCCACCTATGGCGAAACACTCCAAATACACACCAGTGTGCAAGAGTGGCGCGACAAAACCTTCATCCACAAACACGTGGTGATGCGCGGCGATACAGTGTTATGTGAAGGTACCGAAGTGCGTGCGTTTTGTATCAAACACCCCGATGATCCCGATCGCATCAAAGCCATTCCCGTGCCTGCTGACATCAAAGCACTGTGCAGTTGATTCGCAAATATTTCAACCCATTTCAATTTTTTCAACCACCCTAAGAGGAGACAAGCATGACCAATCGTCGTGATTTTTTGCAGACCACCATCGGTGCAGCCATCATGGGCAGCACTGCGTTTCAACAAGTTTGGGCCCAAAGCGGACTGCCCATCGAACAAGTGAAAGTTCTTTACGGCTTTCCACCCGGTAGCTCTGGCGACATTTGCGCACGCCGTGTGGCAGAAAAATTTGCAGGTTCTGCTTACAGCAAAAATGCCGGCGTGATCGACAGCCGTCCTGGTGCTGGCGGTCAAATCGCCTTGAACCTCTTGAAGAGCGCCCCAGCAGACGGTTCCGTCTTGGCCATGACGCCCTTTTCTGCCATTTCTTTGTACCCCCACATCTTCAAGAATTTGCAATACAAACCTTTTGAAGACTTCACACCCGTGGGCACCAGCTCCATGATTCACCATGGCTTTGCCGTGGGTCCCATGGTGCCCGCATCCGTTAAAAACGTGAAAGACTTTGTGGCTTGGGCCAAGGCCAACCCCGCGCAGGCCAGCTACGGCTCGCCTGCAGCCGGTTCTACACCTCACTTCATTGGCGCGTTGTTAGGCTTGAATCAAAACTTCGAATTCAAGCACGCCCCTTATCGCGGTTCTGTGCCCGGCGTGACCGACGTGGTCGGCGGCCAAATTGCTTGCATGTTCACACCTCATGGTGACTTCATCGCCAACCACAAAGCCGGCAAGATGCGCATCTTGGCAACTTCAGGCAAAACACGCTCGCCCTTTGTGCCCGATGTGGCCACTTTTGCCGAGCAAGGCTTTCCAGAGTTGACCGTTGAAGAATGGTTTGGTTTTTATGCCCCAGCCAAGACACCCGCCCATGTTTTGCAAGCCGCCAACGCAGCGATCAATGCAGCGCTCAAAGACAAGGGCGTTCAAGATGCTTTGACCGTGGTTGGCTTGATTCCTTTCGGCGGCACCATTGCCGACCAACTGAAGAGCTCACAAGTTGAGTTGGAGCGCTGGGGTCCCCTGATCAAGCGCATTGGTTTCACAGTCGATTCCTAATTCATTGGATTGAAACTGCGCAGCCCGAGAGCCCACAAAGCTCTCGGGTCTTAACATCATTTCCCTTCTCGCCATGAGCCACTACCAGCCCAACATTCAAGACATGCAATTTGTCTTGACCCGCGTCTTGAATGCCCCAGTGCAACTCAAATCACTTCAAATGTTCGAGGATCTGGACAGTGATTTGGTTCAACAAGTCTTGGATGAAGCGGCTAAGTTTGTAGGCGAAGTGGTTGCCCCTCTCAACCGCGACGGCGACGAAATTGGTGCGCAATGGCAAGATGGCAATGTCACCATGCCACCCGGTTTTAAAGCGGCTTACGAACTGTTTTGGCAATCGGGATGGCCAGCACTTTCTGCAGCATCAGAAGATGGCGGACAAGGCCTGCCCTCTGTGCTGGAAATCATGCTCTACGAAATGCTATCAGCCGCCAACCATGGCTGGACGATGGCGCCTGGTTTGTTGCATGGCGCCTACGAATGCATCAAGCACTACGCCAGCCCCTCCCTCAAAGAAACCTACCTTAGCAAAGTTGGCTCTGGCGAATGGTTGGCCACAATGTGCCTTACCGAACCCCATGCTGGCAGCGACTTAGGCCTGTCACGCACCAAAGCGACGCCTCAAGCAGATGGTCGCTATGCCTTGAACGGCACCAAAATTTTTATCTCCGGCGGTGAGCATGACCTTACCGACAACATCGTGCATTTGGTCTTGGCCCGCTTGCCAGATGCCCCCCCCGGCCCCAAAGGCTTGTCACTTTTCTTGGTCCCCAAGTTTTATCCCAATGGCGAGCGCAGTGCTGTGCATTGTGATCGCATTGAAGAAAAGATGGGACTGCACGGCAGCCCCACCTGCGTGATGCGTTTTGACGATGCCCTGGCCGACATCATTGGCGAACCTGGCAAAGGTTTGAACGCCATGTTTGTGATGATGAATGCGGCACGTTTGCACGTGGCCATGCAAGGCATTGGCCTGTTGGATGCTGCCTGGCAAAAAGCCGACGCCTATGCCAAAGAGCGTCGACAAATGCGTGCCCCTGCTGGCAAAGAAGCCAAAGAAAAATCTGCTGCCGAAGCCGATTTCATCATTCAACATCCCGCCATCAAGCGCATCTTGGACACACAACGTTCTTGGGTGGATGGCGGCCGTGTGCTTGCCTATCAGACTGCCGTCGAATTGGACCGCATCAAACACGCCGATAAAGAGACCGCCGCCAAATCACAACGTTGGTGCGCGCTGGTCACTCCCATGATGAAAGCAGCCTTCACCCACCAAGCCTTTCACGGTGGCAGCGATTGCCTCCAAGTGTTTGGCGGCCATGGCTACGTGCGCGAATGGGGCATTGAACAAATCGTTCGCGATGCGCGCGTCGCCATGATTTACGAAGGCACCAACGAAATTCAAGCCATTGATTTATTGGTTCGAAAAATCTTGGCCGATGGCGGCCAGAGTTTGAACCAACTGCTAGACGACATGAAGGCAGAAACACAATCGGAAACGGCAGAAGCCTCGCAACTTCGCAAGTTGACACAAAGCATCGTGAGCGCAGCGCCTCAAGACCCCAGCTTGGGCCACCGTGTGGCCGATGACTATTTGCGCGCCATGGCCTTGGTCATGTTGCAATGGGCATGGCACCGCATCAACGCCCAGCTGCAAGAAGACACGCCAGACTTGCAAGACCGTTGGCAAGCGCCTTCCAAGGCTTTCCAACAGTGGGTCTTGCCCGAGTTCGCCATGCGCAAACACATCATCGAAGCGCAATGCCAAACAGCTTAAAAACGCCTGTGGCTTCCGTCGACAAAGTCGACACCAGCTACTTAGAGACCTTGATTGGTTACAACGCACGCCGTGCGGCGCTGGCTGTCATCAGTCAATTTTTAGAACGCATGGCGGTCTATGACCTCAAGCCTGTTGATTTTTCTGTGATGTCTGTGGTGGTGCATAACCCGGGTGTGACATCACGACAACTTTGCACCGCATTGAACATCCTGCCCCCCAACTTGGTAGGCTTGGTGCAATCGCTTGAATCACGTGGCTTGCTAGAACGACTGCCCCATCCCAGCGATGGCCGTGCCATGGGCCTGCATCCTACCGATCAGGGAGAGCAACTCATGAAAAAGGCAGAAGCCACGGCTTCCGAGCTAGAAATGACCATTGGCTCTAAACTCACATCTCACCAAGCGCAAACCTTGGTGAGCTTGCTACAAAAAATCTACCTCTAAGGGGACCCAGTTACTGGACCCAAGAGACACACATTGGGAGACTAGGCCTTGTCACATTCCAGCTTTCCTTCATTGGCAGTCACGCTACCAACAGATGCCGCCAACGCCGTTTTGATTGGCCGCATGTGGGTCCCCGGAAAAGGTCCTTACCTTGTGAAGGTGGGTGCCCAAGAAACCACAGACTTGTCCGGCTTGGCACTGACCAGCAGCGACTTGATGGAAATCGACAATGTCGCTGCTCGTGTGCAACAGCACTCGGGTCAAACTTGGTCAACCGAAGCCGTTTGGCACAACACAGATCCGCAGCAGCGCAACCCACAACAGCCCTGGTTCCTCGCCCCCACTGACTTGCAGGCCATCAAAGCCGCAGGTGTGACCTTTGTGGCCAGCATGCTGGAGCGTGTGATCGAAGAACAAGCACGAGGCGATGCCGCCAAAGCAGAGAGTGTTCGCAAGGCCGTGATCGATGTCATGGGCGACAACCTGCGCAACGTCAAACCGGGTTCGGCACAAGCCATGAAACTCAAAGAAGTGTTGGTGGCACAAGGTGTTTGGTCGCAGTACCTTGAAGTGGGCATTGGCCCCGACGCCGAAATCTTCACCAAATCACAGGCCATGAGCGCCGTGGGTTCTGGTTTTGAGGTGGGCTTGCACCCCGGCAGTTCTTGGAACAACCCAGAACCCGAAATTGTGCTGGTCATCAATTCCAAAGGCCACGTGGTGGGAGCGGCCCTGGGCAATGATGTCAACCTTCGCGACTTCGAAGGCCGAAGCGCCCTGCTCTTAGGCAAAGCCAAAGACAACAATGCCAGCTGCGCTATCGGGCCTTTCATCCGCTTGTTTGACGGCCAATACACAATTGACAGCGTTAGAGACACCGACCTCAGCATGGCCGTCCATGGCCCCGAAGGCTTTGTGATGCAAGGCAGCAGCTCCCTGAGCCAAATCAGTCGCGACCCGCTGGACTTAGCGGCACAAGCCATTGGGCCCTACCACCAGTACCCAGATGGCCTGGTGTTGTTCTTGGGGACCATGTTTGCGCCCACCCAAGACCGTCATGGCCCAGGCCATGGCTTTACGCATGTGGTGGGCGATACGGTGGCCATCACCACCCCACAATTGGGTACCCTGTTCAACCGCGTCACCACTTCCGACCAAGCACCTGAATGGACCTATGGCGTTCGAGCCCTCATGCAGGACTTGGCCAAGCGCTCTAGCCCATGAGCGACTAAACGTCCTCTGCGCCCTCCAGGCCGAAGGTTCTTTTCAGTCCACTGGCATAATTCAGCCTACAGCCGGTCTTGAACCGGCCTTTCTTTGTCACCCCATTTTCAAGGACACCTTCATGATTACCACAGCCACAGGCCTGCAATACGAAGACACCGTGGTCGGCGACGGCGCCGAAGCCACCAAAGGCCAAACTGTCACCGTGCACTACACAGGCTGGTTGTACAAAGACGGCGAGCAAGGTGCCAAATTTGACTCTAGCAAAGACCGCCGCGACCCCTTCCAATTTATTTTGGGCGCAGGCATGGTCATTCGCGGCTGGGACGAAGGCGTGGCCGGCATGAAAATCGGCGGCGCACGCACCTTGATCATTCCTTCTGACTTAGGTTACGGCCCGCGTGGCGCTGGCGGCGTCATTCCCCCGAATGCCACCCTCAAATTCGACGTCGAATTGCTCGAACTGTCTTGACCTGATGCAAGCCCCCAAGGCAGTTTGCCAACGGGGTCTTGAAATCTTTCAAAACGCCCCCAAGTCTGGGGCGTTGTCATTTATTGCGGATGCATTCCATGTCTGATTCCAGCTCACAAAACACCTCAAATTCAAACCCCGGCACCGCCAATGTGATGCCGACTGCTGAAGCCTTGGCTGCGGCCGCTGCTGCCATGGGCACAGACACCCAGGCAGCACCAGCGCCAGCAACCCACGATCCTTTGGCTGACGCCCAAGCCGAACTGGCCAACATCAAAGCCCAAAACGCAACATTGGCCGATCAATACCTGCGTGCGCAAGCCGATGTGCAAAATGCCCGTCGCCGTGCCGATGAAGAAATTTCAAAAGCCCGTAAATTTGCAGTGGAAGGCTTTGCCGACAGCCTGTTGCCCGTGCTGGACAGTTTAGAAGCTGGCCTGGCCATTCAGTCGGCCACGCCCGAACAAATTCGTGAGGGTGCCGAAGCCACCCTGCGTCAGCTTAAAAGTGCCTTGGAACGCAACAAAGTGGTCGACATCAATCCCGCCGCTGGTACCAAGTTTGACCCCCATCACCACCAAGCCATCAGCGTGGTGCCTGCGCAGCAAGAAGCCAACACGGTGGTGACTGTCCTGCAAAAAGGTTACCTGATTGCTGACCGCGTGTTGCGTCCGGCCTTGGTCACCGTCACCGCACCCAAATAAAACAGCTCAGAAGTAGAAAACGGGCTTGAAATTACCCAAACCGCCCCTACTTCTGATTCATTCAAGCATTTTTTAGATTTACCGGAGAAAAACATGGGAAGAATCATTGGCATTGACTTGGGCACCACCAACTCGTGTGTGGCCATCATGGAAGGCAACACCACCAAGGTGATTGAGAACGCAGAAGGCGCTCGTACCACCCCATCCATCATTGCGTACCAGGAAGACGGCGAAATTTTGGTCGGCGCGTCCGCCAAGCGCCAGGCTGTCACCAATCCCCGCAACACGCTGTATGCCGTGAAGCGCCTCATTGGTCGCAAGTTTTCCGAAAAAGAAGTTCAAAAAGACATTGACCTGATGCCTTACACCATTGCAAAAGCCGACAACGGCGACGCTTGGGTGGAAGTGCGCGGCAACAAATTGGCGCCGCCCCAAATCAGCGCCGAAGTCCTGCGCAAGATGAAGAAAACCGCCGAAGACTACCTCGGCGAAGAAGTCACAGAAGCCGTCATCACGGTGCCTGCTTACTTCAACGACGCACAGCGTCAAGCCACCAAAGACGCCGGTCGCATTGCTGGTTTGGATGTCAAGCGCATCATCAACGAACCCACTGCCGCTGCATTGGCTTTCGGTTTGGACAAGACCGAAAAAGGCGATCGCAAGATTGCCGTGTATGACTTGGGTGGCGGTACGTTTGACGTGTCCATCATTGAAATTGCCGACGTCGATGGCGAAAAGCAATTTGAAGTGTTGTCCACCAACGGCGACACCTTCTTGGGCGGCGAAGACTTCGACCAACGCATCATTGATTTCATCATCACCGAGTTCAAGAAAGAAAGCGGCGTTGATTTGTCCAAAGACGTGTTGGCCTTGCAGCGCTTGAAAGAAGCCGCCGAAAAAGCCAAGATCGAATTGTCAAGCTCGGCTGGCACCGACATCAACCTGCCCTACATTACCGCTGATGCCACAGGTCCTAAACACCTGAACATCAAACTCAGCCGCGCCAAGTTGGAAAGCCTGGTTGAAGAGCTGATCGAACGCACCATTGCACCTTGCCGCATGGCCATCAAAGATGCTGGCGTGAGCGTGTCTGACATCGACGACATCATTTTGGTCGGCGGCATGTCTCGCATGCCCAAAGTCCAAGACAAGGTCAAAGAGTTCTTTGGCAAAGAGCCACGCAAAGACGTGAACCCTGACGAAGCTGTGGCCGTAGGCGCAGCCATTCAAGGTCAAGTTTTGTCCGGCGATCGCAAAGACGTGTTGTTGTTGGACGTCACACCTTTGTCTTTGGGCATTGAAACCTTGGGCGGTGTGATGACCAAAATGATCACCAAGAACACCACCATTCCAACCAAGTTTGCACAAACATACTCTACAGCCGACGACAACCAGCCTGCTGTGACCATCAAGGTTTACCAAGGCGAGCGCGAGATGGCCAGCGGCAACAAGTTGCTGGGTGAGTTCAACCTCGAGGGCATTCCACCCGCAGCGCGTGGCACACCGCAAATTGAAGTGTCCTTTGACATTGACGCCAACGGCATCTTGCACGTGGGTGCCAAAGACAAAGGCACTGGCAAAGAAAACAAGATCACCATCAAGGCCAACTCTGGTTTGTCTGAAGCCGAAATTCAACAGATGGTGAAAGACGCCGAGTTGAATGCTGAAGACGACAAGAAAAAACTCGAAATCGTTCAAGCCAAAAATTCAGGCGAAGCCACTGTCCACAGCGTGAAGAAAAGCTTGACCGAGTACGGCGACAAAATTGAAGCTGACGAGAAATCAAAAATCGAAGCGGCTGTGAAGGAGTTGGAAGAAGCTTTGAATGGCGAAGACAAAGATGCCATTACTGCAAAAACTGAAACCCTCATGACCGTCAGCCAAAAGCTGGGCGAAAAAATGTACGCTGACATGCAAGCCAAAGAAGCGGCAGCGGGTGGCGCAGCAGGCGGCCCTGGTGCCGACGCCAAACCTGCAGACGACAACGTGGTCGATGCAGAAGTGAAAGAAGTTAAAAAAGGCTAAGCCTTTCATTCAAGGGCTTTAGCCCAAGCCGCCGCGTCAGCGTATTCCTTAGGAAATCGCTTTCGCGGCGTTCTTGTTCAAACAGTAGCAAAAAACGATGGCCAAAAGAGACTTTTACGAAGTATTGGGTGTAGCCAAGAACGCCTCTGAAGAAGAGATCAAAAAGGCGTATCGCAAATTGGCAATGAAGTTCCACCCTGACCGTCATCAGGGCGACGAAGCCAAAGAGGCAGAAGGCAAATTCAAAGAGGTCAAAGAGGCCTATGAGATGTTGTCGGACGCGCAAAAACGTGCAGCCTACGACCAATACGGTCACGCCGGTGTCGACCCCAACATGCGCGGTGGCGCAGGTGGCGCGGAAGGCTTTGGCGGTTTTGGCGAAGCCTTTGGCGACATCTTTGGTGACATCTTTGGCCAGCAACGCGGTGGTGGCCGTGGTGGCCGTCAAGTGTTCCGTGGCGGCGATTTGAGTTATGCCATGGAAGTCACCTTGGAAGAGGCTGCTGCCGGCAAGGATGCGCAAATTCGCATCCCCGGTTGGGAAGAGTGCGAGCCCTGCGATGGCTCTGGCGCTAAAAAAGGCACCAGCGCCAAAACCTGTGGTACCTGCCAAGGTTCTGGCACCGTTCAAATGCGCCAAGGCTTTTTCAGTGTGCAACAAACCTGCCCACATTGCCGCGGCTCCGGCAAAATCATCTCCGACCCCTGCCCTTCGTGCAGTGGTCAAGGCAAGCTCAAAAAGCAAAAAACGCTCGAAGTCAAAATCCCTGCGGGCATTGACGACGGCATGCGCATTCGCAGCACGGGCAATGGTGAACCGGGCACCAACGGCGGGCCGCCTGGCGATTTGTACATTGAGATTCGACTCAAGAAACACGACATCTTTGAGCGTGATGGCGACGACCTGCATTGCTCAGTCCCCATCGGCTTTAGCAAAGCGGCATTGGGTGGCGAGATTGATGTTCCCACACTCAATGGCAAGGCGGCCATCGACATTCCTGAAGGCACACAAACTGGCAAGCAATTCCGTTTGCGCGGCAAAGGCATCAAGGGCGTGCGCGCCAGCTACCCGGGCGACTTGTACTGCCACATCACTGTGGAAACGCCGGTCAAGCTCACAGAACACCAGCGCAAGCTGCTCAAAGAGTTTGACGAGTCACTGCAAAAAGGCGGTGCCAAGCACATGCCCACGGGCAACAGCTGGACCGACAAACTGAAGGGACTGTTCGGCGCCTAAAAGGACTAAGATGTCTTCATGACTCTGAACATACGTTTTTTAGGCGGTGCCGATACGGTCACCGGTTCCAAATACTGCGTCGAGCACGACGGCAAAAAGCTGTTGGTCGACTGCGGTTTGTTTCAAGGCTACAAACAACTGCGCCTGCGCAACTGGGACGCATGTCCTGTGCCACCCAGCGATGTCGATGCGGTTATCCTGACGCACGCCCACTTGGACCACAGTGGCTATTTGCCGCTGCTGGCCCGCAACGGGTTTGAAGGCAAGGTGCACACCACCTCGGGTACCCGCGACTTGTGCGCCATCTTGTTGCCCGACAGCGGGCACATCCAAGAAGAAGACGCCTACTTTGCCAACCGGCATGGCTTCTCCAAGCACAGCCCTGCACTGCCGCTTTACACGCAGCAAGACGCCAAGTACTGCATGCAGCAGTTTCGTGTTGAAAAGCTCAATGAGTGGTTTCAGCCCATCAAGGGATGGAATGCCAAATTCAGCAGTGCGGGTCACATTTTGGGTGCCGCCAGTTTGCTGCTTGAGGTTGCGGGCCGACGCATTCTGTTCTCTGGCGACTTGGGCCGCCCCGACGACAGCTTGATGAACCCTCCAGATGCACCGCCCCAGGCCGACACTGTGCTCATCGAGTCCACCTATGGCAACCGAAGCCACCCCATCGAAAATGTGAATGCCGAGCTTGGCGCAGCATTGAAAAAAGTTGCTGCGCGTGGCGGTGTCGCCGTGGTGCCAGTGTTTGCGGTAGGTCGTGCACAAGCCATCTTGCACAGCATTGCCCAGCTCAAAGCGCAAGGCGAAATTCCGCACGGCCTGCCCATTTTCTTAGACAGCCCCATGGCCATCCACACCACCGCACTGTACAAGCGTCACATGGGCGAACACCGCCTTCAGCCAGAAGAAGTTCAAGCGATGGACCATGTGGCCACCATGATTGAAACCCCCGAGCAGTCCAAAGCCTTGGTCAAACGACATGGTCCCATGGTGATCTTATCGGCCAGTGGCATGGCAACCGGTGGGCGTGTGTTACATCATTTGGCCAACCATGTCGGCAGCCACAAAAACATGGTCATCCTGACGGGCTATCAATCGCCCGGTACGCGCGGCGCTACCTTGGCCAGTGGCAGTGCCACCATTCGGCTGCATGGCAAAGACCTGCCTGTTGCCGCCGAAATTGTGCAACTGTCCTCCGCGTCTGCGCACGCAGACGGCAATCAACTCCTGGCATGGCTCCAAAAAATGCCCAAGCCACCTGCTCAGGTTTATGTGGTGCATGGTGAACTGGACGCATCAGACACCTTGCGACAACGCATTGAAAGAGAGCTGAAAATGCGCGCGGTGGTGCCAGAACACGCCTCGCTATGGCCCGCTTAAGGCCCTGACGCTTTAAACTCGGCGTTATGACATCTCAACGCCTCAAGAACTCTGGGTCTCAAACCAACACTTGGCACCCCGCCTGGGTCGCAGTCCTGGGCAGCTTATGGCTTGCCAGCGTGGGCAACTATGCACTTTGGCAACAAATCCACCAACTGCCAGAAGTATCTGGCTTGCGTGGGCTGGCCTTTGCGCTGGGATTTGGCGCCATCATCGCGGCCACCATCACCACGCTGTTGGGCTTCCTGAATTGGCGAGGCGCCCTCAAACCGGTGCTGTCTGTTTTCTTTTTGAGTGCCGCCAGCGGTGCCTACTTCATGGTGAGCTACGGCATCGTCATTGACAGCACCATGATCACCAACGTGCTTCAAACGGACACCAAAGAAGCACTGGACTTGCTCAACTGGCGCATGCTCATCAGCCTCATGCTCCTGGGCGTGCTGCCTTGCTGGGTGCTTTGGATCACGCCCCTCAAAACGCTGCGCTTTGGCCAACAGGCGATCAGCAACATCATCACGGTAGTGGCCTCTTTAGCCTTGATTGTGGCTGCGTTGTTGGCTGTCTTTCAAGACTTCTCATCCATCATGCGCAATCACACGCAGTTGCGGTATTTGGTCAACCCCTTAAACAGTTTTTATGCCATCGGCGTGGTCGCCGCCAAGCCTTTCCAACGCGACAATAAAATCTTGTTACCGGTGGGCCAAGACGCCAAGGCGGCAGCCCTCAAGCCTTCAGACAAGCCCCCGTTGTTGCTATTGGTTTTGGGTGAAACAGCTCGCATGGGCAACTTTGGCATCAACGGCTATGAGCGCAACACCACACCAGAATTGGCCAAAGAAAATATCATCAGCCTAAAAGGCGTGATGTCTTGTGGCACCAGTACGGCCACTTCGGTGCCCTGCATGTTCTCTCACATGGGCAAAGAGGCATTTGAAGCGCGAAAGAACAACTTCGAAAGCTTGATCGATGTTTTGCAACATGCGGGCTTGGCGGTCTTGTGGATCGACAACCAATCGGGTTGCAAAGGCGTTTGCGAACGCGTGCCGCAGGCACTGACCAAAGAACTCAAGCACCCTACGCTTTGCAAAGATGGCGAGTGTTTTGACGAAATCATGTTGCAGCAACTGGACGATCGCATCAAAGCCTTGCCGGCAGAAAGGCGCGCTAAGGGCGTGGTTGTGGTGATGCACCAAATGGGCAGTCATGGCCCAGCCTATTACAAGCGCGTCCCCGATTCGTTTAAAAAGTTTCAACCTGAGTGCAAAAGTAATGCGCTGCAAGATTGTTCACGCGATCAAGTGGTCAACTCTTTTGACAACACCATTCTCTACACCGATCATTTCTTAGGGCAAGCCATTCAATGGCTCAAGAAAACCGAAGCAACGGCCGCACCAGCACTGCTGTATGTCTCCGACCATGGCGAATCACTGGGTGAAAACAATCTGTATTTGCACGGCTTGCCGTATCGGGTTGCGCCCGATGTCCAAAAACGTGTGCCATGGATTACTTGGTGGTCATCTCGTTTTGAGCAACAAAGAGGTTTGTCCCGCGGGTGCTTGAAGAACAAAGTCAACGCAGCCCTGACGCACGACAGCTACTTCCATTCCGTCTTGGGTCTGATGGGTGTCAGCACTGAGGTGTATCAGGCCAAACTGGATGTGCATGCGGACTGCCGCAGTGCCTCATAGAAATCGGTCGAGCAGTTTGCGGGAGTGCCGGTCCATTTGGGCCAGATTTCGAATTAAAAACTGCACGCCGTGACCATCGGTCACCAACAGAACCGTTGCAGACAATCGTCGAATGTCTTCCTCACCCTTGAGCAACAAGCTTGTAGCACCTCGGTCTGTCTCCACGTCCCATGTACAAGGCGTGACAAAACTGCTCACGCCATGCAGCTTCATAATCTGTGGCATGAACTCGCGCTGCGTCATGGCTTTCACAATTTGGACGCGTACGGATTCTGACAATTGATTCAGGTGGGGTATCCACAGCAACTCTTTGCCATCCACGTCCACCACCGCAATCCCCTCTTCAGGCGCAGCCACAGGAAAGGAGCGGACCGCCATCACGGGTTCGTGCTGTACGCCTTCGGCACTGACAAAGAACCAGCGTCCAGCAGCATTTTGGTCAAACTGAATGTTTTGCAATGCGTTGTTCATGATGTCACCGTCTCCCGCAAAACAGCGCCTTCCGATTCGGCTTGTCGTTGCTGTGCCTCATACAAACGCCAGTATGCCCCTTTGCGATCGATCAACACGTCATGCGTGCCCTCTTCCACAATGAGGCCCTTGTCCATGACCACCAATCGATCAGCCTTGCGCAAAGTGGACAGACGGTGAGCAATGGCAATGGTGGTGCGTCCCCGAACCAAATTGTCCAATGCGTTTTGAATTTCTTTTTCGGTTTCGGTGTCGACTGCGGAGGTGGCCTCATCCAAAATCAAAATGCGGGGATTGATCAACAGTGCGCGGGCGATCGAAATGCGCTGACGCTCGCCACCCGACAATCCTTGACCCCGCTCTCCCACCAACGAATCGTAGCCCTGCGGCATGCGCAAAATAAATTCGTGTGCGTGCGCAGCACGGGCCGCCGCCACAATCTCCTCACGCGAGGCATCGGGCAGGCCATAAGCGATGTTGTCAGCAATGGTGCCAAAGAACAAGAACGGCTCTTGCAGCACCAAGCCAATGTGTCTGCGGTAATCGGCCACTTTGAGCTGCTTGATGTCGACACCATCTAGCGCAATGCTGCCCTCTGACAAATCGTAGAAGCGGCACATCAAGTTGACCAAGGTACTTTTACCCGAGCCACTGTGCCCTACCAAACCAATCATTTCGCCCGGTTTGATGTCGAGGTTCAATTGTTTGATCACTGCACGGTTGCCATAGCGGAAGCTTGCATCTGTCAGGGTGATGCGGCCCTCTACTTTTGGCAAAGCCACTGGATTGACTGGCTCAGGCACGCTGGACACGTGGTCCAAAATTTCAAAAATTCGCTTGGCGCCCGATGCCGCTTTTTGAGTGGAGGACACAATGCGGCTCATGGAATCGAGGCGCGTGTAAAAGCGCCCGATGTAAGCCAAGAATGCCGTGAGCACACCCACCGTAATTTGATCTTTAGACACCAGCCAAATGCCAAAGCCCCACACCACCAATAAACCAATTTCGGTCATCAAGGTGACGGTGGGCGAGAACACTGACCAGACGCGGTTCAAGCGGTCATTCACCGCCAAATTGTGTTTGTTGGCATCGATGAAACGCTGCGCCTCTCGGTCCTCTTGCGCAAATGCTTTGACCACGCGAATACCCGGAATGGTATCTGCCAACACATTGGTAACTTCTGACCAAACTCTGTCGATTTTTTCAAATCCAGTGCGCAATTTTTCGCGCACCACGTGAATCAACCAACCAATGAACGGCAGGGGCAACAAAGTGACCAAGGCCAAGGTCGGGTTGATTGAAAACAGGATGATCGAGGTCATCAGGATCATCAAAATATCGGTGGCGAAATCAAGCAAATGCAGTGACAAGAAAACATTGATTCGGTCGGTTTCACTGCCAATGCGTGCGATCAAATCTCCGGTTCGGCGACCGCCAAAATACTCGAGTGAAAGCTTCAACAAGTGTTGGTAGGTGGTGGTGCGCAAATCAGCGCCAATGCGCTCGGAGACCAACGCCAAAATGTAAGTCTTGATCCACCCAAGGCCCCAGGCCACCAAAGCAGACGCCAGCAAGCCCAACAGATACCAGGAGACAGTGACCGGATCGATGGGTTTGCCGTTCTGATAGGGAATCAGGACATCGTCCATCAAGGGCATGGTGAGATAAGGGGGCACCAAAGTGGCAGCCGTTGAAGCCAGGGTCAGGACAAAACCCAGCAACAACTGCCATTGGTAAGGTTTGGCAAATCGCCAAAGTTTGAACAGGGTCCAACTTGACGTTGGCGTCTGCTCTTTTTCCAGACACACAGGACACTCCTCGTCAGCCGCGTCCACCACGTTCTGACATACGGGACAAAGTACATGCCGCATGACACCCACACCGGGCTCAAATAACTCTCCATCGACTTGACTCTGGTGGGACTGCACGCCCAAACTGGCGCTTTGAGAGGCTTGAATTTGCTGATTTTCAAAACGCAATTTCCACCGCAAAACAGCCGCCTCAAGCCCCAACGTAAATCGCCAAACCGCAACGCGACGGCCGGCTTGATGCATGGCGAGGGTGCCGACACCTGCGTGATCCAACACACGCAGACTTAAATCGGGGCCGAGAGCGCAGAAATTCCAACTTTTTTGGGCATGGTCTGTGGAGATGACCCTTTGATCGGTCAAAATAACAAGGTTTTTTTCGAACCTTAATTCATCATTCAGGTCAACCTCTAGCCAGGCTAGGACGTTTTCACCTAGGTGAACTTGAGACAACACGCCCTCCTGCCAGAACAAAGGCAATCCCAGCAAGTCAGTGGGAGGATGGGATTTGGAGTTCATAAGAGTTCAAACAGCAAGAGTCAACATGTGTTGGCGGCAAACAAAAATAGCAAAAGAAGCGGCCAGGACCCAGCCCATGCACCTTGTTTATCAGACGATCACTGCCAGTGTTGCAACTGGCCGGTCATTGTATCCCCGGACACGAATCGCTCCGTGCCATCGCTCAGAATCGTCAGGCACACGGAAATGAGTTCTAAAGACATCAAATTTTTGCGCATGACCCATCTTAAGGGTCCCAACATCTGGACGTATCGCCCTGTGATGGAAGCATGGATCGACATTGGCGACCTTGAAGACTGTCCGTCTGACACCCTGCCCGGCTTCAACGAGCGGCTGCAAGCCCTGTTGCCTGGCCTCATTGAGCATCGGTGCAGTGTGGGTGAACGAGGTGGTTTTTTGAAGCGATTGGCCGAAGGCACCTGGCCCGGTCACATCATGGAACACGTGGCCCTAGAACTGCAAAACCGCGCAGGCATGCAAACCGGTTTTGGCAAGGCCCGCGAGGCAGGTCCTCGAGGCATTTACAAAGTGGTCATCCGAACGCGCAATGAAACCGTCAGCCGCGCAGCCCTGCAGGCTGCCCGGGACTTGGTCATGGCAGCCATCGAAAACCGTCCCTACCCCGTTAAGCAAGTCATCGCCGATCTCACTCAAATGGTAGACCGTTTGTGCATTGGCCCCAGCACTGCATGCATTGTCGATGCCGCCGCCGAGCGCAGCATCCCCGCTATTCGCTTAAACGATGGCAACTTGGTGCAATTGGGCTATGGCGCCAGCCAACGCCGCATCTGGACCGCCGAGACCGACCAAACCAGCGCCATCGCTGAAGGCGTGTCAAAGGACAAAGACCTCACCAAGAGCCTGCTGGCCAATTGCGGCGTGCCCGTGCCGGAAGGTCGCAACGTGTCCTCACCGGCTGAAGCTTGGGATGCCGCCCAAGACATCGGCCTGCCTGTCTGCGTCAAACCTGTCGACGGCAACCATGCCCGTGGTGTTTCCCTAGAACTGCGCACACAAGCTGAAGTCGAAGCGGCTTACCATTTGGCCGAAGCCGAAGGCAGCGATGTTTTGGTTGAACGCCATATTTTGGGTGATGAACACCGTCTCTTGGTGGTGGGCGGCAAAGTGGTCGCAGCCAACAAAGGTGAAGTGGCCAGCGTGGTGGGTGATGGCGTCCACACGGTTGCGCAGCTGATCGAAATTCAAATCAACTCTGACCCGCGTCGGGGTGAGGAAGAAGACTTTCCGCTTGACACCATCCGACTCAAAGATCACACCACAGCCGTGCTTGAACTCAAGCGCCAAGGCTTAACGGGCGACAGCGTGCCAGAACAAGGCCGCAGCGTCATGGTCATGCGCACTGGCAACATGGCCATGGATGTCACAGACCTGGTTCACCCCGATGTGGCCGAATTGGCCGCCTTGGCCGCCCGCATTGTGGGACTGGACATTGCAGGCGTTGACCTGGTTGCTCAAGACATTTCAAAGCCCATGAAAGCACAAGGCGCCGCCATTGTGGAAGTCAATGCAGGTCCAGGTTTGCTGATGCACTTGAAGCCTGCCACGGGATCGGCTCGGCCTGTAGGTCAAGCCATTGCGGCGCATTTGTTTGCTGAAAACTCCGAGCCCCGCATCCCGGTCGTTGGCATCATTGGCAACGACAACACCACAGGGACCAGCCTGCTCGTTGCTTGGCTTTTGCATTTGCAAGGTTTACAAACAGGCCTGGCTTCTGCCAAAGGCTTGTTTTTGGGACAACGTTGCCTGCAAAACCAAAACGGCATGGAATGGGATTCTGCACAGCGCTTGCTCATCAACCGTTCTGTTCAGGCCGCCGTGTTTGAAACCACCGCACGACACCTCTTGGCCGAAGGTCTCCCGTACGATCGCTGCCAAGTCGGGGTCATCACCTCCATGCCCAAGGCCGATGGACTTCAAGACCTCTACATTCAAAGCGACGAGCAGATGCCCAATGTCATCCGCACTCAAATGGATGTGGTCCTGCCCCAAGGCATGGCCGTCCTGAATGCCGAAGATCCCGAAGTGGCCAACTTGGCGCAATACTGCGACGGCGAAGTCACCTACTTTGCCAGCTCAGAAGAACACCCCCTTATCGCCAAGCATCGCAGCGAAAACGGTCGCGTTGTGTTTTGGCGAAAAAATCATTTGGTGTTGGCCCAAGGTGATCAAGAAATTGATGCCCTCAACCGCCAATTGCCGGCCATTGACAAATTGTTCAAAAACCAACACCTCAAGTGCGTTGAAGTTTTGGCTGCTGCAGCCACCGCTTGGGCATTGGGCATCAGCACTGACTTGATTCGCGCAGGCATCAAGAGTTTTGGTCAAAGCCCAGGTGCGCACTGATACTGCAGCACCCGCCCTCACAATTACCAGACGACGCGCGTCAAACAGGATATCTGCTTCATGGAAGTTTCAAGAATTAGAGCTTTGCGGGGACCCAATTTATGGAGTCGACAAACCAGCATTGAAGCCATCGTCAGTTGCATACCGTCAGAGCGAGATATGTTGCCTGGCAATGAATTTGAAAAACAGTTGCGTCGAATTTTTCCGGCGGTAGGTCCGCTTGAAGGTTCAAGGCCTGGTCAGCCCGCCAGCATGGCGCACGCACTCGAAAAAATCACCCTCAGTTTGCAAACGCAAGCGGGGTGCCCGGTGACGTTCAGTCGCACCACCGCCACCGAAGAAGAAGGCATCTTCCAAGTCGTGGTTCAGTACACCGAAGAAGCTGTCGGCCGTTTGGCACTCGAATGGGCGGAGAAACTTTGCCAAGCTGTGCAATCGCAATCTGCATTTGATTTAAACCAAGCCCTCGCAGAATTGCGCGAATTGGACGAAGACGTCCGTTTAGGTCCATCCACTGGTGCCATCGTCGATGCAGCTGTCATCAAGGGCATTCCATACCGTCGCCTCACAGAAGGCAGCATGGTGCAATTTGGATGGGGCTCTAAACAGCGCCGCATTCAAGCGGCCGAGACTGACACAACCAGTGCCATTGCCGAATCCATAGCCCAAGACAAAGACCTGACCAAATCTTTGTTGTTGGCCGCCGGTGTCCCTGTTCCCCTTGGCCGCCCCGCCAAAGATTTGGAAGATGCCTGGACCATTGCACAAAGCATTGGCTTGCCGGTGGTGGTCAAACCTCAAGACGGCAACCAAGGAAAAGGTGTCACCGTCAACATCACCGAACGTGACTTGTTCAATCAGGCATATGAAACGGCCGCCCGCTACGGCGAAGTCTTGGTTGAAAAATTCTTGCCGGGCAGCGACTACCGCCTGCTGGTGGTTGGCAACAAACTGGTCGCTGCCGCACGTCGCGAACCGCCTTTGGTTGTAGGCGATGGCGTCCTCACTGTCCGTGAATTGGTTGACAAGGTCAACGCAGACCCTCGCCGTGGCGATGGCCACTCCACCTCATTGACCAAAATTAGATTTGATGACATCGCCATAGGCCGCTTGAAGTTGCAAGACCTCGAACCCAATTCCGTGCCTGAAAAAGGCCGCAGGGTCATCCTTCGCAACAATGCCAACTTGTCGACCGGCGGTACCGCCACCGATGTCACTGACGATGTCCATGCAGAAGTTGCGGCGCGTGCCGTGGCGGCCGCTCAAATGGTGGGGGTAGACATCTGCGGCGTCGACGTGGTCTGTGAATCTGTCCTGAAACCACTCGAAGAACAAAACGGTGGGGTTGTGGAAGTCAATGCCGCCCCTGGTTTGCGCATGCACATCAGCCCATCATTTGGCAAAGGCCGAAACGTCGGCAAAGCTGTCATAGATCACATGTTTCCCAATGGGGACAATGGTCGCATTCCCGTCATTGCAGTGACTGGCACCAACGGGAAAACAACCACGGTGCGTCTCACAGCACACCTGCTCAAAGCCAACCAACTTCGCGTCGGCATGACCAACACCGATGGCGTGTATGTCAACGGACGCCAAATTGACGATGGCGATTGCAGCGGTCCTCGCAGCGCGCGCAATGTGTTGATGCACCCAGACGTCGATGCGGCAGTCTTTGAGACGGCACGGGGCGGCTTGCTTCGCGAAGGTTTGGCTTTTGACCGTTGCCAAGTGGCCATTGTCACCAACATGGGCTCTGGCGACCACTTGGGTTTGAATTACATCACCACCTTGGAAGACTTGTCGGTCCTCAAACGTGTGATTGTGCTGAATGTGGCCCCAGATGGCATGGCCGTCCTGAATGCCGCCGATCCACAAGTGGCCATGATGGCCAACATGTGCCCTGGCGACGTTACTTTCTTTGCACTCGACCCACACCACCCCGTATTGGCCACACATCGCGCGCAAGGCAAGCGTGTGGTCTACACCCAGAACGGCGACATCGTTGCGCAACAAGGCAAGAAGTCTTTCCGAATTTCATTGAGTGAAGTACCTCTCACTCGCCAAGGACAAATTGGCTTTCAAACCGAAAACGTCATGGCAGCCGTGGCTGCGGCTTGGGCAGTCAGTGTGCCCTGGGACACCATTGCCCAAGGCTTGTCCACCTTCATCAGTGACATTCAGGGCGTGCCTGGTCGCTTCAATGTGTTCGACTACAAAGGTGCCACCCTCATTGCAGACTATGGGCACAACCCCGATGCCATTCAAGCCTTGGTACAAGCGGTTGACAACATGCCCGCACAAAAACGGGTGGTGGTCATCAGCGGCGCGGGTGATCGACGTGATCAAGACATTCGCGATCAAACCCAAATTTTGGGTACTGCCTTTGACGAAGTGCTTTTGTACCAAGATGCATGCCAACGCGGCCGCAGTGATGGCGAGGTCATTCAACTTTTGCGCGAAGGCCTGAACGGCGCACCTCGAACCACGCACGTGCAAGACATCCAAGGCGAGTTCAATGCCATTGACACCGCTTTGTCACGCCTGTCTTCTGGTGACCTGTGCCTGATTTTGATTGATCAGGTTGAGGCTGCACTGGCCTACATTCAGGGCAAGGTAGACGACAGCAAACTCAGCTTGTCTAAGTAAGCCATATGACAGCAGTGCAGCTTGCCCCAAAGGCAGCTGCCCACTGCAACAGGCGCCGCCAGTTGGGCGGCTGTTTTTCCACCTGTGCATGCAAGCATCGCCCCGCAGCGATTGAGGTCACAAAGGATGCCAGCATGCCAAGTGCGTTGGCCACCACGTGGGTCGGCCACAGGTTTGTCACCACGGCACTGAACAACAAACTCACGCCAAAATGAATCAGAAAAATGGCGTACGAGGCATCCGACAGTTGCCGAACCCATTTGTTTTTGAGAATCTCAATTGACCGGCCTTCTCGAAACTCATAGAGGGCCAACAACACTGCGGTCAACATCGCTACGAGCAACCTCATTCGAGGTTGCTCAAGCCACGCAGCACAATTCACAAGTGCTATCAGCACGGCCAGATGCAAATGACTCAGTGGGAATCCAGCTTGCCGCCAAATACCGACACACAAACCCAGACCGTAAGCGCCAAAAAAATAGACCGCCCACATGTCCAATGAGGCTTGAAGGTTCCAAACAAAGAGCGATGCCATCGCAAGGCCAACCCAAAGCACCACGGCCTTTTGGGCAACACGACCCTGCCCCGACCAACGCTGCCATCGCCTCGCCACGACAGCCGCACCAAGCCCCAAAGCGAACAGCTGAAAATCGATTGCAACATACCAAACGCCAGCAGAAAAAGCTTCAAGCTGCAAAATATCTTGCAACAACAAAATGTGCGCCACCACCTGCAGGGGCTCAGGCGCTGCTGACAAAGATGGATGGTCAAAAAAAGGCCTCACCACCGCAGTGGCAAACACTGTAAAAGACAGCGCGGCCAGCAGTGGGATGGCCAGGCGTTGATAGCGTGAGCTCAAGCGATGGAGGAATCGAAAATCAGCATCGGCCAAAGCACGCGACCAAGATTTGGCACTCAGGTACCCCCCCAAGACCAAGAAAACCTGCACTGCCAGAGGGCCGTGATCGAACAGAAATCGAATCAGCACTGGCACTTGCAAAGCGACAACATCTGACATTGGCCCGTACAAAGCGAGGTGATGCCAGACGATCATCACACAGGCGCAAGCCTTGAGAAAGTCAACGACCTCCGAGCGCTCAGATTTCACCAGTGATCTCGCTGCCGCTTAGAGTGCCAAGCGAGCGCGCGCTGCGGCGTATTCTTGTTTCAGTTTGGCGACACGCTCAGCTGTACTGACAACGGCATTGATAGCGCCAATGCCCTGGCCACAACCCCAGATGTCTTTCCAAGCTTTTTTGGCATCACCGCCAAAGTTCATCGCAGAAGGATCTGAGACAGGTAAATTGGCGGGGTCCAAACCTGCCGCTTTGATGGAGGGCGCCAAATAGTTGCCATGCACACCCGTGAACAAGTTGCTGTAAACGATGTCGTCAGAATTGCAATCCACAATGGCTTGTTTGTATTCATCGGCTGCACGCGCTTCTTCTGTCGCAATGAAGGCGGAGCCGATGTAGGCGAAGTCAGCACCCATGGCTTGCGCCGCCAGAATGGCATCGCCGCTGGCGATAGAGCCCGACAAGGCGACGGGGCCATCAAACCACTGGCGGATTTCTTGAATCAAGGCAAACGGACTTTTCTCTCCCGCATGGCCACCCGCACCCGCGGCCACTGCAATCAAACCATCCGCACCTTTTTCAATGGCTTTGTGTGCAAATTTATTGTTGATGATGTCGTGCAACACCACGCCCCCATAACTGTGTGCAGCTTGGTTGATGTCCTCACGGGCACCCAAAGATGTGATGATGATGGGCACCTTGTACTTCACGCACATGGCCATGTCGTGTTCTAAGCGATCGTTGCTTTTGTGAACAATTTGATTGATGGCAAAAGGCGCAGCAGGCTTGTCAGGGTTGGCCTTGTTGTATGCCGCCAGCGTTTCAGTGATTTCAATCAACCACTCTTCTAATTGCGCTGCAGGCCGTGCATTCAATGCAGGCATAGAACCCACGATACCAGCCTTGCACTGCTCAATGACCAGCTTTGGATTGCTGATGATGAACAAGGGTGAGGCAATCACCGGAAAAGGAAGATGGGCCAGGGCCCCGGGTAATTTGGACATGAAGTCTCCAGTTATTTTGAATGCGCAAGAAAAGCTGAATTTTAGAAAGCTTCTAAAGAAAGCTCTGTCACGCACTTTGCACCGTCCACAATGCTGTCACGCATGCCTGGGGCACGGCTGAGCAAATGATCAGCATAGAAACGTGCGGTGGTCACCTTGGCATCCATGAAAGCTTTGTCATTGCCGTGGGCACTTTGCCCTAAGGCCACCAACAAGGCGCGGCCCATTTGCCAGCCCGCCATCAAATTGCCCGTCAACATCAAGTACGGCACGCTGCCGGCAAAGACGTCATTGGGGTTGGCTTTGGTATTGCCGGCCACAAAGTTGACAACGTCCAAGAACGCCAAACGAGCGGCTTTCAAACGACGCCCCACCGCTTGAGCGTCTGCATTGCCGTTGGCCAACAATTCATTTTCTGTTTGCTCAACTTGACCTGCCAAAGCTTTGGCAGTTTGTCCACCATCGCGTGCCGTTTTACGGCCCACCAAGTCATTGGCTTGAATCGCAGTTGTGCCTTCGTAGATGGTCAAAATTTTGGCATCACGGTAGTACTGCGCAGCACCCGTTTCTTCGATGAAGCCCATGCCGCCGTGCACTTGCACGCCCAATGAGGTCACTTCCAAACTCATCTCGGTGCTGTA
>ERZ1034361.25-NODE-25-length-108268-cov-5.760609_pt1 | contig 108268 bp, 153 predicted proteins | sample MGYA00520617_ERZ1034361 | MGnify/ENA primary metagenome ERZ1034361 (study PRJEB33736, sample SAMEA104284507) | Azolla filiculoides | biome: Urban; feature: Water surface; material: Ditch water | place: Netherlands | collected 2015-10-28 | depth 0-0.1 m ... | reverse complement strand
ACATCAAAGCAGTCAAAGCAGTCAAAGCAGTCAAAGCAGTCAAAGCAGTCAAAGCAGTCAAAGCAGACACCACCACCGACACCACCACCACCACCACCGACCGCGCGTCAGAGGTTCAAGCGGTGTTTATTGACGCTATACAGTACCGCAAAACTCAGCGTGAAGCTGAACTGAGTGGTACAGGTAAGGTCTGCACCACTATCGGTGCAGACTTAAACGATGTCAAGAAAGATGAATTTAAGCGACAACTTGAATCGATTGTGAAGCATGGTTTCACATCATTTGACGACTTAGAAGCGCTTGCAAGAACCATCAAAAACGGTACAGGTGAAAATTATGTAGCGCTCAAAGTGATAACCAAAATACGTCAATGTATTTATGCGCTAGCTAATAAGCTGAAAAGCAAGCTAGATGACTATACAAATAGCATTCTTTTCAACTTGTCAAAAAATGAGACATTGACAAATAAGTCTGGTCTTATGTCTCTCACAAAATCGGTTGTTTATAGTGAGACTGAACAGGTGCAAAATGTACGTGCATTGCTTCAAGTCAGCGTGTCAACCGCTCAGACTCAGCTTTCTAGTTCGCGTCAAATGCTCAGGTTTCTTGACATTTGTAACGTCGTTAAAGCAAAAAAGAATGATTCAATCTCATTCAAGCAAAATGAGAAAGCGGTTGCAATCGTAGCATTCTACAAATAAGCGACATTTGACAAGCATAGAATTCTATGCTTGTCAATGTTTCATCAAAAAAAGAAAAGAGGTTTTTATGTCAGATAAAATGTTCAATCGGTGTCTTTTTGTGATAGGTGTCTTCGGTGTCGTCGTCATCGCGATGACATTGTGAAAACCTATTGAGAAAGCGAAGTCATAGAGAAAATCTATGACCGCCTGAGCGACCCCTTCCTCGTCTTCCACCTCCAAAGCACCGATCCTTACACAGGCAGGCGCCTCCGAACACGCATCCTTATACCAGAGCCAGGTCCGCAAAAGACCAATCCTTATACTTCGGCTCCAAACCCCACACCCCGGCTCCCATTTCCCGATACCCGATACCCCTATCCTTATAGGTAGAGGTCACTCCCACGGCGGCCTTGCCTCGTAGTGAGCCCGCAGCTTCTCGGCAAAGATCACCCTGACGCCCGCCGCTGTCGCGGCGCTCGTCATGTCTCGTGTACCTGCCCCACCCTCGAACGCAACGATCAGTTGAGGCTTGCCCAGCTCGAGCATCAGACGGTTGCGCACCATCCCCGCTCGTTGCCCGTGCTTCTTCCAGTCCGCAGGCACCCCGTAGGAAGTGAGACCGTCCTGCCTGGCGGCCCACTTCTCTCCGAACGTGTCCGCGCCCTGTGCACACCCGTGGATGATCAGCGTGATGGGTTTCTTCTTGTGCAGCGTGTCGAGCACCCAGTTCACGAAATCCCCGTCGGTGAAGTCGCGTCCTCCGCAGACGAGGACTCTCATGAACGCTTCTCAACAATGACGGCGTCCTTGTCCGTGCGGGAATCGAAGCAAGCACAACCTCGATCGAAGCAGGCCCGGTCGATGGTCACGGCTTCCTTCTTTGGCTGCGGGCAATCGTTCATCATCGGTCCGGTCCATTCCCCGCGCAGCACCTTGATGCAGTCGTCGCTGTCGAGCATGTAGTCGGCATCGGATGCTGCATCGTCGGCTGCTTTGATGAGCGCCGAGGCGATGCTCACGAAGTAGTTCCAGGCCACGGGGTCGGCTGGAGGCGGGGACGTGTAGAGCTTGGTTCCCGCTGGCGGCATCATTCCGTCTTTCCAGCGAATGTCCTTCATCGGTGCACACAGCTCGCCAAACCCGGTGTTGATGAACACCTCACCTACGAGCTCCTGCTGCACAGGTTCTGCCACCTGAAAAACCTTGACCACCTTGTCCAGCTCAAGGCTGGCCGTTTGCGCCAATGCAAGTAACTTCTCAGGAGCCGGCTGTGCAGAGGTATAGAGAGCGCGAGCCTCGTAGAGCCAGTCGTTGATCTCCGGACGCTTCCAGCAATCTTCGGCCTGCTCTTTCGTGCAGTCTTCCCAGTCGGTCCAGCTTCGCTCGTCGCGCCATTTCGGGCGGGTTCTGGATTGGTAGAGTACGGGCGAGCTCATGGCACCACCCATTGTGCTTTGCCGCCCGTGGGCTCGAAGTCTTCGGTCTTCAGGCGGATGTACTGCTGGCCAGGCACCCCGGCGGACTGCACGTAGCCTTGAATGCCCCAGCTCTTCACCTCGGTGACGACGACCATGCAGGCGCCGAACACCTCGTAGGCGGGGTTCACTTGAACGATGTCGTTGACTTCGATGGTCATGGCAGGCGGCAGTGAGGGGTGGAAACGATGCGAACACCGCTGCGATCGTCCATTCGGGCGATCTCTTCGGTCACGCGCAGGCACTCGTAGTACGCCTTGCGGTTCAAGGCGTTCTGCTCATGGTGGTAGGCGAGGACGCCACCGAAGGTCATGCCAATACCGATGGCAAGAAGTGTGAATCCTAAATTCTTCATTTCAAGTTCTTTCTGAGGACATAAAGCGCATCGAGGCGGGATGCGAACCACTTGGAGAGCTTGCGGCTGTCGTCTTGGAGCAGACCCGGTGGCCAGCCCGTCTTGCCGCCGTTTTGCTCAAGACTGTGGAAGGTGAGCGCTTCGTGCTCGTCCCAGGCTTTGATGGCTTGGGTGACGGTCTGGTCGATCTGTGCGGCTTTGGCCAGGTTGATCTTCGAGAGCCGGCCGCACGTTGGTGTACGGCATGAGACGCCCGGTGGGCACCCGGGGCACGGGTCCGTCACGGCTGACTGAGTGTCCAGTGCGGGCTTTTCCAGCAGGGCGCAGAAGGTCAGCCAGGCAGCGTGGCTGAACGCAACGACGGGACGAAGCGGGTAATGGCGGTTGGTGTAGACCGTTGCCCCGCTTCGCCTAGCGAGCGCCAGGTACTGTTCAGGGCTGAGACTCATTCCTGTGTGGGCAGGCTTGCGGCCAGCGCTTCCAGTTCTTCGGCGCTGAGCTTCGAGAGCTTCTTCAGGATGGCGGTCTTGCCGGTGCGGTTGCTGACCTTGTCGATGCGCTTGGCTTTGAGCGCTGCGTCGAACTCGGGCTTGTCACCGAGCATGTCCATCATGGTCTGGATCACGACGCCCTGGGAGAGCTTGTAGGTCTTGGCGAGCGTGGCCACCTTGTCCTGGATATCGGCCTCGAGAACGATGGCGGTGCGCTTCGGGGCTTTGGCGGCGGCTTCGGTGGTTTCAGGGGCTTCGGGGTTGGTGCTGACTTCCGTCATTTGATTTCTCCGGTTGTTGTAGCAAAGTTGCTGATGCTAGTATAGCAAGAAACCGAGAAAACTTATACAAACTTTTGACAAAAATAAAGCCCCTAAAGAGGGGCTTTTGCAAGGAGCATACAGAAACGCTAAATATGGAATCAGTCGTCGGAGTGAACAAAGCCGATTGGGCGGCCTTTTGTTTCCTCTTCTTCGGCTTCGTCTTGTTGCAGCAGACCGAAAGGCATGTCGCGGACAAGTGCGATGCCAAGCAACGCGAGGGGATTCATCGTGATGACCAGTGCCACAAGAACCAAGGCGATGATCGCCAGGTTGAGAATGAGAGCGTGGTTCATGTCAGCCTTTCAGTAGTTTGCAGCACTTTACCGCAAAGGCATCCATTTGTCACCAATGAGTGAACTTCAGGGTCGCACTTTGGCCAGGCCCAGCGTCTCGTAGTCGAAGTCTTTGCCATCGGGGAGGATGTTCTCGGCGAAGCCCTCCGTGCCGTTGATGATCGACAGGCGCTGAAGGCTGTGCTCCTTCAGGTAGCGGTTGTGGCCATCGAAGAAGTCCAGGATCAGCGCGATGTTCGGGCCGGACTTCTTCGCACGCAGGCCCCGGCCGATTCGCTGACGCAGCGCGACCTCGGCTTTGCCCCCGCCCGCGAGGATCACCATGCCGACCGCAGGAACGTCAACGCCCACGTCCAGAATGGTTGAACCGATCAGCACGTTGATTTGACCGCTGGCGAGCCCCTGCAACGCTTTCTTGCGCTCGGCCTGGTCGTTGTCGCCGTCGATGAATGCCACTCGCAGCCCGCGCTTGGCCAGGAGCTCGCTCAGGACGCGCCCGTGCGCCTTCTGCTGAATCAGCACCATGACGGACAGCCCGTTCAGCGCCGCGCGGTGAGCCTCGAATGCGATGGCCTGGTTGCGCTCGTCGCTGGTCACGATGCCCAGCCGGTAGGCGGCCTGCCAGGGTGTGCCCAGCATCAGGTTCTTCGGGCGAGTGGAGAGCGTGGCGATCTTGAAGACGGGGCGCGCCAGGATGCCCCGGTCGATCAGCATCTTCTCGGACACCTTGATGCCGATCGAGCCGAACGCGGCCATCAGGCGCATGTTCGACTCCTCGCTGTCCTTCATGAAGGGCGTCGCGGTGATGGCCAGGCGGTAGTGGGCGTTCTTGCAGTGGCGCAAAATCTCGTAGTAGCTGTTGCCCGACGCCTCGTGCGCCTCCTCGCCGATCACGAACTCGAACTTGCCGAGCAGGGCGATGGTCTGGTTACGAATGGCGGTCTGCTTGTTCTGCACGTCCACCGGGTCGTCGGGGTTGGCCTCCTGGAGCCGCGACACCAAGGTCTGCACCATCCCCACGCACATCTTCTTGATGAACTGGCGGCCGTCCTTGTCGGTGTGGCCAAACTGGCCGTCACCCAGTACCGAGCAGGGGATGCCCAGGTCTTTCTCGAACGTCTCCTTCATCTGGTACATGAGGATGCCGCGCGTGGTGAGAAAGAGGGTGGGGCGGTTGATCCGCATGAAGGCCAGGCGGGCGATTCGGGACTTACCGCCACCGGTGGCCACCTGGGCGATCATCGTGCCGTGCTTCAGGAGCCGGTTCACGGTCTCCATCTGGTAGTCGTAGCGGGGGTCGTCAGGGAAGGCATCGACCTTGGGCTTCTCGGGGCCGAGCGGCAGCGGCAGGGGCTTGCGCACCCGGTTGATCCGAAAGCCCTCGCGGGTGAGGTTGCCGGTCACGAAGTTCACGAAGCCGGCGGGAAAGCTGCCGGTGCGAAAGTCGAAGAAGGAGCTGCGACCGTCCCAGTTGCCCATCTTGAAGGATGAGGTGTGCTCGGCACCCTCGACCTTGTAGGACAGCAGCGACTGCACACGAAGTTTCACTGCACGGCTGGGTTCGTGCAATTTTGCGACAACTGCGTTGTGCGGGATCGTGACCGTTTCGGGAGAATTTGTTGTCATGTGGCTTGCCAAGGTCTTGTATAAGGATTATAGTCGCGTCACCCGTGACTTAGAAACATTGCCGTGAACCCCAACAAGATCAAGGTTGAAACACTCGCACCCGAGCGGCTTTCACCAAACCCCTGGAACACGAATGTCGTGTCCCCCGAGAACCAGCAAAAGCTGAATGCCTCGATCAAGCGTTTCGGCATGTTCAAGCCGATCGTGGTCCGAGAGATCGACGGAACGCTCGAGATCATCGGCGGCCAGCATCGCTGGGAAGCCGCCAAAGATATGAAGCTCCCCGAGGTGCCGGTTGTCAATCTGGGCCGCATCACCGACAAGAAGGCCAAAGAGATCAGCCTGGTGGACAACGGCCGGTACGGTGCCGACGACACCTTGCAACTGGCTGAGTTGCTCGATGACATCGGTGTGGGCGCGGACGAGCTTGCAACATTCATGCCGTACTCCGAAAGCGACTTCGCTTCAATCTTCTCAAGTGTCAATATATCGCTGGACGATCTTGATTTACCTGATGACGACGAATTGCCCAAGAGTGCAGCCCCGAAACCTGCACAAACGCACCAAATCATGCGTTTCAAAGTTCCTGTCGATGATGTTTCAGTCATCACTGACTTGATCGAAAAGACGATGAAAGAACAAAGATTTACCGATGAAGATTCACTTTCTAATGCCGGAAATGCCCTTGTTCACCTCCTCGGAAAAAGTGAAAAGTGAAAGGGTAGAAGGAATGAACAAGTTTCCAGAATGCGACGATTGCATGAATCAGTCATTCGATCCATTTGCGTGCGAGACCTGCGAGGATGCTTGCAACTTCGAGCCGTATGAGGAAGAGGAAGACCGAGTCTCCGACGCCGAGGACATGACGATCGCGGAGTTCAAGGACTTCTGGAGAAACGCTGCATGAAAAAGGCCACACATTCCTGGACGATCGACACGATCGTTCCCTACGAGAAGAACGCCAAGATTCACAACGACAAGCAGGTCGAGAAGATCGCCAAGTCGATCAAGGAGTTCGGCTGGGTGGGCAACCCCATCGTCGTGAACGAGGACGGTGTGATCCTGGCTGGCCACGGCCGCCGGCTCGCCGCGCTCAAGCTCGGTCTGAAGGACGTGCCGATCAAGGTGATCGACAACCTGTCACCGGACGCCCAGCGGGCCTACCGCCTGGCCGACAACCGGGTCGCGCTCTCCGACATCGACAGCGCCATTCTTCAGAAGGAGCTGGCCGACCTCGACTTCGACCTCGATGGCATCTTCGACAAGAAGGAGCTCGAGTTCATGGAAGCCGATCTCGGTGACTTCGACACCGATGCGTTCGTGGACGACATCGAGGTGGAGGTGGCCAAGCAGGCTGATGAGGCTACCCGCAAGGTCGCCGAGGTCGATGCCCGTGAGGTGGCCATCGCCAAAGCCCTGGGCTTCAAGGCGATCGCCGGTGCCGATGAACGCCATGTGGCCAAGTTCATGGCCCACATCGAAGCGGAGCTCGACCTTCAAGGTGCCGACGCCTTCGTCGCATTCGTCAAACGGGTCATGGAAGACCCTCAGTCACAAGTGAGTCAAGTATGACCCTGCACCCCTTCCTCTTCTGGATGCTGCTGATCCTGGCCATGCCAGGGGCGATCCTGGGCAGCTACACCGCCTGGCTGCTGGTGCAGTGGGTGCGCATCTACTGGATGGGCAAACGATGAGTACCTACATTCTCGACCGCCGCTTCAAGTCCCATGTGGACCGCACAGACCGGGTGCTGGAGATCGCCGAAGCCTTCGGGCTGGGCCTGGACGACAAGGAGTTCGTGATCTTCGAGAACCAGCCCATCGAGATCGTCCAGGGCGACGTGGTCTACATCACCGGCCAGTCCGGCTCGGGCAAGTCGCTGGCGCTGCGCGAGCTGAAGGTGCAGATGTCCGCAAAAGGTCTGCACGTTTCCGACATCGACGAGGTGCCGCTCGACGCCACCAAGCCGCTGATCGACCAGATCGGGCGCGACACCAGCGAGGCGCTGAACCTCCTGTCCATCGCGGGGCTGAACGACGCCTACCTCTTCGTGCGCAAGCCCCAAGAGCTGTCCGATGGCCAGCGCTACCGCTTCAAGCTGGCCAAGCTGATCGAGTCGGGCGCCAAGGTGTGGATCGCCGACGAGTTCCTGGCCGTTCTGGACCGCACGACCGCCAAGGTCATCGCCTTCAACCTTCAGAAGATCGCTCGAAAGATGGGCGCGACGCTGATGGTTGCCACCACCCACACCGACATGGTCGCGGACCTGGCACCCAACCTCTACATCGAGAAGCGGTATCGGGAAAAGATCGAAATCGTCCGCACGCCGGACACATACAAGGAGAACCCATGAACTTTGGACAAGCCATCGAAGCCCTGAAAGCAGGCAAGAAAGTCAGCCGCGCCGGCTGGAACGGCAAGAGCATGTACCTGTGGCTGATGCCTGCGGCAACAATCCCTGCCGAGTGGTGCAAGGAGCCCCATCTGAAGCAGCTCGCCGAAGAGAACGGCGGCTTCGTGGAAGCCCTGGGCACCATCCGGATGCGCACCGCCGACAAGAAGGTCTTGACGGGCTGGCTGGCCAGCCAGAGCGACATGCTCGCCGAAGACTGGCAGGTGATCGAATGACCGATCAGGAAACCTTCGAGCAAGCGATCCTGCGATCCTGGAGCGAAGAGGACGGCGCCAAATCGTTCGTGCTCTTCTCCTCGCCCAACTGCGCGCCGTGCGGCCGCTTCAAGGCCGCCCTGGAGCGCCTGGAGGGTGCCGCCGTCATGAACGTGAGCTACGTGAACGTGTTCCACGCCACCGCAGCCGCCGTGACGAGCAACATCCGCTCGGTGCCCACGCTGGTCAAGTTCAGCCACGGCCGCGAGGTGGCCCGCCTGGTTGGCGAGCAGACCGACACCAAGATTCTGGGGTTCGTCGATGCCTGAGCTGTGCCTGGCCGACGCCGTCATCATCTTTCTGGGCGCCTTCACGGTGGTCTTTCTGCTGGGCTTGCAGTCGCGCAACGTCGTTGCCGGCCGCTACCTGGCGGCCGTGATGACCTCGGCCGGCATCAGCCTGTCTCAGTTCATCTTCGTGAAGTACGCAGCCAGCGGCTCGCTTGCAGTGCTGGCCATCTCCACGCTCGGCGGGTGCCTGGGCATCGCCGGCGCCATCTGGTTCTACGGCAACGTGATGGAGCGGCGCACATGATCGTGGACAACGCCGACATTCGGATCGAGCGCCGGGAGACGCCCGCGAACCATCGCCTGTCGCTGCTCGAGGACATCTACGTCGAGCGCGGCGACATCGAGGATTGGAACCTGCTCCACGAGCTCCACTACAAGGCGGAGTCCCTGGGCATCGGTCCCAAGATTTACCGCTGCGTGCTCAATGGCCAGGTGATCGGGGTGGGCGTCATGACGGTGCCCAAGATGCTGCTGTCGGGCCGCAACGAGGTCTTCAAGCACTTGAAGCCCAACACGGGTGGCATGGACAGCCGGCTCATCAACCGCACGCGCGCCTACTGGATCAACGACCACGCCTGCACCAACTCCCGCCTCGTGCTGGACACCATGTATCGGGGCGCGGGGATCGCCTACCGGATGCAGAACCTGATGATGCGGATGACGGGCTGCGACGTGATCGAGTTCCAGTCGTCCATGAGCAAGTTCAACCCGTTCGCGGCCAAAGCCGGCATTCGGTTCACCAAACCGAAGCGCAGCGCCAACTACGACAAGGGCGTGGCGTTCTTTCGCCGCTGGTTCGATGCCAACCCGTCCGACTTCATGGGTGTGATGGCCGAGATCAAGGCGATGACGCCGGCGGTGCGCACCAAGTGCGAAGCCGAGATGCGCAAGTTCTACTACGCCTGCTCGGCGCTGGAGAAGACGGGGAACGCCCGCTTTCGGGGTGAGGACCGCCGCGACAACATGGAGATCGGCTACCTCGTGAAGTCGCTCCAGCAACTCGTGCTGGCCAGCCCCCTCTACGGCGTCTACCTGAACCCCGATGTCAGCCCCGAGAAGAACGTCTCCCTGCTGCCCGCCCGGGTGCCGGTGATCGCTTTCGACAACCAACCCACTCACGCGCCGCTGGACGTATCGAAGCTGCCGGCCAAGTACCTCTGACGCCATGCACCTGACTCTCAAACAGATCGAGCTCCTCAACACCATCGGCCGGCGAAATCCGGACGGCGGGGCGATCGACCTCGACCAGCTCATCGAACGACTCGCCTACAAGCCGACCAAGCAATCCGTGCAGTTCTCGATCCGAGCACTCATCGCGCATGGTCTGATCCAAAAGGACGCGCCGGAGAAGCGCCGGGGCCGCACCCGCACCCTCATCAGCCTCACCGACCAGGGCCTCGTCATGGTCGGAAAGCCGAAACCGTCGTTCGTTGAATCCCTCTCCGACGACCTCTTGGATGAACTTTCAGAGGTCTTCGAGGACTGATTCGGGGAAATTCCCCGATTCGGGGAAATTCTCTCTACCGTATATTTATATTAAGTAAAGAGTGACTAATGAATCAAATCGATAATGTCGCGGAACGGAAAAACCCCGACGGGGAAACCCCGGACCTGGCCATGATGGTGGACACCCAAATCATGCGGATTCTCGGGTTTCGGTTCGAGGTCGTGGACGACATCATCAAGGTGTGGCCCAAAGACGTGGTGCCCGACGAGACGAACTGGCTGGTGGGCGATCGGTTCTCGATCAACCTCGATGCCTCGCTCAACCTACTGGCGGGCTGCAAAGCCGGCGTCGAGTTCTTCAACGAAGGCCCCTACCACTGGGCGGTGGTCACGTTTGGGGACGAAGGGGAGCTGGAGACGCAAGAGACATACAGCAAAGAAATGGCTGGCGCATTCGCCGCATTCGCTGCGCTCTATGGTCGCTCGGGGCATAAGTCATGACTGACTTGACATCGTGTTGCATTATTGCTACATTGGCCCAGGATTTCATTGATCTCCTCTGGGCGTCTTCTCCACGCCCTTTTTTTTTGAACGAAAGCAACTGAAGTGACCGAGAAGACATCCAAGGCCACCGAAGCGCCTGCCAAAACAAAGCGCAAGGGCAAGCTCTCCGAACGGGAGTGGGCCGAAGCGACTGCGCTCTGGGAGCAGGGTGCGGTCACTTACGGGCAACTGGCGGAGAAGTTCGATCGGCATGAGCAGTCGTTCGTGCAGTACTTCCGACGCAGGGGCATCAAGAAGGGCTCTGCGCGTGCCAAAACGATGGCAAAGGTGGAGACCGCTGTCGAGAAGCAACTGGTCAACGACGCGGCAATCATCGCGGCGCGGATCAAGGAGACCAAGGAAGAGCACTACAAGATGGCCAGCGGTCTGGCCAAGCTCACCTGGGGCGAAATCCTCAAAGCCAAACAAGACGGCGTGCCGGTGGGCAGCGCCATCAACAACCTGAAGGCGCTCGAGAGCGCCATGAACGTACTGAAGAAGGCCCGCGAGGAGCGCTACGCCGTTCTGGGCCTGGATCGCCCCGACTCGGTCGATGAGAACGACGTGCCGGAGCTGGTGATCTCGGAACTCACCGCCGACCAGATCGAGGCACTGCGTGCCCGCAGCTTCCGCGAGCTCAACGAGCTGGAAGCCGTGTCGGTTGGCGACCTCGAGGATGACGGTGCCGATGATGGTGTCGTTGAGGAGACCTGATGGCAGGCAAGGTCAACCTCTCCCTTCACACCAAGCAGATGGAGGTGTATCGGTCGCAGACCCGGTATCGGGTTGTCGTGGCCGGCCGCCGCTGGGGAAAGACCGCGCTGTCCCGAGTCCTCATCATCAAGAAGGCCCAGAAGAAGAAGCAGAAAATCTGGTATGTGGCCCCGACCTACAAGATGGCCAAGCAGATCATGTGGGTCGACTTGATGGACGCAATTCCCCGCAAGTGGATTCGCAAGATCAACGAGACCAGCCTCACCGTCACCCTCATCAACGGCACCCGCATCGAGCTGAAAGGGGCCGACAAGCCCGACTCGCTGCGAGGCGTCGGTATCCACTTCCTGGTGCTGGACGAGTTCCAGGACATGCAGGAGGAGGTCTGGACGCTGGTGCTGCGCCCCACGCTCGCCGACACGGGTGGCCACGCAATCTTCATCGGCACGCCCAAGGCGTACAACTACCTCTACGAGCTCTACAAGAAGGGCCAGAACCCGCTGCTGAAGGCGGCCGGTGAGTGGGAGAGCTGGCAGTTCCCCACCATCACCTCGCCCTTCATTCCGATCTCGGAGATCGAGGCGGCCAAGAAGGACATGGACGAGAAGTCATTCCGCCAGGAGTTCGAGGCGAGCTTCGAGACGATGTCGGGCCGGGTCTACTACCCGTTCGACCGTAGCGTCCACATCCAGCCGGTGGAGTTCAACCCCAAGCTGCCCATCTGGGTCGGCATGGACTTCAACATCGACCCGATGTCCACGGTCATCTACCAGCCGCAGTTCAATGGCGAGCTGTGGGCGGTGGACGAGGTGGTGCTCTTTGGCTCCAACACCGAAGAGGTCTGCGAGGAGCTGGAGAAACGCTTCTGGCGGCACCAGAACCAGATCGTGATGTACCCCGACCCGGCCGGCGGCCAGCGCCAGCACGCCCGGGGTGAGACCGACATGGACATCCTGCGCGAGAAGGGCTTCAAGCGGATCAAGTACCGCAAGAAGCACCCGATGGTGGCCGACCGCGTGAACGCGGTGAACCGGATGCTGAAGGATGCCAATGGCGCGGTGCGACTGAAGATCAATCCGCGCTGCAAGCACTTCATCTCGGCGCTGGAGCAGACCATCTACAAGAAGGGCACCCGCGAGGTGGACAAGTCGGGCGGCACGGAACACTCGGCCGACGCCGGCGGTTACTGCATCGAGTTGGAATTCCCGGTTCGCAAAGTTGAAATTGGTGGCTTGTCAATCTAAGGATTGACTAAGTCATTCGTGACGTATAAGATAGGACAATCATGGCAAAACTTACGTTGAAACCTGGCGACAGCTTCGCCATCGAACCCACCTCTGACATGGCAGGTGGCATGACCGCGCCCGTCACCGACGATCAGAAGAAGCTGCGAGCCCTCATCGAGCGCCGCCATCCCGAATACGAAGAGAACAAGGACCACTGGGACTTCCTCGAGGACACCTACGAGGGCGGCCGCGAGTGGTTCAAGGACAACGTGTTCCGCTACATCAAGGAAGGCGACACCGAGTTCGGCGACCGCCTGACCCGCGCCTACCGCTTCAACCACTCCCGCGAAGTCGTGGACCTGCTGAACAAGTACCTGTTCAAGCAGAACATCCAGCGCAACGACGCCGACGCGCCCGAATCCGTCAAGCGCTTCTGGAAGAAGTCCACCCGCAACGGCCTGGGCATCAAGGAGCTGGCGCGCCAAGTCAGCAAGAAGACATCGATCTACGGGCGCATCGGCATCGTGATCGACACCACCAACGGCACCAACGCCGCGCCGGTGCTCTCCAAGGCCGAAGAGAAGAGCTCCGGTGTTCGCACCTACGCCTACACCGTCGGCCCCGAGCAGCTCCTGGACTACGCCTTCGATGACGACGGTGCCCTGGAATGGGTGTTGATCGAGGAGTGCGTGCGCGACGCCGCCGACCCGATGAACTCGTCCGGCGAAGAGGTCGAACGCTACCGCCTGTGGACCAAGACCGACTGGCAGCTCTATCAGGAGTTCAAGGAAGGCCGCCGCAAGGTCGTCAAGCTCGTGGACTCGGGTATGCACAACCTTGGCATCGTGCCGGTGGTGCTGGCCGATAACATCATCTCGGACGAGGAATACTGCGCCCAGGCGCTGATCGATGAGATCGCCTACCTGGATCGCGCAGTCGCCAACTACCTCTCCAACCTGGACGCCATCATCCAGGACCAGACCTTCTCTCAGTTGGCCATGCCGGCGCAGAACGTGATGCCTGGCGAGGACAACTACACCAAGCTGACGGAGATGGGCACCAAGCGCATCTTCCTCTATGACGGGGAGGGCGGCGCTGCACCGCACTACCTGTCGCCTGACCCCAAGCAGGCGCAGATGATCCTGGGGGTCATCAACAAGATCATCAACGAGATTTACCACACGGTGGGTCTCGCCGGTGAACGAACCAAGCAGGACAACGCGGTCGGTATCGACAACTCCAGCGGTGTGGCCAAGGCCTATGACTTCGAGCGAGTGAATGCTCTGTTGGCAGCCAAGGCAGACAGCCTGGAAGTGATCGAGAACAAGATCGCGTCGATCGTCGCCAAGTGGAGCGGTGAAGAGATCAGCGGACCGGAGCTCGTCTCCTACCCCGATGACTTCGACACGCGCGGCCTCTACGACGAATTCGACATCGCCGCACGACTCATGCTGATCAGCGCTCCGGACGCGGTGCGCCAGGAACAGATGAAGTCCGTGCTGGACAAACTCTTTCCCCAGTTGGCCAAAGAGCTTCGCGCCAAGATGGAGAAGGAACTCAAGGGCTGGCCCGTCGATCCCGCAACACTCACCGCAGACCCCAACAAGCCTGCGGCCGGTGTGAAGGAGGCGACTAAGCCCAAATCGAATCAAGGAGCTGTCGGCTCCTCGAAGGGGGAATAAGCCCCCGCACCGCCAGCAAGAGACTGCTGGCGCAATCACAACTCAACGACCAAGCGAACGGTCTGGAAGGTAAAAAATGTTTGTTACGCGCAAAGTTGCACAAAAGTACATGGCACCACAGGGAGACGACGGTGGTGCTGGCGGTGGTGGTGGTGGCGATGATGCTGCCAAAGCTGCTGCTGAAGCTGCTGCCTCAAAGGCTACCGACGAGGCCGCCGCTGCTGCCGCTGCGGAAGCAGCCAAGAAGGCCGCTGATGACGCCGCCGGTGGCAAGACCAAGCCGAGCGACGAAGAGGCTCGCCTGCTCAAAGAAAACATGAAGAAGAAGGAAGCGCTGGACAAAGCCAACGCCGAACTCAAGAAGACCCAGGATGCTCTGAAGGCGTTCGAGGGCATCGACCCCGAAGCCGTGCGCAAGCTGCTGGCCGACCAGAAGTCTGCCGAAGAAAAAGCGCTCGAGGCCAAGGGTGACTGGGACCGCCTGAAGGGCCGCATGGCCGAAGAGCACGGCAAGGAAGTCAAGACCCTTCAAGACCAGATCGCCGCTCTGAGCGCCAAGCTGAACAACACCGAAGGCACGATCAAGGACTTGTCGATCGGCACGCAGTTCAGCCAATCGAAGTTCATCTCGGAAGAGCTGACCCTGACACCGGCCAAGACCCGCGTGATCTACGGCGACTACTTCGATGTGGAAGATGGCAAGGTCGTGGGCTACGACAAACCCCGTGGCGCGGCCAACCGCACCGCGATCGTGGACCAGTACGGCAACTCCGTGGACTTCGAGGGTGCCCTGCGCAAGATCATCGAGGCCGATCCCGAGAAGGATCACCTGCTGAAGAGCAAGATGAAGCAAGGCGCCGGCTCCGATTCGCGCAAGCCCTCGGGTCAGACAAAACAGGAAGTGCCTGCTGATGGCATTTCCAAGATCGCGTCTGGACTGAAAGGCCTGAAGGTGCTTTAAGTTATAAGTCACCGATGACTTGCTTTTTTCCACAATGTGTGGTAGAGTACTGCCTCATCGGTGACTTAGAGCGACGTAAGGACCGAGGCATTGAATAAACCCCTCCTCGAAAGGAAATCAAATGGCTCTCCTCCGCGCAGAAGCTGAGAAACTGAGTAACAACCAGCTCATCGCTGGCGTTATCGACCAGATCATCGAACGCGATGACCTGATGGCGATCCTGCCGTTCGCCCAAGTGAACGGCAAGGCTTATGTCTATAACCGTGAAAACACCCTGGGCAGCGCCGACTGGCTCGACCCCAACGATGCAGTGAACGAAAGCGCTGCCTCGTTCACCGAAGTCGTGGCCAAGCTGCGCATTCTGGCTGGCGACGTGGACGTGGACAAGTTCCTGCAATCCACGATGGACAACACCAACGACCAGATGGCGATCCAGATCGCTAAGAAGGCCAAGGCTGTGTCCCGCGCTTTCCACCAGACCCTGGCAACAGGCGACTCCGTTGCCAACTCCAAGCAGTTCGACGGTCTGGCCGTGATGGCTGCCGCCGCTGGTGGCACACAAACCGTGACTGCCGGTACGAACGGCAACGCCATGACTCTGACCATGCTCGACGAGCTGGTTGACTCTGTGCCCAACGGTCCTGACGTGATCGTGATGCGTCGCGGCACCATCCGCGCCTACCGTGCTCTGTTGCGCGCCACTTACGGTACTGACGCCGTGATGCAGCAGCTCGAAAACTTTGGTCGTCCCATGCTGACTCACAACGGCATCCCGATCATCATGAACGAGTTCTTGGCCGGCAACGAGACCCAAGGCACTTCCGTGAGCAACACGACTTCCGTCTATGCCCTGCGCATGAACGAGTTGGACGGCTTGCACGGTCTGTACGGCGGCGACAACGCCGGTATCGTGGTCGAGAACATCGGCACGGTGCAGAACAAGGATGCCACCCGCATCCGTCTGAAGTGGTACACCGGCTTGGCGCTGAAGAGCACCCGCTCCATCGGTCGCCTCAAAGGCATCACCAACATCTAATCGATGTTGCACGTCAGTCACGACTGACGTAGAATCAGGGGCGAGCTCACAAGGCTCGCCCTTTTCTTTTTGAGGAACCCAACATGAAACTGCGACTCACTCAAGCGGGCTTCGAGAACTACACCGGCCAAATGGGCGTGGTGATGTTCAAGGACGGCCTGTCCGAAAACGACGTGCTCCCGATCGATGCGATTCGCATCTCGGCTGCCATCGGTGCTGACTGGGAAGACGGCTCGGCCGCCAACGTCGGCCAGATGTACCTGAACAACATGGATGCACCCGCGTTCGTGGGCGACAGCAACCCAAGCGAGCCTGCCGCGCCCGTCGCGACGCCCGTTCAAGTCACCGCCCCCACCAACGGCACCACCTACACCCGAGACGAGCTGGCCAAGATCGCCGACGCCGACGGTATCGGTGGCCTGCGTGCGATTGCCGATCCGATCGGCGTCAAGGGCACCTCGATCGTTGGCCTGATCGATGCGATCCTGAAGCAACAAGGCCCAGCGGAGTAATCAATGGCGCTCGACATCTACCTTGCCGGCACGGAAGTCACACTCACCATCGACCTCGTCGATGCGGCGGGTAATGCACTGAGCGTCAACTCCGTCCAATACACGGTCCTGGACATGAGCGGTGCGGCGGTTGTACCGCTCACCACTCTGTCCACCTTCACCTCCGGCGACAGCCAGGCGGCCATCGAGATCGCCAACACGGTTAACCAACTCACCGCACCCAACCCTCGCGAGATTCGCACGGTGGAGCTGCGCTGCGAGACCGACACCGGCACGATCGGCATCAGCAAGAGCTATGCCATCGAGACGACCGATCCGCTGAAGATTCCCGACACCAGCTTTCAGACCTTTCCGATGGCGCAACTGACGGCGCTCGACATCCCCAACATCGCCGCCTTCAACGCGGCCAGCGAACGCGACCAGATCGCCGCGCTCATGGATGCTCGGGAGCACATCGTCCAGTTGAACTTCAACATGCTGAACTCCAACGTGAACTTCGGCCAGGACAGTCTGAACCATGTGCCCGAGGGATCGTTCCAGTCCGCCTACGCGGCGCGCAACAGCCTCTTTCTCTTCAACGGCAGCCTGAACCTGCTGAACGAGACCCAATTCAACCAGCTTCCCGAGAAGTTCAAGCGTGCGCTGCGCCAGGCCCAGGTGGTCGAGGCCAACGCCATTCTCGGTGGTGAGCCCGACGACGCGAAGCGCCAGGCCGGCATCGTCGAAGAGAAGATCGGCGAGAGCACGATCAAGTTCGGCCAGGGCTCCAAGCTGTCGCTTCCCGTTTGCAAGCGTGCGCTCGGCTACCTGAGCTACTACGTCAACTTCGCCAAGCGGATCGGACGTGGATGATGCAGTACGAAGGCTTCGCAATTCGCCTGAAGTCGGAGTACGAGCTCTTCCTCTTCGCACTCTCGGGCCGCTACCTGTCCGTGATGACGCCGGGTGTCTCGGTGTCACCGATGCTGATCAACCAGTTCGAGCAATCGTCGGGCGAGCTTCGGGACACGTTCCTGAAGACAGCCAATCGCACGGTTGCTGACTACCTCGGCGTGACAGACCTGGACACCGTCAAAGCGCTGTCCCTGGGCTTTGCCGATGAGCTCGCCCGGGCGACGCGCCAGAACATCGACTCGCTCGTCAATCGGATGAAGGGCGCAAAGAACAGCGAACTCGATGCCGTGGGCGAGGTTCATGGCGCAATGGGGCTGCTGTTGCAGCGCAAGCTCGCCACACCCGAATTCAACGTGGTCTCCGAATCGGGGCGCACCTTCAAGGCCGTGCCGTTCGTGAAGTCCCAGGCGCGCCAGTTCGCCTACCAGAGCTGGCTCCAGATTCAGATGATGGGGTTCTCCTGGGAGGGCGATCTCGCCCAGGTGATCTACGACGACGAGGGCCACAAGAACAATGGCCTGGTGTTCTCGATGTCGGGCGCGACCAAGGGCTACCCGAGCTTCGACGACATCGCCGAGACCATCTTTCACTACAACGCCAAAGCAAAGATCGGCCCCTATGTTTCGCCCTAACCAAAACTGCACCATCTCGGTGTCGTCCGGCCGCACCGATGTCTATGGCCAACCGATCGCCTCCACCAAGGTGCGTGAGCGGTGCGCGGTCGTGCGCCTCATCACCACCAACACCAAGAGTGCCGTTCGGGCCGACAGTTCCGCCTCGCGCGGCAACGCCAAGGAGCTCCTGAGCGACTCGCTGATTCTGCTCACCGCCACGACCCTCGCCAACATCGACGATCTGATCGAGGTGAGCGGCTCCACCTTCCGCATCCTGTCGATGCACCCACGCTACTCGGTGGGCGGGGCACTGGATCACTACGAAATCACCGCCTCGATCTGGAGCTGAACATGGACCTGATGCCAATCGCAAACAAGCTGGAGTTCGAGGGCCTGGGCATTCAGGGCAAGACGCTGTTCATCAACTTCATGCCGATGGAGGCCAAGACCGCCGTCATGCTGCGCACGCCGCTGGTGGGCACCGACATCGATCACGAACTGCCTGGCTACTTCAAGACGAGCTTCATCATGGTGGCTCGCGCGCCGCAGTACGTGGCTGCGCTCGACCTGGCCAAGTCGGTGATGCTGGCGCTCACTGTGTACGACGAGGACGTGGACACGATCAACGTCAAGTACATGCGCCCCGTGACACTGCCGGTGTCGTTCCCGGTCTCCGAGGGCAACTTCTACGAGGTGCAAGTGACCTTCGACATCGCCTTCACAGGAGCCCGCTATGGGTATGACACTTGAGGGTGCGGACGCGCTGCGTGCGCTTCTGACTCAAAGTGGCGAGCGCGCCACCAAGGGTGTCGTGGAACAGATGCGCAAGGAGGCTGAGTCCATCAAGAAGCTGGCCCAGAAGTACGCACCCGTCGACCATGGCAACCTCGAGGACGCGATCAAGGTCGAAGTACTCGGCGGCGGACGCAACGCACGCGGGCAGTTCCAGCGCAAGGCCTTCGAGGTGTTCCTCGACATGAACGCCAAAGGCTACAAGGGTGAATCGATCTCGACCTACGCCTACCGGATGCACGAATTGCTGCTGCCTTACGGGGCAGGGGGCTTCAATCTCGGCAAGAAGTCTCGAGACAAGGATGCTGGCCAGGGCATCGTCGGGGGCCGCTTTCTGGAGCGTGCAACAGCCGAAGTTTCCAAGGGCATGATGAACCGATTGATTCAAGTTGCAGCCAGCTACTTCTGAGAAAGTACTAGACTTTTATCTTCATTTGTGTTAGAGTCCGTCCACCGGCGAAGTCGCTCAGTCGTGACTTCAACACCCCTTTGCAAAGGAGCTTCAAATGGCATCAAGTACAAAAAACGTGAAACTGGGCACTTGCCAGGTTTTCTTCGACGGCGTTGATCTGGGTTACACCCAAGGCGGCGTGGAAGTTACAGTCACCACTGAAACACACAAGGTCAACGTCGATCAGTTCGGCAACACGACCATCAACGAATACATCATGGGCCGCGCCGTGATGGCCAAGATTCCTTTGGCTGAAACCACGCTGGAAAACATGGTCTCCGTGATGCCTGGCGCGACCCTCGTCACCGTTGGCGGCACCGTGGCCACCGGCACGATCACCGTGACGACTCAGCCCATCGCCAACGACACGATCGTGGTGAACGGCGCAACCGTGACCTTCAAGACTGCGCTGACTGGTGTGGGCAACGAAGTGCTGATCGGCGCCGCTGCTGCCAATAGTGCCACCAACCTGGCCGCCGCTCTGAACGCCTCGACCGATCCCAAGATCGCCGCTGCGTACTACACCGTCGCCGGCGCTGTCGTGACCGTCCTGTACGGCAACCAGCTCGCCTACGGCACCACTGGCCAGAAGGGCGTGGAAGGCAACGCATTCACTCTGGTGACTGGCACTGCCGCCGCCAAGGTGACGATGTCCGGCGCAACCCTGACGGGCGGTGCTGATCCCACTGGCGCTTCGGTCTCCGTGCCCACCGGCATCGGCGTCAACTTGCTCGACCTGGCCAAGGAACTGCGCATCCACCCCCAGGGCAAGCCGCTGACCGACAAGTCCGAAGACTTCGTGATTCCTCTGGCCGCCACCTCGGGCGCTCTGACCTTCGCCTACAAACTGGATGCCGAGCGCATCTACAACGTGGAGTTTACAGGCTACCCCGATGCAGCCAGCAAGCTCTTCACTGTGGGGAACTAAGTTCTTTCACAACTGACTGAAGTCGGATAGAATAAGCCTCGCCTGGTGCGAGGCTTTTTCTTTTATATGACCCAAAGGAGTACGCATGACAAAACTGTTGAACTTGAACCAGTTGAGCGCAAAGGAAACGCGCGAAGTGCAAATCGGCAACGCCACATATGTTGTCAAGGAAATGTCGGTTGAAGATTTCATCGAAACCACCCGCGTGGCGGAAGCGATGGAAAACGAGACGAGCTATGCCAAGCAGTTGTCGGCAACCATCGAGCTGATTCGTCGCTCGATCCCCGCCATCGACATGGGGGTGCTGATGGGCTTGTCGCTCGAACAGTTGAAGGGTCTGGCGGCGTTCACTCGAGGCGAGAGCCCCGAGAGCATCGTCGGCGCACATGAGGCCCAGAACGCGGGCCAGGCAGAAGCGGGAAACGTGTAAAAGGCTTGCCCGAACGTGAGATCGATTTTGGTTTCATGTTCTGCGAGGTGAGCCACTTCTATTCGATGCCATATCGGGACTTGATGGCCATCCCCATCAAGACCTTCTGGTTGATGAGCGGCAACATTCGCCGCATCAGAGCGGGAGATGACCTGCGTCGTCTGATGACGGCAGCGGCAGCCCAGAGCCCCGATGGTGCTCAGGAGTGCCAGGAGCGACTGATTATCGATATTGGAGATGTGATCAAAGAGCCTTCGGTAGCAGAGGCGGCGCGCGACGAAGTCGGCTTCGCCGAGCTGAAGCTGATGGCAGCGACGATGTAAAGGAAGCGAAATGCTGGGTGGCGAAATCAAAGTTGTGTTGTCGTTGGACAACAATCAGTTCGTGGTTCAGACGCAGAAGGCTGGCGTCACGATCCAGGAGCTTCAGCGTGCCATCGACCGCACCTCTCGCTCCACCGATGCGCTGGAAAAACACTTCACCGGCATTGCGGGTCGTTTTCGTTCCGTGGTGCAGACCGCCTCGATGCTTCGCTACGCGATGCACGATGTCCACGACATCTTCGTGGCGCTGCCTGGCGCGATCCTGAAGACATCGGGCGAGGTCGAGAAGATGACCAAGCTCATGGAAGGCATGAGCAAGGAAACCACCAAGGCCGCACGCTCGGCCGAGGCGCTCAACAACGTCAAGTTCATCTTCAACATGGCGCAAAACGCGCCATTCGATGTCAAGACGCTCACCGACTCCTTCGTGAAGCTGAAGTCGGGTGGTCTCGATCCCACCGACGGCAGCATGAAGGCCCTGGTGGACTCGGTGGCCAAGTTCGGTGGCACCTCAGACACCATGCACCGCGCCTCCATTGCCATTCAGCAGATGTCCGGCAAGGGCGTGATCTCGATGGAAGAACTTCGCCAGCAGTTGGGTGAAGCCGTGCCCAACGCGATCAACATGATGGCCCAGGGCGCCGGCATGTCGATGCCCAAGTTCACCAAGCTCGTGCAGACCGGCACGGTGGAGGCATCGACCGCGCTGCGCAACATGTTCCTCGTGATGCGCTTCGAGAACGATGGCGCGGCCGAGGCCATGATGGACTCGTGGACTGGCATGTTGGCGCTGCTCAACACCAAGTTCGAGCTCTTCAAGCTGGAAGCTGGCAAGAACGACTTCTTCAAGGAAGCCAAGAACCAGCTCCAGGACATGATCGCCATGTTCGATGGCGGCCAGGCCAAGCGCTTTGCCAATGACATCGGAACCGGCCTGGCCGACATCGTGCGCACACTGCGTGCAGTCGTGGACCTTGTCATCGAGTGGTCGGGCGCGATTAAGCTGGCGGGTCAAGCGTTCATCGCCTACTTCGCCGCGACCAAGATTCAGTCGTTCTTTGGAGCCATCTCCACCGCTGTCAAAGGCGTGATCGGGGCCTATGAAAAAGACGTGCAGGGCAAGAAAGACGCTCTGACCAACAAGCAGACCCTGATCGCCAACGAGATCGCCCAGGAGCAGGCCGGCTTTGCAGCCCGCAAAGCGGCGATCGACAAGCGTGTGGCCACCGAGCAGAAGGCTGAAGCCGCACTCGCTGCGAAAGAGATCAAGTCGGCTGAGCGCCAGCGTGCGGCTGCGGCCAAAGAGCTCGCCGACCTGGACACGAAATACAAGAACGCCCTGCGCTTGCAGCAGCAGTTCCTGGGCCAGCAGATGGCAGCCGAACTCGCCGCCGAAGCAGCGATGCGCCAGAAGAAGGCCGGCTCCGCCGCGACCGCCCGAGGCTACACCGTCGAAGCGGGTCGCCTGGGTGACAACGCTGCGGTGGTGGGTGCCAAGGTCAGCGAGTACAGCGCTGAGATTGCCGCCATTCGGGCACGCGATGCAGCGCTCCTGCAATCCATTCAGACAACGCGCAACGCAACGGCCGCCAACAGTGGTCACAACGAGTCCGCGATTCTTGCCGCGCAGCACGCTCGCCTGATGACGGGCCTTCTGGGTCAACAAGCCACCGCCGCGACAAACGCCGCAACGGGGGTTGGATTCCTGTCTCGAGCCATGTCGGGTGCCGGCATCCTGTTCAACGCCTTCGGCGGCTGGGTTGGCATCGCCATCGGCGTGCTGGTGACGCTTGGCCAGAAGCTCTGGGAGTACATGAACCGCTGGAAGGAGTTCGACGAAGCCGTCAAACGCACCCAGGCGGGCATCAGTTCCGAGAAAGATCGCGACAACGCGCAAGACCTCTTCCTCGATCGCGCTAAGAAGATCGCGGAAAAGCAAAAGACACTGAACGACATCGACTCCGGCGTGGACAAGCGCCCGATGATGATCGCCAATCGCGCCAACATCAAAGCCGAACTGGACAAGCTGGTGGCCGAGTACACGGCGGCTGTCGAGCAGTACAACAAGCAGGTGCTCTTGATCTCCGAGGACACGGTTTCTCGGCAGATGAGCGACTTCCAGCGCACGTACCGTCGCGGCACCGACGCGCAAGTCGATGCTATGCGGAACGAAGCAAGCAAGCTCGCCAAAGCCGAGCGCGATGAGCTGGACAAAGCCGAAGCCGGCGGCAAGAAGCTGACCGAGTCCGAACGGGACGCCATCAGCAAGCGCTACAACGAAAAGAAAAACGCCTTGGTGATCGCTCGGGAGCGCTACCTGCTCAACTATGCACAGGAGCGCAAGGCCGAATATGAAGGCCAGTTGAAGATCGAGAAGGACTCCAACAAACGACAACTGATCGAAGGGCAGTTGAAGTTCGTCAACGAGAAGATCGAGGAGACGAGCAACGCCATCACGCAGGCCGAGAAGTCCCTGGGTCGTGTGCCGACAGTCAAGAAGGACGACAAGCCGAACCTGAAGGAAGACCCGATCGTTCGCGAAGCCGAGCGTGCCAAGGCGGCCGCCGCTGAAGCGCTGATCGCCTACAAGCAGGCCCTGATCGGCTCCAAAGAGATCGGCGACATCAAGAAGCAGATCGCAGTGGGTGTGCTGGGCGACATCGCCGAGGGCAAGTTCGACACCAAGGAGCTCGACGCCGAGGGCAAAGAGAAGGTGCCAGTGCGCTTCGGCAGCAACGCCAACCGCAATGGAGACGCCACACTCAAGGCTCGCAAGGAGTGGGTCGACGAGTTCATGAAGGAAGTGATCAACGGCAAGAAGTCCGTCGATGACTTCATCGCAGGCTTGAAGCTGACCGAGGCCCAGAGCAAGCAGGTTCTGGAGATCATCAACAAGTTCAGCTCCGCGCAGCAGTACAAGGACGCAGCTAAAGCCGAGGAGACTTCCAACAGCCTGCTCGCCGACTCGCTGCGTGACCTGAACGCCGCCCGCGAGGAGACGGCTACCAACGGCATCTCGAAGGAAGACAAGGCGCTGAATTCCGTCATCGCCAAGTACGACGAGCTGCTGAAGAAGCTGGAGAAGACCAGCGACGAGTACAAGCGCATCGGGGAGGATCGCGACAAGGCCGTGGCCAACGCGACGGAGGCTCGCAACATTCGTTCACTCGCTGACCTGACCGAGCAGAACAAGAAGTACGTCGAGGACACGATCAAGGGTGTGGAGCGCTCGAAGATCGCTCGGATGCGTGCGACCATGGACTACAAGCAGGTGGCGAACGCCACCTACGACGAGGAGCTGCGCGAGTTCACCATCGCCGAAGACGAGAAGCTGGTTGCAATTGCCAACTCTTATGCTCGCGGCATCATCGACTACGAGGCGTTCCAGGCTAAGAAGAAGCAAATCGATGACGCGGGTGATCGCTACCGCGCCGAGGCGGAAGAGCGTCGCCTTCAGAACTCGAAGTCCGCGCTGCAAAAGCTCGCCGACAACTGGCGCAACTCCGTCGATGCCATGAACGCTGCTAGCGCCAACTGGGCGCAGCAGACGATGGACTACATCACCAAGGCCATGAACGGCGAGAAGGTCGGCAAGTTTAAGGACTTGGTGGTCGGCGCCCTCAAGGACGTGAACACCATCCTGCTTCGCAAGACGCTGGGTGATGCGGTGACGAGCGTGACCGGCGGCTTCGCCAACATGATGAGCGACATGCTGGGCCTGGGTAAGAGCGCCACCACGGGCGAGCTCGGCACCGATGCGAATCCGATGGTGACTCGTCCGCAAGGTGGCGTGCTCGGCGTCGACCCGCTGAAGGAAGCAAAGTCGGTGCTGACCGACACCTGGGCGAGCCTGAAAGACAAGTTGAGCGGCACCTGGGACTACATCAAGAACGGCATGACGAGCGTCATGGACGGCTTGAAGAGTGGCCTGGACTGGCTGATGAAGTCGCTCGCCAACGCATTCAGCGACTCGGGCGCAAGTGGTGGTCTTGGCGGCCTGATCGGTGGGCTCTTCGGCGGTGGTAGTGGTGGCACTGCGGCAGCCGGCGGTGGGTTCGGTACGGGCACTGAGTTCGGAAACGCAGACCTGGGCGCATTCTTCGCCGATGGCGGCATCATGTCTGGCAAAGGCCCACTGCCTCTGAACAAGTACGCTAACGGTGGCGTCGCCACCAAACCGCAGGTCGCGCTCTTCGGTGAGGGCTCAACCCCCGAAGCCTACGTGCCGCTGCCCGATGGCCGCAGCATCCCCGTCACGATGACGGGCGGCAACACGACCACCAACAACCAGGGCGGCGTTCAGATCAACATCGTGGTCAACAAGGACGGCTCGCAGACGGCAACAGCCAACGGCACCGACGAGGCCAAGCGCTGGCAGGAAGTTGCCCAGCGCGTGCGCGGCATCGTCCTCGACGAGATGGGCAATCAGCAGCGCCCCGGTGGCTTGCTCTACAATCGATAAGTCACAGGTGACACATGGCACGACAAACTTTCATTTGGCAACCGAACTACGACTCGAAGCTCTCGCAGGAGCCGAGCGTGACCGCCACCAAGTTCGGTGACGGCTACGAGCTTCGCTCTGCCAACGGCATCAACAACAACGCTGAGACATGGACGGTCGAGTTCACCCGGAGCTCGGCCACCTTTCCGGACGTGCTGACCTTCATTCAGGCCCGCAACGGCCTGGAGAGCTTCTACTGGACGACGCCTCTGGCACAGACGAAGGTTTTCGTTTGCCGCAAGTGGGGCCTCGTGCGCAAGGAAGGCCACACGGTTCTCAGCATGGACTTCGAGCAGGTGTTTGAAGCATGACCATTCGCGCTGAAATCCAATCCCTGGCACCGTCTGCGCTGCTGGACTTCTTCATTCTGGACACGACCAATCTGCCTGGCGGCTCGTTGATGCGCTTTCACCCAGGCACCAACGGCCTGTCGCAGCCCGTCGTGTGGCAGGGCGCAACCTACGAGCCGTTGCCGATCGAGGCGTCCGGGTTCGACGTGACGGCACGCGGCTCGCTCCCACGCCCCAAGCTGAAGGTGGCCAACGCCGCAGGCTTTCTGTCGGCATCGGTGAAGAGCTTCGGCGACTTCGTGGGCTGCAAGGTCACACGCAAGCGCACCTTCGCCAAGTACCTCGATGCGGTGAACTTCCCGGTTCGGCGCAACCTGTTTCTGCAAACGGACTCATTGACGGGTGGGGGCGGCTCTCTCAACTGGACGCGAGGCTCCGCTATCGCATCCGTCGTCGATGGGCAATTGGGTCCGGACGCGAACTACACGGCGACCCGCTTCAACAATCTGATCGGCGTGACAATCAGCGCCACCGGCACGACTGTCTATCGCAGCTTCATATCCGGAATTGGGCAGGAATACACGATCGCGATCGATGTGCTACCAAACTCCACAGGCGTGTTCATCATTCGCTACGGCAACTCAAGCGCCTCGGTGACGAAGTCATTCAACCTCGTTGCCGGAAGCGGTTGGCAACGTCTGACAGCCACATTCATCAACCCAACTGGCGTCACAGGAACATTCTGCGTCTTCGGAAGCGATACGACCGGCATCGATGTCACTCTGGCTAATGCGCAAGCGGAGCGGGCAAGTGATGCAACCGCTTACCAGTCCCTCGGTTTGACGTTCGTGCAGAACCCCACCGCCGACCCCAACCAGTTCATCCCCGACGACCTCTGGTACGTGGAGCGCAAGGTCACGGAGAACCGCTACATCATCGAGTTCGAGCTGTCTTCGGCGTTCGACCTGATGGGCCAGCAACTCCCCAACCGCCAGATCATCCAGAACAGTTGCTCGTGGAAATACCGTAGCACCGAGTGCGGGTGGACGGGCGCGAACTACGACAAGAATAACGCACCCTCGACGCTCGCCAACGATGCGTGCGCCAAGACGCTGGCCGCGTGCAAGGTGCGCTTTGCCACACAACCGATCCGCTTTGGAGGCTTTCCAGGTGCAGTTCGAGGAACAACTTGATGACGCTCTGACGAGCCAGATGCGCCGCCACGCCGAAGCCTGCTATCCGCAGGAGGCGTGCGGCTTCATCATCGGGGTGGGCAAGAAGGCTCAGTTCATGGCCTGCACCAATGCGGCCGAGCAACCGACCCTGCACTTTCTGATCCAGCACACCGACTACGCCCGGGCGGAAGATGCAGGTGAGATTCTGGCCATCTGGCACTCGCACCCCGATGACTCGAACGAGCCGTCCGAGGCCGACCTGGCGGGCTGCGAGGCGACGGAGCTTCCATGGCTGATCTCGAGCTTGCGACGAGTCGATGGTGCCTTCATCCATGAGGGAACCAGGCTGGTCAAACCGTCCGGTCTTCGTGTGGACTACATCGGGCGACCCTATATCTTCGGCACCTTCGATTGCTACTCGCTGGTGGTGGACTACTACGAGCGCGAGTACGGCATTCGGCTCGATCGGTTTCCGAACCTGCGCATCAATCAATGGTGGCGACACGGCCTGGACATCCTGCACGAACCCGTCTGGGACGAACTCGGTTTCGACAAAGTCGAGGATGGTGACTTTCAGCACGGCGATGTGCTGTGCATTGCAATGGACTCGGAGGTCGCCAATCACGTTGCGTTATATGTCACGGGTGATATAATTTTGCATCACCTTGTCAACCGCCTTTCCAGGCGCGAGACGTTCGGGCCGTACTGGTTCTCCAGGGTCAAGCTACACCTCAGACATCGGACAAAATGCTGACAAAAGTTCGCCTGGATGGCGTCATGGGAAAGAAGTTCGGCAAGGACTGGGAGCTTGATGTTTCCAGCCCTGCCGAAGCGCTTCGCATGATCGAAGCCAACTCACCGGGTCTGAAGGCGTGGACCATTCAGAACCGCGAGAAATACAGCGCCTACCGAGTCATCTGCGTCTATGACGACGGGCGCGAAGAGGCGCTCGATGACGACCTCTACGTCGCAACCCGAACCAACCTGAAATCGATTCGCTTCACTCCTACCGTTGCGGGCTCGAGCGGCTTGTTGAAAGTGGTGGTCGGCGCATTGCTGATCATCGGCTCGTTCTACGTGCCGCCCGCCTTCAGCAAGTTCATGTTCCAGGCTGGCGTCGCGCTTGCCATGTCGGGCGTGATCGAGATTCTGAGCCCCCGCCCCAACAAGACCGACGGCACCGAGGACGAAAAGAAGTCCTTCTACTTCGACGGCGCGGTCAACACCGAGATGCAGGGCCGGCCCATTCCATTGATTTACGGCCGCGTGCTGACGGGCTCACACCCCATCTCCGCGTCCATTTCCGTTGACGAGATCGCCCCATGAACGAAGCCAAAGACTCTCTGCGATCCAAAGCAACCCTCTCCATCCTGGACTTGCTGGGCGAAGGGCCTATTGGCGCGCTGGTCGGCAACCTGAAGGGCGTCTACCTGAACGGCACACCCGTCGAGAACGCCAACGGCACGAAGAACTTCCAGGGCCTGAGCTGGGACATTCGCGGCGGTGGCAACACCCAGCCCGTGATGCCTGGCTATGGCAACTACATCGAGTCGCCGTACAGCGTCGGCGTACAGATCAAGACCACCACACCCTACACCTTCTCGGTCAGCCGATCGGATGCCGACGCCGTGCGCGTCATCGTGAGCGTGCCAGCCCTGTCGGCCACGAACGGCGAGAACGGCGACATCTCGGGCACCACGGTGTCCTACAAGATCAGCACCTCGTCCGACAACGGCGTGACCTGGACGGCCGCGAACATCTCGAGCGCCTTGGCGGGCGCATCGTGGTCGATCGAGAACGGCTATCACACGGCGACACGCCCAGCCAACTCGACCGTGCTTCGAGCAACCATTCAGGCAACCGGCACGGCCGACGGCAGCTACCTGCCTGGAACCATCACCGTTCAGCCTCAGTGGAAGCCCACGCTTCTCAGCCCCTGGCTCAATCTCGGCGCAGCCAAGACGTTGAACGTGAGCTGGGTGGTCGCAACCGTAGGGTGGGGTGACAGCCAATCGTCATACTGGACGGTCAACGGCGAGAGCTACTCGGTCGAGTCCGAAGCCTCGAAGATTCGCTTCGTCGTCGTGTCGCAGTCGGCCCCATGGTTGTCGATTGGACCGGGCGCTGCAAACTCTCTCACACCGAGCCCGACCGCCATCATCGAAGGCAAAACGCGCTCGCGCTACCAGCGCTCCCATATCATCCCCATCACACCCGGCACGCAGAACCGCATCCGCATGGAGCGTCTGACGGCCGACTCGACCTCGGCACTCCTTCAGAACGACACCTTCCTGGATTCGTACAGCGAGATCGTGTCGCTGAACATGGAGTACCCGAACTCGGCGATCATCGGTCTGCGCGTGGACTCCGAGCAGTTCGGCGGCTCCATTCCAAGTCGCGCCTACCTGATCGACGGTCTCTACATCCGGGTGCCGGTCAACTACGACCCGGTGGCACGCACTTATGCAGGCGTCTGGAACGGCACCTTCAAGTACGCCGTCTCGAACAACCCTGCATGGATCATGTTCGATGTGCTCACGCACAAACGCTATGGCCTGGGCAACTTCATCGAGGACGCCCAAGTCGACAAGTCCATGCTCTACACGATCGGCAAGTACTGCGACGAGCTGGTGCCCAACGGGTTCGGCGGCACCGAGCCTCGCTTCACGCTGAACACCGTCATCGCCAACGCCTTTGAGGCGTACAAGCTGATCTCGGACATCGCATCGGTATTCCGAGGCATGGGCTTCTGGGATGGCGGCATGGTGAGCTTCACCCAGGACTCGCCCGCCGATCCGGTGATGATCTACTCGTCTGCCAACGTGATCGATGGCGACTTCAGCTACTCGGGCAGCGCCCGCAAGGATCGGCACAGCGTCGTTCATGTCACCTGGAACGATCCGGACGACAACTACAAGCAGCGCGTCGAGTACGTCGAGGACGCCGAGCTCGTCAACCTGTACGGCGTTCGCAAGATGGACACGCTGGCCTTCGGTTGCACCTCGCGCGGCCAGGCCACCCGCGTCGGCAAGTGGATTCTCTACACCGAGAAGTACGAGTCCGACCTGATCAGCTTCCGGGTGGGCATCGATTCCGCCTTCGTGATGCCTGGCAACATCATCAAGATTCACGACCCCAACCGAGCAGGGCGGCGCGCGGCAGGGCGTCTCAAAGCATCGACATCAACAAGTGCCACACTGGACGCCGAGACTGAAATTTCAGGCATCACCACGATTTCGATCATGATGCCTGATGGCACTTTTCAGGATCGTCAGATTCTTCAGAGCGCGGGCTTGTACTCGACCGTTACCTGGGTGACGCCATTGACTCAGGTTCCAGTGGCCAACGCCGTGTGGATGACAACTGATGCCAGTCTCGAGCCCATTCTCGCCCGAGTCGTCGGCGTGGCGCAGGGCCAGAACCCGTCCGAGTTCGACATCGCCGCGCTCGAACACAACCCGAGCAAGTTCAACGCTATTGAGCAGGGCTGGGCGCTGCAAGAACGCAAGACCTCGATCATCGACGCCAGTTTCGTTCAGACCCCAACGCAGCTCTTCGTGACGGAGGCTCGCTACAAGGCCGCCCCCGGTGTGTTCTCGAACAAGATGATGATCTACTGGTACGGCAACTCCTCTCAGTACGAGGTGGCCTATCGGGGTGTGAGCACATCCAACGCCAGCAACTGGACAACGGTTCGAGTCACTGACGGTCTGTCCTACGAATTGCCCGGTGTCGAAGTGGGCGTCTACGAGGTCTCGGTCATCGGCATCAATCCGCTGGGCCAGCGCTCCGAGAGCGCCACCGGCACCTACACGCTTGTCGGCAAGACCGCGCCTCCAAGCAGCGTCACCACTGCATTCGCCATCCCCAACGAGCTGGGTGTGGAGGTGAGCTGGCTGTCCGTTCCCGACGAGGACATCAAGTTCTACGAGGTGCGTGCCTGCTCGGTCCCGGGCCAAGCCTGGGAGAGCGCCACGATGGTGGCCCAACCAACCGGCAACGTGTATCAGGCGCCGCCCGCAGCGGCAGGTGTCTACGAGTGGCTGATCAAGGCAGTCGATACCAGCTTGAACTCCAGTGTCACGGCGTTCCGCGTCTCGGCCACCATTGCGCCACCCGGCACAGTCACACCGTCCTACTCCTACTCGCGTGCCGACATCGTGCTCACCTGGGGCGCGGCCACAGCCGGCTCCTTGCCAGTCAGCGGCTACATCATCAAGCGGGGCGCCACCTGGGCGGCCGCCGTCCTTGTAGGCACAACGACCGACCTGTCCTACAAGACGCCCGTGAAATGGGCAAGCACTCAAACGATCTGGGTTGCCGCAACAGATGCGGCAGGCAGCGTCGGCACACCCACATCGGTGAACGCAGTCTTCGCACTCCCGGCCGCCACCGTGGTCACAAGTGCGAAGAAGGGCACCAACTTCACGCTGGACTGGTCCACACCCTCGAGCAGCCTGCCGCTCGCCTCCTACGAGGTGCGCTTCGGCTCGACCTTTGCCAACGGCGTCACGATCGGCTCCATCAGCGGCAACCAACTCACCATCCCGATCAACTGGCTGGGCTCGCGCACCTTCTGGGTGGCTGCAATCGATCTGAACGGCAACGTGGGTGCTGCAACCAGCCACCCATTGACCGTGATCGCTCCCCGGGCCGCGACCGGCTTTGCAGCGCTCTACAACCAAGGCCAGGTCACGATGTCCTGGACCGACGTGACCGAGACGCTCCCGGTGGACTTCTATGAAATCCGGCGCGGCGCGGACTGGAACACCGGCGTGGTTGTCGGCAAGGCTTACACCAACACGCTGACTCTGGAGGTGAGCTGGTCCGAAACCGCCACCTTCCAAGTTCGCGCCACCGATGTAAACGGCAACGTGGGCGCAATCGGCACCTACGTCAATGGCATCACTGGGCCAGGTACGGTCAGCGTGGCGCACCAGTTCAAGGACGGCAATGCGATCCTGACCTGGGCCGCCCCGGCCGGCGGCTCACTGCCCATTCGTCTCTACGAGGTGCGCGAGGGTGCCACCTGGGCGACCGCATCGCTCGTGGGTGTGACCTCCGACCGCCTGTACTCCATTCCCGTCAACTGGACCTCCAGCAAGACGTTCTGGGTGGCCGCCGTCGACACCGCAGGCAACTACGGCACGGCAGGCAGTCGGGTCGTCACCTTTGTGGCTTACGCCGCCCCGACCGGGCTGAGCGCCGCGATTTCCCAGGCCAGCGTGACACTGAGCTGGCAGACGCCCATCAACGGCTCGCTCGACATCGAGTACTACGACATCCGTCATGGCGGCTCCTGGGGCACGGGCGAGATCATCGGCAAGGTCAACACGACAACCATCACCCTGCCACTGACCTGGCTTGGCAACCGCACCCTGTGGGTGACGGCGGTCGATACCAACAAGCAGTTCGGCACACCCGCATCGGTCGTCACCAACGTGGCCGCACCCGGCGCGCCAAGCGTGTCGTCGGCAGTCGTCGTCGCCAAGGCGGAGCTGACTTGGACCGCACCGAGCTCCACGCTGCCCATCAAGGAATACGAGATTCGTCACGGAGCTTCCTTCGCAGCCGGCACAGTCGTGGCCACAACGCTGTCTACCACCTACCGCGCGCCGGTGGAGTGGCTGGGCAACCGGACCTACTGGATCGCTGCACGGGATGTGAACGGCAACGTGGGCACCGCCGGCTCGACCATCGTGTCCGTCACCGCCCCGGTCAGCCCAACAGTCAGCGGCACCTTTATGCTGGACGAGTTCAAGCTCAACTGGACAGACCCTGCCGCGACCCTCCCGATCGAAGAGTACGAAATCCGCTACGGCGCAAACTGGGCGGCGGGCACCGTGCTGGGGCGGGTGAAGGGCACGACGATCTCGACGAAAGCCCAGTGGCTCGGTTCCCGGACGTGGTGGGTGGCTGCCATCGACGTGAACGGCAACGTGGGTTCCGCAGGGTCGGCTGCGCTCAACATCAGTGCCCCCTCACAGCCCACGCTGACGCATCAAGTCGTGGACAACAACGTGCTGCTCTACTGGAGCCAGCCGACCGGAACACTTCCAGTCGTCACCACCGAGCTGCGCCGTGGTGCGACCTGGGCCGGCGCAACGTCGATCGGCCAGAAAGCGGGTGGCTTCACCACCATCTTCGAGACGGTGGCGGGCCTCTATACCTACTGGGTGGCGGGCGTGGACTCAGCCGGCAACGTGGGCGAGCCCCGTTCGATCACCGCCCGTGTGGACCAACCACCGGACTATGTCCTGCAACTGGATCGCAACTCCGACTTCAACGGTCGCAACTTCGAGTTCAGCGCCTTGGGCGACCCTGAAGGCTGGACCACTTCGGGCGCGACCGCAGTCGTCTCTGGCGGCTCACTGGTGCTGTCTTCAACAAGCGGCGATCCAATGCTCGTCAGCTCGCTGACTGGCGAGTTCTTCTACGGCTGCGAGCGTCCGGTGGTTGTGATGCGAATTCGCCGTATCGCTGGCAGCACCTGGCAGGGCGACATGTACTACGAGACGGCCGGCCACAGTTACTCCGAGTCGTTCAAGGAAACAGTCCCTGTCGGCCCCGCCATTGGCCAGACCATGAACATCGTCTGGGACATGAACACGCTGACTGCGGGTGGCTTAGACTGGATGAACAGCCGCATCAACACGGTGCGCTTCGACCTCGGCAACACGGCTGCCGACCAGTTCGAGATCGAGTACATCCGGTTCATGGAGTACACCGGCTCCAACGTGGAGCTGGAAGAGGCCAACACGCTGGTGATGCCCGTCAACACCACGGACACCTTCGAGCAGCACTTCGAGCAGAACATTCTTGCCAACCCGAACGAGCTGTGGGACACGACCAAGTGGACCGTCGGCACTGGACTGGGCAGCTTCTACGCAGCCACTCAATCGACAGCGGTCGCGGACCCCTACGGAACGTCCGGGTCGGTAACTCGATTTGTGGCTAACCCGAGCACGGCCGTACTGTTCCTGCGCAAGGCTCAGACATTCCTTCCGGCCACCTACTCTGAATCGATTTACGTCTACGTCCCGTCGCAGGCTGGCGTGACGAACTGGTCCATTCAGTGCGATTTCCAAGACACCGACATCAGCTCGACCACGCCAGCGAGCACTGCATTCAACCAGTGGGTGAAGGTCACTGTGCCTCTCGTGGCGCCAGCAGCCGTTCGGACTTTCCTGGACTTCAACATCCTCGTGAACGGGGCAACACCGGCTAGTGGATTCACCTTCTACGCAACCGGCGCTCGGGCAAAGATCGGCTCGGCCGCATGGGCGTCGCCACAGGATCAGGTCAACGCCGGCTTCCCGCTCTTCATTCAGCCGACCGTCACGCCGTCTCTGTTCACCCAGATCGTCGATTACGGCACGGTGCTCGCCGCCACCAAGGTGACGGTCACGCCCACCTACGTGGTTCTGGCTGGCAGCCCGACGATCAAGTTCACCCTGAGCGTGCGAGCTTCGACCTCCGACGCCTGGACGGTGTACCCGGACGTGCAGTCGATCTACGTGTCGGGCTTCCGTTACCTGCGAATCGAGATGGAAGTCACGAACACCAACCAGTTGGGCCTGATTCGGATGTCCAACCTGAACATCAAGTTCGACTCCAAGTTGAAGAGTGCAGCGGGCCAGGGCGTGTCTGGCGCATCCGACTCGGTGTCCGGCACGACTGCCGTCATCAACGGCACGAGCTACCCAGACATCAACCCGGTCAACACATTCGGCAATCGTGTGCCCGATGGCGCCGGTACGATGGTGCGCCCACCCATCGACTTGGTGGATGTAACAGCCATCGACGTGTCGGTGGCCGCAGGCAGCACCGCCCGATACGCGCTCTACGACTATGCAGACGTGAGCAACCCGGCAGGATTCAAGGTTCTGCTGTTCGATGCCGCCGGCACCCGTGTGGGCGGTAGCTTTTCGTGGTCCGTCAGGGGCTATTGACCATCAGTCACCCATGACGTAACATCCGAAATCAAGAGAAATTCACATGGCAAACTGGCAACTCCCAACGACATCGTCCACCTATGTGGCGTACACCACCGAGCTCAACGCTCGGCTGAACGACCTCGCCCTGGGCTTGGACCCGGCGCTCACCACGGTGACGAACTTCCCGACCGGCGCGCAGCGCTGGAATTCTGCGTCCTCGAACTGGCAGAAGTACAACGGCACCGCCTGGGTAGACCTGGCCGCCACTTACGGCATCAACGCATTCAGCGCCAACGCATGGTCAACCGGGCGAACTGTTTCACTCACGGGTGACGTTACTGCAACCTCGGCCGCATGGACGGGTTCGGCGAACCTCTCGATTACCGCAACGCTGCCCACCGTCAACGCCAACGTGGGCACCTTCGGCTCAACCACCGCCGTGCCCATCGTCACCGTCAATGCCAAAGGGCTCGTCACCGGCGTGAGCACGGCCACACTCGGCACGATGGCCACTCAGGGTGCGGGTGCGGTTGCCATCACCGGCGGCTCGATCGCTGGCGTCACGCTCACGATCAAGCAATCCACCACGGCTGCACCTACGGGCGAAGGCGTCGTCGAGTGGGATACCGATGACGATGTGCTGAAGATCGGCACTGGCACGGGCAGCAAGACGCTCGTGGACACGGACGGCGCCCAGACCATCACGAACAAGACGATGAGCACCGGCTCGACGTGGGGTGGTGGCGCAATCGGTGTTGCTTACGGCGGTACGGGTGCAGCCGATGCCGCAACCGCACGCGCCAACCTGGGTGTTGCCTCGATGGGCACTCAGGCATCGAACGCCGTGGCCATCACGGGTGGTGCGATCTCAGGCACCGCGATCACGCTGGCGCAATCCACGACCGCTGCCCCGACCGCCGAAGGTCGTATCGAGTGGGACATCGACGACGATGTCCTGGTGCTTGGCACCTCGGCCGGCTCGAAGATTCAGGTCAACACGGATTCGGCTCAGACCCTGAGCAACAAGACCTTCGGCACGGTGATCTACCTGGCGGCCGGCGGCTTCATGTTCAACGACGATGGCGCCAAAGACACGGGGATGACCTGGGCGTCCGACGGCATCATGAACGTCCGATGCAATGCAACGACCGTCGGCACATTCGCATCAACCGGCTGGACCGGCAACGCGGCCACCGCGACGACACTGCAAACGGCTCGAACCATCAACGGCGTCTCCTTCAACGGCAGCGCCAACATCACCGTCACGGCCAGCACGACGACTGCCCTGACCTTCAACAACGGCGGGGCAGGGGTTGCATCTGGCACCACGTTCGATGGCGGCACGGCTCGCACGATCAGCTACAACACGGTCGGAGCCCCTTCGGTAAGCGGCACCAACGCAACTGGCACCTGGGCCATCGGCATCAGCGGCAACGCAGCCACCGTCACGAACGGCGTCTACACCACGGGTGATCAGACGATCGCCGGTATCAAGTCGTTCTCCAGCACCGTGGTCGGTCTGGTGGCCAGCGCCACTGGCGGCCCGGGCTTTGCCGCTCGCAACACCAGCACGGCCAACAACGTGACGAAGACCGTCTCCGTCAACCTGCAAGGCACCGACACGGTCGGCACCGCGAAGGATGCTGGCGCGATCTTCGTGCAACCCGTCGATGCCAACTGGGTGACTGGCCTGATGAGCTTCTGGGTACGCGGCGGCGACTCGATCGTGTCTCGAGCCTCTCTGAACTCGACGGGCGACTTCACGGCCAACGGCAACGTGACCGCCTACTCGGACGAACGCCTGAAGACCAATTGGCAAGACCTGTGCGAGAACTTCGTCGAGCGCCTGGCCAAGGTCAAGATGGGTGTGTTCGAGCGGCTCGATACCGGCGTGACACAGGTGGGTGTGGGCGCTCAGAGCCTGGGCGAGATTCTGCCAAGCGCGATTCACTCGAATGCCGACGGCATGCTGTCGGTGAGCTACGGCAACGCGGCATTAGCTGCTTGCGTGGCGCTGGCTCGAGAAATCACGGCGCTCAAGGCTGAGCTGGCCGCGCTCAAGGGGTAAACCATGACGCTCCCAGCTTCCGGCAATTCAATTGCTCTCAGTCAGGTCAATACCGAACTGAATCTGTCCGCAATTGCCACAATTGGCATGAATGACTCCATCGTCCGAACGCTGTTTGGTGTGGCGTCAGGAACGATCTCTATGTCGCAGGGTTTTGGCAAGAGCAGCATCACCGCTCAAGGCATCTGGATGGGCGGTAACTCGGTCGGTGGCAGTTCCGTCACGACCATCGACCGACTCTTATACAGCACCGAGACCAACGCCGCAGTGTCTGCAACTCTTCTGGTAGCCCGCAATACCATGATAGCATTGACATCAAAGCTCAAAGCATTCTTTCTTGCCGGCACGCAGTTTGATTTCACAATCATCACAGAGATCGATGGGTATGATTTCCAAACCTCCACCGCCAATAATCCAGCAGCGGTGACAAACACGACCTCATATGCCAACGCGGGTGGTCTCAATTCAAACACTGCCGGCTATCGCTTTGCAAGCGTCACCACCCTTGCTGTTGATAAATTCGTGTTCTCGACCGAAACATTTAATGCCGCAATCACTTCAGTCGTTCTCGCAAAGGGGTACGCTGCGATGTTTTCGGCAACGAGCGTCAACAAGGGTTATGCCTATGGTGGAGCACTTCCCGGTGTAAAAGGCCAGACCGGCTCTACCAGCAATATCCAGGGATTAGACTTTGCCAGCGATACCGCATTCACAGTGGCTGCAACAGCCGTAACCTCTGGCATGAGCTATTTCGCATACAACGGTGGCAACACGGGCTACGCCGCTACCAATCTGGTGTCAGGAATTGCGATCGAAGGTTTTACGTACAGCACTGAGACGGCTGCCAATACCGGCTGGGTACTGAGTGCGAGCGGCATTCCTTCTTCATACGCCCAATACAGCCACTACGGTGTAGCAAAAGGATACACAGGTGGCGGTCTAGTGGCGGGTGAGCGCAGCAATATAATCACGTACATGCAGTTCTCTAATGGAACAAACGGACACCTGTCCGCAACATTGTCCAGCCCGAGACTGGGTCACGGAGCAACACAATCAGCCTATGTCTAATCAAATCCAACAACATGAAATGTACGTGAATGATGTCATGCGTGAGATTCATGACGCCTTTTACGACATCCCCTTCGAGAACTCCACCTTTCAGACTGAAGCGTTCGTGATCGCATCGGAGATCACGCCAGAACGAGCCTATCGAGCGATTGGGCTCCGAATGATGAGTCGCATCAATGCCTTGCAGGATGTCGAGTTTTCGATCAGGCAGACCCGCATCGATCTGGATGAAATCGACTTCAAGCTGGCCGACACCAGTCTCGATCAGTTCGAGCGCCGCAGATTGCAGTTGAAGAAGGAGCAGTCCGAGAGTGGTCTGCGGTGGACTCAAAAGCTCTGCAATGACGCAGTGAAAGAACTGGATGTCCTGTACCGTCATTTCAAGGCAATGCCAAAGTACACGCGAGAGCAGTTCGAGAACGCCGAGCGACTCCACTTCCAGCAACGACTGATGCGACAGGCTGTCGGACTGGATGGCGCAAAAGTTTCTCTCATCAACATGACCGAGGACGTTCGTGCGCTCGAAGAGTACACGAACAAGGTGGCCGCTTTGGATGACAAGAACATCTCGACAGAAGCTCTCCTCAAGCTGTCATCGGAGCTGACGAATTTCATCAAGGAGACCGCATGAACTACTTTACCGAGGTGGGCGAATTCGGCCAGATCGTAAGGTCGCGCTTTACCGCCGACCCCAGCACGACCGTGGCGCCCGGCCATCGTTTGCTGCCGGACGACCCGCCGAAACCGCCGGCTTTCAACCCTCTGTTCCAGCGACTGGTGCGAATTGAGCCTGTGCTGCCAACTCACCGCTCGATCCAATACGAGATCATCCACAGCGTGTCCCAATTGAACGAAAACGAGGTCGTATTATGATGTTTGGAAAGTTGATCGACATTGGATTTGCGAAGCTGTGCGCAATGTGCGCCACGCCCAATCACCATGGGGTATTCAAAAACTCCGGTGAGGCAGGGTCGACGCAGCTCTGCTACACGGCCTACGGTTCAGGCGAGGTGACTTCCGTCAAGGGTGTTGCCAGCTATCGCGCCGGCGAGCTGACGGACGTGAGCCATCTGCGTGAAAGTCAGATGGATGGGATCTCCGGCCCAGAGGGAACGATCTGGGTGGGCATCAACCCCAACACACCGGAGATGAATCTTGGCCACGTCTATCTTCGCGGCCAAACATCCATGAGCTACACGGGTGTGCAGAGCTGCGCGGTGCTGATGTGTCTGCGTGGTTCAATCAGTGCGAATGGCAAAAATCTGGACGAGCTGATGTTCTGCCGAATCTTTCAGGGTCAGGAAGTTCAGATCGAAATGTCGGAAGACGACATTGGCATTCTGCTCTGGGTTGACCCACAAACATGATCAGTCACCCATGACGAACGGTTGATCGATGAAAAAGCCCAAACTTCTTCCCGACTGGAAACGAATCGTGCGCCGTGCCTGGAGCATCAAGCTGATGATCCTGGCCGGTCTGCTCTCGGGTCTGGAAGCCATTCTGCCGATCGTCATGGACTCACTGCCCTGGCCCCGCGCGGTGGCCTCGACCGTGATCTCGCTGGTGGTCGGCCTCGCCTTTGTCACCCGTCTGATGGCTCAACAAGATGATCAACCCTAATCCGAATCGACCTCGCGTCGCGGTGGCAAGCCTCGCGCTTGCCGCGTCCACGCTCGTGGGCATCGCTCTGCACGAGGGCTACACCGACAACACCGTCATCCCAGTCCCGGGTGATGTGCCCACCTACGGCTTTGGCACCACTCGCAAAGCCGATGGCACGGCACTCAAGATTGGTGAGAAGACCACGCCCACCCGCGCCTTGGTCGATCTGCTTCGGGATGCAAGTCGGTTCGAGCAAGCGGTCAAACGCTGCGCACCCGTCCCGATGCACCCCTACGAGTTCCAGTCGTATGTGAGCTTCACCTACAACGTGGGCGAGTCGGCGTTCTGCAATTCGACGCTGGCCAAGAAACTGAACACCTTCGACTACGAAGGAGCCTGCAAGGAGCTCTTGAAGTGGGACAAGGTCAAGGGCGTCACCGTCAAGGGCCTCACCAATCGCCGCGAAGCCGAGTACCGGACCTGCATCGGGCAAGGTGAGGGCGCATGAACGCGCTCATCGGCATCAAGGACTACTTCTGGGCCGCGATCGTGATTGGGCTTCTCGCGCTTGCCTCCAGCCAGTACGTGGGCAAGACCCACATCGCAAGCACTCTGGCCGCCTACCGGCTCGAGGTCGCCCAGGCCACCGCCCAACAGAACGCGAAGGCCCGGGACAAGGAGCATGAACTTGCCGCAACCAACGAAAGGCTCAACGATGAACTTGCCAAGAAAGCAAAGCTGCTGGCTGCTCGGGACGCTGCTGCTCGCCGCTCTGATGCAGGGCTGCGCGACGAAATTACCCGACTCAATGCCCGTCCAGCCCCCGAGAATCCCCAAGCCCGCGCCTTCTCTGATGAAGCCCGCGCCGCCCGAGAGCTTCTTGGAGCGTGCTCAGACGAGTATCGAGGCGTGGCGCTCAAGGCTGACGAGCTCCGAGACCAAGTGATGGGTCTTCGGGAATACGTTCAAAAAATCGTGCAGCCCGGGCAATAAGTCATCACTGACTTGACATTTCTGGCTTTTCAGCCTTAGAATGGCCCAAATTTTGGAACATCCATGCCCGCCGCAAAGTTGAACATCTCCGTCGAGCAGGGTGCAACCTTCTCAAAGCGTCTTGTGTGGCGCGACAAGAACAAGCGCCCCGTGAACCTGACTGGCTATACGGCCAAGATGCAGGTGCGTGCGAGCGCCTCAAGCCCGGTGGTGATCTTCGAGCTCTCCACAGCCAACGGGCGAATCTCGTTCCCCGGTGCAGGCGTAGTCCAGCTCGACATCTCGGCCAGCGACACCGACACCATCGGCGCGGGCGTGTACGACTTGAAGCTCTACGCGCCAGCAGGCCAGGAAATCCGGTTCATCGAAGGAAAGTTCACGGTGCTGCCGGGAGTCACCAAAGATGGACTTTGAAATTATTCAGACGGCTGAGGAAATCTCAGTCGTCGTCATCGACGATCAGCCGGCGGAGGTTATCTCCGAAGGCATGATGGGGCCTCCCGGGGCTAAAGGAGACAAAGGTGAGACGGGTGATCAGGGTTTGCCTGGTCCGAACGAGATCGGCGGTCTGGCCGTTCAACTTACCAATCCGGTAGCGGGAGACATCCTGGCCATCGGGGCAAACAAGGTCATCAACATCACAGCACCGACCCTGACGGACGGCGGAAACTTTTAAGGACGTAGCAAATGGCAAACACAGTACGCATCAAACGCCGTGCAGCAGGTGGAGCAGCCGGGGCACCAGCCTCCCTCCAGAACGCCGAACTGGCTTTCAACGAACAAGACAACACGCTCTACTACGGCTTCGGCACGGGTGGAGCGGGCGGCAGCGCGACCTCCGTCATTCCGATCGCCGGTACGGGCGCATTCGCCGCTCTGACAGGCGATCAGACGATTGCCGGCATCAAGACATTCTCCAGCACGCTGGTGGCTTCGATCAGCGGCAACGCTGGCACAGCAGCCGCCCTGCAAACCGCACGCACGATCAACGGCGTGTCGTTCAACGGTACGGGCAACATCACCCTCACTGCCAACACGACCAACGCGCTGACGGCTGGCTCGTACATGACGGGTGGCACCTTCAACGGTTCGGGTGCAGTGACCTTCGCGGTCGATGCCACAAACTTGAACACCGCCTCCAAGATCGTGGCTCGAGACGCCTCGGGCAACTTCGCCGCAGGCACCATCACTGCCAACCTCGTTGGTAATGCGTCTTCGGCCAGTTTCCTGGAAACGACTCGCACGATCGCAGCAACAGGCGACGCCTCGTGGTCGGTGAGCTTCAGTGGCGCGGGCAACGCTGTCGCCGCTCTGACGCTGGCCACCGTGGCCACCGCCGGCACCTACCGCTCCGTGACCGTGAACGCCAAGGGTCTGGTCACTGCCGGCACGAACCCCACGACCCTCGCAGGCTATGGCATCACTGATGCCCAGGCACTCGACGCCGACCTGACCGCGATCGCCGCGCTGGCTGGCACCTCGGGTCTGCTGCGCAAGACCGCTGCCGACACCTGGACACTCGACACCGCCGCCTACCTGACGGGCAACCAGAACATCTCCGTCACGGGTGACGCAACCGGCTCCGGCACCACAGCCATCGCCCTGACTCTGGCCTCTGTCGGCACTGCTGGCACGTACACCAAGGTCACGACCGATGCGAAGGGCCGAGTCACTGCCGGCACCACGCTGGCTGCCGCCGACATCCCGACGCTCACCGCTTCCAAGATCAGCGACTTCGACACACAGGTCCGCACCAGCGCCCTGAACCAGATGGCCCTGGCCACTGCCGACGTGTCGCTGAACGCCAAGAAGATCACCAACCTGGCCGACCCTGTCGGCGCACAAGACGCCGCCACCAAGAACTACGTGGACTTGACGGTGCAGGGCCTGGACCCCAAGCAGTCCGTCGTCGCCGCATCGACCGCCAACATCGCAGCTCTGACCGGCACGATGACCATCGACGGCATCGCGCTGGTGGCTGGTGATCGCGTGCTGTTGAAGGATCAGACAACCACCTCTCAGAACGGCGTGTACGTCGTGGCCGCTGGCGCATGGTCTCGCGCTGCTGACATGAGCACATGGTTGGAGCATGTCTCCGCCTACCTCTTCGTCGAGAAGGGCACGACCAACATCGACATCGGTTTCCTCTGCAACGTGGACCAGGGCGGCACGCTCGACACAACCGCCATCACATTCGTCCAGTTCAACGGCGCAGGCAACATCGTCGCTGGCAACGGTATGGTGAAGACCGGCAACACCCTCGACGTGGGCACCGCTTCGGCCGCTCGCATCGTGGTGAACGCCGACAACATCGACCTGGCAACGATCGGTACTGCGGGCACCTACCGTAGCGTCACCGTTGACGCCTACGGCCGCGTGAGTGCGGGTACGAGCCCAACCACGCTGGCTGGCTACGGCATCACGGACGCACAAGGTCTGGACGCTGAGCTGACCGCTCTGGCTGGTCTGGTGAGTGCAGCCGACCGCCTGCCTTACTTCACCGGCACAGGCACTGCCGCTCTGGCCACCTACACGGCATTCGCCCGTACCCTGGACGGCGCAGCAGACGCAGCCGCCGCTCGCACGACTCTGGGTCTGGGTTCGCTGGCGCTGTTGAACTCCATCAACAACGGCAACTGGTCGGGCGCGGCGCTGACAGTGGGTAACGGCGGTACGGGTGCAACCACTCTGACCGGCTACGTGAAGGGCACCGGCACAACCGCGATGACGGCTTCGGCAACAATTCCGAACACCGACATCACCGGCCTGGGCACGATGTCCACACAAGCAGCAAGCGGTGTGGCCATCACTGGTGGCTCGATCACCAACTTGACGACCTTCGACGGCATCACGATCGACGGCGGCACCTTCTAAGTCATCATTGACGTATAATTTGCAGGCTCCTAGATAGGAGCCTGTTTTCATTTGAGAGGTACATACCGATGGCAAACACGATCATTCCGAAGCGCTCGAGTGTGGCGGCAAAAGTGCCGCTTCCTGGCGACCTTCAAGTAGGCGAAATTGCCGTCAACCTCGCAGACGCGCTGATCTTCACGAAGAACGCCGCAGGCACCGTCATCACCTTGGGTGGCAGCAGCGGAAGCGGTCTTCCCACCCAGACGGGTAACACGGGCGGCTTCCTCACCACCAACGGCACGACCGCTTCATGGGGCGCGATCTCGTCGGCCAACGTGACGACCGCGCTCGGCTTCACACCCTACAACGCCACCAACCCCGCAGGCTACATCACGGCCAGCAGCACGCTGACCGGCAGCGTCAACACCAGCGGCACGGTCACGGCTGCCGGCAACATCACCGGCGCGAAATTCCTGGCCACCAACGGCAACGGCATCACGCTGTCGGACAACGTCGTGAGCGGCTCACTGACCTACGGGTACAGCGCCACTCGAACCAACCCGGCCGACCACGTCTGGTACAACGGCGTCACCACCGAACTCTTCCGACTCACGTCCGTCGGACACGTCGGCTTCGGTGTCACGCCCTCCGGGTGGGGTGGTATCGCCACCAACGTGCTCGAATTCAAGGGCGGTGGCCACATGTTCGGCGTGGCCTCCGACAACTACTTCTCGATCGGCTCGAACTGCTACTACGACGGCACGTCCTGGCGCGCCAAGGTGACGGGCAAGTTCTCCACGATGTACCACCAGGACAGCGGGCGTCACGACTGGTTCGCAACCTCCGCCACCGGCACTGCCGGCGGCGTGGTCTCGTTCCTTCAGACGATGTCGCTGGCCTCGAACGGCAACCTGACGGTGACAGGGTCGGTCACAGGCACCTCGTTCGTCGGCAACGCAAGCACCGCATCGGCACTGGCTTCGAGCCGTACCATCGCCATGACCGGCGACGTGACCTACCTTTCGAGCGCTTTCAACGGCTCGGCCAACGTCACAGGCACGGCAACTCTGTCCAACTCCGGCGTCACGGCGGGCAGCTACACGAACGCATCAGTCACCGTTGACGCAAAAGGCCGCGTGACCTCCGCATCGAGCGGTGCGGCGCCTCTTGTCGACGGCGGCAGCCAGACCTTCTCGGGCGTGAAGTCGTTCTCGTCCCAACTGAACACATACCGCCTCTTCGTGACGAACGCGGGAACGAACGAAGGTGCCGAGATCGAGATGCAGATGCCTGTGACAGGCACAACGCTCGCCGGCAACGTCATCTTCGACGTGTGGGAGAACTCGGTTCGATTCTTCGAGAACGGCTCGACTTTCCGTGGCGCGAAGCTCGACATCACGACGGCTGCGGTAGGCGTCGGCTCGACCATCCTGCACACCGGCAACGTGCGGACCGTCAACGGCGTGTCCATCTTCGGCTCGGGCGACATCACCGCAGGTGGTGGTGGCGGTGGTGTGGGTGTCACAACGAGCGACACAGCCCCCGTCGGCCCGCTGGACAACGCGCTCTGGTGGGACAGCACGATCGGCCAACTGCGCATCTACTACAACGACGGCGACACCTCCCAGTGGGTTGACGCCTTCAACGGCCAGGGCACCCCAGGCGTCAACGGAACGAACGGAACGAACGGCACCAACGGTGTGGGCGTGCCAGTCGGCGGCACGGTGGGTCAGGTACTGGCCAAGACATCGGCGACCGATTACGCCACAGGCTGGTCGAACCTTCTGCCTTCGGGCTTCGGCTCGCAGTCGGCCAACTTGGTGCTGGCCGCCCCGAACAACGCCGCCGGCAACCCGACCTTCCGCAACCTGACCCTCGAGGACTTGCCCGACGCCTGGCTGAAGAAGGCGGTCAAGTGCGCGACCACCGCCAACATCACGCTGAGCGGAACTCAAACCATCGACGGCATTGCTGTGGTTGCGGGCGACCGGGTGCTGGTGAAGAACCAGACCACGGCCAGCGCCAACGGCATCTACGTCGCCAGCGCCAGCACCTGGACGCGCTCACTGGATGCAGACACCGCCAGCGAGATCGCCGGCGCAATGGTGGCGGTCGATCAGGGCACGATCAACGGCGGCAAGACCTACGACTGCGACTTCAAATCCACCGACACGCTGGGCACTACGGCAGTGACATGGCACCGGATGCTGGACGAAGGTGCATCCGAGCTGTTCTATCGCAAGAACACCGCCACGACCCTCACCAGCAACACCAGCGCACAGTCCTGGCTTGGCCTGAGCAGCGGCGTCGCGGTCACAGCCAACACGATCTACGAGTTCGAGGGCACCTTCCGACTCACCACCACGGGCACGACCTCACACACCGAGAGCATCGTCTTCGGATTGAGCTCAGCCACCGTGACCAACATGGACTACTCGGTCAGCCGATTCCCAAACAGCACCACGGCCACAGCCCCGCAGACGGTGCGCGGAACAGCCGCAACCGCGATTGCCGTAACAGGCGCGATCACCACCGCCCAGGACGTGACCTACACGATGCGAGGCACGGTCTCGTTCGGTACGGGCGGCAGCTTCAACCCGCAGATTCAGTTCTCGGCAGCCCCCGGTGGCACATCGACCGTGATTCTGGGCGCGATGTTCAAGCTGACCGCGATCGGCACCACCGGCTCCAACGCAACAAACGGCACCTGGGCTTAAGGAGTAACTCATGGCCATCAACTTTCCTGCATCACCCACGACAGGCCAAGTCCACTCCGCCAGCGGCAAGAGCTGGAAGTGGACGGGCTCGGCCTGGGCCTCCAACACGGACGTGTTCTCCTCGAGCGCAGTGGCCGTGTCGGCCCTCAACATCGATTGCTCGACTGGCAACTACTTCACCAAGACGATCGCTGCCAACAGCACGTTCACCTTCAGCGGCGCACCCGCGTCCGGCGTGTCGTACTCCTTCGTGATGGAGCTCACGCACACATCGGGCACGGTGACGTGGCCCGCGTCGGTCAAGTGGCCAGGCGACACCGCACCCACGCTGACGGCCGGCAAGACCCACCTGTTCATGTTCGTCACCGATGACGGTGGCACGACATGGCACGGATCGTACCTGCCCAACTACACGAACTAAGGCAGGGCCATGAACAAGATTTCAATGGCCTTGATGATGGGGTCGAGCACGTTCATGGAGCTGCCACCTGTATCGACGTGGTGGGTGGACTTGCCTGACAACGCCACCTACTACTACCAGCACTGTTTTGACTCCAACAACAACTACTTTTCTTCGCTGACGGGAGCCAATGGCTGGACTGCGGACGTGACCAAAGTCAATGACACTGCCACACTGATTCAGAAGTACACAATTGGAACATCAACCAACGCTCGCACCTTCAACTACATCAGCACCGATACGGCAGGGAATTTCTACATCTGTGGAACAATTTCCACCTTTCCAACCACCTATGTGCATTTGGCCAAGTACGACAGCAGCATGGTCAAGCAGTGGGAAAAAACAGTTCAGTCAGGTGCGGGTGAGGGCTTAGCAGTTCGCGGCATCTTTGTGGACGCTTCCTCGAATGTCTGCCTGGTGTTTGTCTCGGGTGATAGCAACGGCATTGGCAGCGTTATGTTGTCCAAATTCGATACCAGTGGCACTGTCCTGTTCCATCGAAAAATCACTGCGACCGGAACGGGAAGTGGCATCGATTCCTATTCCGAAGTGTCGATTGGCAGCGACTCGTCGAACTCTACATACCTTGCCTTCAATGACAACGCGACTTACTCCGGCATGTATGGATATGTCGTCAAGTACACCAGCACCGGAACGCTGTCCTGGCAACGCAAATTCACCAGTACCTACGGCGGTATGGTTTCTGGACTTGCAGTGACCCCAGCGGGCGACGTGTACGTGACGAGAGAAGTCACCAACGTCAGTTTTGGCTACCAGTCGTCATTGATCAAGCTCAACACATCCGGCACAGTTCAATGGACGCGCTGGTACAGTCCAGATTCCTCGGGAAGCGGCAACAACAGCTACGTGACGCTGGATGCCGGTGGAAATATTTATTGGACGTTTCAAAGCATTGCCGATGAAAAGATCGTGTTCAAGCTCGACTCCACGGGCGCGATCATTTATTCGCGCTTGGTTACAACCGCTGGAATGAGCTCAATCGCGCTGTCGCCAAATGGACATATGGCTTTTGTCAGTAGTTTGCTTGGCTATACTTTGAAGGTGCCCACCGACGGGTCGAAAGCAAACGCAACCTACGGTGGCAACAACTACTCCAGCGTCTCCTACACGCTGCAAACGACAGCAAATACCACGGTAGCGACGACGACTGAATTGACAGCCACAACGCCGACAATGACCGTCACCAACACGACCCTGAACACGATCACCGGCCCGACAACGATCACCCCCAACTTTGGATATGTGAGGTAAACCATGTACGCAAAACTGAACGAAGGCGCAGTCGCCATCTATCCCTACACGCTGAGCCAACTGCGTGCAGACAACCCCTACACGAGCTTCACGCAGTCGCCGACCGCCGAGGAGCTCGCGGACTTCGACACGGTCATCGTGACGCCCTACGCCGCGCCCGTGGTGCCCTACACCGAGACGGTGACGGAAGTCACGCCCGTGCTGGAGCTCGGCACCTGGCGTCAGGACTGGCTGGTCACAGAGGCCACCGAGCAGGAGATCGCCGACCGGGAAGCCGTGATGCGCGCCGCAGTTGCAGCCCAAGCCAAGGCGATGCTGGTGGAGTCGGACTGGAGCGAGCAGCCCAGCGTGCGCAACACCGCCTTCACGCCGCACCTGACCAACGGAGCCGACTTCGACACCTACCGCCTGGCGCTGCGAGCCATCGTGATCTCGGCCCCCTTGACGGTGGAGTCCTGGCCCGTGCGCCCCGATGCGCTGTGGGTCTGAGTTCCCGCAGAACACTGGCTATAATCGCTCAGTCACTGTTGACAAACTTATAGGAGAACCCTCATGCAACAAGCTCAAGCCCAGTCCTTCAACTTCAGCAACCTGACCGGCCAAGAGGTCGAGGCCATCATGACCGGCCTGAACGAGCTGCCTTCCAAGCAGTCTCGCGCCGTGATGAACAAGCTTGAAGGCCAGATCATCGAGCAGGTGCAGGCTCAGCAAGCCGCTCAGCAAGCCGCCATGGAGAAGGCAGCCAAGAAAGACCGAGTGACCGAGGCCGTGGTCAAAACTGCGGAGTAAGTCACACCAAAGTGGTACTTCACTTGTGACTGAAAGCAGGGTAGAATGCGGCATCCGAAATTGACCCTGAAAGTCCGCGATGTCGTCCACCGAAGTCATTGAAGCCAGCTTCAAGGTCATCCAGAGTGATCTGGAAGACATGAAGGCCAGCATGTCCAAAATGGCAGATGCTCTCTCCAAGATCGCGGTCTTGGAGGAGCGTCACCAAACCATGTCGGCCAACATGCTGCGCGTCACGGAAAAGCTGGAGAAGATTGCTGAACGGCAATCGGTTCTCGAACTCGCTCATGTGAAGCAGGACACGACGATCAAGGTCACGGTCAAGGCCATTCAAGTCGTCTGGGCGGTCATCGGTACAGGGGTTCTTTACGGCGTTTGGCAGATCATGAAGATGCTGGCCAGCCAGGGGTAAGTCGCAAAGCAGGGCGACAGCCCAAAAGGAGCAAGGCTGATGCCAATTTTGACAGACGTGGACCAATTCATCGAGGTCTACAACGACCTGGAAAAGTACCCCTCAGTTGCCGACGTGGCCAAAGTGCTCGGCATCTCCCTCAAGACGGTCCGCAACAAGGCGGGCTTCATTCGCACCACCTTCAAGAACAACCCGGCCGGACCCAAGCTCATTTCCCGCGCACCCGTCACCGACAGCCCGATGTCGGAGGACAGCTCCAAGTTCATGGAGCACTGGGGCGCCGACGAGTGCATCGAGGAGCTGCGACGCATCTCGGAGCTCGACACCGAGAAGGTCGTCACCCGCAACTACTTCCGCAACCACAGCGCCATCTCCGAGTCCACCTGGAACCGCTACTTCGGCACCTTCGAGGAGTTCAAGCGCCAGGCCGGCATCAAGCTCTCCCGCCAGCAGCACGCCCATGAGCGGCACATCGCCAAGCACGCATCGGTGGACCACTACCGCCAGATGAACGTCGAGCGTCAGGACTGGGCCGACAAGTACATCCGCACCAACAACAACCGCTTCAAGACCATCCTCACCTGCTCGGACCTGCACGATGTAGAGATCGACCCGTTCTACCTCCGGGTGCTCATCGACACCGCCCAGCGCGTCCAGCCCGATGTGATCGTCCTGGCCGGCGACATCTTCGATCTGCCCGAGTTCGGCAAGTACGGCGTCGATCCGCGAGAGTGGGACGTGGTGGGGCGCATCAAGTTCGCCCACGACAACATCCTCGGCCCGTTGCGCGATGTCTGCCCCGAGGCACAGATCGACTTCATCGAAGGCAACCATGAGGCGCGCCTTCTTCGCCAGCTTGCAGACGCCACGCCGGCGCTGCGGGCGGTGCTCTCGGACCTGCACGGCTTCACGGTGGCCAAGCTGCTCGGCCTCGAGAAGTTCGAGATCAACTACATCGCCAAGGCCGACCTGGCCGCCTTCACCAAGCGGGACTTCGAGAAAGAGCTCGCCCAGAACTACAAGGTCTACTTCGACACCGTCCTGTGCCATCACTTTCCGCACGCTCGCAGCATGGGCCTGCCAGGCATCAACGGCCATCACCACCGACATCAGGTGTGGAGCGAGTTCAATCCCGTCTACGGCGCGTATGAGTGGCACCAGCTCGGCTCAGGTCACAAGCGCAGCGCCTCCTACTGTGAAGGCGAGCGCTGGCACAACGGGTTCGCGCTGGTCAACGTAGACACGCACACGCGCTCCACAGCGTTCGACTACATCTCCGTCACCGACTTCGCAGTGGCTGGCGGGAAGTGGTATCACCGCGAGCCCCATGAGGTCGATGCGTCGATCCCTGCAAGAATTCGTTAAGCGAATGCGCCTCAGTCAGAAGTGACTGAGGTATAGTCCCCATAGGATCAACTTCAAGGTTTGTAGTACATGGCACGAGCAAAAGCCCCAACTGTTCCAAAACGAGCACCCAAGCGTCCAGTTCATAAACGGAGCACGCTGCTCCGACAGGACAACGTGGAGGCCAAAAACGACTTCACGGTTCCGCGCCAAGACCGAGCCGCTCGCCAGCCCATCGAAGCCCTCAACGAGTCCCAGAAACGCTACATCAGCGCCATCAAGTCCTTCGAGCTCACCTTCGCCACTGGCCCTGCCGGTACGGGCAAGACCTGGCTGTGCGGGGCACTCGCCGCGCAAGCACTCTCCGAGGGCGTCATCGACAAGATCATCATCACCCGCCCCGCAGTGGAAGCCGGCGAGTCGCTGGGCTTTCTTCCAGGCGAGATCGAGGACAAGTTCGATCCGTTCCTGCAACCCTTCCGTGACGTGCTCAACGAACGGCTCGGCAAGAGCTTCGTGGAGTACCTGATGAAGATGGGCCGCATCGAGGCCGCACCTCTTGCCTACATGCGGGGCCGCACCTTCAAGCGGGCTTTCGTGATCCTGGACGAGGGCCAGAACACCACACCCAACCAGATGAAGCTCTTCCTCACCCGCATTGGCCAGGATTGCAAGGTCGTGGTGAACGGGGACATCAACCAGAAAGACATTCACGGGGTTTCGGGTCTCGAGGATGCCATCAAACGGGTCTCCCACATTCCGAGCGTCAAGTGCGTGCGCTTTACTCGGGAAGACGTGGTCCGTTCCGGCTTGGTGCAAGAGATCGTGGAAGCCTACGAAACACCCGGGTCCGAGTAATCGGGTTGCGGGGCAGTACGCGGGGAATTTTCGTCCCGCGTATATTCAATATACTTCATGAGTGAATTTACTCTTACCTTCTATGCCGGCCCCAAAACTTCCCGTTTCCGTTCCCGACGCCCCGAGCTTGACCGAGTGGTTCGGCTACTTCTACGGGCATGACCTGAGCTTCCTTCATGCGGAGATGCTGGCCATTCAACACGTCCCCGCAGCCCTTCTGAAGAAAGAAGCCGCTCTCTATCGGACCAAGTGGTTCGATTACCGTCGGATGCACCCCACTAAGGCGACCTATTTCTTGGCGCAGTGTTACAACCGCGCCTATCAGGACTGCATGAGTGTTATGCGGGACCGAAGCGGGCGCTTCATGCGGGGCTTCAAGGGCATGGATTTCATGGAGTCGCGGGAGCGGTTGTCGTTCTGGCGCCTACGGCAGCTTATCGACAGCCTGGGAATTCGGTACGATTTCTTCCTCAGACGTGCGATGACCTGGCACATCGAGGCCGGCTGGCTGCAACCGCCGCGCCCATCGCATCTGGCAACTAACCAGGACATGATCACGGACGTGATGATGGCGTGGGAAGAGGAGTGCGCTGCTCGCCTTCAATTCCCCAAAGACACCCGCTACAAGGTGGCCAACTTCTTCGGCCACGCGGACCAGCTCGACTGGGAGAAGTTCGCAGTCGATCAGATCAAGACCCGTCGCCACCCCAAATACGCGCTTCATGCTGCGCTCTATATAGAACAGAGCTTGCGCATCGAGGCAGCGCTTCGGGAGTTCGACGAACGGGTCATCCAGGCGGCAATCGAAGAATGTGGTCGGTTGTAAGTCACGCCTGAGCTATACTGAACCAGTCATCAATTATCAACACAGGAACGCTATGTCCGACACCAAACCGCGCTACAACGCGCCCATCGCAAAGAAGCCCAACGCCCCGAAAGGTCACGAGGCTTTCCTCAAAGCCCTCGAGCAGGCAGGTGCAGTGATCACGGTCACGACACTGGCCGGTGAGGTCATCAAGGGCGTCATTCACGCCGCCGACAAGTACACCATCTCCCTGAAGATCACCGCCCCCGATGGCACCTATCAGGTGACGGTGTTCTTCAAGCACGGGCTGGAATCGTTCGAGACGAACCCCAAAGACCAAGTCAAAGCGGCCTGAAATGTATGACGGACGCAACCTCTATCGCGGAGAAATCTACCGCTGACATGATCGGCTCGACATTTGAAGGCGAGTCAACGACCCCCACCCCCGCCCCGGCCGCAACCGTGATGGACGACATCACGGAGAAGTTCGACTTCGACGCGGAGTTCCAGACGCGAGTCGCTGTTCTGGCCACGCAGAGCATCGAGTTCGTGAACCGCATCGGCCACCTGCTGCGCCCTCAGTATTTCGAGGATGCGGGCGAGGCAACGCTGGTGAACCTGGCGCTTCAGTATCACAGCCGAAACCGAAGCCTGCCCGACAAGACCATCATGGCCGACATCATCAAGCGTGGTGTGGCCAACAAGGTCATCAAGAAGGACGTGGTGCCGCTTGCGGTCGCTTCCTACAAGAAGCTCTTCACCGCCGCAGACGCATCGGGTCGGGAGTACATCGAGGAGCGCATCGTCGAGTTCGCTCGGCACCAGGCCACCAGCGCGGCCATCCTCAAGTCCGTCGAGTTGGTTCAACGCGGCGAGTTCGAGAAGGTCGAGCAATACATCAAGGAGGCGGTCGAAGTCGGCATCAACGAAGACGGCGGCGCCTACGACTACTACTCCAACATCAGCATCCGAACCAGCGAACGCCTGGACGATGCAGCCGGCACCAAGCCGCCACGCGGCATCACCACCGGCCACCTGAAGCTCGATGAAATCCTGTACCACCGGGGATGGGGTCGCAAAGAGCTTGCAACCATCATGGGCGGGGCCAAGTCGGGCAAGACCACCGCACTGATCGGGTTCGCGAAGGCCGCGTCACAAGCCAAGTTCAACGTGCTGTACGTGACCCTCGAGGTGTCGGCCAAGATCATCAGTGACCGGCTCGATGCAGCGATTTCCGACACGATGATGAAGGAGCTCTCGAAGCACATCAAAGACATCGAGGCCAAGGTCAGCGCGATGCAGGGCAAGTCCGGCAAGCTGATCGTCCATGAGTACCCCTCCGGCACCTTCGCCCCCAAGCAACTGCGGGCACTGCTGGATCGCTACGAGGCGAAGGGTCAGAAGTTCGATCTGGTCGTCGTGGACTACGCCGACATCATGGCCCCGAACTTCCGCTTCAACGATGTGATCGAGAACTCCAAGTCGGTCTACGTGGACCTTCGGGCCATCGCTCAAGAGAAGGACGTGGCCATGCTCACGGCCACTCAGACGAACCGGGAAGGGTACAAAGCGACCGTGGCCAAAGCCGAGCACGTAGCCGAAGACTTCAACAAGGTCCGCACCGTCGATCTGATGATCTCCATCAACATCACCGACGAGGAGCGATCGAAGAACGAGGCGCGTCTGTACTTCGCCGCATCGCGAAACCAGGAGTCCGGCTTCACCCTCTTCATCAAGCAAGACATCGCCAAGATGAAGTTCATCGAGTCGATCGTGAGGCGCGAATGAGCCGCAACGAAGACCTCCAGGAAGCTCTGGAGACGATCGACATGGAGTCGTGGCTCGACCGCGAAGGCGTTGACTACAAGGTCACACGCGGCTCCCGGGGCACCCAGCTCAACATCAAGGAGTGCCCGTGCTGCGGTGGCTCGAACTGGAAGGTGTACCTCAACGCCGAGAACGGTTTGGGCAACTGCTTCTCGGGTGACTGCGAGACGAAGTTCAACAAGTGGAAGTTCATCCAGGCCACCCTGGGCACCGCCGTCAGCACTCGGGACTTGATCGAACACATCAAGACCGTGGCGTCGGAGCAGGGCTGGCACCCGAAGATACGGGCTACGGCGGCGGTTCGGGATACGGGTGAGCTCCACCTGCCCGAGTCGATCGCCATGCCGCACAACGGGCGCAACCTGAAGTATCTGGACAACCGGGGCATCACCGGCGACATCGCCCGTTACTTTCGCCTGAGCTACTCCATGAACGGCGTCTTCAGCTACGAGGACGACTCGGGCAAGGCGCGGCGCCAGAGCTATGCGGGCCGTATCCTGATTCCGATCTACGACCTCGAGGGCAACCTCGTCAGCTTCCAGGGTCGCGACATCACGGGTACGGCGGAGCAGAAGTATCTGTTCCCGCCTGGGTTCGCCTCGACGGGCGCCTACCTCTACAACGGCCAGAACGCCGTCGGCGCGGCCCGTATCGTGATCGGGGAGGGCGCATTCGATGTGATGGCCACAAAGATCGCGCTCGACAGTGATCCTGCCCTGCGTGATGTGGTGCCCGTCGGCTCGTTCGGCAAGCATCTTTCTGAGGGTACGGCGGAGAGCCAGGTAGGCAAGCTCGTCGCACTCAAGGAGCGCGGGCTGAAGGAAGTCACGTTCATGTGGGACGGCGAGAAGCGGGCGACTCAGGACGCGGTGAAGGCCGCCCTCGTCGTGCGCAGCCTGGGCCTCGTCGCTCGGATCGCCTTTCTGCCGAAGGACAAAGACCCGAACGAGGTCGCCCCGGAGGTGGTGCGCCAAGCGTTCTGGAAAGCCGAGACGCTGAACCCCGCGACCGCAGCCAAGATCAAGCTGAAGTGCCTGATGGGCTGATGCGTAGGCGCGGTCTTATCCCGCGCTTCGCTTCATACAATTTTGAATCAGCGATTTTTTATCAAGGACCAATATGTCAATCACAGTCGTTCATGAGGGCACGCTCCTGATGCACGAGGGCGGCACCAAGTTTTACGAAACGATGGTGTTCCATGCGCCCGACGCAGGCCAGCACATCTTGGTCAGGCGATGGGGCAAGGAAAGCGCCTTGACTGCCGGTGGCGAGATTAAGTTCGTCGTGCTTCCCAACGCTCGCAAGGCCCAGTCAGCCGCCCACACCGTCATCACGCAGAAAGAGGGTCGGGGCTACGAGAAGCGGAGCACATTTCATGGGCTGCACGGCTACGGCGGGATCATCGACCGCAGCAATCTGGAATCGCTTCTCAGAGCGCACTACGGCGCGGCCAATGCAAAACTGATACTCAATGAGTTCATCCCTGAACTCAGAGGAACTCAGGTAACGGGCGCCATCATCGACGAGGCCGACGACATCGTGATCGAGGAGCCGGCACCCGAACCCGAGCGCGGCGAGACGTGGGGTAGCTGGTGAGGGTACTTGCTTGGGCAAGCAGATTCGTCACCAGAACCCCGCGCAAATCGCGCTACACTCTAAGTCAGCACTGAGCAATACCCGTTTTGGGTCAACACAGGAGTATCCATGTTCGACAGTATCGAAAGTGCGGTTCGCGACCGCCAACCAGAGCACCCGCCAGGCCAGTCTGCCGCAGGGACCAACACCTTCACCGTCAAGGGCTGCAAAGTCGTGGGGCACACCCCAGGCTACTGCGTGTGCCTGAACAAGATCAAAGCGTTCGAGCGGGACAAGGCGCTCACCTCGTACCCCGAATGCGAACGGGCCATCTCGTCCCGAGTCTGCCCCGCAATCACGATGCGCCAGGACGAGAAGACCGCTGGCAAAGCGCTCTACTACATCGACCGTGCCCTGTTGCGCGAGGAGATGGACAAGGCGTTTGCTGGCGTGAGTGCTCGGTTCGCACCCACCAAGACAGTCGTCACCACCAAGCCGACACGGGCCGAACCCACCACGCTCCCGGTCACGGCGAAGAAAGTCGTGGATCACCTGACCACGATGCCCACACCGGAGATGGACGGCTATGCGGCTGCGATCAACGCCGCGATCAAGGAAGCGTCACAAGCCGCGCCCGCTCCCGCACCCACCCCCAAACCAGAACCGAAGGTTGCCAGCCCATCGCCTTCGCCAGTCACTTCGGGTCTCTCGATGATCGAGCGGACACGTCTTCAGATGGGCTTGAACAAGGAAAACACATGACAGAACAAACCACCCAGAGCACCGACGGCGCACAACGCGCATCGCTGGACAACCAGTTCGATCACGCGATGATCATCCTGCTGGAGGCCCAGCGCACGATCAACAACACGGGCACCAACCCGGCCGCATTGGCCAGCGCATTGTGTGCCTCATACGTGACTTACGTCGCCGCCCTCGTTGCATCGACCGGCTTGCCCAAAGAGCAGGTGATCACGGCTTGCAAGGATGCGATCGACACGATGGGCAATTTCGTGAACGTGGCCTATGACCGCATGGTCAAGGAGATTGCAGAGGCCAGCAAGTGAACTCGGACCAAATCTTCGAGGCGATCGAGGAGATCGCAGCGACCTCCAGCAAGACCGCCAAGCAAGAGCTCGTCTCCAAGCATGGTGCTGACGGCACCTTCATTGCAGTGCTGGAGGCGGCGCTCAACCCCTTCAAGACCTACGGCATCGCCAAGCGCCCCGAGGTGACGGGCCACCTGGAAGGCATCTTCGACGCCAAGACATGGGCACTGCTGTGGGGTCTGGAGGCTCGCACTCTGACCGGCAACGCGGCTCGTGAGGCGCTGGTGTCGGAGCTGATGCGTCTGAACGCCAACTCGGCCGAACTGCTCTGGCGCATCGTCAGCAAAGACCTGCGGGCGGGCTTCTCGGAGTCCACCGTCAACAAGGCCATCCCTGGCACGGTGCCCACCTTCGACTGCATGTTGGCCCACAAGTTCGAGGTGCATCGGGTCAAGAAGTGGCCAGTCGTCGCCGAACCCAAGCTGGACGGCGTGCGGGTGCTTGCGTTCGTGGACGTGGACAAGCCCTCGGTTCACTTCTTCTCCCGCTCGGGCAAGGAGTTCACCACCTTCGACCATCTGAAGGCACCCCTGCTGCGGCTGATCGACAACTTCCGCACCGAACTCATCAACACAAGCGGCTACGACAATGCGGACGCGGAGTACTTCGCCGAGCATCTGGACTGCAATGACTTCGCCGTGGTGTTCGATGGCGAGATTGTCTCCGGCAGCTTCAACAAGACCGTCTCCGAGGTTCGCAAGAAAGACTCGCAGGCAACGGATGCGATCTTCAACGTGTTCGACATTCTGCCCATGTCGCTCTTCAGCCAAGACGACAAGGTGCCGAGCGCACACAAATACACCCAGCGCCGCACGGTGTTGACGGACCTGCTGCCCGAAGGCAAGTCAGGCCCCATTTACCTGCTGCCTCGCTACTTGGTGAGCTCCGAAGCCGAGATCGACACCCTCTACGAGAAGGTGCGGGAGCGCGGGCTCGAAGGGCTGATCATCAAGGACGACGCGCCGTACTACCGCCGCCGCAATCACGCCTGGATGAAGATCAAGGCCGAAGAGTCCACCGACGTGCCGATCGTGGGCGCGGAGGAAGGCACCGGCAAGTACGCCGGCATGTTGGGCGCGATCATCGTGGCGTTCGACAAGAACTGCTACGAGAACGGCGCTCATGGGGCGAACCATGACCACCCCGGCGCGGTGCGGGTGAATGTGGGTAGCGGCCTGAGCGATGACCAGCGCCGTGAGTTCTGGGAGGCTTACTGCTCCGACCGCGAAACCATCCATCGTGATGGCAAGGAACCAAACTACAAGTTCCTCAACCGGATCATCGAGGTCGAGTTCCACGAAATCACGCCCGACGGCTCGTTGCGCCACCCCCGCTTCAAGCGATTCCGCGACGACAAGCTCTGATCGGACACGACGATGCCCGTGAGACCCACTTCTGCCATCGCCAAGCGATCGATACGTTCGGTCGCCGGCACCATGCGGGCGAAGGTCTTCATCCAGATTCTCGAACAAGGCACACTGGGTGCAACACTTGAGGAGCTGGAGGGTGATCTGGTCATGCCAGGCAACACCCTGCGTCCACGACGCCAGGAGCTTGAGCAGCGCGGACTGGTTGTCGATAGCGGCTTGAAACGCCCCACGACAAGCGGACGCATGGCCATCGTCTGGATCGTTCCCGAAGAAGTCGCCCTCGCCGCGAAACACAAACTGACCTCCAAAGGTATGTCATGACTGACGAACAGTTCAAACAAATGCAAGCCACCTTTCCCTGGACCACCCGAGTCATTCCGACCGGAGTGGGTGGCCTGGTGCAGGTGATGGACCGCAACAACCAGGAGGTTCCGCTCTTCGCGATGACGGACCTTCTGGAGTTGCTCACTCGCAAACTGGAGAAGCCCAATGAAACTTGAAGGCAAGATCACCATCAGCCGCCCCTCGTCGAGCGTTGACCGACCCGAGTACGTGCGCATCGCCATTCGGGACGACACCAGCCGCATGACGTTCCTCGAGGTTGAGGTTGACATGGCTGAGTTCGCACTCGCCCTGACCGGCGCGTCGGAGCAGCCCTGCGTTCTCCATACCCGTCGCCTCGACGCGGTGGGCAAGGTGCGCGAGAGCCAATCCATGACGTTCGTGCTGACGGACGAGTACATGGACAAGCACAACCTTCGCAGCTACGACAGAAAGGGGCTCGAAAAACACTTGATGACCGACCCCGAAGGGCTGTTCCACGAGGAGGGTTGGGATCTTTACACCGGCCTCAACTCAAAGAACTCCATCACCCCGAACAGCCCCGACGGCATTCGGATCAACACCTATCGAGTGCGCTATGTAGAAAGGACAGCACCATGAACCCATTCATCGTCACCCTCACAGGTCCATCCTGCTCGGGTAAGACCACCCTCGAGAAACGTCTGAAGGACGCGGGCTTCGTCAATGTGATCTCCACGACGACCCGAGCTCCGCGCGCCGGCGAAGTCGATGGCGTGAGCTACTACTTCGTGAGCAAGGAAGAGTTCGTCCGTCAGGACAGCTCCGGGATGCTGGTGGAGAGCGTCTTCTTCAACGGGCAGCATTACGGCGTGTCGGTCCAGGAAGTCGAGCGCGTGGCCGCCCAGTACAAGCCCATCGTCGTCATCGTCGAGCCCGAAGGTCTGAAGCAGATTCGCGCCTACTGCACGGGTCGCGGCTGGAACTACTTCACCGTCTTCGTTGACAACCCAGGCGCGGTGATCGGCGAACGCTACCTGGCTCGGTACATGGACGATCTGAAGAAGGCCGTCCAGGCCGGCGCCAGCGACGACGACATCAAGAAGGTTCAGGCAAGCTACGCCGGCCGCCTGGGTGTCATGCTCAAGGACGAGTGCTGGTGGGGCGAGGACGTGGGGCCGCTGTGCGACCTCTGGCTTCATGAGTTCGACGAGTCCAACATCGACAGCGTCGTGGACCGGGTCGGCCGCGTGGCGGACGAATGCCTCAACACAAACTGATGCGGTAACGAATGCGGTAAAAACGGAAACGTGCCTTGAAGAACCGCATGAACACTGGAAGTTCGACTCACACCCTCTCCGCCACCACGCGATCGAGACCGAGCACCCAGGGCCGGTTCCGTGCGCCTGCGGCCGCGCGGCCTGCATCCCCATGTGGTCGAACAGGGCGACTTCGGTCGCCCTGTCATTCCCCCTAGCAAGTGCATTGTTTCCCCTGCGTTGGTTGGTGACAATGCAATGTCAGTCACTCATGACCAACGGAGAAACCAATGAGAAATGATCGAGTCTTTATCCTTCGCGAGTCAGTCGTGAAGATCACCCAGATGCTCTCGGGCAAGGGCATCAAGGTCACGCAGCAAGGCGTGAACGCATACGTCAAAGCTGACCACCTGGGCACCCCGGTCGTGGTCAACCTGCCGTACCTGCCCGACAACGCAACCGAGGAGCTGTGCAACGCGATTCAAGGCTTCCTCGACCATGAGGTCGCACACATCCTGTTCACCAACTTCCCGCTGATGTCCAAAGCGAACGCTCACGGCCGCCAGATCGGTTTCATGCTCAATGCGCTGGAAGACCCACGCATCGAGAAAGAGATGGCCAAACGCTTTCAGGGTTCTGCCTACAACCTGTCGGTGACGGGCAAGTTCTACCTGGACAAGTTCGTCGTGCCGCGTCTCAAAGAGAAAGCCGAAGCGGGTGACGCCAACGGTGTCATTCAGACACTGATGGTGCCGATGATCCGCGCGATGTCGGGCCAGCAAATCTTCAAGGAGTTCATGAAGGATCACTGGACCAAGATGGATGTCGTGCATGAGCGCATCAAAGACTTGCAGCCCGAGATCGAAGATGCCACCTCGACCGAAGACTGTCTGCGCCTGGCCATCGAGATCGGCAAGCGTCTGAGCGAGGGCAGCAAAGGCAAGTCTGAGAAGAAAGACGACAAGGACGAGGAAGGCGAGGGCGAGGGTAGCGGCAGCGGCACGAAGGGCAAGTCGAGCAAAGCGAAGTCGAAAGGCAAGGCCGACAAGTCGAAGGGCAAGCAGCCGGCCCCGAGCGAGCCCGACAAAGACGAGAAAGACGAGAAAGAAGAAGGCGAGGGTGCGGGTGCCGGTGAGAAGGATGACGACGAGAAGAAGTCACCTGAAGGCGAGGGCGGCAAGGGCGAGGAGGCCAAAGAGAAACCCGAGCCTGAAGACGAGAAGGAGGGCAAAGGTGAGGGCGAGGGCGAGAAGTCAGAAGAGGAACCTGAAGAGGAGCCCGAGCCCGAGCCTGAACCTGAAGACGACGACGAGGACGAAACCGACATCAAGGAGGCCGACGAGAGCGAACCTGAAGAAGAGGCACCACCGTCCGGTGAGGCATCGCTCGGTGAGTCCGAGAGCAGCGAAGAGGAAGAGCTCGGTGACTCCGCCCCGATCTGGGAGGAACTCGACAAGGATGGCAAGAACGGCTACGACGAATCGATGTCTCGAGCCTTGTCGGAGTCGGCCATGAAGTCCGCGCAGAACGCCGACTACATGCCGTTCACGAAGGACTTCGATGTGGTCGAGAAGCTGCCGATCGGCTCAGCGTACAGCCCCTCCATGACGCAGAAGATGGCGGACGCGGTCGATCACATGGTCGCCCCGCTCCAGAAAGACCTCGAACGGGCCATCGCCGCACGATCGCTGGCAACGCGCTCTCACGGGCACCGCTCGGGCAAGCTGCACGCCGCGAACCTGTCTCGCCTGCGTTTCAACGATGACAGGGTGTTCAGCCGCAAGCACGAGTCCACCAGCAAGGACGTGGCGGTTGAGCTCGTCGTCGATTGCTCGGGCTCGATGAACGGTTCCAAGATTCACGTCGCCGCCCAAGCTGCGTATGCGCTGTCATCGGTGCTGGAGCGCCTGAACATCAAGAATGAAGTGATCGGGTTCACCACGAAGGAGATCGGCGCGAGCGCCCAGAAGGAGCTGCACGACACGACCCGTACCACTTCGGTCCGCTTCTCTCGCATCGAGGGCATCTACATGCCCATCCTGAAGGGCTACGAGGAGCGCATGACCGCCAACGTGAAGGAGCGCTTCGGTTGGCTGCCCAACACCAACATCCTTCGCTCGAACGTGGACGGTGAGTCGGTCGAGGTCGCCGCACGCCGCCTGCTGGCTCGACGCGAGGAGAGCAAGGTCATGCTGGTGCTCTCGGACGGCTACCCGGCTGCCGCTGGTTCACGCGGCGACCTGGAGCAACACCTGACTCGGGTCGTCAAGGACATCGCCGCATCGGGCGTGCGCATCGTCGGCATCGGCATTCAGTCGGAAGCGGTCAAGAAGTTCTACCCCAAGAGCCTCGTGATCCAGAACGTCGCCGACCTGCCCGCAGTCGTCATCAAGGAGCTGCGCCACCTGCTGATGGTGTGACGCATGGCAATGTGAGAGGCAAAGTCACAAGTGACTTGTCTCTCCTGACACCGCACCTTATCATTCATACATCGAATTTTTTGCAACCCGTTGAATTTTCAACACAATCTGGAGAGTCTCATGTCTGACGCCAAAATCACCTGCTCTGAATGCGGAGCCCAAGTTCACGCGATCCAACTGCACCTGCGTGACGCCCACCCCACCATGACCATCGAGGAGTACAGCGCCAAGTACCCCGACGCGCCCGTGCTCTCGGAGATGGCCAAGCGCAAGATCGCCGAGCGCAACAGCCAGCGTGCCGCAGCAGTACCGGCTGCCGAAACCACCACGATGGAGATGACCACCGAGCAGCCCGCTGCCAGCGTCAGCGCACTGGTGCCCAAGAACGGCGTCATCAAGAAGCCGTTCAACGAAATCTTCAACCTGGGCCGCGTGAAGTCGGCGCTCAACTCGCGTGGCGAGCCAATCCCGATCTCGACGATGGCCAATCATGGCTTTGACGAGTACGTGCCGACCCCGTCCGACAACTACGTGTACGACATCGACGAGCTCAAGGACGTGGTCCTCGCCATCGAGATGAAGATTCCGTGCTACGTCTGGGGCCACAAGGGCGCGGGCAAGACGGAGCTCTTCGAGCAGATCGCGGCTCGCACCAACCACCCCGCGATCCGCGTCCAGCACACGGTCAACACGGAAGAGTCGCACATCGTCGGTCAGTGGACCGTCAAGGGCGGCGAGACGAAGTTCGAGCTGGGACCATTGCCGATGGCCATGATGAATGGCTGGATGTACGTCGCCGACGAATACGACTTCGCGCTGCCTTCGGTGCTGTCGGTCTATCAGGCTGTCCTCGAAGGTAAGTCACTCATGATCAAAGAAGCGGACGCGGAGAACCGCATCATCAAGCCGCATCCAAACTTTCGCTTCTGCGCCACTGGCAACACCAACGGCAGCGGTGACGAGACGGGCCTCTACCAGGGCACCAACTTGCAGAACAGCGCCAACTATGACCGCTTCGGCATGGTGATCCACAAGAAGTACATGAAGAAAGCGGCCGAGAGCCAGATTCTTCAGAACCAAGTGGGCCTCACCAAAGAAGACGCCGACAAGCTCGTGGACTTCGCCACCGTGGTTCGCGAAGCCTACGAGGGTGCCAAGATCAGCGATGTGATTTCGCCTCGCACTCTGATTTACGCCGCCAAGATCGGTGTAATGCGTGCCTCGTTCCGCAAGGGCATCACGCTGTCGTTCACCAACAAGCTGTCCAAAGTGGATCGCGAAGTGGTCGATGGTCTGGCACAGCGTGTCTTCGGTGCCTGAGCATGACGCCGGCTGAGTACTACAAGGCCAACATGGGGCTCGTCCACGTCGTATCGCGGAAGGGCTTCAGTCGCATGGCGGCCGCAAAGGTCGTCATCGACTACGAGGACGTGTTTCAGGAGATGTCGATCGTCTTCCTGAAGGCGTTGGAGAAGTTCGACGAATCCAAAGGGTTCAAGTTCTCCACCTACTACTTCATGTGTGCCTTCAACCGCTTGAACCGCTGGGCTCAAGACCTGATCGAGGAGCGGTTGAAGCACGGGGTGGTCAGTATCGAGGAGCTGGGGCACAACGTGGGCGACGGTGGCGACATGGACATGGGCGGCATGATGTCGGACATGTCGGACCCGTCCGCCGACCCCGAGTCGAGCTATCGGGTCAGAGAGCTTCTGGATCACATGGCCAAGAGTCTGTCGCCGCTGGCGGGGCTCATCCTCGAGTGGTCGATTGCACCACCGGAGGAGGTCATGACCGAAATCCGCAAGGCTCAGAAGTACGCGGAGTATGGGCGGGCCAAAGGGCACAACTCGCGCTGCATGGTGCAGATCAGCCCCCGCTACATCGCCAGCTTCGTTCGCATGATCTCGGATGTGAGCCAGCCCGAGGTGACGAAGGCGCTACGCGAGATCGAGGAGCTTCGCTACTCGGACGCAAAACTCTTTGTCGGAGCCTGAGATGGAACTGAACACCGAAACATCGAACACCGCCGCACCAGGCTGCTACGCCTCGCCCAGCGTCTTCAGCCAGGACTCGACGATCTGCCAGGGCTGCACCGCTTTCGATGCGTGTGGCGACGCCTGCATCGAGACGTTGAAGGCACTGCGCGAGAAGATCAACATCGAAGACATCCTGGCGCGTCACCGCCAGGCCAAAGCATCGAGCAGCGAACGTGCCGAGTCACAGCCGGTCAAGCCCGACTACTCGAAGTTCCTGCCTTCGGTGCGCAAGCCCGAGCAGAAGGTCGAGCGCAAGGCGCCCCGGCCCGAGACAACCACCGAGGTGATGCCGGACCAAGAGGCGATCATCAACGCCATCCCGCAGAAGAACGCTCGGGAGCAGGCGCTCAAGTGGGTCAGCAAGGGCCAGTTGGAACACATCCGTGTGGAGCTCGCCGCGCGCCGCAACCCCTTCGCCTCACAGAAGGTCAATCATGAGTTCATCGTGTGCGAGGCACTCGTGGCGGGGCCAGTCACGAAGGTCGCGCTCAAGAAGGAGTTCATGAAGCGCCTGGGCAACAAGCAGCCCTGGGACGAACGCACCGCCAGCTCGCATCTGGGCATCGTTCCTCCCGTGCTGGTTGCCTTCGGTATTGCCATCGAAACAGACGAAGGGTACGCACTGAGCCCTAGATCGGTCGGTGATAATGTCGTATGAGTACAGAACAGAAACACATGGCGGCTCAAGCCCGCCAGCAGTGCTCGTTCCACCTCCCGGGTTTCGACTCAGGGACATGAAGTACGTGGAGACAAACCGCTCGGTGGCTCATTCGGTCAGCTACGGTGGCGCACAGGGCACGCCTTACGTCACATCAAGCTCCGAAAACGTGTTTGGCCAATGGACCATTATTTGGGAACGATACGTTCCAGAGGAGAATGAATGAACTTGAATCACATGCTGGCCGCCAGGTCAGACTTTTCCATCAGCGAGTCGATGCTCCAGATCGACCACCTGATCGCCGACGCGAAAGACAAGGGCTATGAGTCTGTCACCTTGATGGACACCATGTCGATCCACGGTCTGGTGGACTTCAGCAACAAGTGCAAGAAGGCGGGCCTGAAGCCCGTCATCGGTTGCCGCATCCGTGTCGTCGAAGACCCGACCTACCGCAAGCCACCAAAGGCGTCCGGTGAGAAGGAGAAACCGAACCCGATGTTCATGCTGAAGGTGTATGTCACGGGTGACAAAGGCGTTACTTCGCTGATGAAACTGTTGTCCAAAGCGTACAGCGAGGACTACTTCTACTACCATGCCAGAGTCGGGCTCGACGAAGTCATGGAGCTCGAGGAGGTCATCGTCTCGACGGGCGACCTGTTCAGCCTGTATCACCGCGAGGATGCCTCGATCATCATCGACGTGTTGCAGGACCACTTCGGCAAGAACAACGTCTACTCGGAGCTCTGCCCGATCGACACGCCGCTCTTCGACACCCTGAACGGCAAAGCGATGAACGTGGCCCAGTTGATGGACATGCCCACGCTCGTCACCTACCCCACCTTCTACCGCGACGCCGCGTCCGCTGAGTCGCTGGAGGTTCTCAAGTGCATCACGACGAACACCCGGATGGATGTCCGGTATCGCTCGGTGCAGTACGTGAAGGACTTCTACATCCACGAGCCGCGTCACCTCGTTGCTCGGATCAAGGCTGCGGCCGGTCGCGTTCACAAGTGGGCACACAAGGGGCCACCCTCGTTCTGGGTCGAGGGCCTGGAGAACATCGAGAAGCTGGTCGCCAAGTGCAACTACACCTTCCAGAAGCATCCAGTGTCGCTGCCCAAGATGGCGGACAACGAGTTCGTGACACTCGGCAAGAAGTGCATCGAGGGCTGGAGGAACCGCTTCGGCACCAAGATTCTCGGGCACCGTCCCGACAACACCGAAATCAAGGTCTACCAGGACCGCCTCGCCTACGAGTTGTCGGTGCTGAAGAAGATGGGGTTCGCAGGCTACTTCCTGCTGGTCGAGGACTTGGTCACTTGGGCCAAGACCAACGGCATCATCGTGGGACCGGGCCGTGGTTCGGTCGGTGGATCGCTGGTCGCTTACCTGATCGGCATCACCGACGTGGACCCGATCCGCTTCAACCTCCTGTTCGAGCGTTTCATCAACCCCGAACGTCTCGATCTGCCAGACGCCGACCTCGACTTCATGTCGTCCAAGCGACACATGGTCATCGAGTACCTGACCGCCAAGTACGGTGCAGACCGCGTGGCAGGAATCTCGAATTATTCGACGTTAGCGAGCGCCTCTGCACTGCGTGACACTGGTCGCATGTACGGTCTCAATGGCATCGAGCTGACCGCTACAAAACTCGTCCCCAAAGAACACGGTCAGTCTTTCACGCTCACCGATGCCGCGAAAGCGGTGCCGGAGATCGACAAGTTCAAGGACGAGCAACCTGAAATCTGGAACCACGCGCTGCACCTGGAAGGGGCGATGCGTGCCTTCGGCCGACACGCCGCTGGTGTGGTGGTCGCGGGCGAGCCGCTGGTCAACCGCGCCGTCATCGAGACTCGATCGGACTCACCCGTCACCAACTGGGACAAGCGGACGGTCGAAGACTGGGGCTTGGTCAAGATGGACATCTTGGGCCTGTCCACGCTCGATGTGATGGAGATCGCGAAGGGCTACATCCGGGACCGGCACGGCATCGAGGTCGATTACCTGAAGCTGCCCTTCGAGGAGTCCAACGTGATGGATGCGTTCGGTCGGGGCGACACCACCGGCGTCTTCCAGTTCGAGTCGTCGGGGATGCGAAAGCTCCTTCGCGACCTGGCGGTGGGCGGGCAACTGACCTTCGAGGACATCACCGCAGCCACCGCGCTCTACCGACCCGGCCCGATGGATTCAGGTCTGCTCGACGACTACGTGGCCATCAAGCAGGGCATCCGTGCGCCGACCTACGACCACCCCAACATGGAGAGTGCGCTCGAAGCCACGTTCGGTGTGATCGTCTATCAGGAGCAGGTCATGCAGACCGCCGTCGATCTTGCGGGCTTCACTCGGGCCGAAGCCGACCACCTTCGCAAAGCGATGGGCAAGAAGGACAAGGACAAGATGTCGGAGATGCGCCAGAAGTGGATCGACGGGTGCGCGACCACCTCGGGCCTGGACGATCGAACGGCAGGCTCCATCTTCGACAAGATCGAGGCGTTCGCGGGCTACGGTTTCAACCGCTCCCACGCCGTCGAGTACTCCATCATCAGCTACTGGACGATGTGGCTGCGGGTGAACTACCCCGCCGAGTACTTCGCCGCCTGCATGTCGATCGTGGACGAGGAGAAGCTCCCAGGGCTCGTCAAGGATGCGCGTGAAGCCGGCATCGAGGTCAGCCCTCCCGACATCAACCTCTCCAGCCACCGCTACACCATCCCGAACGACAAGACCATCCTGGCTCCGTTCAGCGCGGTCAAGGGCATCTCCGAGAACACCGCTCAGCGGATCGTGGAGCTGCGCCAGGCCAACGGCGAGTGGAGGGTGGCCCGCGTGAAGAAGAAGCGCGATGGCACCACCGAGGACGTGTGGGAGATGGACACCACCGTCATCAAGGGTCGGTTCGACACGCCGCTTGAGTTCGAGCTGGCAGCCGGTGCACCAGGCTCCAAGGTCAACTCGAAGGCGGTCGAGAACCTGCAACGGGTCGGGGCGCTGGCGCTGATCGACCCTGGCGCGGACAGCCCCAAGCACTTCAGTCGGCGCAAGGACCAGATGGAGCTCATGCCTGGGCTCATCATCGACGCCGTCAAGGCCGACCGGACGACCGACCTCTCGGACAAGTTCCTGCGCTCGAAGGTGATTCACCTGATCCAGGACTACAAGAAGTGCTCCGACTGCGACCTGAAGGAGACGCCGCACCCGACTGTGCGCGCCAAGACCACCGTCAAGTTCATGGTCGTCTCGGACTGTCCGACCTGGCAGGAGGAGAAGAAAGACAAGCTGCTCGAGGGCGACGCCTCGGTCTACGTGAAGGGCGCGATCGCCAGGGCAGGGCTGTCTGCGGCAGAGGGCTACTACACCACGCTGGTCAAAGCCAAGAAGAGCGAGAAGTTCCTCACCAACGGTCAGATCAACGGGTGCTCGCAGTGGCTCAACCGGGAGCTGGAGCTGATCAAGCCCGCCGTCATCGTCGCGCTCGGCTCAGCCACCATCAAGCGGTTCGTGCCCGGGCTGAAGGGTGGGGCTGCGGAGATGGTGGGCAAGACCATCTACGACCCCGTGCTGGACGCCACCATCATCTGCGGCATCAATGCGCAACAGATCGGGTTCGACCCCGACAAGCAAGAAGTTCTCGACGCCGTGTTTGCACAAGTTGCCGACGTGTTGTCCTGACAAATAAGTCAAGATTGACTTACAACCCCTGAAACTTGACGCTACCATCAAAACGTCACCAATTTTTTTTGACAACTGGAGAAACCTATGAGCACCGAAATCGCTATGGACGACTTGGAGATCGCAGCACTGCTGGACGAGCTCGAAGCGGAGCAGATCAAGATGAGCCCCAACACGCCGGCAACCCCCGTCCCCGCGCCCAAGCCTGTGCCTGCACCCGAACCTGCACCCGAGCCCGTCGCAGAACCCGCGCCGGTCAAGGCACCCGCACCCAGAAAGCCTCGTGTGGTCGAGCCCGAACCCGAGCCCGCAGTCGCAAAAGAGCCGAACCCCGTGACGGTCGCCGCGATGGAAGAAGCACGTCGGATCGTGCCTGGCGCCGAGGTGGAACTCGAAGTCAGCCGTGACACACCCGAGACCAGCGAGAAGGCACCTGGCCAGAAGCTCCACTTCTACGTGGACATTCCCTCGTTCAACCGCGACACCAAGCTCACCGAGGCGACGCTGGACTCAGCGATGATGGAGCAGTCGGGTCTTCGGGCCTTCTATGGTTCGCAGGCTGCCCAGGCAGAGGCCCAGCACGCCCGTCTGAAGGTCCGCTTCGAGGTGCTGGAGGCCAAGCTCTACGACGAGCACCGCAAGGCACTGGCAGCCGGCACCGAGAAGGTCACTGAGAAGATGGTGGAGAACGCCGTCAAGCTCGACCCGCGCTGGCTCAAAGGCAAGAACACCGTCATCGAGGCCGACACCATCGCCGCCATCAACAAGTCGCTGGTGATCTCCCTGGCCGACCGCAAGGACATGATGGTGCAGCTCGGAGCTGATCGTCGCGAGGAGTTCAAGGGCGGCGTGCGGATCATGGCCGCTCAAGACGAGCGCGAGTCCATCGCCGAGCGTGCGAAAGCCGCCTTCAAGAACGGTCGTGGCGTTCAATAAGAATTACGGTTCCCCGTGGTCGGGTACGTCACGGGTGACTATAATGACTGTGCTGATCGACGAAAGTCAAAGGCACTTAAACTCAACCAACCTGGAAACTACCAAATGGATACCTCCAAACTTCTCGAAATGATGAAACAGAAGAAGGCCGCTCTGAAGTCGAAAGACAAGACGATCAAGCCCCAACCTGGCTCCAACCGCTACATCCTGCTGCCTGGCTGGCGCAAGGATGAACAGCATGTCTGGTTTCATGACTTCGGCCAGCACTACATCAAGAATGCTGCCGACGAAATCCAGGCCGTCTACCCCTGCAACGAAGCGATCTACGGCAAGCCCTGCCCGATCTGCGATGGTCTGAACCGCGCCCAGCACGCCGCAGCGGACGACGAGACAGTCGAGTTGCTGAAGAAGGCCAAAGCGGGCCGCAGCTACCTGATGAACGTCTTGGCGCTCGACAGCGAAGACCCCACCACACCCCAAATCCTCGAGATTCGCTCGACTGCCTTCGGTCAGCTGCTCGAAACCGTGGAAGAGTGGGCCGGTACGATGTTCGATCCCGATGAAGCCCAAATCTTCACTATCTCCCGCGAAGGCAAGGGCTTGAACACCAAGTACTCCGTGAGCGTGAGCCCCAAGAAGCAAGCGGTGCCGAAAGCTGCTTACGCCAAGCTCACCAACCTGGACGAGTACGTGGCGCAAGAGAGCGACGAGCAGAAGCGCAAGGCTCTGTCCGCGATCAACAACGTGGCCGGCATCCTGGGCAGCGACAAGCCCACCACCACCGCCCGTCCTGCTCTGACGCATGACGAAGTGGAAGAAGCTCCCGTCGCACGAGCCAAGCCTGCTGCGAAGCCAGGCCCCGCGCTCGAAGAAGAGCTGGACGACCTGCTCGGCGACCTCGCCTAACTCACGAGTGAGGAAGATTCAATCTGGGCACTTCGGTGCCTAGGTTGGATTGTCGCCACCATGAAATACCTTCTCATCGATGCCAACAGCATCGGATATGCCTGTCACTACGCCACCAAGCTGCACTCGGGCGGCATGGAGACGCAAGCAATCTTCGGTTTCGTGAAGACGATGCGGGAGTTGCGCGTGACCTACCCCGACGCCACGCCGCTGGTGCTGTGGGACGGCCGTGCCGAATGGCGCTTCAAGCTGTGCCCCACCTACAAGAGCAACCGGAACAACGACCCCAAGAAGGTCGCGATCAAGGAAGCCTACGCGAAGCAAACCCCCTTCATCAAAGACCTGCTCGATCCATTGGGCGTTCGTCAGATGCGGGCGCTGACACATGAAGCCGACGACATGGCGGGCTACTTGGTGACGGAGCTCACCAGAAAACCTGGCAACGAAATCGTGCTGATCTCGGGCGACGAGGACTGGCTCCAGTTGGTGCGCCCCGGTGTGTCTTGGCGAGACATGCGCGACGACGCCAAGATCGTCAACTACGGCAACTTCTTCGACAAGACCGCCTACAAGACCCCGCTGGCCTTCCTCGAGGGCAAGTGCCTTCAGGGCGACTCGTCAGATGTGATCTCGGGTGTCGGTGGCATCGGGGTGAAGGGTGCTGTCGATCTGCTGGCCACCTTCGGATCGGTCAGCAACTTCTGGCGTCAGTGTGCCGATGGCACCTACTCACCCACCAAGAAAGCACTTGTGAGCCTGTACGAGGGCGAGGGCCGTGCGCTCTACCGCCGCAACGTCCAGATGATGCAACTGCTGAAAGTGTCCAAGCCAGCCCCCGAAGCTGTCGAGGTCCGCAAAGGTGCGCTCGACAAGGACAAGTTCCATGACCTGTGCGCCGAGCTGGCGTTTGCCAGCATCACCAAAAACATCGACCACTTCATCAAGCCGTTTGAATCATGAAGCCGCTGAAGTATCTCGGTCCCTGCTTCGAGTGCGGACAACCTGGCGATGAACATCACCATGTTGTGCCCGAAGTGCTCGGCGGAACTAAGACCGTCCTGCTTTGCTCACCTTGTCACGGCAAGGTGCATGGACTCGAGGGGCGACTGAACCACCGAGAACTGACACGACAGGGGCTGATAAAGGCAAAAGCTCGTGGCGTGGTGCTGGGGGCGACAGGCCCCAAGAACCTGAATCGCAGGAATGACGAGCGACGAGCGAAGGCAAAAGCATTTGCCGAGTCGCTTCGATTCGTCATAGAGCATCTGCGATCTAGGGGCCTGACATATCGGCTGATTGTCGATTATCTCAACGAAGGAAACGCCCGAGCGCCACAAGGCGGTCGGTGGACCGTCGGACAAATTCATAGACTGACATTAGCACTAAAGGAACAACAAACATGACATCCGTAGCCGACCTCATCTCCCAACTCGACAAAGAACTCGGCCCCAACGCCGATGGCCAACAAGTCACCCACTTCATCGACACCGGCTTTCCACCGCTCAACAAGATCATGTCCGGGCGCTACGACGGCGGCCTGCCGTTCGGTCGCATGGTGGAGATGTTCGGTGAGTCCTCGACAGGTAAGACGGCGCTGGCCACGCAGTGGATGGTCAACGCTCAGAAGATGGGCGGCGTGGCTGGCTTCATCGACTGGGAGCGTTCGTTCGATGTGAGCCTGGCAGAGGGCTTCGGTCTGAAAGCCGAGCGTCCCTACTGGCTTTACAGCAAGCCCAAGACCTGGGAGGAGGGCAACGTCACCGCTGCCAAAGCCTGCAAGATCATTCGCGAGTCCAAGGTCATCAAGCCCGATGCGCCGATCCTCTTCGTGTTCGACTCGATCGCCTCTGCGTTGCCGAAGTCGCAAGCGGAGAAGGAGATCGACGAGTACACGATGAACGACACCACGGCGCTGGCCCGCGTCACCTCCACGACACTCAAGGCGATGGCACAGCACTGCGAGGAGTTCAACGCGACCTTCCTGTATCTGAACCAGATGCGCCTGAAGCCTGGGGTCGTCTACGGTGATCCGCGCACCACCCCCGGCGGCAAGGCGATGGAGTTCTATGCCACCGCCCGCCTGGCACTCGGTCGTCAGAAGATCATGGAGCAGGTGGATGGCGACAAGACCTTCGTGGGCCAGAACATCAGCATCCAGTGCGTGAAGTCCAAGATGACGAAGCCCTTCCAGGAGACTTCGATCCGCATGAGCTTCGACGACTTGGGTGCCGCTCAGTTCGATACCATCGTGTCCTTGCTCGACTACATGATCGCCAACAAGCTGGTCACGTACAGCAAGCCTCGCGTCACCTGGACCGATGGCAAGCAGTACTTCGTGAAGGTGCTGGCTGAGAAGATTCGCACCGAGAACGGGTACGCCGACCTCGTCGCGATGTTGCCAAAGTGACCCGACCTTTGCGCTTTCTATACTGGGGTTCCCCAGATGGAGAGCGCAATGGAACAGGTCGTCATCGGCTTTATTCCGCCCGTTGTGGGCGTCAACGGAGAGTTCAACACCTTTCGGATGGGTCGCAGGTACGCCTCGCTGCCCGAAGGTGCTGAAGTCCTCCTGATGGATCAGAAACGAATGGTCGTCTTCGGCAAGGCAACTGTTCTGGATGTGTCGGTCGGCCCGCTCAGTGCCCTGTGCGCGGTCTTCGCCTCAGAGAATCACACGGAGCTCGAACACAACGACGGCGAACATGCCGAGCGGCTGTACCGGACCCTTGAGAAGATTTATGGCCCGCACATCGTCAAGCCGAACAGGACGGCAACGGTTATCAAGTTGCGAAGGGTCAGTGATGGATTTCAAACAGCATAGGGTCAACTTCAAGCACTGCGGCGCTTGGTACACCCTCGAAGACGGGCGAGGCATCTACCTCGCTCACCGCCAGATGCGCCACGTCTACAAGAAGCGCAACGCCTGGGGCATCGAGAGGATCGCGCTCGAGGACTCGAAGGAGCAGGGCTTCATGGGTGCCGGAGTGGTCGTCAAGCAGGGCAAGCGCAAGCTGGTGTGGCTCACACCGATCGAGGACTTCTTCGGGCCGTACTCGTTCACCAACCCCGACAACATCCTTCAGCGCTGCCTGCCTCTTAATCGATTCATGCTGATTCCTGCTATGAATCGGGAGAATGTAGAAGCTGCAATGCGCCTGCGATAAAAATGCTATCAACCCCTGATGATGAAGGTTAAAATATAGCAAATCAGAAAGTTACAACAAATGATCCTCGAATCCGCTTTACTATGCCTTGCAATCAACATTTACCACGAAGCCCGTGGTGAAATGATTCCAGGCCAATACGGCGTCGCCAACGTGACGATGAACCGGGCCAAGAACGATGACGACATCTGCCAAGTTGTGACCAAGAAGCGTCAGTTCTCATGGACCACCAAGCTGGTCGCCAAGCAGGCGGGCAAGTTCGTCCTCAAGCCCGCCGGCTACCCGCGCGACGAGGTCGCCTGGGAACGTGCCCAGCGCATCGCAGCCTATGCGATGGCCAACCGTCACATCGACTTCACCCAGGGTGCCACCTTCTATCACGCCACGAGCGTTGCGCCAGGCTGGCGCGCCGTCACCCGGACCAAGCGCATGGGTGCCCACATCTTTTACAAAGCAAACTAAGTCACCAATGACAGGAGCATCATGAAACCTTTCGGCATCATCAGCGACACGCACCATCACTCATGGTCGTCCTTCGCGCACACCAACTCACTGGGCGTCAACAGCCGCCTGCACCAGATTCTCATGGAGACCAATCGCGCCGCCGATGCCGTCATCAAGGCCGGTGGCGACACGCTCGTCCATGCCGGTGATCTGTTCCACGTTCGGGGCTCGGTCGCCCCTTCGGTGATGAACCCGACGCTGGCCACCTACAAGAGGCTGACGGGCGTGGGCCTGAAGATCATCATCAACGCAGGCAACCACGACCTCGAGGGCAAGGAAGCAACCGACCTCGGTAGCGCCATCACCGCGTTGAAGGAGGTGGGCTGCACCATCGTCAACAAGCCCACGCTGATGGCCAAAGAGGGGCTGGCCCTGGTGCCGTACATCGGCAAGGTCGCTGACTTGAAGAAGGTCTTGGAAGACCTGCAAGAAGAAACCGACGCGCCCAACTGCAACCTGATCATCCACGCCGGCATCGACGGGGTCATCAAGGGCCTGCCCGACCACGGGCTGGATGCCGAGTACCTGAACAAGCTCAAGTTCGTCCGCACCTTCGCGGGCCACTACCACCACCACAAGAAGCTGGCCGAGCGGGTGTGGAGCATCGGTGCGCTGACCCACCAGACATGGTCGGACATCGGCAGCAAGGCGGGCTTTCTGATCGTCAACGACAAGCCCGTGAGTGATCCGGAGAACGTCAAGTGGTTCTCCTCTCACGCACCCAGCTTCATCGAGATCGACGGGGCCACCAAGCCCGAAGACATCCCGCTGCTGGTCGATGGCAACTACGTGCGCGCCAAGATCGTCTCAAGCAAACCGTCCGAGATCGACGACCTTCGCCGATTCCTCACCGACTCGGGTGCGCTGGGCGTGGCCATCATTTCTCAACCGAAGACGGGCGTCACGCGCACCGCCTCGACTGTCAAGGCAGGTGCATCGCTGGAGGTCAGCGTCACCGATTTCATCAACGGCTCGGATTTCGAGCGCAAAGCAGAGCTGGCGGTCCTGTGTGACGGCTTTCTGAAGGAAGCACGGGAGGCAGCATGAGAGTAGTAAGAGGCGGCGGGCACCCGAAGCATCGCTGGCTTCCTCGCTTCGTGCGTTGGGGGTCTTGCTTGAGCATGTTTTGGCTCGGGCGTGAGTACGTTTTGATTATGGAGGGCAAATGAGAGTCGAAACCGTTCATGACCGCCACCTGCTGTGTGGCCACATTCTGACCCGCGACAAGCTGGAGGTGGGCCAGGTTTGGGCATCTGCCGCCGGCGCGAACCGGACAGTCACCATCATCGCCATCCAAGACGACTGGATCACCTACGAGTGGATGGAGCTGGGAGAGCCGGTTCGTCACGAGAAGGACTGGTTCGCCTTTCAGTGTCGCTACTGCCTCGTCTTGGACACAACCACCATTCCTGAAGCACTCAAATGAAAATCAAATCCATCACCATCGAAAACTTCCTCACCATCCAGTCGGCAACCATCGAGCTGGACGACCGGGGGCTGCTGCTCATCCAGGGCGACAACAAGGACGACTCATCGGCCGACTCCAACGGGGCGGGCAAGTCATCCATCGCCGATGCGATCTGCTGGGCGATCTACGGTGTGACGGCGCGAGGCGTCTCGACCGATGCTGTCGTCAACAAGACGGCCAAGAAGGACTGTCGGGTCGCAATCGAACTGTCCGACGGCACGGAAGATTACAAGATCATCCGTTACCGCAAGGGCAGCACTCACAAGAACCAGACCATCGTCCTTCAGCGCGACCCCCGCCCCGGCGTCATCCCGATCGACCTCCACAAGGGCACCGAGCGCGAGACGCAGGAGGTCATCAACAAGCTGCTCGGGTGTTCGCTCGATGTGTTCCAGGCAGCCGTGTACGCCGGTCAGGAGAAGATGCCCGACCTGCCCGCGATGACCGACAAGCAACTGAAGCTGATGATCGAGGAAGCTGCCGGCACCGAAGTGCTGGCCCAGGCCCACGCAAAGGCCCGTGAAGCGTTCAACACGATCAAGGGGCAGCACACGACCGCCAATGCGCAACTGACCACCCTGAGCAGCCAGCATGTGTCGCTCGTGGCGACACTCACCGATGAAGACTTGCGGCACGCCCACTTCGAGGCGCAGCGCAAGCCCAACGCAGTGGCCGAACTGGCCAAGATCATCCCGCTCAAGGCCAAGATCGGTGTGCTGGACGGCAAGATCGCGGCTGAAGAACTCAAGGGGCAGAGTGCGGAGCTCGCCGACATCGCCACCAAGTTCGATGCACTGAAGGCCGAGCGCGACGACCTGGAGAAGCTCCAGTCGCTGGCCCAGGCCGCCCAGAAGAAGCTCACGCTTGCCGAAGCGGCCGCTCGTCGCTCCAAGCAGGTGCACACCGATGCCGTCGAGGCCCTTCGCACCGTCAGCGACAAGGTGGGCGAGCCGTGCGGTGAGTGCGGCAAAGCCTACTGCGAGCACGACATCGAAGCCGTCAAGAAGCTCCGGGAGACCGACCTGGCAAACGCCACCACGCGACTGCGTGAAGATGCTGAACGATACAAGCTCGCGAAGGCTGACGCTCAGACCACCGAGAACAGCGCCTCCGCGTTCAAGCTCAGCATGACCGATGTCAGCGCAATGGCTGCGCGACAGAGCGTTCTGCAAGGTGAGCTCCGATCGATCGAGGTGCTGAAGAAGGAGCAGACCGCGATCACGGTGGAAGTCGAGAAGCTGAAATTGGCGGCCGGAGTTTGGTTGAAAAAAGACAATCCTTATACTTCTTCAGTGGCGACGCTGACCAAGCAGTTGAAGGAAGTCGAGGGCAAGATGACCGCGCTCACCAAAGCGATCAAGGAGATCGAGGACGCGATGGAGATGCACGAGGATGCGGTGAAGGTCTTCGGGCCGGCAGGGGTACGGGCGCACATCCTCGACACCGTCACGCCCTATCTGAATGACCGCACGGCGCACTACCTGTCGGCGCTGGCCGACGGCAACATCCATGCGGTGTGGAACACCCTCACCACCAACGCGAAGGGCGAGGTGAAGGAGAAGTTCCAGATCGAGGTCGTCAACGACAAGGGTGCCGAGTCGTTCGATGGCTTGTCGGGCGGTGAGAAGCGCAAGGTGCGCCTGGCGTGCGCGATGGCCTTGCAGGACATGGTCGCATCGCGAGCCACCAAGCCCATCGACATCTTCATCGCCGACGAGGTGGACCATGCACTCGACGAGTCGGGTCTGGAGCGCCTGATGACGGTGCTGAACGAGAAGGCGAAGGAGCGCGGCACGGTGCTGGTCATCAGTCACTCCAACCTGCGCGACTGGATCGATGAAGTCATCACCGTCACAAAGGAGTCGGGCTATGGAAAAGTCTCGGGCGCTACTTGCAAATCGTGATGAGCCGGTCAAGCTGGATCGCCAACGCTTTGCCGCTGAAATGGCGCATCTGCTGATGACCCCTGGCTATACTACGGATAAGTCAGCACTGAACGAACGTGGATTGAAGGGATACACCGTGGAAGACAAACAGAAACTTGATGAGGAAGAGTTGGAGCTCGAGCTCCTGGCTCAGGAGATCACAGGCAGCTTCGCCGCAACGACGGAGACGTTCATGCTGTCCTCGCCGATGACGCTGACCGTCAAGAAGCCCAACGGTGGCTACGCGAAGGTGGCCCATGTCGGCTCGGAGGACTTTCAGCCGGTGCGGGCCTACCTGGGCAAGCGCGGCAAGCTGATCTTCGCCTTCAAGCCGGTCATGGTGTCCGAGTACTCCGAGATGGAGATGGACGAAGAGTCGTGCAAGGCGCACCTCGTCGGCTTCAAGGACTTCCTGCGCGAGTTCGTGGGCGACATCGACTACAAGACGGGGCAGATCAGGGCGCGGCTCGCATCCAAGAAGGAAGCCGAGAAGCTCGCTGATCGCCACGAGACATACAAGAACATCGGCTTTGGTAGCTGGTGACAGAAAGGCAACCATGAAAATCAAGATCGCGGGCTTCGACCCGAGCATGTCCAACTGGGGCATCTGCAAGGCCACCCTGGATGTGACCACCATGGAGTGGACGGTCGATGACCTGATCCTCATCGAGACGGAGAGCGAGTCCAAGAAGGGCGTCATCAAGCAGTCGGACGACCTGCGTCGCGCCAAGATCGTGAAGGAGGGCATGATCGAAGCCTGCGAGGACGCCTCGTTCGCGATCGGCGAGATTCCCTTCTGCAACCCCGTGGGCTACGCAAGCGCCAACTTCAACTCAGGGCTCGTGACCGGGGTGCTGGCGGCGTGTCCCATTCCGCTGATCCAGGTCTTCCCCGCCGAGGTCAAGCAGAAGGCAACCGGCGTGCGTTCAGCAACCAAGGGCGAAATGATCGATTGGGCGATGGGTCGGTTTCCGAACGCCCCCTGGCGCATGAGAACCCTCAAGGGCAAGCGCGTACCTACGGCTGCCAATGAGCACCTCGCCGACGCAGTGGCTGCCATCAACGCGGGTCTGGACTCGCAACAGCTCCAGCAAGCCCTGGCCATCTACCGAGGGATGAAAGTGTCCAGCTAAACCCCTCAGTCACCCGTGAATAATGATTTTGCAACACGGAGTACCACTTATGGCATCAAACGACTTCTATACCGACACCACTGGACTGACCGTCAACAACCCCTGTGGCGAAATCGTTCTGGGCGCCCTGAGCGCCAGCGCCCTGAGAGCGACGACTTACGACAGCCACGCGGTCACGGCCGCGACGCCTCGATCCACCACGATTGAGACGCATGGCGTCAAGTACAAGACTCAGACGTTCGAGGACCGGCCCACGGTCTTCGGCAGCCCACTTCGCATGAGGTGGATGGTCAGCGACTTCGATACGCTCAACCACCGTGACCCCAACGCATACGCGGCCGAACGCCTGAGAGTGAACGCTCAAGCGTTGAAGATGGCCATCGCCAAGAAGTGCCCCGACTGCCTCGAGTGTCCCAAGTGCGACATCAGTGTCCACCGCGAAGCGGATGACATTCGCCAAGAGACGCTCTTTCTCTTGAAGGCGACCTGCAAGTCGGAGCACCACACGGCTCACATGACGATGTGCCCCAACAGAAAGGCCGCAGTTCTCAAAGGGTCAACGGCGATGGTGCCGGACATTGAGAGCGAGCCGGCGCTTCAGTTCACGGACATTCCTACCACGATGGTTCCCATCCCGGAGCCTGACCCTTATATGAGACCCACCAGCCCCGACACGCCCATGACGGCGGCGGACGAGGCCTGGTGATTCTTATATGGCGCATCAGTCACCACTGAGGTAGACTGCGCGTCCTTTTTCAAACCACCAACCCACCAAGGAGCTCCATGAGCCTGCCGTCCTCCACCCCCGCACGAAAATACGCCAAAGGTATCGGTGATGCCGTCGCGGACCGAACCATCAACCGCAAGATCACCCGTCAGATCGACCCCTACATCAAGACCATCGAGATTCCCCGCCGCGACGACATGGCGTTGGATCACGAAGTCGATGAATGGTGCCGGTCCAACAAGATCGTGATCGACTCCTATCACGTCGAGTATGGCGACGACCTGATCGTGCGCTGCCTTCTGAACGTGATCGGCCACGTCGAAGTCGAGAACTGGGCCGACGTGGCTCAGCGCGTGGCCACCGGCAGCGCGATGCTGCACCCTGTGATCAGCGACACCCCGATGATCGAGGTTGCCCGCCAGCGCCAGTCCGAGTTCGACAAGATGCACCACCACCTGCGTCAGGCATCGATCCTGATGTCGGGCCGCCACCTGCAACACGGCGACGAGACACAACCGTCCCGCAACATGGAGGTGTTCACCAACTGCTCGACCGCAGCCTCGACCTTTCTCACCTTCTATCTGCTCCTGAACGGCTCGGGTGTCGGTCGCTCCTATGACAACGACATGATCCGCGCCGACCTGAACAGCCTGCCCGTGACCCTGTGCGTGATCGACATGATGCACAAGGACTGCCAGTCGGGTGAAATCAACGCGCTGGACATGCGCACCGCCAAGCACCTGTACGCCAACCGCGAGATGGAAGTCTTCGAGGTGCCCGACAGCCGCGAAGGTTGGGCCAAGGCGCTGGAGAAGATGGAGTACATGGCCTTCCGTGGTGACAAGCGCAACACGGTGCTGATCCTGGACTTCAGCAAGGTGCGCCCTCGTGGCTCCCCGATCGGTGGTATGCAGAACCGCCCCGCATCCGGCCCCGGCCCGATGATGACTGCCATCAGCAACGTGGCCAAGCTGCGTGACGCCGGCATGTCCCCCTGGCGCGCCGCGATGTACGCCGACCACTACGTGGCCGAGTGTGTGCTGGTGGGTGGCGCTCGTCGTGCAGCCCGCATGGCCACCAAGACCTGGCGCGACAAGAACGTGATGGACTTCGTGCAGGTCAAGCGCGGTGGCTTCCTCTGGAGCTCGAACAACTCCGTGACCGTGGACGACGAGTTCTGGGAAGGTGTGAAGGCAGCCGAAGCGGGCGAACCCGTGACCGAACTGCAAGTTCATGCCTACGAGGTCTTCAACGCCCTGTGCGAAGCCGCCTACTACGACCAGACCGGCGAGCCAGGCATCATCAGCGTGGACAAGCTCACATGGTCGGACGAAGGCATCGAAGCGCTGGCTGACGGCAACTTCGCCGAGTCGGCCCGCTACAAGCTCGACACCGAGACCTTGGACCTGACTGCGGCCCTGGCCAAAGCCTGGGGCAACTGCCAGTACAAGACCATCACCAACCCCTGCGGCGAGATCGTCCTGGGTGCCCTGGGTGGCTACTGCGTGATCGCGGACGTGGTGCCTTACCACGCCGGTGTGACCGTGACGCGAGGCGACAATGCTGCTTGGGACGACGATGCGGAAGACGCCTTCCGCACCGCCACTCGCGCTCTGATCCGCACCAACCTGATGGACAGCCTGTACTCGAAGGAGGTCAAGCGCACCAACCGCATCGGCGTGGGCATCACCGGCTTCCACGAGTGGGTCTGGGCACGCTTCGGCTTCGGCTGGAAGGACTTGGTCAACGAGGAAGTCTCGAAGGCGATGTGGCTGACCGTGAGTCGGTTCAAGCGTGCCGTGCAAGCCGAGGCGAAGGCGTACTCCGAAGCCCTGGGCGTGACAGTGCCGCACACCAACGCGACCATCAAGCCAGCGGGCACGACCTCCAAGCTCTTCGGTCTGACCGAGGGTGCCCACCTGCCGTCCATGCGTGAGTACCTGCGCTGGGTGCAGTTCCGCAACGATGACCCGTTGATCGACCAGTACCGCGAACTTGGCTACCCCATTCGCAAGCTCAAGAGCTATTCGGGCACGACCATCGTGGGCTTCCCCACCGTCCCTGAAATCGTGGCGCTCGGCATGGGTGACAAGCTGGTGACGGCCGCTGAGGCCACGCCCGAAGAGCAGTACCAGTACCTGCGCCTCATGGAGAAGTACTGGATCACGGGTGTGGAAGAAGACGGCGTGACGCCTCTCGAGGAGCGTGGCAACCAAGTGTCGTACACCCTGAAGTACGACCCCAAGGTGGTCAGCTTCGAGGAGTTCAAGCGCACGTTGCTGGCAGGCCAGTCCACGATCCGATGCTGCTCGGTGATGCCACAGGCCGACACCACAGCCTACGAGTACCAGCCCGAGCAGCCGGTCACGAAGCATGAGTTCGAGATGATCCTCGCCGCCATCAAGGACAGCGAAGTGGTCAAGGAGGACATCGGCTTCGAGCATGTGGATTGCTCGACCGGGGCCTGCCCGGTGGACTTCAACGCGACAGCGTAAGTTTTTTTGAGGGGATCAGTCACAAATGACTTGCATTCCCTCAAAAACTTATATAAGATTCAATGAATCGCGGGGTAGCTCAGTCGGTAGAGCGCCGGGCTCATAATCCGGAGGTCGCAGGTTCGAGTCCTGTCCCCGCAACCAGTCCAGAGTAGCTCAGGGGTAGAGCACCCGCTTGATAAGCGGTAGGTCGGAAGTTCGAGACTTCCCTCTGGAACCAAGTTTCGTTGGCATGTAGCTCAGTTGGTAGAGCAAGCGGCTGTTAACCGCTAGGTCCCTGGTTCGAGCCCAGGTTTGCCAGCCATCATCAGCCTGAAGACTTTAAGAGGGATGGTCAAGTGTCTGCCCTGTGAAGGCAGAACAAGTGCCGGACCCACCAGCCTTCAGACTCATGATGCCGCCTTAGCTCAGTTGGCAGAGCAACTGTTTTGTACTCAGTAGGTCCGGGGTTCGATTCCTCGAGGCGGCACCACATCAGGATGCGTAGACCCGTAAGGAGCGGGGAGAGACTGTAAATCTCTTGCCTATGGCCCACTAGGCTCGATACCTAGAGCATCCACCAGCCCCATATATCGGTAGCTCAACTGGCAGAGCGTCGGTCTCCAAAACCGAAGGTTGTAAGTTCGATTCTTACCCGGTATGCCACCGACATTGCCGTCAAATCCCCTCGTTTTCTTCGATATAGTTCATATGTCAGTGATGACATATTAACCGGAGAAACCATGTCAGAAAAAACCCCGCACCCCAAAGCGCTCGAGGCTCAGGCCAAAGCGCAAGCCAACCGTGACGTTCGCGCCAAGCTGAAAGCAGTCGTGGAGCAGGCGACCAGTGGGGGCGTTCGATTCATCGAGATCGCGCCCTTCGACTTCAAAACCGGCAAGCCCGCCAAGGTGGGCCGCATGACGATCGCCTACTTCACCGACCACCGCAACGTCGTGGCGATCTCGACCGCGCTCTGCCACCCCGACGACCACTTCGACAAGCTGGTCGGCCGCGCCCTGGCTGCTCACGAAATGCTCAGCGAACACTTCGTCCAGTTGCGCATCCCTCTGAGAAAAGGTCAGACGATCAAGACCGAGCTCTCCGAAATGTTCACCAAAAACCTGTACTGAAAGCGCCTATGTCACAGATCAGCATCGGATGCGTCGTCACCGACATCACCAGCGGCTTCGAGGGCACCGTCACCTCCCGCAACGAACTGTTCAACGGCAACGTCCAGTTCGCCGTGCAACCGAAGGCCATCAAGGGCGCCGAGAAGCTCCCGGAGGCTTACAGCATCGACGAGGTGAGCCTGAAGTTCAAGAGCAAGGGCGTGAGCGAGAGCGCCGTCGCGCCTCAACACACCGACATCAAGGTGGGTGACGAGGTGGAGGACATCATCACCGGCCACAAGGGCATCGCCACCACCAAGACCACGTTCCTCAATGGCTGCATCTACTTCGATGTGGTCACGAAATCGAACGAGGCCAAGAAGACAGACGCCTCGACGATGTTCCTGAGCTGCACACGGCTCAAGAAGACCACAGGCAAGTCGGTGGCACCCATCATCAGCAAAGGTGAGAAGCCCACCGGCGGCCCCTCCACACGCGCTCAACGCGCCTGCTGAGGATCGACATGACTGGTCTGGCCAAGTTCACCGTCATCCCGATCCTGGGCTGGCTCATCTCCGCGATCTTCGCGGTGCTGATCGCCATCCCGCTGCACTTTCTGTGGGGCTGGCTCGGCCCCACCTACTTCGGCTTCGTGCCTGCCATCTACCTGAACATGGGCTTCTGGGACATGGCTGGCCTGCTCGTTCTGGTCGGCTTCATCAAGCTGATCGTCTACCCCAGTGCCTTCAACCGCACTTTCACTGCAACCAAGGAGAAATCTGAATGAAACGTATCGCCATTCTTGCCGCCATCGCTGCGGCCTTCACCATCACCGCCTGCGGTGAGAAGCCCTCTGTCGAACAGGTCATGAAGGAGGGCGGCGCGGTTCACAAAAGCAACGCCTTCAGCTTTCAGACCGTGGAAGAGCAACGCGCCCAGGGCCGTTCCAATGCCAGTGCTTCCGCAGCGGAATACCAGCGCCAGAATCCTCGCATTCAGGGCTGGGAAACCATTGTCAAGGCCGACACCACCCACTCGTCCACCTGCCCGCAGGGCGATGGCTGGGCAGAGGTCGTCTTCATGCGATCCGAGCGTGAAGAAGGCAAGACCAAGAACCTGGAAATCCAGAAGGCGGGCGTGATGTGCAGCACCGTCAGCACCACTCAGGGCTGCGTGATGATGTACCCGACCGACAACTGGTCCAAGCACCCCGCAAAGGGCGCTGAAGGCTCGTGCGCCTCGACCCGTGAGGTGCCTTTCCCTCTGCCCAAAGCAGTCGGCGCGAAATGAACGCAGTCGGCATCTTTGCCGGCCGGGGTGACGTGATCGTCGCCCTCGGTCTGGCCATCCTCGTCGGAGCATGGGTGGGTTGGAAGGTCCATCAGCTCTACAACTTCTTCAAACGAAAGACAGGCAAATGACCACCATCACAGCCAAGGTGATCGAAGACTCGATCGCCGAAAACGGTGTACGGCTGACAACCCTTCAGCTTTGCTACCCCCGCTTCATCCATGCCGAGTTCATGACCCATCGGGTGTTCAGCCGCAACGCCTCATCGAGCCGTGCCATCCCGGTGGCCAAGATGATCGAGCAGGTCCGCAACGACCCCGCCATGCCGATCCACTGGGGCAAGAACCAGCCAGGCATGCAGGCGAACGAGCAACTCGCACCACTCGCCCAGGAAGGCGCACGGCAGCTCTGGATGCAGGCAGCCCGTGATGCAGCCGCCACCGCCCAGGTGATGGCCGATATGGGACTGCACAAGCAGGTGGCCAACCGCATCCTCGAGCCCTATCAGTGGATGCACGTTATCGTCACCGCCACCGAGTGGGAGAACTTCTTCGAGCTCCGCAACCATCCGGATGCCCAGCCCGAGATTCACGCCCTGGCCAAGGTCATGCACCACGCCTTCGCCGCCAGCGGCTGCCTGTCGCTGCGTGACGGCCAGTGGCATCTGCCCTACGTGACCCGCGCCGAACGTGCCGAGCACTACGACAACATCGAGCTCCTCCTGAAGCTGTCGGCAGCCCGATGCGCCCGCGTGTCATACCTCACTCATGACGGACAAGAGCCCAGCATCGAGAAGGACGTGGCGCTCTACGACCGGCTGGTGGGCAGCAAGCCCCTTCACGCCTCGCCCATCGAGCACCAGGCCACCCCGCTTGCAGAAGCCGACATGTGGTCGGGCAACTTCCGGGGCTGGCTCCAGAACCGCAAGCTCGTCGAAAACGCCATCGAGAAGACATCATGAAAGCATTCGGCTTGGGCTTCATCGCACTGTGGATTCTGGTCATCGTCGGCTGGGTGATGAACATCGTCGCCCTGTGGGGCGCGAGCTTCGATCCACTGACCGGCCCTGTGATCCTGCGCATCGTGGGCATCTTCGTGGCGCCTTTGGGCGCTGTCTTGGGGCTGTTCTTCTGAACGTCAAAACCCTGCGCTGATGCGCAATAATCAATAAGTCACCACTCACTTAGGAGCATTTCTTGAACTTCAAAGACTACCAATCCCGCGCCCTTTTGACCGAGAGCAAACCCGACACGCTGAACTTCGGCGAGGTCGGCCTGCACATTCTGCTGAACACAGCCGAGACCAGTGCCTCCATCCTGAACCTGGCCAAGCGCACGATCTTCTACGGCAAGCCGATGGAGACCGACAAGCTGCGCGAACTCGCCGAGAACCTCGCAGGCTTCGGCCGCCTGATCTACGAGCTGTCCGATCACCTGGACACGCGCAACGACTTCGCCAACTTCAACGGCCTGCCGCCCGAAGCCCAGAACATCAAGCCCGAGAACGTGAACCTGCGCCTGCTGCACTCGGCGATGGGTATCTTCACCGAGTCGGGCGAGGCGATCGAACTGGTGCGCAAACAACTCGAAGGCCTTCCGTTCGACACCGTGGGCTGGGGCGAGGAAATCGGGGGCGACATCTCCTGGTATCAGGCGCTGGGCCATGACGCCGCCGGCACCGACGAGGACGTGGAGCGCGAGAAGAACATCCGAAAGCTCGAGCTCCGGAACAAGGGAAAGACGTTCAACGCCGAAGCCACGGTCAACCGTGACACGGACGCCGAGCGCGCCATTCTGGAAGGCAAGGCGTAATGTCAGTAGGTTTGTGCGGCAGCCATCGAACTGGCAAGACAACGCTGGCACGGGCCTACGCACAGAAGCGGGGGATTCAGTTCGTGGAGACCTCCGTCTCTGCGATCTGGCACTCGCTCGGCTACGATCCCGCCAAAGAGTACGACTTCGCCACGCGCCTCACGGTGCAGGAGGAGATTCTGAAGCGGGTCGATGCCGTGTACGCCAAGTACGCAGGGCTCGACTTCATCACCGACCGCACGCCGCTGGACATGGCCGCCTACACGCTGGGTGACGCGATCGGAGACCGGGTGCCACCCGAGTGCCAGGTCCGCCTAGCCAACTACGTGAACGAGTGCTTTGCCGTCACCAATCGCCGCTTCGGCATGGTGCTCCTCGTCCAGCCTGGCATCCCGCTCGTGGGCGCACCTGGCAAGGCAGCGATGAACGTCGGCTACATCGAGCACCTGAACAGCCTGATCCTCGGTCTGACCGTGGATGAACGGCTCACCAGCCTGCACTACTACATGCCGCGCGCCATCCTGAAGCACGAAGACCGCCTCGCGGCACTCGAGGCTTCGGTGGATCGTGCAAAGAGTAGGGCAACGGCCGAGTTCATCGACGCACGGGCGGTGGGCAAAGTGCTGATTCACTAGGGCAAGTGTCACGGGTGACTGAAAGCCCGTGATTCTTCACTTACATTTGATTTGTCGCGATTTTGCGATGCGGTTAGAGCGAGTAGCCATCTATGACTGTCCCCGTCCTTCAAGACGAAATCAACCGCAAGGCGATCGACACGATTGCCTGGCTAACCCTTGCCGTCACCAACGGCAAGATCACCACCGAGCAGTTCTCCACCGGCATCGATGCGCTTTTCATGGCGACATCGGGTCTGGTGACGGACCGCGACTACATCATCATGATCACCGAGGCCCAAAGCCTCATCGACAAGGAGAAACAATATGACAGAGCAAACAAAACCCATCAAAGTCAACCACACCCTGGAGGTTGGTGAGAACGCCTTCTGGATCATCATCTGGACGATCGTCGCGGCCTTCTTTCTGATCCTCGCGGCCATTCTGACCACTCGTTCGCTGGCGGTTGACGAGCTCGTCTCCAAGTCGGCCGACCCGGTGGCCACCGCCTGCGCGACAGGCTACAACTCCACCGTGAGCAATCAGTGCATGGCCTTGCTGGCGCGCAAAAACTGAAAATCGCCGCCAACTTTTTTGGTCATTTTTCCCCATCCTTATAGAGAGAACCTCATGAAATTCATGGACGCATTGAATGCGCTGATCAAGCGCGGCGTGACCTCCGAGCTGATCGCCTGTACCAAGCAGGGCAGCTCGATTCTGATCCTCACCGACGGGCCGACACCGGAGATGGGCACGATGACGCACAGCGCCTACGCCGTCAGCGAGGCAGGTGTCATCGAAGGCAACTGGTCGATGGAACCGGAGCAGATCGCGGTTCGATGGGACGCGGCCCCTTACGAGGTGATGCCTGTGTCCCTCGACAAGCTGCACTTCAACAACGCCGGACTGCGTGGTCTGAACGACCGCTTGGAGGCTCAGATGAAAGCGGCGACATGACCACCGCCAAGAACGACATCACGGGCGACACGATCGCCAGCAGAGCGGCAACTGACAGCTTCCGCGATGGGTACGAGCGCATCTTCGGCAACAAGGTCACGCCCGACCCGGTGCGCGAGGCGCTGGAGAACCCGCAGCAGATCACCCATGTAGCCATCAAGTACGCCAACAAGGTGTTCTCGCTGCCCGCGCCCAACCGTCATCACGATGTGATCCGCATGATCGATGGCATCAGCGGACCGGATGTGCAGGGCTTTCTCGACGCCAACGGCGTGTTCCTGAACCGCAAGCAGGCGTTCGAGGTGGCCACGCAAACGGGCCAGATCAAGCGTCCTGACACGTCTGGCACCTACCAAGGCCCAGAACTGTTCTCGGAGGACTTGTGGTGAGCTTCACGGTAGCGAGAGAGGCGGTCTTGCCAACCGCTTCGGGAGCTGGCTACACTTCAGTCACCACTGACACTACGGACGATCATGCTCGACATCCAACAAATTCGTGACCACGCCATCAAGGCGGCCGACTCCGGCGAGACCGACGAGGCTTGCCCTTTCAGCGACACCTCGGTTCAGGGGGTGATGTGGCTGGACTACTACTACTGCCGCGTGCAGTGGCTGAGCGGCGAGAGCTCGGCATGAACCGAAGCTGGTCCGACGTGCTGATCGTGACCCTCGCCACGGTCAGTCTCACCTGGCTGTCGGTGGGCAACGCGCCACAGACCCACCAGATCGACTGCACGATGCTGGTCGGGGGCTGGCACCCCGATGTGCCTGCCGGTGTTCGGGATGGTTGCAATTCTCCCAACAAAATGACTTGAAACCCCGCGTTTCGTTTTCTATCATTGAATCAGTCAATAATGACTGAAACGACCTTAAAAGGAGAGCTTATGTCTCATTTCACAGTAATGGTTATCGGCGACGACGTTGCAGCCGCCCTGGCCCCGTTCCACGAGTTTGAATGCACCGGCGAGAACGACAAGTACGTCCAGGACGTGGATGTCACCGAGGAGCTGAATGTCAAGGAGGGCGCCACGATGGAAGAGATCGTGGATGCGCTCGGCAGCTACGGCTTGGAGGAAAGCATCGTGGACGACGAGTCCAAGGTCGATACGGTCGGCGACAAGTGCAAGCACAAATACGGCTATGCCATCGTCAAGGACGGCGTGCTCGTCAAGGCAGTCAACCGCACCAACCCGAACCGCAAGTGGGACTGGTATCAGGTGGGCGGGCGCTGGTCGGGCTTTCTGCAAGTCAAGCCTGGCGCAGCCGGTGAAATGGGCCAGCGTTCGTGGATGAATCGTGGCCAGCCCACCGACCCCAACACCTGCGACTCCGCGCTCAAGAAGGACATCGACTTCGAGGGTATGCGCTCGAAGGCCGGCGACGAGGCTGCAAAGCGTTGGGATGAGGCCCACGCGATCATCAAGGGCCGCACCTGGATCACCTGGCAAGAGGCTCAGGGCCTCGTCTTCGCGCCATTGGAAGGGCAGGACGTGTGGGAACAGCGCCGCGCCTTCTACAACGCCCAGGCGGCACTGATCGACCTGCGCAAGGACTTCAGCAACCCGTTCCTGGACCTGGACGAGTACCTGACGCCCCGCGAGAAGTTCATCCAGGACGCCCGCAACGGCGCGATCTCCACCTTCGCGGTGCTCAAGGACGGCGTCTGGTACGAGCGCGGCGACATGGGCTGGTGGGGCATGGTCTCGGACGAGAAGGACAAGAGCGAGTGGGTCAACCAGATCGCAAGCCTGCTGGACGAACTGAGCGATGACACCCGCATCAGCATCGTGGACTGCCATATTTAAGGAGAACCCCATGAGACTCACCAAATCCGACAAGGACGCTTTTGTCTTGGCCGTCGTGCAGGACATCCCAAAGATCGACTATGACGAGCAGATTCGCTCCCTGGTCTACGAGGACTCCATCGCACAACTGCCAGAGAAGGTGCAAGCCATCGCCCGTGACAGGGCGCTCTCCCACTACCTCGAGACGGGCACCTTCTGGCGCAGCCACGCCGTCGGCTCGATTCGAGTGTTCGAGGCTCGGGGCGGCGGCTTCAACATCAGCAAAGAGGCGCAAGCGAAGTTGGACAAGCTCACCGAGCTCCACAACGAGCAGGACAAGCGCCTGAACGAGGCTGCCGCCAAGCTGCGTGGTGCCATCGAGCCCTGCACGACTCTGAAGATCGCCCTCGAACGCCTTCCCGAGTTCGAGAGCTATCTGCCAAAGCAGCAGGAGAAGACGGTCTACCTGCCTTCGATTGCGAACCTGTGCGCGGACCTGTCCAAGCTCGGTTGGCCCAAAGACAAGGCGACACCTGCGAAGGCTGAGAAGCCCACGAAGGTCAAGACCGGCGCGGGCACGGTGGTGGCGCTGTGAAAGGCGCTGCTCTCTACAAGGGCATCTACCTGATGCCTGGTTCGCACGCCTTTCACCTGTGGACCACCAAGCAGTGGAAGGTTCTCGACCAGCACATGAAGGAGCTGGCCGACAAGGACAAGCAGTTGAAGGGTCTGTAATGACCCAACGATTGCCCTGAGTTCGGTTGTTATCATTGAACCTAAGTCATCAGTGACTTAGGTTCTTTTTTGGAGAATGTATGTCTGTTTTGAAATTCTTTGCCAAGCGCCGGTTGAACTACCTGGACCTGGCCATTTCCCTCGCCGTCGTTGACACCTGGCAGTCGGGCCACTACTGGTCCGGTCTGGGCGTGTTCGCGGTCGGCGTTCTTGTGTCCATCTGGGCTGAACAGAAGGCAGGTGTGTGATGCCGGACATCAGCAAATGCAACGGCAACGGCTGCCCACAGGCCAACGAGTGCTACCGCTTTCGGGCCATCCCCAGCGAGTACCGCCAGGCGTACTTCTCGACGCCTCCGCTCAATGACGAGGGCAAGTGCAGCTACTTCTGGCCGATCATCAACTACGCGCCATCGAGCCTGCAACCCGTGAAGGAGCCCAAATGAGACTCATCGGACTCGACACGGAGACGACCGGCCTGGAGCAAGAGAAGGGCCATCGCATCATCGAAATCGCCATGCTCACCTACGACCTGGAGACTCGAACGCTTGTGGATCGCTACGTTCAGCGCATCGACCCCGAGCGCTCCATCGACCCCGGCGCCCAGGCGGCACATGGCATCAGCTACTCGGAGCTCGTGGGCCAACCGAAGTGGGAAGACGTGGCCCAGGACATCGCCGATCGGATGAGTACGGGTGACTTGCTGATTGCCCACAACATGGGGTTCGATGGCCCATTCATTGCGGCAGAAATGAACCGCATCGGCGTCAACATCCCCGACATCCACAGCCTGTGCACGATGGAGAACGCTCGGTGGGCCTGCCCCGACGGGAAGCTGCCCCGCTTGGGTGAGCTTTGCTTCGCGCTGGGTGTGGGCTACGACCCAGCCAAAGCGCACGGGGCAGACTACGACACCACCGTCATGATGGACTGCTTCTTCAAGGGTCTGGAGCGAGGCTTCTACCAGTTGCCGAAGGAGCTTCGTGCGATGGACGGTTTTGCCAACTGTCATGACGCTGTGGCGGTGCCTGCATGAACTGGCCCGACAACCTCGAGGACATCGAGTGCGTCGGGTTCACCTCGTCGTTCCTGCACATCCTCGTTCGGGCCTGGGACAGACAGGAGGTGAGCATCCTGCCAGGTGCCATTCGGCGCGCCAGCACCGATTTCTCCTGGGAGTTCGACTACACCTTCTTCCGCTACCGAATCGACTGCGATCAAGGCAGCGAAATTCGAGAGGACGGTCGCTACTGGTCCGTCACCACACCCTACCGCGTCGAGCGGATCGCCAAACTCGGCTTCGACGAGGACGGCTACATGGACGTGATCGAGCAATACCCGATCGTCGAGCCACTTCAACTCAAACCCACCCCCGAGTCCGCCTACCGGGGCGCATGGGGCTCATTCTGAAACACAAATAGAGGAAATTCCATGAGTAAAGGCAACTACAAGATTCCGTTCGACAGGAACGGCAACCAGATGGACTACGAAGGTTATGGTGTGGGCGAAATGAAGGACAACTTTGAGTTCTTCGACACTCTTACCTTCCAGAGCTACGGCAGAGGCCGCTCGTCCGTCACGTTCACCATGAAGCGAGCCAGCACAAACACGACCGTGTCCATGTTCGTCTCGGATTTCGCCGACATCGTCGGCAAGATGAACCACGGACACATCACGGGCACCTTCACATTCACGAAGAAGGGCCAAAACTACGGATGCAAGGCGGTGATGTCATGACCATCCAATTCAAAGCCTACGACGTGCGCGAGGAACGCACCAACATCCCCACACCCACGCAGTTTCGACTGGGCCGCAACCCGAGCTACGTGGACTCACTGATCGCGGGTGTGGTGTCACCCATCGTTCACCTGCCTCAGATTCTGTGGTTCAACAGCTTCTGGCCATTCGCCAAGTCTCTGTGGTCGGGCGTCCACTTCATCTTCCTGTCCGTTGGTGCGGGCGTGACCGGCCAGGCAAACGGCTTTCGGACCGTTGAGGTCAAGGAACGGGAGCTGAGCGAGGAAGAAAAGCAGACCGCCCTGGACGACCTGCTGCTGGGCACGGGCTTCATCGCCGTGAACCTGAAGCGCATTGGTGGTCCACGCCCCATGTCACCGGCCGAAGACGCTGCGATGGACACTTTGCTGGCAGGTGACAAGGAACACGACAAAACCCTGTGACCGCTTCTTACAATAAGTCATCAGCAACTTATTGCAAAGGAGAAACGCATGAAATGTCCGAACTGCGGCAAGACTCTGCTCCCAGGGAGCTTGCTGGGCTTTGCGCCTGGCTTTCAGTGGGTCCACATCTGTGATCTGCCCACGCCGGCCAACGAGGAGTCGTATGAAGCCCCATCCCGTTCCTAAAGTTGGCGACATCGTTGTCCTCAACGACTTCGGTCTTCGCCAAATCTTCAACAACCTCCTGGGCCTGGGCCACATGAAGACGCTTCGCATGAAGATCACGCAGGTGGATGCAGTCTCCATGACGTTCCCGGAGCCGACCTACTGCGTCGAAGTGGACAACGAGGGAATCAACGCCTACCTGATCGACCACCGTTGTTTCGACATCGTGGAGTCGTCGCTCAGCCTGGCCAACTTTGCGAAGGGCCTCAGCTACGAGGAGTGGCGCGGTCAGTTGGGCCGTGGTGGGCTTCAACGTGCGCTGGATCGCAACGATGCAGTGGACATGGCCTTTCTCTCGGACAGCGTCTCGATGGTGGACGAACACGGTAACGAGCGTCCGATGACCATCGACGAGGCGAACCGGATGCGCGTTCGTCGCATCGCTACGGCTCGCAAGATCATGCCCGAAGGGGACTGGTCATGAGGAAGCTCATTGCAAGTGGGGAAGCGACACCCACAACCAAGCAACTGACATCAGCCTGTTCGGATTGCCCATTGCGCCGCGACTCGCTTGCTGGCTGGTTGGGTGAAAGCACGCCTGAACAGTACGCCCGCCTGTGTCACTCGGATGAGGTTGTCGAGTGCCACGTTCATGCCGGTAGCCGGTGCGCCGGCTTGGCCATCTATCGCCGCAACACCTGTAAGTCGCAACCGGAGGAGCACAGGTTGCCCGCCGACCGAGTCACGATCTTCTCCAACGTGATGGAGTTTTTGGCACATCACGAACGGAGCAGCACATGAAGCCGCAGCCTCTCGTTCAGAAGTACCCCTGGGCTTACTACTGCTGGGTGAGCCACCCCGGGTGCGAAACCGAGCATTACATGATGCACAAAGGCATTCGGACGCGACACGGCTCACGGGCAGAAGTTGAAGCCCTGTGCAAGAAGGCGAATACCCCATGACCCGCAAGAAGAAGAAAGTCACCCGCCGCAATCCTGTGGTGCGCGAGTTCATCGCGAACCCCAAGCGCAACGCCGGCAGCCATCAAACTAAGAAGCCATCCAAGCGTGAGGAGAGAAAGCTCAACGACTTGGAGGCGTATGTGCAATGGAGCCTTGCCTTTAAGGCTCGAATCAAGAAGGAGAACTCTCATGGAGAAAATTGACCCCAGGATCGACGACCGCATCCGCGATCACCTGCTGGACATGGGCTACGACAGCCTGCACAACTATATCGTGCCAGGGCTCGTAAGCACCCTGATCGGCGAAGACCCGCACGCCAGCGCGAAGATTCGCCTGTTCCGCAATACGCGAGTTCATGACGAGTTCATCACCCCACACAGCCATCGGTTCGACCTGGCCTGCATGGTGCTTAAGGGCGTTGTGGAGAACACATTGTTCGACGCCGTGCCGTACCCGGGGCACACCAGCGACAGCTACTCGGACGAGTACCAAGTGTCGCGCCTGCTCTACGAGGGCAACCCAGGCAAGTACGACAAGGCCGACACGGTCGTCCAGCGTTTCGGCCGACACGCCCGCACCTACGTGGCTGGGCAGTGGTACTTCCTCAAGCACAGCGAGATTCACTCCATCAAGTTCAGCAAGGACGCGATGGTGCTGGTCTTCGAGGGCGACAGCAAGACGGACGCGACGGCCATTCTCGAGCCTCGCGTCAACGGCGAAACCATTCGGACCTTCAAGGTCGAGGACTGGATGTTCAAGCCATGAACATCTTCGTCCTTCACCGTGACCCCTACGTGGCCGCCTCCATGATGGCGGACAAGCACGTAGTGAAGATGCCGGTGGAGTCCTGCCAGATGCTGGCCACGATCATCAAGGCGCATGGCGGTACGGCACGCTACAAGCCGACCCATGCAGGCCATCCCTGCACGATCTGGGCAGGCAGCACGGCACACAACTTCGCTTGGCTCTGGCATCACGGCATGGCCTTGTGCGAGGAGTACACCTTGCGCTACGGCAAGACCCATGCGTGTGAGCAGCTCCTTCGGGGCGAACTGCGACGACTGCCTACCACGGTGCCCCGCGCGGGCCTCGAGGAGTTCGTCCAGTGCATGCCCGAGCACTACCGCACGGACGACCCCGTCATTGCCTACCGTCGCTTCTACTTGGGCGACAAGGCTCACTTCTGCAAGTGGACGAATCAAATCGAGCCACTGTGGTTCACTCTCAAACAACCGGAACTGGAGATTTAATGGCCCTGTATTTCAACCGAGAAGGCATGCCCATGAGCGGCGCGCAGTGGAAGATGATGACCGCCGACCCGACCTACCGAGTCTTGAAGGAATTCGACAACGGGCGCGTTCAGGTGCGCCTGCTCTGGAATGGAGCACTGACGCTCCAGCAGAAGGCGAGCTTTCGGGACACCTGGCCCCTGTTCTCCATTCGGATCATGAACTATGACGCCGAAGGCAAGCTCAGGGCAGACACTCACGATGGCGAGACCTTCGCTTACGAGGCGGACGCGCTCAACGCCTATGAAGAGTTCCTCGTTACCTGGGCGGACTGTCACATCGACGACGATGGCAAGCTGGTCGAGGTGGACAACCACCTTGCACCCCCACCGCCGCCCGATCCTGATGCACCCACGTCCGTGCTGAAAGACGTACCACCGGACTTCGGCGCGGCCTGGTAGGTACGGGTAGCTGGCTGTATGGCCAGTTAGGCGTATCTATTCACGAATTCATCCACACAGAGGCACCTTCCGGTGCCTTCTTCCTGGGCCATGCGCTTCCTAGGGAGTCTTCCTGCGCAAAAAGTATCCATTCAATCTCCCAATGGAAACGCTTGCACCTCCTGCGTTCCAACAGTATTCACGCGCACGCGCAGGCGTATTTCTGATCAGTTCCTGAAGCGCGGCAAGTGCCCAATCAGTTGCCCTGAATTGCTATTGTTTCTCCTAGCCTGCGTGGTCACAATAGAACCATCGAGAAATAAGCAACGGAATGCCAGCGAATCAGACACTCAAAAGTACCCAAGCAAAATGCTTGTACCCCCTGAGATCGCGAGTTACATTTCAATTGTCGAATTTTTCGATGCCAGTCCTTCAACTTGTTTTCAACTTTCAACGGAGATTTTTCCATGAGCAAACGTAACGCCAACCCCGCCGACCTCGACACCTTCTTCCACGCTCTCGGTGTGCAAGATGCTGAAACCGCCAACGCCGATGACGCTCTGCTGTCGTCCATGTTGAGCGGTCTTGACCTGCCCGACGAAGTGATCGAGGAGCCGGTCGATGAGGCAGACACCCTCGAAGCCGCAGTCGCCGACCTGCACAAAGCGGAGGCTGTCCAGGCGGTCTACGCAGACCAGGACGACGAGGTCGAGGAGACTGCCGAAGCTGACAAGCCCGCCACTGAGACGCTGCCCGACGAGAAGGTCAAGGCCAAGAAAGCGAAGCAGCCCAAAGCTGACGGTGAGCCCAAAGAACCGAAGGCGCCTCGCGTCACGTCCACCACTCACAAGCCCGACGAGCGTCTGCTGGCTTTACTGGGTGGCGACAAGACCTGGCTCGGGTTCATCAAGTCGGACGACACCGCCGCTGCCGAGCGCCGCGCCGAGCAGTTTCTGATGGACATGCACGATCGCAATGCCATCGCCGACAAGGTCAAGGACAAGGCGATCATGCTTCTGACCTGGATCGCGTCGGGCAAGGATACGTCAGCACTGAACGAAGTGCTCCTTCGTTCGTTCTCGGTGCTGTTCAAGGACGGTGAGCTGACTTCGGGCAACAAAGGCAACTTGCAGACCAACCTGCTGTCCAAGCCGTACTCGCCCGGGACTGCGGCATCTCAGGCGAACCAGATGTTCATGCTGTTCCCGATTCTCGGTATCACCCACCGCGAGAAGGGCCGCATGGTCATCAACCCCGACAGCGCCATCGTCGATGTGATGAAGCTGAAGATGGGCGTCGAGTGATCGGAAGGGGCCTCGTGCCCCTTTCATCAGAACGCTTCGTGTTTGGAGCGTTGCGATGAAAGGAAGCGACTATGCGAAATCTGAAAACCTCCACGCTCATTGCCCAGGGCCTCAAGTACCTGTGGGATGGGCGCAACATCAACGAGTCCTTGAATGACGAGAAGGAGGAATACCTCTGTCACGCCATCCATCGTGCTGCTCGGGGTGGGCACGCGGAGTGGATGTACCACACCCACCGAGTCACCCCGGAGGTCGAATCTCGGGCGAAGGAGGTGAGGGCGATGGTCGAGAAGCGCCTGTTCCCCTACAACAGTCTCGAAGCCTGGTTGGCGCATTGCGGGGATGTGCGACGGTCGGAGATGACATCCGAGCGTCTTCAGCAACACCGGCGCAAGTGGGCGCTCAAGATGATCGCCGAATTCAAACGCAAAGGAGATTGACGTGAAAACATCCACTCTTTTGAGAAGCGCCAAAAGTATTCTCAGGACCGGTGACAGTTGGTGGGAAGGTGAAATGTACATCTGTCTCGCCATCGAGAAGGTTGGCGGGTGCTCGGATGATGCTGCTCAGTTGATTGAGGAGATCGAGCGCAGGCTGACGGTCGAAGGCCGCACCTACACGATGCAGAGTTGGCTGGGCGAAGTTGTCGGCGTCCCCTGGAATCGACTCACGGTACAAGCTGTTCAGGCACATCGGCACGCCTGGGTAGACCTTCTGATCGCCGAATACGAAGCAAAAGGGGATTGAAATGGATTTGACCAAGCTGGAACTCCTGTCGTCTGAGGCGCTTCAGGCGGTTCGCGACAAGTGCATCGATGTCCTGACCAAGCGCCGCGCCAGCACCCTGCGTCGTGGTGCCATCGGGTGGTTCATGGACGGCAAGGGTGGCAAACGCTTTCTCTACGTCGATCGGATCAACACCAAGACCGTCTCGGGCCATGAGGTGGACCCGATCACCCACAAGCGCCTGAACACCACCACTTGGCGCGTCTCGCCCAACCTACTGAATATCGTGGGTGATGTGGCCCCGCCCAAGCCGGCTGCCGCACACAAGCCGTCCACCACCGCTGCCGCTGTGTGGTGACACCGATCAGGGCCTCGAGCCCTGATTTGTGCACCGTCCCGCGTCCATGGACGAGGGACACAATGTTCAGGATTTGCGCCATAGATGGCGCATTAGCCCCTGTAATGCTCAACTTATGACGCATTGACACCAGCTAGGCCAGTGTCTGCCTGCCACCAGAACGCGCTACAAGCGCTTTCCGAGAGGTAGGTAAGGTCTGAGCACCACCGACACCAACGGCTGGCAGGCCTGGTGGTTTAAATCGATCTGCCCGAGGGGTTGCGCACGGGTAGGGCACTTTGTTGGGAATCAGTCACCAGTGACTTGCGTTCCCTGACTCAGCACTCGATACTTCAATTGTCGATTTTGACAGCAACACGGAGAAGCCCAGATGGGACTCGATATGTACGCCTACACCGCACCTGCGGAGCTGGTTGGCGACCAGCAAGTGGACCTCGGAGATACGCTGTTCGCGGACGGCAAGCCCCGGGAGGGCGTTGACACCGACTTCGCCTACTGGCGCAAGTTCAACCACCTGCACGGCTGGATGGAGCAGCTCTATCGCAAGAAGGGCGGCACTCAGGCGTCCTTCAACTGCACCACGGTGCGGCTCATGCCCGAAGACCTCGATGTGCTGGAGTCTCTGGCAAAGGCCAAAGCGCTGACAGCGACCGAAGGGTTCTTCTTTGGCGGCTACGACCTGTTCGACGACGACTGCAAGGAAACCGTCCTCGAGTTCGTCCAGAAGGCCCGCGCCGCCATCGGCGAAGGCAAAGCCTGTGTGTATGACAGTTGGTGGTAGGCCTTGAAGCTCGGCAACTTCACCATCAGGGCCAGACGCTGGCCCTGGCAGGAGGGCTACGGATGGTTTCCTCACAAGACCGGACGTGGCCCGAAGGCTCTACTCAACTCACAAGGCTCGCGTTTCGGCGCGGGCTGGAACTACAAACTTGGCATTTCGATCGGCGAATCAAGCGTCCTGATCGACCTGCTGTTTGGCATGGTCATCATCAGCAAGGATCGCAAATGAAACTCTCCAAGATCGACAACATCTCCCCGTTCAACGCCTTCGCGGTGTCTTCGGGCTCTTTACGGGTCACGGACCCGTGCTACGACATGCAAACATGGTGCGCCGGCACTCTGGACAACGTGAAGAACGGCATCTGGCAGGCTCATGTCGGCTACCACAAGGACGGACTCGACGCCGAGATGGCTGAAAAATGGCTTGCCGGCGAGAAGGAGCGCATCGACGCCTTTGTTGCCAAGCACGACAAGGACGGCCTTAGTGGCTTTGGCCAGTACGAGTACGAGCGCCTGGCTGAGAAGCGCAAGGCGTTCGAGGAGCGCTTGGGCCGCGTTGCCTACCTGCACATTCGGCACGAGAACGCCCAGAGCCACTTCGACCATGAGGCAGAGTTCGACTCCACCTGGGTCGACTCCGACATCGATGTGGGTGTGGACTCGGGCCAGGCAGGCTTCTTTGACTACGCCCTGTTCGATCAGGTTTGCGGCTCGGAGCCCGTCAAGGAGAAGTTCTACGACGAGGTGTGCGACCTGACCCTCGAGACGGACGGCAATTGGGGTGTGCACCCTGTTGGCTGTGTGTCGAGCACGGGCTATGGAGACGGCTCCTACACCTGCCTCGTCCGACGCGACGAGGAAGGGCGCGCCATCGAAGCCATCATCGTCTACATGCCCGAGTATGAGGATGAGGAAGACGAAGGCTCGGACGATTGATCGGGTATGTCACGACTGAGTGTTGCATGTCCAACACTCGGTTGTGACAATTCATTTGTCGATTTTGACAGTACGCAAGGAGCGTTTTATGGATTGGATTCTCACTCACGACCCCGAACACCAAGTTCAGTACACGGGCCGCTACGAAGGCGACTTCCACACCTGTGTGAAGTTCCCCGCCAATGCCGAGCTCGAGGCCCTGGCCGCGAAGCTGCCCTACGAGTTTCGCCTGCTCGATGACGATGGCGAGGTCTACTTCACAGGCAAGTGCGGCGACATCGAGGAAGCGGATGCCGACAGCGCCTTCGCACCGCTCGACTGGGCCGAGAGCTTCGGATGCACCTCGATGGAGTATCGCCGCCTCAACCACACCGACTGGGAGCCACTGTGATCCAACTGCACTGCTGGAGAAAGCATCTCCCGACCGACTCGATCTTCATCTTCCCCTTCAATGAGAGCCAGGTTCCTGACCTGCACCACATGCCCATAGGCATGGCTGAGCAGTCATGCAAGGCGGTGGTTGCCAAGTGGAATCGCGACCCCAGGAACACCGATTGGGTCTACGAGTACATCGGCATTCGCAACAAGGAAGTTCAGCAATGGGAACAGGAGCAAGCATGTCAGTCCACCTCACGATGACCGGCGTTTATGCCGGACAACCAGTCTGCGGCGCGGTCCGCGAAGGCCAAGACGACGGCGTCCACCTGATCTACGCGCCACTGGACAAACCTGAGTTCCGAGCGACGGTGTGCCCTGCATGCCTCAAAGCCTTCGTCAACAGCTACGAGCCCGAAGAACTCGCGCACTTGGCTCCGGACAACTGGGTGCGCCTGGCAGCCGAGAAGCCTGCCGACACTCAAGGAAAGCTCCTCTGATGTTCACCACAATCCTCTGCTGCATCGCGTATGGGATTGTGTTTGGCAACAAGCATTGACCCTGCGTTGATGCTTGTGTGTCCATACGTCACCACTGACAATAGAACTGTCAACAACAGAAAGCACTCCATGAGACTTCTACTCATCCAGGGCGACATGGTCGCCATCTACGAGCGCCGCAAGCAGCTCGCCATCTTCTCCGGTGCCCTGCAACTCGACCGCGACACCGCCGAACAGACTCGCCTCGCCACTATCAACTAAGGAGTACCTCGATGCCTAAAAAGCAAACCTATCTCTTACTGGACCTGCTGGAGCCTATGGCTGGCAGTGAGCACCCTGCCGGCTCTGCTGAGGCCGTGTCCGAGCTGTTCGACTACTTGGAGAACGAGTTCAACAATCACGGGCACCGCGTCCACATTCAGATGATTCAAGAGGAGGACGGTCGTGGTTACACAGGTGTATGACAAGTGCCTGATGACGCACCTGAATCACGGAACGGATCGGGTCGTGTACATCCTGCCATATGAGGGCAACCTCACCGACTCCAAGTTCGCAGCGTTGGCCAAACGCTTCGCCGACGCGGTGTCCAAGCTCTACGAGCCCAACTTCACCCATGAGCAGGTCGAGCAGGAGCTCGCCCGTCGCCTGCGCTCTGCGTGGCTCTCGGGCCGCGAGAAGTTCGTCCACATCGAACCGGACGCGCATGGCACCTTCACGCTCAAGGGCGAGAACTGGTTCTTCTATGGATGGCCCCAGTGCCTGTTCAAGGTGCTGCCATGAGCAAGAAGAACCCCACCCGGGCCGAGCGTGAGGCGCTTGCCTCATTCGCCGCCCTGCAACAGAAGTGGGCCTCTGTGCCCAAGTTCGCCCGCAGGTCACACGCCCCGAGCGCCATCGACCACACTCCCAAGCTCACGACGCCACCAGGGCGCTCGACGGGCAGGGAGCACCAGTCGGTGGACACGGGCTGCAACGGTGGCACCAAACCGATTCAGGGCATGAAGTACACGGGCACCAAACTGCTCGGCATCGGGGTCATGCACAAGTCCAACAGCGTGCCCGTCTTCTCGCAGGACGAGGCGATCGAAATTTCAACCATGCGGAGGGGCTGATGAACAACGTCGAACAGGACATTGTCGAAATGGGATGCGGGTGGGTCAACGTCAAGGGCTTTGCCATCTGTATCAACACCACACAGGAGGGCATTCTGGTTGAGGTCCATGACGAGCAGAAGCTGGACGCCGGATATGTTGAGGAGTCGGTGATTTCATCCAACCGCTTCCACAGCGCCGCACTCACACCTGCGGAGGCGTCATGAGTTACGCCGACGCCATCAACCGAGCGTTGGAGGATGAATTCGAGACGCTTCGGAACTACGGACGCTTGCTTGCACAGGCAGGCATCCCCCTCAAAGATGACGCGCTGGCAGATGACGGGCACGTCCGTCAAGGCTACCGCCAACAACTCACCGACTTTCCCAACGGCTAACAAGGAGAACCCAATGGCCAAAGAACAACCGACCCAAGAGCAGAAGCTCGCCACCTTGCGCGGCGAGGAGACAGGATGGGGCTACTGGATGCAGGTGCCGCCTGTCAGCACACACCTGTGGACCGATGCCGATTGGATTCGCTTCATCGGCAACAAGTGGTTCAAGAAGGCGAACCTGAAGGAAGCGGCATGACCAACAACGAGCTCCTGGCCCTCATCGAGAGCCTGGGCGCTTACCGCGATGTGAGGCTGCTCGAGGACGGCTCCATCGTGGCCATCGGCGACCTGATGTTCACCCGGGCCATCTACATGGACGTGGATCACAACGGGTGGGGCAGGCGGTTCTGCTTCGAGGACCGAGCCCTCGCCGACAGCGAGTTCCTACGCATTGCCGATGGCGATCAGGAACCAACAGGTTGGATTGCAAGGAGATAACACATGGCACTGAGCTTCAAACTTGAGGGCGACGTTCTGGAGATTCACCAGACCATTCTCACTTGGAACAAAACCCATCACCAGTTCTGGTACTACAACATCAGGACTTGGACGGTCAGCAGTCACGGACGCAAGGGCGACACGCCTGACCGGCCGATGACTCGGTTGGACATCGACTGGGTGAAGGAGCACTACCTGTCGAAGCTGCAAGGGGTGGCGCATGGGCCTGTGTGACCCCAAAGCCATACGCAACGGTCGGTCCTGGGCCGACCTCGTGAATCAGCCTGGATTCATGCGCCAATTCGACAAAAAGGACGAGTCTCTTGTCGTCGGGCACTTGCCAGGGCAAGTGAGTGGAACCACACCAAAGCCTAAAACCAAGCGTGACAATACATTATCGAAACAGCAACCAAAGGAGTAATTCGATATGTCTTTCACCTACGCAAATGGACGCGCCGAACGCACCAACGTGTCGGCCGCCCTGAACATCTATCTGTGCTTCGCAGGCTTCGAGGTCCGCAACGACAGCTACGCCCGCAAGAACCTTGGCTTTCACATTGTCGATGACTTCGGCAATCTGGTGCCCGTCACACTGAATCGCACTTCCCTTTCTTAACCAACGGAGTATTTCCATGACTTTCTCTGAAACCAAGGCCCACTTAATCGCGCAGGGCTTCTATGTCGAGGACATGGGCCAGGAGCACGGCCCCGAGTTCGCCGGTCAGTATCGCTGGATGAACGATGTCACCAATGACTTCCAAGACCACGACACGTCCGACAGCGAAGAAGCTGCCTGGGTCGAGTGCGCCCTCTTCAACGCGAAGGAGGCAGCATGATCACCCAAGACCAGATCAAGGAAGCCAAGCGGACCGAGTACCTGCGAGGCATCGCCTCCAGCGCACCTGAGCGCAAAGTCCTTCGTGACAAGGCCCGACACGACATCTTCAAAGCCGCCTTCGAGCAGGTCGAGGACAAGACGGACTGGAAGAACCCCATCAACGCGCTGGTGGAGATCGGCGAAAACGACATGATCGGGGTCGGCGTCTATATGGACGCGATCGAATTCTTCACAGGCTGCAAGCCTCAGTTGTTCATCCATGAGACAAATGAGGACCGTACCAAGACCACCTTCCGCATCGTCGCCGAAGGCTACCGATTGGCTCAGTGATGGCTACCGCTGTACCCCGCCTGCTGCGTGAGCAGTTCATCCTCTATGCACGGGCAGGCTTCACCCTGAAGTCTGTCACCAGGGCCACACGGCACTACCGGGTCGAGTTCAACGAATTCCCCGAAGTTCAGTTTCTGACTTCCAACAAGACCGACACCCGGTCCTACAAGAACAACGTGGCCCGTTACAAGCGCCTGGCCAGCGCACATCAGGAGAAAACCCAATGAGTCTTCAAACATGGAAAGAGGAGTTCTACCCCGTGCCCGCTGAGACTGTCCAGCAGGATGATGCGCTGGCCCACGCCGTGCAGAAGTGGCGGGGCATGAAGCTGGAGAACCTGGCCAAGCACGGTGTCGCCTTCGATGCCTGGGGTGATGTGACGGACGCAAGGGACGACCCTACCGCCGATGAAACGCACTTCTTCAAGGCGAACTCCGAGACGTGCGCCCTGTGTCAGCACTATCACGGATTCAGTAACGCGGACGAGAACGAGAGCCACTGCCCGACGTGTCCGCTGGCGATCGCCCGGGGTGGTGTGTCCTGCGACAGCACAATGGACGAGGAAGACACCTCGCCCTGGCACGACTTTCTCTACGACGGCAAGCCCTCAAACATGATCTATTGGCTGGAAAAAGCCACCGAAAGTAAATAAGTCACCACTGAAAGGAAAGCGAAATGCCACACATCATCAACGGAATTGAGTGCCGATCCAAGATCGAATCACTCCAACACATTCTCGACCAGGCCAAGAAGGGCAAGCTCGGCCCCAACACGGAGAAGGGCGACGGTCGGGGCGATTGCAGCTACCTGTACCCATCAGGCAATCACTGCGCAGTAGGCTGTCTGTTCAGCGAGGCCCAAATCCAGGCGATCATCAACGAGGACGTGAACGAGTCGGACGTGGCTCTGATCGTGGACACGTTCGGACGCAAGAACATCGAGGCCGTGACGGGCATGACCTTCGAGGAGCTCAGGGACCTCCAGACACTTCACGACCATGCGTTTGGAAGCTACCTGGCTACTCGGGAAGACTCGATCGCCATGATCACCAGCAAGGTCAAAACCCTGCTCGCACGAGCCATCGTCCAAGTATAAGAAATCGCCCCGAAACCACCGAATCCAGGCCAACACCTGGATTCTCTCCTATAAGGTTCAGGCCATGGCACCTAAGTCCTTGATTTTAAAGGACTTTTTAGTAAGCGTGCATAGCCAAACGCTAAGATCCAAGCTATAAGCAAAGAATAGCCTATCTATAAGGTTCCCGACCACTTCGACACCACAGAACCAACACCAGAAAAACGACCTTGGCCAGCGCATCAGAACACGCATAGAAGCGCGCCAGACCTCAAAGATGACCAACCACCGCACCAGACCGTTCCGAGCGCTCAAATCGCGTTTAAAGAGCTCGAGTCCGAACAACCAAAGAAGAACAAAGCCCGAAACGGGAAACCCGAGTCGTTCCGACAATAGAACAATGATTCAGGAAAGACAGTAATACAAATATACGCCGAGAAGAATTTCCCCGAACGACCCGAACAAGAACTCGGAGTACGGGAAGAAAGCCGTATAGACGAAGAAGGAGAACAACAACCAGACCTCGGACACGAACAACCAGGCTACGGAGACGAACCAGCATAGGGACAAGGAAGCATCGGAGTGCGGATAGAACCATGCCTATGAGTACGGGTAGGGGAAGCGTAGGGAGACTGTGTGGGAGTAGGGGAAAGCGAGAGGAACGAGCGGAAGTATTCCCTCGATCATTTCACTCTCCAATTGCTTCAATCCTTACACAAAAAGTTCCCGCAAATCGCCCCGCAGCCCGCATACAGCCTAGGAATGCCATGGAGTACGGGTCCAAGGCAGCTACGTCGGATTAGGGTACGGCGGGGTGGTTGTGTAGGCAAATCAGGGTACGGGGTGACAGAAGTCCCTATAAGGTTTCCATGGCATTCCCCTATAAGGTTAGTCCATGGAAAGTATCTCCCTAGGAGAAAAGCATGGATTTGGGGTAGGGAGCGCCCATGGCATCCCTAGGCCGGGGCGTTCCTATCCCTACACGATGCCCTATAAGACTCCCTCAAAAACCGCGTTTTCTCCTGAGATCGGTTGGTACATTTGAGTCAGTGCAAAAACGCACTGCGCCCTTCTTATATAAGGTTTCCTCATGATTCTGCCTACCAACTCTCTGCGCGTTCGGGTGCTGTGCTTCTTGGCCAACCCGACGCGCTTTCTTCCTCAGCTCTTTCCCCTGCGTGTTGAACACGTTCGGGTAGGCAGCAACACCACCGACTTCGTTCGGGTTTCATTCAACTAAGGAGACCACCATGTCCTTCACCACCACCTGCGATGCGGACAAAGCCCGCAGTGCCCTTCAACACTTCTTCCTTCAGTCGCTGCCTGTCGGTCACGAGAAGGAACGCATCGGTTCTGATGCCTACGACCTAGACAACGAGCAGGCTGTTTCGTGGTTGAAGCTCGTCCTCTGTGACGGTCACTTCATCTCTTGGACCTTTCTCATGGGTTTTGATGACGACTACCACATCTGCATACGCTCCTAAGCGTGCCCAACCAACCGAGCTTCCATGCTCGGTTTTCGGGGTTCGGGTACGGCCATGGATGAGCCTAGGAGTACGGGTAGGAAGAAGCGTAGGCAGGCCATGAGGGTTTCCTAGGCCAGGCCATGGATTCTCGGCCTAGGGATGCCATGGACACGTTGGACAGTTGAATTTACCCAACGATTTCCAACATCGATGTTGATATAATTAAGGTTCTGCGATTTTGCAGTGATTCACCGAAAGCTCCTATGCGCTACATTCCTCTTGAGGCCTTTAACAACCTCCAACACGCGTTTCGCACCAACCCCTACGGTTACAGCTTGGACGTGTTTCGCAGCGCCCTAAGCGGTCAGATCGACAGCGAAGAACACGCTGAAGTCCTGTTCACCGCGAACGATGGAAACGACTACGCGATCGTTTGGGTGATCAACGGTGGTGACGAGTTCTGGTTTCTTGGAATCACCAACTCGGTCGATGACAAGGTAGGGGACTTGATCGCGTTCAGCAAACACGACTCCTACCGTGAAGCGCTCGCTGAGATGGCCGACATGAGCGCGACCGACATCGACATGTAATCACCCAACCGAGCACCCAAGCTCGGTTTTTCGTCACCGCTCTCATCCATGGAGAACCCATTGGATGCCTTGGAGTACGGGTAGGGAGAAGCTGGGGTACGGGTAGGGAAAAGCGTAGGGGTACGGGTAGGAAGAAGCGTAGGCAGGCCATGGGAGCTCGGTAGGGCGGTTCCTAGGCATTCCATGGGAGATTCCATGGGTTTCCATGGGAGATTTCCAAGGGCGGGGCGTCCATGGCATTCCATGGGGAGTTCCATGGAAGCAGGTTGGGTACTTTTATTTACCCAACATTTTCCAATGCGCATATTGATACAATCGAGGTTCTGCGATTTTGCAGTGATTCTCTGAAAGCGCCCTATGAAAGCTATCGACCTTGATTTTGACCCTATCTTCATCATGCAATCGACCCTATGTATGAGTCAGACTCATAAGGTCTACAAGCACGATGGAAAGTATCTCGTCGTGGTTGATGTCAACCAGTCGTCTGGCCTAGAGCGAATCGAAATCGGTCGGTTCGAGCAGTTGAGTGATGCGTTGGACTGCATGTGCTTTCAATTCAAGACCGACGAAGAGTCCAACATCGAAACGGTCCAAGAAGGTTATTACGACTGACCGTCCAACCGAGCTTCATGCTCGGTTTTGCGTTGTAGGCCAGGCCATGGAGACATGGTTGGGTACTTTCATCTACCCTACGTTTCCAACGTATGTTTTGATATAATTGATGCACTGCGATTTTGCAGTGATTCTCTGAAAGCTCCTATGCAGAAATTTGCTTTTGCTCCTGAAGGTTTTGATGTCGAAGCGAACATCGACATCCTATTGTTCGTACCGAACGACTCGCCTATCTGGTCAAGTGAGGAGGAAGGAAGCGGTTACGTGATGCGTGATCGCGCAACAGGAGAGCTCACCGCCTACCTACCGTTCGGTACGGTTGAGCTGCCTGTCTTCACCGAAGACGACATCGAAGGAGCTCGCCTAGCAGCGCTCGACATTCAGTCAGGAGCAGCGTTCGGTTGATAGGACCAACCGAGTCTCAGGACTCGGTTTTTATTCGTAGGCCAGGTCCATGGGATTCCATGGAGACATGGTCGGGCAATTGAAACGCCCTGTGTTTTCCATCAAGCACGATGTTATAATCGTTTCACTGCGATTTTGCAGTGTTTCTCTGAGAGCGTCCTATGCTGAAAGTTACCACCAAGTCCTACGATTCCTACTTCGACACCTACGAGTGCGAATTCTCCGAAGAAGGTGGTCCGACCTTCGCGTCCTTGCTACCAGCGTCCGTGCTGCCCTACATCGCGTCCAAGCTGTGCGATGAGACCGAAGACCTGCCCTACGGCCTCGTCGGTAAGAGCTTCACCCTGACACGTCCTTAAGCGACCTGAAGACCGAGCGTCCATGCTCGGTTTTTCATTTCTAGGCCGGCCCATGGCATTCCTAGGCCAGGCCATGGATTCTCGGCCTAGGAATTCAGGCCATGGACACATCGGGCAGTTGAAAATACCCTACGTTTTTCATCATCATTTTGATATAATTAAGGTTCTGCGATTTTGCAGTGTTTCTCGAAAGTTCCCCATGAACAAAGATTTCGCCCAACGTATCATTGACGCATCGACCGAAGTGTCAGATGGGCTTTTTGTCTTCATTGACCAAGGTCAGAAGGTGCTCGACTGCACCAGTTTCTCGTCCAACGAAGGTGAGGTTTTCACCATCGACCTATACGTGCCCAACGGTGAAATCTCACCTGTGATGAACGTCACCTACGTTGGGCAAGACTTCGACCTCGACAACTATGTCAAGTCAGGGACTGAGTACTTCGCAAGTGCTCGGGAGATGAAAGCTCGCGTGTCCGAGTACATCATGAATAGCGCCTACTTCTAAGCGCCCAACCAACCGAGCACCCATGCTCGGTTTTTTCATCACCGCTTTCGTCCATGGGCCGCCCTAGGAATGCCTCGGAGTACGGGTAGGGTGAAGTTGGACGCTGTATGGGCGAAACGAAGTGTGCGTAGGGGTGCACACGCCTAGGAAGCTGCCTAGGAGCACGCCTAGGGGGACACGTCCATGGACACGTCCAAGGGCCTGCCTAGGGCTTTCCATGGATTCGTCCTCGGAGCGTTCCATGGGCTTTTCCATGGGTACGGGTGGACCGAAGTAAGGACGGGTTTAGGAGTACGGGCAGGTCGAAGTTGGAGTACGGGTAGGGCGAAGTACGCGCATGTTAGGGCGTATGCAGGTGCTGCGCAGACCGCTCGGTCGCCTGCCGACCGCCTGGTCGCCGAATAGACCGTACAGTCGCCGAATAGACCGTTCAGTCGCCGAATAGACCGTTCAGTCAGAAACCCGACTGTTCAGTCAGAAACCCGACTGTTCAGTCAGAAACCCGACTGTTCAGTCAGAAACCCGACTGTTCAGTCAGAAACCCG
>ERZ1034361.23-NODE-23-length-113290-cov-5.419784_pt1 | contig 113290 bp, 89 predicted proteins | sample MGYA00520617_ERZ1034361 | MGnify/ENA primary metagenome ERZ1034361 (study PRJEB33736, sample SAMEA104284507) | Azolla filiculoides | biome: Urban; feature: Water surface; material: Ditch water | place: Netherlands | collected 2015-10-28 | depth 0-0.1 m ... | reverse complement strand
TTATACTCTGATTTAATTTTGATAGGAAGTGCTGCATACATTCCTACGGTAAAAGGGTTCTATTGGCAAATTGGAAAAGATTAAAAAAACAGAACTTTTAAAGATACCGCGGGTTTCGTTTTTGATGAGCGAAAATTATTTTACAGCTTTCAAACTCGAATCTCTCACTATAATACTTGTTCCAAGTTCGATTGTTTTAGGAATGAAAGTCTTTCCATCTTTGTGACAAATCATTTCTTCGAGCAATAGCGTAAAAGAGGTAACTCCCATTTCATAACTCGGTTGATCAACTGTACTTAATTTTGGTGTTATTACTTGTGACATAAACCAATTGCTAAACCCAATTACCGCAATTTGATTCGGGACTAGTATTCCTTTTTCATTGAAATAAGCTAAAACTCCAACAGCCACTAAATCTGTTACTACAAAAATCCCGTCCACATCAGGATGTTCCTCAACAATTTGTTTTGCAAATTCAAGACCTTCTTCAAAAGTGACATTTGTGCAAGTGTAAACCAATTTATAATCGAAAGGTATTCCGTTTTTTTCTAGTGTTTTTTTATATCCAAGAAATCGATCAATCGCATTTTGGGGATTTTCAGGACCTCGAATATGGGCAATTTTTTTACACCCAATATCTATCAAATGTTGCACTGCTTCAGAGGCAGCTTTCTGGTCATTGATAATTACTTTTGAACTTGGAATTAATTTAGAGATTTTATCAAATTGAACAAAAGGAATACCACGAGAAATTATATTTTTCAAATGATTATCATCATTGGATTCATTAGACAAAGACATTAAAATCCCATCAACACGTTTGTTAAACAAAAGGTTTACCTGCTTTTTTTCAAGTTCCAATGATTCGTTTGATTGAAGAATTATTACCATGTAACCATATTTATCGGCCTCCTCAATAACTCCCTTAATAATATTAGAAAAGAAATGATGCACTACTTCTGGAATTATCAATCCAATAGTTTTTGATTCTTTAGTTCTAAGATTTACTGCAAAACTATTAGGTGTAAAATTAAGTTCATTTGCCAAATCCATTACCGCTTTTTTGGTTTTGGGACTCACATCTGTATAACCCTTTAAAGCTTTAGAAACAGTCGTAATAGAAATCCCTAAAGTTTCAGCAATTTCCTTAAGAGTAGTTGTTTTCATTAGAATCTAAATAATTGATAAAAATATATCTTTCGAAAGTATTGATTTATATTTAAAATCAATCTTTTTTATAAAATTAATAATTAAATGTTTTTAAAATACATTTTTTCTATTTTAGTTTTAATTCAGATTTGTTTTTAATTAAATAGAATTTATCTTTATAATTCAACATTATCAGAAAAAGTTTTTTCTAAAAAACTTTAATTATATTTCATAAGTTAATCCTACTTCAGAATCCATTTCATAATAAAAATGCATAAAACCATCTAAGATTCCGTGCTTCCTTGGCAATTGCTAAAAAACCCTTTTTTGCTCCAGAAAATAATTGACTGAATTTGTAAAATCAGAAAAAAAATATTTTAGTGTAACAGTTATTATTTATTGAAAATTTGAAATACAAAACTGTCATAGAAAACAAGCTAATCCTATTGCTGTTAGCGTATTTATTAAATGACAGTTTTGCTAAATTTCATACTTTAATCATTACACAGGAGCCTGATTCAGTTCATTATAGGGTTCTTTATTGTAATTTCCTGCAATCACGAGAGCCCCTGAAATCAGTACAAGGTTTTTAATAATATATTGCCCCACCAAAGTTGGACAATAAGGAAAAGCATCAAAACAAACAGTTTGAAGAATAAATACAGGAAAAAAGGTCACTCCCATGTGCAACAGAAGCAAAAATATGGTAATAGGAACTAACTTTTTGACAAGTAATCCCAAACCAATAATAACTTCACAAATTCCCAGAATGGGAATAAATATTTCTGGTCTAAACCAGTAAACCGTCTTTTCGACCAATTCCCCTGCAGGGCTCATTCCGAAAACTTTTAGGGCACCAAACCAAATATAGACTATGGCTAGAGAAATTCGCAAAATTAAAATGCTATGTTTTTCTATTGAGTTACTAAAATTAAAATATAAAGTGTTGAATGTTTGTATCATAATATTTGATATTAAAAGTTATTTAAATGTTATTCTGCGCCGTCAGTTGTGGCTCTGTTTACGGCAAAATTGCCTACTGCTTTTCCTAACAACAACCCTTTTTCACAATCACTTCTGTAATGAATTGCTCCAAATAATCTTGAATTAGAAGCCTCAGTTGCCATTGTATTAAATTTTGATGCTTTTGAAGGAATTATATGTGATAAAACAGTTGATGCTGCTCCACTAAATGTAGAATGTCCCGAAACATAAGCTGGAAAATTTGGAACTCCTGTCAATGTTTTTATGGATGAATCAACTTGGCAAGGTCTTGGATTGAAATAATAATATTTTGCATCCCAACAACTAATTGCCGCATCCATCAGAGCAATATTTAGTAAAGCCAAATTTCTAGCCCAACGAACTTCGCTAAAATTTTCTTGAACAAATGCTGCATTGGCAATTGCATTCCAATGTCCTGGAGGCGTGTAAGTTCCAACTCCATCGGCCCAAAAAGTAACAATTTTCATATGTTCCTTAGAAGCCTCTTGACTATATTTCTTCACTTCATTTAATTCGGTCAAAAATTGTGGAGAATTTGTTGAAGGCGGAGGAGAAGGACGATTGGCCACAACATCAGCCGGTTTCATTAAAAATGATTTTACATTTCCAAATAAAGGCAACATTGGAGGTCTAACAGGCAAATCTAACGAAAGCCACGGTGTTTCTCCTTTTGCAATGGCATTAGTTTCTAACTGTGTCCAAAGCGCTTGATTTCCAATTGCAGCTCCAGCTCCATCTGTTGAGGCTCTTGCTGTGAATTTAGCTGCGATCTTTTTTCCTAAAGCTGCCCCTGCTTCTACATCACTTCTAACATTAGCGCCAGAAATTATTCTGTATAATTTTTGTTCGTCTGCTTTTTCTTGTATGTAAGCAATTTCCGTTGGGAAAAGTAATTTTAAAATTTCTACAGTTACACCGGCTAAAACACCATCTTCTGAAGGATAGGAAGGCAAAGTACTTTTTGGCACTAAAACTTGAATACTTCCATCAACTACAAATGGTGCTGCACGATTGTACACTTTTTTATAATGCCAAGTTGCAACCATTGCATCATATTGAGCTGCACTAACATAAGCATAAGCTCGAGCTGCAAATGGCGGATTAGAAAATGGAAATTGAGGATTTGCAAAAGGATTTGCTGTCGTTGGTGTTGGATAAGTCCCATCTTGATTTTGATAAGGTGGACGATTGTGTCTGGCTACCAAAGTCTGCATAATTTCATTCCAACGCAAAACCCCACCAGCACTCCAATACTTTATAATCCTTTGTTGGTCATTAGTTATGTTAGATTGATAACTTTTAATTTCATTAATTTCAGCTTTATAAGCAGCTGTTGTTGTTGCAACTGGCACATCTAATGAAAATTCATCGGGTGCGGTTAACAAAATTGGTTTCCAAGTTCCTGCTAATTGATCTTGATTAACTGGATTTAATTGTGGATATTGTTGATTGCTCTCTTCAATGTCATTATTACAAGAAACATTTAATAAGAAAAGCGCAAACAAACAACACTTTCCTAGAGTGGTATATATATTATTTTTCATCTGTTGTAGTAGTTTTAATTTTTTTAGTGAAATCGAGAACATAGAATAATCCTCCATAAAATGAATCAGATTGCCCAACATTCCTTCCTGCAATTACGTGGTTGAGGCCTCCAATGATGGCTAAACCGGAAATTTGTTTTAAATTATATTTTCCGTTAAACCCAATTATGGTCATATTCATTGTGTTGCTTGGAAAAGGCATATTGTTAGTTGTAATATCAAATCCTCCTTTTTGAGTAGTCCAATTATCAAAAATAGCTTCGGCAATTAATCTTGAAGTACGATACCCAATTCTTGCATTAAAAGAAATTGCATCGGGCATATTTACTTCATTTGAATAATGCATCTCATCTGTATAATAAACATTTCTATCAATTTCGATGTTGGAACGTTTTACATAAGCTCCAGAGACGGTTGCAAATAAATCTCCATATTGATAATCACTCATCAATCGGACTGATACAGTTTTGCTTTTTAATCCAATACTTAAAGGCAAATAATCAGCCACATAATTTGATGTTGGAAACGAAAATCCTCCTATCACATAGAATGAAAGCCAATTTCCTTTTATTTCCTTTTCGTAAACTAAACTTTTTAAGGTTAATGAGAGATCTTGAAATCCTTTTTGACCTGACATTGTTCCTGCTGTTGCATTAGTTGTTACATAAGGAATACTGAAAATTACATTTAAATTATCAGTGATTCCATAGTTTCCGTTAACAGAAATTTTTTGGGTAGAAACGGTTCCAAAATTTAAATTCTCACGTTTATAAGTACCTTCCCAGTACTGATTCCAGCTGCTATATTCGTAAATAGCTCCTGTACAAAAGTTGTTTTTTGCCATCATTATACCATCCATTTCTGTCTGTGCATAAAAATTTGACGCCGCCATTAGTAGGCAGATTATATATATTTTTTTCATTTAAAAGCACTTTGATTAGTTATTAATTTTTGCAAAAAATTCAAATGAATTGTTGCCTTGTATTGGTAAATACAATGTTTCAAATAGTAGTAAACGAATAATGCATCTTAAAAAGCAAATGGCTTTTTAAGACGAAAATCGTTTTCTAATTTTTTAAAATAAATTAAAGCTAAACTAAATCTGGAGGAGAATCGGCTAGAGATAAATAACCTGAATGAAGAATTCCTTGTGGATGAAAATCAAATTTTAAAGTAAATTTTTTTGATTTACCCAAAAAGGTAAAGGCATTTGAACTGTGTTGAGTATAATCTTTTACAACCGATTTGAATAATTTCTCCATTGGTTTTTTGCTTAGTGGAGCATTTTCACGTTCATCGTTATCTACTATTTTTTTTAGATTTATATCTGTAGTAGACTGATGTTTGTTTGGTAAATAATACAAGCTAATAATATTATCTTGGATTTTTCTTTTAAAAATATGGTAGACTTTATTATTGATGGTCATATTCTCATCAATATATTCCATCTCGGTATCTTCGGTAAATGAATATAAAGTTGCGTTTAATTTTATTACTTTAAATTCAGAATCAGGAATATTTTGCATCTTAACCACCCATGAATGCTCTTTTTCGAGAGTAAACAACAAATGAAAACCAACAACATTATATAAAAATGTTGTGGTCAAAATCAAGAGTAATAATGTAGATGCCTTTCTTTTCATAATTGAGTATCAGACTCGAAAATCTAGTAATAACTGTTCTTTTTTAATTAATATATTTCAATAATTAAAGCTTCATAAGGGCGCAATTTATTTATTTTGGAACTTGTTTCTGGATAATTGCTGCTTATTATTTTCGAATTATTCAGATCGATTCCTTTAGCAACTGTTGCAACATCAGACGAAAAATTCAGCATCACTAGCATTTTTTTGCCTTCTAATTCTCTTGTGTAGGCAAATACTTTTGGGTTATCTTTATCTAAAAGTGTGTATTTTCCATAAATTAAAACCGGATTGTTTTTTCGAAGTTGCACTAATTTTCTAAAGTAATTCAAAGTAGAATACGAATCTTTTTCTAATGTTTCTACATTCACATTAGTGTAGTTTGGATTGACTTTTAACCAAGGTTTTCCAGTTGTAAATCCAGCATTAACTTCTGAATTCCATTGAAAAGGCGTTCTTCCGTTATCTCTAGAAGTTTGCTTTCTATCGTCCAAAAATGCTTTTAGATCGCCGTTGTTTTCTTTTAAGAATTGGTATCTATTTCGAGTATCAACATCGTTATAATCTTCAATATTATCAAATCGAATGTTGCTCATTCCCAATTCATCACCTTGAAAATAAAAAGTGGTGCCGCGCATTGTCATCACAAAAGTGGTCAACATTTTTGACGAAAGTTCTCTGTATTTTTCGGTGTCATTTCCAAATTTCGAAACCATTCTTGGCTGATCGTGATTGGCCATAAAAATCGAAAGCCAGCCTTTGTCTTTAAACGTTTCGTCGTATCGAGAAAAAATATCTTTGTATTTAACTAAACCAAAATCAGAAAGGTGTTTTCCAATATCTACACTTTCAAAATGATAGGCTATATTTAATTCTTTTCGGTCGGGATCAACAAATTTCATTGCTGCTTTTGGAGAATCGCCAGCACCTTCGGCAACCGTCATTGCATTTGGATATTTGCTCAAAACCTCGCGATTCATTTCTTGAAGATAGTCGTGCAAATGCGGACCATTTCCATAATATTTAATGATTTCAAGTGTGTTTCCAATAATTTCTTTTGACAATTCAGGAAAACTAGGGTCTTTTGAAGCAAATTGAAAAGCATCTAATCTAAAACCATCAATACCTTTATCTAACCAAAACTTCATCATATCGTAAATTTCATTACGAACTTCTGGGTTATTCCAATTAAGGTCTGGTTGCTTTACGGAAAAATAGTGTAGATAATACGAATCCGTTTGAGCATCATATTTCCAAGCATTGCTATTCACATCAAAGAAACTCCAGCGATATGGAGGTGTTCCTTTTTCCGCAGGCCACCAATAATAGTAATTCCTATATTTATTATCTCTCGATTTTCTACTTTCTTGGAACCAATAATTTTCATCTGAACTGTGATTTACCACCAAATCCATAATCAATTTAATTCCGCGTTCGTGCATTCCTTTCAAAAGCAAATCGAAATCTTTCATCGTTCCGAAATCCTTCATAATTTCACGATAATTGCTTATATCATAACCATTATCATCATTCGGTGATTCGTAAATTGGGTTCAACCAAACCGCATCGATGCCAATGCTTTTTAAATAATCAAGTTTTGAAATAATCCCTTTTAAATCGCCTACTCCATCGCCGTCGCTATCCTTGAAACTTCGTGGATAAATTTGATAAATAACAGCTTCTTTCCACCATTTTTTATCGATTTCAGGTGATACTTTGGCAACGGTAACTTGACTATACGACATATTTAATGAGAATAATAGGATAAGACTAATTGCGATATTGATACTTTTATTTTTCATCTATTTTATAATTTTAATTGCATAACAACTGCTTCATAAGGTCTTAATTCTGTAGTTGAAGATTTCCCTCCATAATTGTTGCTTAAAACGGTTGCGTTTTTAGCATTTAATCCAGTTTTTACAACTGCCTTTTGGCTTGAAAAATTCAACATAACCAATAATTTTTTGCCTTCAAATTCTCTGGTATAAGCATAAACATTTGGATTTTCTTTGTCTAAAAGCGTGTATTTTCCGTAAACCAAAGCAAGGTTTGATTTTCTTAACTTGGTCATTTTTCTAAAATAATTCAAGTTTGAATTTGGATCTTTTTCTTGTGCTTCAGCGTTCAAAAAAGTGTGATTGTCATTTACTTTCAACCAAGGTTCGCCAGTTGAAAATCCACCATTTTGAGTTGCATTCCATTGAAAAGGAGTTCTTCCGTTGTCTCTTGCTCCACCCGTTTTTTGATCTTCAATAAATTGTTTCAAATCGCCACCTGCAATTTTTACTTTTTCATATTCAGCAAACACTTCAATGTCTCTGTAATCTTCAATTTTATCGAATTTGGCATTTATCATTCCTATTTCGTCGCCATTGTAATAATAAGGAGTTCCGCCCATTGTCAACAAAAATGTAGTCAACATTTTTGAAGATAAAACTCTAAATTCTGGCGCATCATTGCCCCAACGCGAAGTCATTCGAGGTTGATCATGATTGCCTAAATATATGGTTCCCCACCCGTTTTCTGAATAAGTATCATTCCAATCGGAATATATTTTTTTGAAATCGACTAACAAATATTTTCCCGCTTTTTTGAAATGACCAGGAACATATCCCAAGTTTGTTCCTTCAAAATGATAGCCCATATCTAATTCTTTACGGTCAGCATCTACAAAATCGTGAGCCGATTTCAGCGTCATTCCTGCGCCCTCGGCCAATGCCATACAATCGTATTTGCTCAAAACTTCTTTGTTCATTTCTTTCAAATAATCGTGTAAATGTGGGCCGCTAGCCATAAAAACATCCCATCTTCCTTGGTAATTTTTATCCAATTCTTCTTGAGTGATAACTGGAAAAGTTGTGTCTTTTGCTATAAATGGAATCACATCCATTCGGAAACCATCAATTCCTTTTTTGAACCACCAATTCATCATACTAAATATTTCTTGACGCAATTTTGGGTTTTCCCAATTCAAATCGGGTTGCTTGTAATTGAAATAATGCAAATAGTATGAATCGGTTTGTTTATCGTATCTCCAACCGCTTCCGTCGGCCTCAAAAGCACCTGGACGAAAAGCTGGCTTTCCTTTTTCGGCTGGCCACCAATGATAGTAATCTCTGTATGGATTGTCTCTTGATTTTCTACTTTCCTGAAACCATTTATGCTCATCAGAACTGTGATTGACCACTAAATCCATTACTAATTTCAACCCTCTTTCGTGCATTCCTTTGAGCAATGCATCAAAATCTTCCATTGTTCCAAATTCCTTCATAATCGCTTGATAATCCGAAATATCATAGCCATTATCGGCATTTGGAGAGCCATAAATTGGGTTCAACCAAACCACATCTATTCCTAAACTCTTGATATAATCTAGTTTAGAGATAATTCCTTTTAAATCGCCTACGCCATCACCATCTGTATCTTTGAAACTTCTTGGATAAATTTGATAAACAACAGCTTCTTTCCACCATTTTTTTTCGATTTTAGGTTCTTTTTCTACCATTTTTCCCTGAGCAATTAGCAAACTGTTACTTGTTATAATCACTAAAACAATAAGAATAATTGTGTTTTTTGCTACATTAAATTTCATATGTGTTTATTTATTATGATTTTATTGCTTTTATTGTTTTAATTTCTTGAGGAATGAATTTGTGATAAAAATAGAATTCGTTTTCTAATATCTTGGATTTTTTGATAGCGAAAAAGCATTTGAAGCCTCGAAAACGTTTTCGAATCTCTATTATTAACTTGTACAACAAATTAATTTTTACAGCATTTTTTTAATAGTGACGAATATTATTATAAAATAGAAACACCATTTAAAGACAAATCCAAAGGCTAACATTCAAAGAGCAGTTAAGTTTTTTTAATTCATATTTCTGGGAAAATTGCTCAAGCTTAGAGACTTAATCTTTTAAACCTTAACTCGGATTATTCATGAATTTTGCAATTTCATCCTTTGTTATTATTGGATTTGCACCTTCATTACTTGCTACCAAAGCGCCTAATGCACAAGCAAAATCGATTGCTTTTTGTGGTTCATCACTAGTCAATAATTTACTCAATAATCCAGCAAGAAAAGAATCTCCTGCTCCAACTGTATCGGCTACCTCAATTTTATAACCACTATTATAATACATTTTTCCTTTATAATACAAAGCAGCTCCGTGACTTCCTTTGGTCACACAAATGCTTTTTGCTTTAGTTTGTTCAGCAATAAAAAGTATATTTTGTTCCAATGAATGGAATGGAGAATTTAGATATTTGCTTATTTCATACAATTCGTCATCATTAAATTTGATAAAATCAGACTGCTTCATTAGATTAATAAGCAATTCTTTGGTATAAAAAGGCGCACGCAAATTGACATCAAATATTTTATATTTTGCAATTTTAATGAGGCTTAACAACGTATTATAGGAAGTCTCATCTCTACAAACTAAGCTTCCAAAAACTAAAGCATCAGCATTTTTTACAACATTTTTAGCTTCTGGAGTGACTTCGATTTCATCCCAAGCCACCGGATAATTAATGGTATAAGAAGCCGATTCTTTATTGTCTAATTGAACCTGAACTTCTCCAGTAGAATACGTTTCATCTATTTGAATTGTATCTGTAGAAACATTATTAGCTTGAATAAATGCTACTAATTCTTTTCCAATTTCATCATTCCCAACTCGGCTAATAATTTGGGCATTAATTCCTAACGAAGCTAATCGCAAAGCCACGTTCAATGGAGCACCTCCAATTTTTCTATGTGTTGGAAAAACATCGTATAAAACTTCTCCAAAACAAACTACATTCGTTTTCATAATTATTCGTTATTAGATAGACTCTCGGATAATTCCTCTAATGTTCTTCCTTTAGTCTCTGGCATTTTAAAGTAAACCCAAAGCAATTGGAAAACCATCATAATACAGAAAATACTAAATACAGTGGTTGTGCCAATTTGTTTAAATAAAAACGGAATAAATGACGGAATTAAAGCCGCCAAAACCCAGTGAACTGATGTCCCGAAAGAAGTTCCTGCTGCTCGAAGTTTATTCGGAAATAATTCAGAAATAAAGACCCAAATTACAGCTCCCTGACCTATTGCGTGAGAGGCAATAAACAAGAAGAAAAATAATGGAATTGCCATCCCTTTCCATTCAAAATAAAATGCTGTGGTTACTAATCCCAAAGAAATAATATAACCCACAGAGCCAATATACATAAGGGTTTTTCGTCCAAATTTATCAATTAACGAAATCCCAATCATTGTAAATATTAAATTTATAATTCCAATGCCAATACTACTCAAAAACGATGCAGATTTCTCTAATCCAGCCAATTCGAAAATTCGTGGAGCATAATATAAAAAAGCATTTATTCCCGAAAACTGATTGAAAAAAGCAATGAAAAAAGCCAATAATAATGGTTTTCTATACTTTTTCATAAAAATGGATTCATCTTTCACTTCGTGTGACATTTCATTTACTATAGCGCGAATTTCAGACTCAATTTCGGCATCTGTTCGAATTTGTTTTAAAATTGCTACCGCTTTTTCACGGTCTTTTTTATACTCTAAAATCCAACGAGGGCTTTCTGGAATACCAAATACCAAAAGCGTATAAATAAAAGAAGGAAAAGCTTGTATTCCTAGCATCCAACGCCAAGAATTTTCACCAATATCTCTTAAATAATAGTTAGACGTAAAGGCCATAAGAATCCCAAAAACAATATTGAATTGGTATAAAGCTACTAATTTTCCACGGTTTTTAGCAGGCGCAATTTCAGAAACATAAGTTGGCGCAGCAATAGTTGAAGCTCCAATCCCTATTCCTCCTAGAAATCTAAAAATTGAAAAGAAGACTGGGTCATTTGCAAATGCGGTTCCAATTGAAGATACAAAAAACAGTATTCCAATTATAATTAATGTCTTTTTTCTCCCCAAAATATTCGTTGGAAAAGACCCGAAAATAGCACCAATAACGGTTCCCCATAATGCAGATGACATAACCACTAATCCGTGAAACAAATCTGAGGAACCCCATAATTGTTGCAGTTGCTTATCTGCTCCCGAAATTACAACGGTATCAAAGCCAAATAAAAACCCCGCTAATGCAACTATAATTGACCAATAAAGTATTTTTCTGTTTTCCATTTTTTAGTTTTGTGACTTAGTCTATTCCTTTTTTTGAAAATTTATCAATAAAATTAATTTATAAAAATAGAATTCGTTTTTATACTACTCTAGATTTTATTGGCTAATTAGCTTTTGAGGTATCGAAAACGATTTCGTTTCCTCGTTATTGAAACTTATTAGATAAATAAGAATATTGATAAATATTTTGAATAGGTTTGGTTTATCAATTAAAATATTATGGGCTCAAATTTCAAATTATTGCTCTTATTGCTCTTAACTAGCACTACTTTTATTGGGCAAACAAAATCTGACGAATGGCATATGGTTGCTAATTCTCGTGAAAATTATTTTGGTGTTGCTATGGCAAATGGTCAAATAGGAATAGTAACTGACGACACTCCTCTTAAAACGAAAGAAATAATCTTGAATGGTGTTTATGAAGGCAGTCCTGAAAATGGAATTAGTAGAATCGTTCGTGGTATCGAATTCTTAAATTTGCATTTAAACATTGATGGCCAAGAAATAAAATCAGACAATATTTCTAACTGGAATCAAGTTGTTGCTATGAAAGAAGGAACAAGTACCACTACTTTTTCATTCAAAGATTTAGCAAACATCAATTATACCATTTTGGCAAATCGAGCAGTTCCTTATTCTGCGATGGCGATTGTCGAAATTACACCATATAAAGATATCGAAATACTTGCCAACAATTATATGATTGTTCCCGACGAATTAAAAGAAGCAAAAAGTCAGTTTCGGGTTTTAAAAGACAATCAATATTTAATGCCTGTTTTTGGAACCACAGCTAAAACTCTAAACGGAAAATATACCGTTTCTGCAGCAACAACTTTTCTTTTTGATGGAACAAGTGAAGAGTTGAAACAAACAGGAAATGAAGTTGGTTTCACTAAAAAATTATTAAAAGGTAAAAAATATCGTTTTGCAATTGCTGGCGGAATTTGCACTTCAAAAGATTTTACAGATCCTTTGAACGAATCCGAAAGACAACCTATTTATGCGCTTCAACAAGGAATTGATAATTTAGTTAATCGCCATAAAAAAGCTTGGGCTGAATTATGGAATACTGGTGATATTCAAATCGAAGGTGATCCTGATGCCCAACAACGCGTTCGTTTTGCGATGTATAATTTATATTCGTACATACGTCCGGATACTAGACAAAGTATAGCTCCAATGGGATTGTCATCTCAAGGGTATAATGGGCATATTTTTTGGGATTCTGAACTTTGGATGTATCCAACGCTTTTAGCATTGCAACCTGATATGGCAAAATCTTGTCTGGATTATCGTTCTGATCGTCTGCAAAAAGCCAAGCAAAAAGCATCAATTTATGGATATAAAGGTGCAATGTATCCTTGGGAATCTGATGACACAGGAGAAGAAGCAACACCAACTTGGGCTTTGACAGGAATTTTCGAACAACATATTACTGCTGACGTAGCGATTGCTTTTTGGAATTATTATGCATTAACTCAAGACAAATCTTGGTTGCGAAGTGAATTTAAAGTATTAAAAGAAACTGCCGATTTTTGGGTAAGTCGTGTGGTAAAAAACACAGACGGAAGTTATTCAATATTGAATGTAGTTGGAGCTGATGAATATGCACAACATGTAGATGATAATGCGTTTACCAATGCATCAGCAATTGAAGCCTTGAAAAACACAATTAAAGCAGCAACTATTTTAAATGAACCAATCGATTCTAAATGGAAGGATGTTTCTGAGAAATTAGTCATTCATACCGAAAACGGAATTACCCAAAATTACAAAGGGTATAAAGGGCAAATCACAAAGCAAGCAGATGTAAATTTACTGGCTTATCCTTTACATATTATAACTGATAAAGCTCAAATCGAAAAAGACTTGGATTATTATGCAGAAAAAATTGATAAAAAAGATGGCCCCGCTATGGCATCTGGAGTTTTGTCGGTATTATATTCAAGATTGGGAGCTAGAGAAAAGGCATACGAATATTTCGCAAAATCATATTTACCAAACAGCCGTCCTCCATTTGGTGTTTTTTCTGAATCGGCCAATAGCAATAATCCTTATTTTGCTACAGGTGCAGGTGCTATGCTTCAAGCCGTAATTTATGGTTTTGGAGGAGTGGAACAAACGGATAATGGACTAAAATACAATAAAGGACTTTTGCCAAAACAATGGAAGTCTTTAAAAATTATTGGACTTGGACTTGACAACAAAACGATTACTGTAGAATAAAAACAGTTATAAGTATTAAGGCAGAAAATTTAAATAAAACAAAATTATGAAACAAAAAATCACACATTATTTGAACAAAAAAAGCATATTACTTTTTAGTTTTATAATTGCTGCAACACATTTATCAGCACAAACCATAACAATTCCTATTACTACAGAAAATAGTATGTTGTTATTACAAACCGATAGCAACAATCGGTTGATGAACGTATATTTTGGTAAACCACTTGAAAACGAAAATGAATTCGCAACGGTTTCGGCAGGATATAATTATGATTATTCCAATCAAGGAATTTATAATTCTGCTTACACACCATCTGGTACTTGGAATCTTTCTGAACCAGCCATTCAAGTAAAACATGCGGATGGGAACACTTCATTAGAACTAAAATATGTAAGTCATAAAACTGAAAAAATTGATGCTAATAGCTCAATTACCAGTATAGTCCTTAAAGATCCCATTTATCCGTTTGAAGTAACTTTGTTTTATAAAGTTTGGGTAAAAGAAAATGTAATTGAGCAATGGACGGAAATAAAACACAACGAGAAGAAAGCTGTTTTACTACAAAAATACGCTTCGGCAAATTTATTTTTTGGAGGAAAAGATTTCTATCTCACCAGTTTTCAAGGAGAATATCTAAAAGAAATGCAACCTGTTGAAACTAAACTTGTACAGGGCATAAGAGCTTTAGATACAAAATTAGGAACCCGAGCGATGCTTACACAAACTCCTAATTTCATGGTTTCTTTTGGCAAACCAGCATCGGAAAATGAAGGTTCAGTAATGTTAGGTCAATTAGCTTGGAGTAGCAATTTTAAACTTGAATTCGAAATAGATTCTAATAAAAATCTTAGGTTAATTGCTGGAATCAATCCATTTGCTTCTGAATATTCATTGGCTCCAAACGAAATTTTCAAGACTCCATCCTTAATTTATGCGCTTTCAAATCATGGTACTGGTGAGGCTAGCAGAAACCTTCACGATTGGGCAAGAAAATACAGACTACTTGACGGACAAGGAGAACGACTTACATTGTTGAACAATTGGGAAGCTACTTATTTTGATTTTGATGAAAACAAACTTAAAGACTTATTTAAAGATGCCAAAGACTTGGGCGTTGATATGTTTTTGCTAGACGATGGATGGTTTGGTAATAAATACCCAAGAAACAATGACGTTGCAGGTCTTGGTGATTGGCAAGAAAATAAAAAGAAATTACCAAGCGGAATAGGTTATTTAGTAAAGGAAGCCAAAAAAGAAGGGGTAAAATTTGGTATTTGGATAGAGCCTGAAATGGTAAATCCAAAAAGCGAATTGTACGAAAAACATTTAGACTGGGTCATTCGTCAGCCAGAAAGACCAGAGATTTATTATAGAAATCAGCTCGTTTTAGATTTGTCGAATCCTGAAGTTCAAGATTTTGTTTTTGGTATTGTAGATGATTTATTTGTAAAAAACCCAGAATTGGCCTTCATAAAATGGGATTGTAATGCGACGATTTATAACGCCTATTCCACATATCTAAATAAAAAAGGATTGCCACAATCTAATTTATATGTAGATTATACAAGAGGTTTATATAAAGTTTTGCAACGAATTCGTGCTAAATATCCAAAAGTACCTATGATGTTATGTTCTGGTGGCGGTGGTCGAGGTGAATATGAATTCTTGAAGTATTTTACTGAATTTTGGCCAACAGATGATACTGAGCCTTTAGAAAGAATATTTGTTCAATGGGACTATTCTTATTTTTTTCCGGCAATTGCAACCTGTAACCACGTAACGGATTGGGGAAAACAACCACTAAAATTTAGAGTTGATGTGGCAAGTATGGGAAAATTGGGTTTTGATATTGTAGCAAGCAAATTAAACCCTGAAGATAAAACATTTTGCAAACAAGCCATTTCAAATTACAATTCCTTTAAAGATATAGTTTGGCATGGTGATATGTATCGTTTAGTAAATCCTCATGAAAACAATATTGCGGCATTGATGTATGTTAATCCAACAAAAACCAAAGCAGTTGTTTTTAACTACTTAGTGAATAATAGATTTAACATCACTGCTACAGAACGGCCTGTTGTTTTAAATGGATTGGATCCAAAGAAAAAATACACAGTCAAAGAAATTAACTTGTTTCCAGGTACAACTTCTCCTATCGCTTCTGATAAAGTTTACACTGGCGATTTCTTGATGAAAGCGGGAATCAATCCTAACGTATCCTTGAAAAGGACAAGTGTAGTTTTAGAGATAAACGAAGTGCAATAAGTTTATTTTAATAAACACAATTAAAAAACCATTTGAATTTAAAATGGGTTAAACTTTTTATAAAAGTTTAACCCATTTTTTTATACAAAAAGAATCTTCGCTTATATAAATAACTATAGACCCTAGTATCTCCTTTTCGTTTTTCTTGTATTCGACTGTAGAGAAATAATTCAATATTACATTCAAAATATCTTACCACTATTGCTGGTAAAATAACAAAGTATTTTGGTATATATAGAAAAAAAATATTAGAATGAACCCTTTAAACACCTATAAAATCTAATAAAAATAATAATGTCTTTTTGAAATGCCAATCATACTTATAAAATTAATAAAAATCACCAATATCATACAAATATGTTTTTTTTATTACTTTTTTTTATATAAAGTGTAATTTTTACATTAATTTTTTGAATAATTAATTTTAAAATCGAAAACGTTTTCGGCCATTCGAAAACGTTTTCGTTATGATTTTATTAACATTATTTGATTTTAATATTTAGGTTTGGAACATTATTTAAACTAATTAAATATAATACTAACCAAACTTATTTATTACGTATGAAAAAATGTCTATTTAAAGGCTTAATGGTGTTTCTAACGATACTATGTACCAGTTTGACCTATTCGCAAGATGTGTCAGGTACAGTATCAGACTCTAGTGGCCCACTTCCAGGGGTTTCTGTATTAGTTAAAGGAACAACAAATGGAGCACAAACCGATCTGGATGGTAAATTCAACATCAGAAATGTAGGGTCAAATGCTGTTTTAATTTTTAGTTTTATCGGATTTCAAACGCAAGAAATCAATGTTGCAGGAAAAAGCAATATTAAAGTAACTTTAGTTGCTGAAAATGCTGAGTTAAAGGAAGTCGTTGTTATTGGTTACGGTTCTGTTAGAAAGAAAGACGCAACTGGAGCGGTTGATCAGTTAAGTTCAAAGAAATTTGACAACATAGCTGCGACAAATCCTGCATCCCTTTTGCAAGGTAAAGTTGCAGGTGTCCAAATTACTTCTTCAAGTGGAGAGCCAGGAGCTGGAAATGCAATTAGAGTTCGTGGTAACAGTAGTTTACGTGGAGGAAATGGACCTCTTATTGTTGTAGACGGTGTGCCTTTAGCTGGAGGTGAAATAACTTCTGGTGGAACAAGTTTAGGTAACGGTACCTCATCTGCTAAAGACCCTTTGAGTTTTATTAATCAAAATGATATCGAAAGCATGACTGTTTTGAAAGATGCTTCTTCTACTGCTATTTATGGAGCTAGAGGTGCTAATGGGGTTATTATTATTACGACTAAAAAAGGAAAGTCTAAAGTGCCAGAATTAACTTATGAAACTTCTTATACTACTTCTTCTTATGCTTCAAAATTCGATGTGTTATCTACTGATGCTTTCATTGCGGCCACTCCAGGTCAAGATGCAAATCATTTTGGTTCATCATTCGATTGGAAAAAACAAGTATTACAAACAGGGAGTACTAGAAATCATAATTTAACTTTTTCTAGTGGCACAGATAATTCTAACACAAGAGTGTCATTAGGCATGGCTAATACTGATGGAATTTTAAAAACTACTGGATTAGATAAATATACTGTAAGTTTATACAACTCAAATGATTTCTTGAAAGGAAGATTAAAACTAGAAACTCGTGTTTCTTATTCTAATATCAAAGATCAGAGAGGATTAACGACTGATAATACAGGCTATATTGGTGATTTGTTAAGTTCATCATTGTATTGGAATCCAACACGTTCAGTTTACGATGCTTCACAACCCGGAGGTTTCACAAGAGTAAGTGGTGATTATATTAACCCTGTTCATATTTTAAATTCATACTCTAACAATGGAGATTTATCTAAATTCTTAGGAAGCTTAACAACTACTGTTAAAATAACTAATAATTTGAAATATACTATGGTTTTCGGTATGGAGACTTCTAATTCAACAGTAAAACAACAAGCTCTTCCAGATTTAAATATTCAAGATTTTGCAACAGCAACCAATCCTGCAGATTTAAAAACATATAGAGGTCAGGGTGTTATCACAAATGATCAAAGGGTTAACAAAACTATTGAGCATAATTTTACTTACACAAAAGATATTACAAGAAATATCAACTTAAATGCAGTTGCAGGATATTCTTACTATAACTATAACTCTAATGGTAACTTTGTTTCTGCAAAAGGTTTTGCTCCTACACAAACTAATATATTAGACAATATGGAAGGTGGAATCCCAACCGAAACAAGAACTGGTTCTTACAAAGGATTAGTTGAAATGCAATCTATTTTTGCCAGAGCATCGTTAGCTTTTTACAACAAATTAAATGTAGATTTAACAGTAAGACGTGATGGATCTTCTAAAGCAGCTGATGGATTAAAATACGGTAATTTCCCTTCACTAGGTATAGCTTATAAACTAGTTGATGGTAAAGACGGCTTACTTAATGACATAAAATTTAGAGGTAATATTGGTAAAACAGGTAATACTGAATTCCCTAGAAACTCTTCTGTAGGTATCATTGAATATAATGGTCCAGATCAATTTGTTATTGTTAACAATGCAAATTCTCAGTTGACTTGGGAAACTACAACTTCTTACGGATTAGGTACAGACTTTACTTTGTTGAAAAACAAATTAACAGGATCTATTGATTATTATAACAAAAACACTACTGACTTAATTATTGGTATTCCTTCAACTTCAGGACAGCCATCACCAGCAGGTATAAAATATACTAACTTACCAGCTAACCTTATTAACACAGGAGTTGAAGTTTCATTATCTTACAAAGCAATTCAAACAAATGATTTAACTTGGGATCTTTCTGGTAATATGGCATTTTTGTCTAATGAGATTAAAAACCTTGGGGCTTCCAATGTATATAATGTTGGTTCTATTGCCGGTGCTGGTTTGACTGATTCTTACGTACAAAGAATTCAAGATGGATATCCTTTATACACCTATTTTCTGCCAACTTTCACAGGATATGATGCTAATGGACTTTCTCAATATGCAGGAGATGGAACTCCACAAATGCTAGACAAACAACCATTACCTACAATGACTGCAGGTTTCTCTACAAGTTTGACCTATAAGAATTTAGATTTCTCAACATCGTTTTACGGACAATTTGGAAACTATTTATTTAATAATACTAATATTGCTCTTTTCTACAAAAATCAATTGGGAGGCAAAAACGTAACTCCAGAAGTGGCAAATTCAGTGCAATCAACATCTGATGCAAACACGCCATCTACTAAATATCTTGAAAAAGGCGACTTTGTTAGAATGGGTAATTTAACGCTAGGCTACACTTTTAAAGCAGATTTATTAGATAAGATTAATGTGAAATCAGCTCGATTTTACGTAAACGGTTCTAACTTATTTGTAATCACTAAATATTCAGGTTTTGATCCAGAAGTTGATACTAACAAAACATTAAACGGTATCCCTTCAGCTGGTATAGATTATTTATCTTATCCTAGAGCTAGAACTTTTTCACTTGGTCTTAACGTAACATTTTAATTAGAATAAAAATGAAAAAAAATAATTTTATAAAGTATAGCATTTTTGCCGGAGCATTAGTTCTTGGAGTTAGTTGTACTAATTTAGATGAGCAAATCCTTGATGCAACTGAAACTTCAAAAGCAGATCCAGATGCGGTGTTAAATTCAGCGTACAATGGATTGAAAAATTTTCAAGATCAGGCCGGAATATTTGCTGTGTCAGAGGTTTCTACAGATTTTGTGATTGTTCCAACTCGTGCAGGAGACTGGGGTGATGGTGGTGCTTGGTTACAAGATCACTTTCATACTTGGACTCCAGACAGTAGAGAAGTTAACGCTGCTTGGAAAATGATGTTGTCAAGTGTTTATAGCTGTGATTTAGCATTAGCCATTCAAGGAATTCCTGCTGACAAGGCAGCACAAGCTTTGTTTTTAAAAGCATTCTATTACTATAATGCTATCGACATATATGGCCAAGTTCCTTATAGAGAAGCAGGTAGTTCTCCGGATGATTTTCCAAAAGTATGGACTTCTCCAGAAGCTACAGCCAAAATTATTGCGATGCTTGAAGAAGCATTACCTAATTTACCTGCAAAAAATTCTTCTGATCCTTCAATTGCAAATAAAGATGCAGCAAACTTTTTGTTAGCTAAAATTTATTTGAATAAAGCAGTATTTGACTCGCCTACTCATACAGGATTCAATGCTAGTAATGTGGCTAATATGAATAAAGTAATTCAATACGTAGATGCCATTTCTAGCGCTACAACTTTAGCTCCTGATTATTGGGACAACTTTAAGCCAACTAATAATACTTGTCCAGAGTTAATTTTAACTTCTAGAAACGTACTTGGTGTTGATGCGGTAGCAGGATTAGGAATAAATGGAATAAGATCAAGATGGTATATGAGTACCCATTACAATCAAGTTCCTAGTGGCTGGAACGGTTTCTCAGTATTACAGGAATATTACGATAAATTTGACGCTACTGATAGACGTATTAAAAATAATGATCAGGCTATTATTGCACATGTAGGGAGCCCTTTAGGATTTCGTATAGGGCAACAATATGCTCCAGGAGGAATTACGCCTTTAAAAACAAGAGCTCAAAATGGTTCTTTACCTTTGGATTTTCAAAGTGATGCTGCGGGTTTACCTGCTGATGGTAAAATCACAGGTCAGAACTGGTTAGAAAGATGGGGTATTCGTCCACAAAAATACATCCCAGATGCATCTAATATGGAAAAACCTGAGAATGATTATGTATTATTCCGTTATGCAGATGCTTTACTGATGAAAGCAGAAGCTATCGTAAGAGGTGGCTCAAGCGCAACTACGGTTGCTTCGATTGCTGCACAATTACAAGCACGTCAAGGAATTACAACCACTATTAATTTATCAACTTTAGCTGGTATTGATAAAGCTAGAGCTACAGAATTGTGGGAAGAAGGTTGGAGAAGAAATGATATGATACGTTTTGGAACATATACTACTTCTAGAGCTACAATGAAAAATACTGATGCGTATAGAGTATTATTCCCAATACCAACTACGGCTTTGTTGAATCCTAATATTAAACAAAATCCTGGTTACTAAGAATTATTTGTTTTTTGGTTTTAGTTAGTTATAAAGAGGGCCTTCTAATGCCCTCTTTATTTATTTAAAAAAATCACATTTATTTAAAATCCATCTCGTTTTTACCAAAAAAACAGAAAGCTTAAAAGAATAAAATTTCATCCTTTTAAAAATTAAATTTTTTAGTTTTATTTAACATAATTTCCTCGTTTTATCTATTTGTTTGCTTTTTTATATAACATATATTGTATAAATTAGTCCATTCAAATTATTTAATTAATAACATTTTATATGTTTAAACGCGTACTACTTTTTTCGTTTTTTATTATTCTTTTCTCAAATTGTTCTAAAAATAATTCAGAAAATAAAGACACTTTATTCACCCAATTAGATTCTTCTGCAACAGGAATTAAGTTTGTAAATGAAGTTAAAAACGGCGCCAATATGAATATTTTCAAATATAGAAATTTCTATAATGGTGGAGGTGTTGCAATTGGCGATATTAATAATGATGGTTTAGCTGATGTATTTTTTACTTCCAATCTTGGCGAAAATAAATTGTTTTTGAATAAAGGAAATTTAAAATTTCAGGATATTTCAAAAAAAGCAGGAATCAACCTCCCAAAATCATGGTCTACAGGGGTAAACATGATTGATATAAATGGAGATGGTTTACTAGATATTTATGTTTCGAATGCTGGAAACAATATTAATTCTATACGAAAAAGTCAATTATTTATCAATAATGGCAATTTAACATTTACTGAAAAAGCCGAAGAATATAACCTTGCAAACACCGGAATTACAACTCATGCAGCCTTTTTTGATTATGATAAAGACGGCGATTTAGATTGTTATATACTCAATAACAGTTTCATTCCTGTAAGCAGTTTAAATTATTCTAACAAAAGGGAATTACGAGATAAGGACTGGGGCGTAGCCAATATACTAAAAGGTGGCGGTGACAAATTAATGCGAAATGACAATGGAAAATTTGTCGATGTTAGCAAAGAAGCCGGAATTTATGGAAGCCTAATTGGTTTTGGTTTAGGAGTAACCGTTGGAGATTTGAACGGAGATTCATATCCCGATATTTATATTTCTAATGATTTTTACGAAAAAGATTATTTGTATATCAATAATAAAAACGGAACATTTACTGAGCAAATTGAAGGTTGGGCTTCCCACATTAGCCAATCCTCAATGGGAGCTGATATGGCCGATGTAAATAATGATGGAAAATCCGATATTTTCACAACAGACATGTTACCTGAAAATGACGAACGATTAAAAAAGACTACCAATTTTGACAACTATGATTTATTTACCAGAAAATTAAATCTAGATTTCTTTAATCAATACATGCAAAACACTTTGCAACTAAACGACGAGAATAATAAACTCTTAGAAATAGCAAATTTCGCTGGAGTAGCAAAAACTGACTGGAGCTGGGGCGCCTTATTATTTGATATGGATAATGATGGATATAAAGATATTTATGTTTGTAACGGTATTTATCACGATTTGACCAATCAGGATTTTATGGACTTTTTCGCAAATGATTTTCTGCAAAAAATGGTAATTACTGGCAAAAAAGAAGATATGGAAACCATTATTGCCAAGATGCCAAGTACTCCTGTCCCAAATTATGCTTTTAAAAACAATAAAAATTTAACATTTACAAATGAAGCCCAAAATTGGGGATTAGGAACTCCCAGTTTTTCAAACGGTGCGGCTTATGGAGATTTAGACAACGATGGTGATCTTGATTTGGTTGTGAATAACGTCAATATGGAGGCTTTTGTATATAAAAACAATTCAGAAAAAAAGAAAGAAAATCATTTCATAAAAGTTAAACTAAAAGGTGATAATCCAAATAAATTTGCCATCGGAAGCATTGTCGAATTATACTCTGGCAAGGAAATAATCCATCAAGAATTAATACCATCAAGAGGGTTTCAATCTTCGATAGATTATGTTATGACTTTTGGAATTGGAACCAAAAAAATCGATTCTTTGCAAGTAATTTGGCCTAATGGAAAATTTCAAACTATTAAAAAAGTTGTAAATAACAAAACCTATAATTTGAATATTGCAGACGCAAAATCAAAATATATTCCAAAAATTAATACCCCAAAACCTATATTTACAGAAAAGAAAAACACCTTTTTAGCACATAAAGAAAATGATTATATCGATTTTGATTATGAAGGTTTAATCTCAAAAATTCTTTCTCAAGAAGGCCCAACATTAGCGGTTGCTGATATAAACGGTGATGGAAATGACGATGTTTTTATTGGCGGAGCCAAAGAGCAAGCCGGGAAAATTTATTTAAACAATGGAAATGACTCTTATACCAGTTCTACTCAAAAAGATTTGGAAAGTGATGCTAACTATGAAGATACTGCCGCTAGCTTTTTTGATGCAGATGGCGATGGAGACCAAGATTTATTGGTAGGTTCAGGCGGAAATGAAAAAGCAGATCAAGCCAATTATAAAAATCGCTTGTACCTGAATAATGGAAAAGGAATATTTACTAAGAGCAAATCTATTATTCCAACAACCAATAATAATGTATCTGTAATTGCAACAAATGACTTTGATAATGATGGTGATATTGATGTTTTCATCGGCAGCAGAAGCGTTCCCGGAATTTATGGAATAGTTCCAAAACAATTGTTATTAGAAAATGATGGAAAAGGGAATTTTACAAATAGTACTGGCAGAAAAGCATTTAAACTTGATGAAGTCGGAATGATAACTGATGCCGTTTGGGAAGATATTGATAACGATGGTAAAAAAGATTTAATTGTTGTTGGGGATTGGATGGTTCCAACAATTTTCAAAAATACGGGACGACGATTAGCTGAATTTAAATCAAACCTCACCAGTTTTTCAGGATTTTGGAATGCTGTGAGTTGTGTGGATTTGAATAATGACGGCAAAAAAGATTTGATTCTTGGCAACAAAGGAACCAATACTTCTTATAAAGCAACAACTTCAAATCCGATGAAAATGTTCGTAAATGATTTTGATGCCAATGGTACAATCGAACAAATTACAACCAGAACCATTGATGGCAAAGACATTCCAGTTCATCTTAAATCAGAATTAGCCAAACAAATTCCGATGATAAAAAAGAAAAATTTGAGTTATGACGATTATTCGAAAAAATCATTTCAAGAATTATTTCCGCAAGAAGTAATGGACAATTCTATTCAGAAAACAGTCAACATACAAGAAAGTGTAATCGCAATTAATAAAGGAAACGGAAAATTTGAAATACAAGTAATGCCAAAAGAAGTTCAATTTTCTACTGTAAATACAATTTGCACAGCAGATGTCAACAAGGATGGTGTTTTAGATATAATCCTTGGTGGAAACGAATATGAATTCAAACCACAATTTGGCAGATTGGATTCCAATTACGGAAGTGTTTTACTAGGAAATAAAAAAGGAACTTATACTTGGACTTCTTATAGCAAATCAGGTTTCTTTATAAAAGGTGAAGTGAAACACATTCAAAAAATAAAAAATAAAAATAACACAATCTCTATTATCGCGGTTGTCAATGATAATGTTCCCAAAATATTTAAACTAAATGAATAATTTTTTTAGAATTCTATTGGTCTTATGGCTTTTTGCAAGTTGTTCGAAAAAACAAGATTTATTGTTTGAAAAACTAGATTCAGACAAAAGCAATATTACCTTCAACAACCAATTATTAGAGTCAAAAAAAATCTCTATTTTAGATTATCTCTATTACTATAATGGCGGTGGAGTAGCGTTGGGCGATATTAACAATGATGGTTTGCTTGATATTTATTTTACATCAAATCAAGGAAAAAATAAATTATATCTAAATAAAGGAGATAATAAATTTGAAGATATAAGCACGAAAGCTGGTATTGAAGGCGAAAGCGATTGGGAAACCGGTTCCATTATGGCCGATGTCAACGGGGATGGCTATTTAGACATCTATGTTTGCGCCGTTGTAGGAATTAATGGATTTGAAGGTCACAATGAATTATTCATTAACAACAAAGACAATACTTTTACAGAAAGCTCGGCAGAATATGGCTTAGATTTAGACAATTACAGCACTTCAGTGGCTTTCTTTGACTATGATAGTGACGGCGATTTAGATATGTATTTATTAAATCACGCCATACATTCCGAGGAATCTTATGGTAAAGCATCCATTAGAAACAAAAGAAATTATGAATGCGGCGATAAATTATTTAGAAATGATAACGGAAAATTTGTTGACGTAAGCGAAAAAGCCGGCATTTTTGGTGGTGCCAATGGATATGGTCTAGGAATAGCAATATCTGACTTTAATCTTGACGGAAATCCTGATATTTATATTGGCAATGACTTTCACGAAGATGATTATTATTATATCAATAATGGAGACGGAACATTTACCGAAAGTTTAAAAAATCACTTTGGCCATACAAGCCGTTTTTCAATGGGACTTGATGTTGCTGATGTAAATCACGATGGCTTTCCAGATATTTTGACTTTGGATATGCTTCCTGAAAGCGAAAAGGTTTTGAAATCTTCTTTGGGGGATGATAATGTTCAAATGCTAAAGGTTAGAACAGAAAAATTGGGATACCATTATCAGTACACCAGAAATATGTTGCAAATAAATCAAGGTGGTAATAACTTTACCGAAACCGCTTTGTTGAGTGGAGTTGCAGCAACAGACTGGAGTTGGAGCGTCTTATTTTCAGATTATGATCAAGATGGCGAACAAGATATTTTTGTATGTAATGGAATTCCGAAACGACCAAATGATTTAGATTACGTAAAATACTTATCGAATGATCAAGTAAAAACTAAAATTAATTCTACCAAATTATTAGATAAAGAGGCTTTAAGAAAAATGCCAAATGGCAAGGTTACCAATTATGTTTTCCAAGGTTCGAAAGACTTAATCTTTAATAATAAATCAGCAGATTGGATTGAAAATGACTCCATAATTTCTAATGGAAGCGCTTATGGAGATTTAGATAATGATGGAGATTTAGATGTCGTAACAAATAATTTAAACAGTGTTGCTTCAATTTACATTAATAAAACTAATGATAAAGCCAATTATTTAAAATTAAAACTTCGTTTTGGCGGCAAAAATACTTTTGGAATTGGAACAAAAATAATTTCATACAACAAAGGAAAAATGCAATACAAAGAGTTGCAAACTACACGCGGATTTCAATCTTCATCGGAACCAATAATTCATTTTGGATACGGAAAAGCAAGTAGCATTGATTCGTTAGTAGTAATATGGCCTGACAAAACATCACAAACTTTAAAGAATGTAAAAACAAATCAAACGCTGACGATTAAGGCTAATACTAATCGTAAAGCATTTGATTATAAAAAATTACATCCAGCCGTTTTGCCTGTTTTTAAGAAAGTCGAAAATAATTTAGGTATCGATTTTATTCATCAAGAAAATGATTATACAGATTTTCTAGCTCAAAAATTAATTCCTTATCAGCATTCGGATAGAGGCCCTGCAACAGCAATTGGCGATTTAAATGGAGACGGAAAAGAAGACCTATTCTTCGGAGGTGCCAAAGGTAAAAAAGCAGCCATTTATTTTCAAAACACATCAGGATTTATTAAAAAACCAACTCCTGCAATCGAAAACGATTCTATTTATGAAGATGCATCAGCAGTAATTGGTGATTTTAATAATGATAAAATAAACGATTTGTTTATTGCTTCAGGCGGTGGAGAAAATCCTGCCAATTTAGATTCTCGATTGTATCTTAACAAAAACAATCAATTGAGTAAAGCTACATTTCCAATATTAACTCAAAATGCTGCTGTAGTAAAAGCGTTTGATTATGACAATGATGGTGATTTAGACCTTTTTATTGGAAATAATTCTAAAAATAATATTTTCGGATCCAATCCAGACTGCTATTTATTGAACAATAATAAAGGAGTATTCGCTATAGTCGAAAACAAACTGTTTGCTAAAACTGGCATGGTTACAGATGCCACAGTAACTGACTTTAACAAAGATGGAAAATCAGATTTAATCATAGTTGGCGAATGGATGAAACCAAGATTTTACGCAAACAAAAACGGCAAATTTCAAGAGGTAACTGAAACTGTTTTGCCAGAAAAACTAAACGGTTTATGGCAATCGATTCAATCTTTCGATATTGATCACGATGGCGACGAAGATTATTTGGTAGGAAACTGGGGAATGAATTCGAAATTTAAAGCCTCAAATGAATTTCCGATGAAAATGTATTATGATGATTTTGATGCCAATTGGTCTTTTGAGACAATTGTTGCCGTTGAAAAAAACGGACAATACTATACCACGATGGGATTAGATGAATTGGCTGAAGAATTTAGCGGAATGCTGAAAAAGAAATTTAACACCTATAAATCGTTTGCAGGACAACCATTGGAAGAAGTTTTTGATTCAAAAATGTTAGCAAAAGCAAAATTATTCGAAGTACATAATTTGAAATCAGGCTATTTAAGAAATGACAATGGGAAATTCACCTTTGTTCAGTTTTCGAATAAAATGCAAGTGGGTCCGATTAATTGTTTCGTAAAATCAAAATTTGACGGAGGCAAAGAAGCCGTTTTTGCAGCTGGAAATTACTTTGGAGTCACTCCATATCATAGCAGATTTGATGGTTTTTCTGGTGCTTTAATAAAAAATGAAAAAACAATTTATCTTGGAAATCAAGTTGGAATTGACTTGAGCAACAAAGCGGTGCGACATCTTGATATTATTACTTTCAATAGTAAAAAATATTTATTAGTTACTATAAACAATAAAAGGGCTGAAATTTATGAATTGCCAATGGCAAAGAATTAAAAAATGTCTCAAATAAAATCAAACAAAATGAAATTTAAAATTTATCTTCTAGGGACAATCTTTATCCTATTTATTTCTTGTAAAAAAGAAAAACATATAGAAGTCACAACTGATGAATATCACGCATCAATTGATAATGTTATTCAAATAATGATTCACGATATATTTTCGCCACCAGTTGCGAGCAGAATTTTTGTGTATCCCAACATTGCGGCTTATGAAATAATTGCTCAAAACAATAAAAATTATACAAGCCTTCAGCATCAATTAAAAGGCTTAGATTCTATTCCTGTATTAGACCAAAAAAGCGGTGTAAATATACCATTAGCTGCTTTAATTGCTCATATGGAAGTAAGCAAACAATTGGTTTTTTCAGAAGAATTAGTCGAAAAATTTAGAGACAGTTTGTATAAAAAATGGGGAGATGAAAACTCAGATGAATTCGAAGTTTCCAAAGAATATGGACTTAAAGTGGCTGAACGAATCAAAAAATGGATGGGCAAAGACAATTACAAACAAACGCGTACTTTTCCTAAATTTTCTGTTTTTGCCAATCAACCAGGAAGATGGCAGCCAACACCACCGGCATATATGGATGCTGTAGAGCCGCATTGGGGCGAAATTAGAACCTTAGTTTTAGATTCAGCATCTCAATTTAAACCAATACCTGCCCTACCCTTTTCGTTAGATAAAAACTCCCCTTTTTACAAGCAAATAATTGAAGTGTACAACATCAGTTTAGATATGAAAAAAAAGGGGGATTCTTGTGACGAAATCAAAATGGCCCAGTTTTGGGATTGTAACCCTTATGTTTCTGTAAGTCAAGGTCATATGATGTTTGCCAAAAAGAAGATTTCTCCAGGCGCACATTGGATGGGAATTGTAAAAATAGCCTGCAAAAAAACAAATGCTGATTTTGATAAAACTGTATTTGCCTACACAAAAACATCAATAGGAATGTTTGAAGCTTTTATAAGCTGTTGGGATGAAAAATACAGAAGTAATGTAATTCGGCCAGAAACTGTGATTAATCAACATATTGACGAAAACTGGAAACCAGCGTTACAAACGCCCCCTTTTCCAGAATATACTAGTGGACATTCAGTACTATCAACAGTAGCTTCTACAATTTTGACATCAATTTTTGGGGATAATTTTTCTTTTGTAGACAATTCTGAATTACCTTTTGGTTTACCAAGCCGAAGTTTTAAATCGTTTGATTCGGCCTCAAAAGAAGCAGCGATGAGTCGTTTTTATGGAGGAATTCACTATAGAGCCGCAATAGAAAACGGGATGGTACAAGGGAAACAAGTAGGTGATTTTGTTGTAACGAAATTAAAAATGAATAAATAAAATGAATTCTAGAAAAAAAATTATAATAGTTGCCGGCATTGCATTATCTCTATTATTAGGTTGGTATTTATTTGTCAAAGAAAGTGACTATTGCATCACTTTTACAGCAAAAACTGCTACAGGAACTATTTTTCAAGGCATTCAGGTGTGGTCAACTGCTCAGCAAAAGAGCAAGAATGAAAATTATAAAATTCTTGAAAAAAGAAATTACGATTTCATAAAACAACTGATGAAAAACGGAAATGAAGAAATGGAATACACCTGGAATATGAAATCAATAAACGATTCAATGTCCACTGTTACTATTGGAATAAAAGATTTAAATCATTCATTGTATAATAGATTAACCGTCCCTTTTTATCCAACCAAATTCAAAACAGAACAAATAGAGAAAATCAAATCTTTCAAAACGGGACTTGAAGATCATATTGACGATTTTAAAATTAGAATAGATGGTGAACAATCATCTAAAGAAATTTATGTAGCCTATATTTCTTTAAAAAGCGTAATGCAAGAAAAAGCACAAACTATGATTGGATATGATGCTGAAATTGTGGGGTACTTAGATCGGAATAAAATAAAAATAATCGGTTTTCGTCCTTATTTAGAAGTTACGAATTGGGACCAGGATAAAGAAATTGTTAGTTTTAATTATTGTTTTCCAATTTCCAAAGACACAAAATATGTTCCTGACAATAATGTAAAGTTTAAAACTATACCCGCAATAAAGGGAATTCAGGCAACTTATTACGGCAATTTTAGAACTTCGGATCGAGCTTGGTTTGCATTGTTAGATTATGCTAAAAAACATGATATCAAACTAGAGAATACTCCATTGGAACATTTCTTAGACAATCCATTTAATGGCGGTAATGAATTAGAATGGAAAACAGAAATAATTATTCCTTTTGGTGTAGAATAAATTGTGTCAATTTAGAATAAATTCAATGTCTCGAAAACGTTTTCGGTAGTTCCGAAAACGTTTTTTATTTTAATACTATTCTTATTATATATTTTACAATTATATTTAAAGATTAATAGGTAAAAAAGCATAAATGAAAATAAAATTAAGTTTTTGGCAGATTATCAATATGAATGTTGGTTTTTTTGGAATTCAATATAGTTTTGGTTTACAACAAAGTGCCGTGAATCCCATATATGATTTTCTCGGAGCAAGTCCAGATGAGTTGCCACTACTTAATCTTGCTGGCCCATTGACAGGATTATTGATACAACCCATTATTGGTGCGTTGAGTGATAAAACCTGGTCTCCAAAATTTGGTGGCAGAAGAAAACCTTTCTTCCTTATTGGCGCATTGATATGTAGCATTGCGCTATTCCTTTTTCCGTTTAGTAGCTCACTTTGGATGGCGGCAGGATTATTATGGATTTTAGATGCGGGAAACAATACTGCAATGGAACCTTATCGAGCTTTTATTGCCGACAAATTAGATGAATCGCAACAACCAATGGGTTTTCAGGCTCAAAGTTTTTTTACGGGTTTTGGACAAACGTTAGCAAACGTATCGCTATTTATATTTCCAATAATCTTTATTGGAACGACTGGAAAATTGCCAACTTGGGTATTTGCATCATTTTTCCTGGGTGCAATATGCTCAATAGCATCCGTTTGGTGGAGTTCTTACACCACCAAAGAAATTCCGCCAACAGAAGAAGAATTACAAAAAATAAAAGAAGAACCTTTACATATTTACACGCCATTTATTGATATCGTAAAAGCAGTAAAACATATGCCAAAAGTAATGTGGCAACTCGCTTTGGTGTATCTATTTCAGTGGTATGCCTTATTTTGTTACTGGCAAAATTCCTCCAAAAGTATTGCACTTTCGGTTTGGCATACAACACCACAAAAAGACTTGAAATTATATGGTGAAGCCGTAAGTTGGACTGGATTAGTCAACGGATGGTATAATATTGTCACTTTTTTATGTGCTTTTGCTCTGGTCTATTTCGCAAAAAAATATTCAGCTAAATATGTGCATTTTACTTGTTTGATTTTGGCAGCAATTGGGTTTTTACTATTTCCTCATATAGAAAATAAATACCTTTTATTTCCTGCTATAACTGGTTTCGGAATTGGTTGGGCAAGTATGATGGGAATCCCGTATTTAATGGTTGTAAACAATATTCCAAAAGAACGCTACGGAGTTTATATGGGTATAATTAATATGATGATTGTAATCCCAATGTTCATTCAGACGATAACTTTTGGATATATTTTAAAACATTTTTTGAACAATGATCCTCGATTAGCAATCAGTTTTGCAGGTGTTTTATTGATTATTAGTGCAGGCTGTACTTTGCTCATCAAAACCAAAAAAGAAGTAATAAGTGAATAATTCAATAAATAATATGATGGATAATATAGATATCCTTTGCGTTGGAGAAGTATTAGTGGATTTCATTGGGCACCAAGAAGGTGTTCTTATTGACGAAACGAGAGATTATCACAGGTATTTGGGGGGATCTCCTACCAATGTTGCCATGAATTCTACACGCTTAGGTTTGAATACTACATTAGTCGCCACAGTAGGCAATGATGGTTTTGGTAGTTATATTTTAAAAAGATTGTCAAGTGTTGGAGTAAATACCGATCATGTAAATGTTATAGAAAATAAATCAACAAGCGTTATATTCGTTTCAAGATCCAACGGTACGCCAGATTTTATGCCCTATCGTGAAGCAGATTGCTGTATTTATGAAGAGCAAATTTCTGAGCAAATTTTATCTCATACCAGAATATTCCATACCACTTGCTTTGCATTAAGTAAAAAACCTGCACAAGAAACAATTCTAAAAAAAGCAAAAGAAGCCTATAACTTAGGATGTCAATTAAGTATAGATGTTAATTATGCCAAAAAACTTTGGAGTAGTCAAGAAGAAGCCTTTCAGGTAATTAAAACCTATTGCAGTTTTAATCCATTGATTAAAATTAGTGAAGATGATATGTTGCGTCTCTTTGAAAAAGAACTGCCACATTCAGCTATTTTTGATTTTTTCCATAATGAAGGTGTTGATATTGTATGCCTAACTTTGGGTAGCAAAGGCGTCAAATTATCCCAAAAAGGAAAAGGAATCATACAAATGCCAGCGATTAAAATTGATAAGGTTGTTGATTCTACTGGTGCGGGTGACGCCTTTTGGTCTGGGTTTTTATTCGCCTATATCAAAGAAAAACCAATTAATGAATGTTTGGATATTGCCTTGAAATTAGCGGCTTTAAAACTGCAAAACGTAGGAAGGCTCCCTGATAATATCAATATTCTATCTCAACTTTTATAAAATAATATGCAACAAAATAATGAAATCAATAATGGTGTAATGCTTAATGCTTACCCCGATAGCATTGGAACCAAATTTAGCGATACAGTGGCAATGCTTAAAATGCCTGAATTTAAAGACGCTTTTTCTTTATTGTATGTATTGCCTACTTTTTTTAATAGCGATTTAGACAGGGGTTTTTCAATTATTGATTATAATATTAATAAAGATTTAGTTGACACAAATGATTTAAAAGATTTAAATACACTTGATATCAAGTTAAAATTTGATATTGTATTAAACCATTTATCGGTCGGATCACCTCAATTCAAAGATTTACTACAAAAAGGCGATAAATCTGTTTTTAAAGATTTTTTCATTAATTGGAATGAGTTCTGGGAAGGACACGGAGTAAAAAATGAAGATGACATCGTGATACCAGAACCAAAGTTTCTCAATAAACTATTCATGAGAAAATCGGGTTTGCCAATATTAAAAGTGCGATTTCCTGATGGATCAGAGCAACCTTATTGGAATACATTTTACCAACAAATAACATACAATCCAATTAATGAAGCGGATTTAAAAAGCATTCAAGGCTTAACCGATTCGTCGAGAACGCAAATTGTACAAAAAATTAATGATGCTATCGAACAATCTATAGATTTCAGCACGATTGATTTTGAAGATTCTACTAATTTAAAAACAGAAATAGTACAAATTGTTGAGAATAAGCGTTCCTATTTGGGACAAATGGATGTAAATGCATCCTCTCCCCTAGTATGGGACTTTTACGAAGAAACCCTAAAGAAATTAAATAGTTACGGTTGCAATATTTTGCGATTGGATGCTTTTGCCTATTTGCATAAACAAGTAGGTGAATCAAATTTCTTTAATATACCGGGAACTTGGGAATATTTAGAGCGAATTAAACAGATAGCTCAAAAAAATAATTTGATGCTTTTGCCAGAAATTCATGCAGAATACGGACTTCATTTACATGATGAAGTAGCAAACAAGGGCTACACTATTTATGATTTTTTCTTACCCGGATTGACCATTCACACCATTGAGAGCAAATCGAGCAAAGCCTTACTAATTTGGGCAAATGAAATTATTACAAAAGGATATAAAACAGTTAATATGCTGGGTTGCCATGACGGAATACCTGTCTTAGACTTGAAAGGAAAAGAGGTCAACGGGTCTTATAACAAAGGTTTGTTGGAAGATAGTGAGATAGAAAAGATCATGAATACAATTATGGAACGTGGTGGTCGTGTAAAAAATCTTTATGACCCATCAGGGAACAAAATTTCGTATTACCAGATAAATGCTACCTTTTTTAGTGCATTGGGTGAAGATGAACAGAAAATGGTTTTGGCTAGAGCAATACAAATGTTTATGCCTGGGATTCCACAAGTTTGGTATTTGGATATTTTTGCTGGAAAAAATAATTATCAAGCAGCAGATAACGGTGGCAGCGCAGGTCATAAAGAGATTAATCGCACCACATTGTCGATGGAAGACGTCGCTCAAGGTTTGAAAACAGCCATTGTAAAAAAACAACTCGAAATCATTCATTTAAGAAACACATCAAAGGCATTTTTAGGTCAAGTAGAAATAAATGATGTTCTTGACGAAAAAATTGATATCAAATGGATAAACGATAAATCGGTTATGCACTTGAAGGCCGATCTTGATACCTATAATTTTACAATTGAGCATATCGAGAATGAAATAAAAACTATTTATAGCTATTAATAATTGGTTTTGTTTAGGGAACATATTATAAAGTTTCAACTTACTGAAATGATTAGCATTCAAGAATATTATAAACTAGAAAAAGAAATAAATGAAAAAAAACTCCATTAAAATAGCAATGTATCTCAACTATTTTGTTTTCGCAATTTTGCTAAACAGTGTTGGAATTGTTATCCTAAAATCACAAAAAAATTATGGAGTCAATGAAATTCAAGCTAGTATATTAGAAGCTTTTAAAGATTTACCAATTGCCATTGTCTCTTTTTTAATCGCATCCTTTCTGCCCAGAATTGGGTATAAAAAAGCTATGCTAATTGGATTAGGATTAGTAACATTTGCGTGTATGAGCATGTATTTTGGAAATTCATTTGACACTGCTAAATTACTTTTTGCCACTGTTGGTGTATCATTTGCATTAATAAAAGTATCCGTGTATTCTCTAATAGGAACCATCACAGAAAATCAAAAAGAACATAATAGTTTAATGAGCAGCATTGAAGGAGTATTTATGATTGGGATTGCCTTGGCTTATTTCCTATTTCCAGCTTTTAATTCTGAGTCTAATCCTGATGCTTGGTTAAATGTATATTTATTCTTAGCATTTATTTCTTTGTTATCATTCGGGTTTTTGTTTTTTGCAAAATTCGAAAATCAAACTCAAATTCCGGGTGTTGATTTAGCCGATGATTTTAGACAAATGTTCAAATTATTTGCAAAACTTTTAACTATCGTTTTTGTAATCAGTGCCTTTTTATTTGTGATGATTGAACAAGGAATTATGACTTGGCTGCCAACATTTAATGACAAAGTACTTCATCTTCCAGAAAATATCAGCATTATGATGGCAAGTATTTTGGCCATTTCATTAGCCGTTGGAAGACTTCTAGCAGGACAAATCACAAAGAAAATCGACTGGATTTGGGTATTGGTTTTTTGTATAATTATTGCAATGCTTATCGTGTTATTTGTACTGCCAAAAACAGTTGGATTGCAAGTTGTAAATATCAATTCGTTAAGCGATATTCCATTGATAGGATTTGCTTTTCCGCTTGTTGGATTATTTATTGCGCCAATTTATCCATTGCTAAATTCGGTTATTTTAAGTGCTCTACCCAAAAAATTACACAGTTCCATGACCGGATTAATTGTTGTTTTTTCAGCTCTTGGAGGAACAATTGGTTCCAGAATAATCGGTTGGTTATTTATGAATCAAGGGCCTGAAAATGCGTTTTATTTTACTTTGATTCCTATGATGTTGTTATTGATTTCATTCTTTATATTAAAAAAATTAACATCGAAAAATGAAGTTTAAACTTAACATAAACCAAACTCTTCAACAATTATTAAAACAAGAAGATACTGATAGAGACAAAAGAATAACTGTCGATGACAAAGGACCAAAACGATTTATTCTAAAATCTCCTTCCGAAGAAATTGTTATTGAAGGCACTTACTGTCTTTCCAATCTTCTGCAAGAATTAGTTCTAGCGAAAGAAAATAATCAAGATTTTATTGAAACCGAATCTGTTTTTGAACTTCCGGCATATCGGATTTCGAAAATGATTCGCAATTATTTTTGGGATGGTTTAACGAGAACTTTGGACGAAAAAGGTTTGAAAAAACTATTAATAGATTCAAAATCAAAAACAGATAAACCCATAATTTATATTCCTTTTACAGACAATTTTGGATGGCAATATTTTCGAAAATTAGCACCCATATTCAACTTAAAAGTAGTTCAATTACCAAGAATTATTACGCCAGAATATGTAAGCAGCATCAACGAGGAAGGAGGGATTTTGGCTTTAGCTTTAAAAAAGGAAGATCAAAATATGGAAGGATTTCCATTTGTAGTTCCTGGAGCACGATTTAACGAAATGTATGGTTGGGACAGTTATTTTGAAAATATTGGATTGCTAATTGATGGAAAATCAGACTTAGCTAAAAGTATGGTCGAAAATTTTGACTATCAAATTACCCATTACGGCAAAATTCTCAATGCAAACAGGTCCTATTATCTTACGAGGACTCAACCTCCGTTTTACTCCAGTATGATTCGCGAAGTATATGAAGCAATGACTGTTAAAGACCAGGAATGGTTGCGCAAAAAACTCGAAATTTGCATCCAAGAATACGAAACCGTTTGGATGGAAAATGGAAAAAGGTTGACCGAAAATGGACTAAATCGCTATTTTGCACAAGGAATTGGCTTGCCTCCTGAAACCGAATCTGGTCATTATGATGATATTCTGAAACCATTTGCCGAAGCCGCAAATTTGTCGATATCTGATTATGAAAAGCTATATTATCATCGAAAAATAGAAAACAAAACCCTCGATGCCTATTTTGTGCACGACCGAAGTGTTCGCGAAAGTGGTCACGACACAAGTTATCGAATAGAAGGAAATTGTGCCCATTTGAATGTAGTCGAACTCAACGCCATGTTGTATAAATATGAAACCGATTTTGCCGAATTAATCGCCCTATATTTTGATAATTATTTTGAATACAACAATAAAATTTACAATAAAAAGTACTGGGCAAAAAAAGGGGAAAGTCGAAAAAAACTAATGAATCGGTTACTTTGGAATGAGCAAGAAAGTTGCTTTTTTGACTATAATTTTAAAACTCAAAAACAGAATATTTTTCTATCGGCAACCAGCTTTTTTCCACTTTGGGCAAAAATTGCAACCCAAGAACAAGCCGATAAAATGATTGAAAAATGTTTGCCTAAATTGGTATTTTTAGGAGGAATAGCAGGTTGTTCCGAAGAGGCTCTTTCAACTGTTTCGAAAGACCAAATGCAACGTCAATGGGATTTTCCAAACGGCTGGCCTCCACATCAAATGATTATTTGGCAAGGATTAATGAATTATGGATATGAAGAAAAAGCTCAGGAATTGATATATAGATGGCTTTGGACGATTACAAAAAACGCTAGCGATTACAACGGAACTGTTCCCGAAAAATTCGATGTTGTAAGTGCTTCACACAAAGTTTTTGCCGAATATGGCAATCAAGGAACTGATTTTGAGTATATCAGTCGAGAAGGTTTTGGGTGGATGAATGCCTCTTTTCAATTGGGATTATCCCTTTTAAATGAAGATTTGAAAACTAAATTAAATCAATTAATTAATCCAATTGAGTTGTTTAATTAATTTCTGGTCGATATTTACGGTTAAATTCAAATCATAAATTCCATTTCGAAGCAATTTGAAATGGAATTTATGCCTACATTTGAAACTCAAATCCAACAAAAATGGAAGAACCTAAAAGATGCGGCTGGTGTTTATCTAGCGATTTATACAAAGAATACCACGACAAAGAATGGGGTGTTCCTGTTTATGACGACCAGAAATTATTCGAATTCCTTATTCTGGAGACTTTTCAGGCGGGATTGAGTTGGATTACAATCCTAAAAAAGAGAGAAAACTTTCAAGTAGCTTTTGATGATTTCGACTATAAAAAAGTAGCTAACTATCCCGAAGAAAAAATTCAGGAATTAATGCTCGATGCTGGAATTATTCGAAACCAATTGAAGATTCGTGCAGCCGTTTCGAATGCGGTGGCCTTTATGAAAGTACAGGAAGAATTTGGAAGTTTTAGCAAATACATTTGGAAATTCACCGACGGAAAACCAATCGACAACAAGAGAAAATCCTTAAAAGAAGTGCCCGCCACTTCGCCACTTTCAGATGAAATTAGCAAGGATTTGAAAAAACGCGGGTTCAAATTTGTAGGTTCAACCGTGGTGTACGCTCATATGCAAGCCACCGGAATGGTCAATGATCACATGGAAGATTGTTGGAGGAAAATTTAAGAATTTATTTAAAAAATCAAAGCATCACCAATACTAATCTCACCTTCATTCAAACAAATAATATTTGTGCCAAAAAAAATGGAGTTGTCCACTTTTCGATACTTACTCAAAGTATTCAAAGGTTCTTTATTTACTAAACCTTTTTCGGGATTATTGTTTATCATAATACATCTTTCACATGGTTTTGCGTTTTTAAATTGCAAGTTTCCAATATGGAAAGTATCAAATAAATCTTCTTCGTGAGCAATTAAACTACTAATGACAATATTGGGTCGAAATCTTTCAATCGTAATTTTTTCGTCTAGTTTTTGGTTTAAAAAATTCAAACTTTCGGAGCCAATTAACAAATACGGATAACCATCGGCAAGGCTAACATTCAGGGTTGTGTCAAGTTTTGTGCTGCTGTGTTTTCTATCGCCTTTATTGGTAATTTTTACGAGTTTACATTCAAAACCAAGTGCTTCGCTAAACCATTTTGAAGTCGATTTATCCACCTCAACCACCTTGCTTTCGTCATCCCAAACTTTTGAAAAAATGGGCTCGTTCAAGGTTTCGCTTATTGAAAATACGTGATTTTTATCGAGATGACGAATGGAAATTTTATCTCCAATAATTTTAGGATAAAATTGACTCAAATTAGAATGATTTCGTTGTGTAATAAATTGGTTTTCTTCATCAATCAACATCCATCGGCGGTCATTTTCGAAACCCATTTCTTCGGCTTTGGCACTTTCAACACGAATTCCAGCCAAACTCTTGATTGGATAGATAAATAATTCTTTTACAACGTAATTCATAATCATTTACTTTTTAGAAGTTCCATAAAATCGGTTCTGTCTATTTCTCTGCAGCCTAAACTTTCCAAATGTTCGTTATAAACCTGACAGTCTAAAAGTTTATAATTATTGGCTTTTAATTGATCGACCAAAGCAATAAAAGCCACTTTAGAAGCATTTGAAACTTTGGAAAACATACTTTCTCCACAGAAAATATGTCCCAAATCGATGCCGTACAAACCGCCAACTAATTCCTCGTTTTGCCATACCTCAACTGATTTGGCAATGCCCATTTCATTTAATTTGCAATAAGCATTAATCATATCGTTGGTAATCCAAGTTCCGTTTTGTCCGTTGCGTTTTATCTTCTGACAATTCGAAATAACAGCTTTAAAATTCTGGTTGAAAGTAACCTTGAAAATATTCCGATTCAGGATGTTTCGCATACTTTTTGAAACCACCACTTCGTCCAAAAACAACACCATTCGGGGATTGGGTGACCACCAAATAATAGGCTCATCGTCTTCAAACCAAGGAAAAATACCGCTTTGATATGCCAATAACAACCTTTCTGGAGACAAATCACCACCAATAGCAAGGATTCCATCTAAATTGGCTTCGAAAACTGGAGGAAAAAATAATTCTTGGGTTAATAAATACATAGTTTGAAACAAAAGTATAAATTTGGCAAAGCTAATTTACATTTAAAAAAATCAATCCTAAAATCTATGAAATCAAAACTTGTTATTATTCTATTTTTATTATTGGTTTTCATAGGAAATGCACAAACCAAAGATTCTATTTCAAGCCTAAAACCCAAAGATAAAATAACCTACAAACAACTTATTGCTCCCGCAGCTTTTATAACTGCAGGAACTTTGCTTTTGAACACTAAACTGAATAAAGATTTACAAAATAATGCTAACAAATTGTTTGGCGACAATTTTCATACTTCGGCTGATAATTATCTTCAATTTGTTCCTGTTGCTCAAATTTATTTAGGAAAGACCTTTGGATTTCAACCCAAAAACAATTTCAAACAACAAACCATTAATATAGTTGTTGCCAATTTGATTATGGGAACCACTGTTTTTGCCCTAAAAAACACCACCAACCAAGAAAGACCCGACCAATCGGACAATTTAAGTTTTCCTTCAGGCCACACGGCACTAGCTTTTACCAACGCTTCTTTATTATATTACGAATACAAAGATTCAAATTTGTGGTATGCCAGTAGCGGATTTTTATTTGCTTCCGCAACTGGAATTTTGCGTATTGCTAACAACAAACACTACACTTCGGATGTTTTGGCAGGCGCTGGAATTGGATTAGCATCGGGGTTGATTGTATCCTATTGGAATCCCTTTAAATCTTTGGCTTTAGATAAAAATAAAAAAACTACAGCTTTTGTATATCCGCAAATTGGAACTCAAATTGGCTTGGGAGCATTAATTCATCTGAATTAATTTCGTTAAAGTTCAAAAAAAAATCCTTGAAAATTTCAAGGATTAATTAGATTATATTAGAACGGTAAATCGTCTGGTTCTTCTTCGTTGATGCTTGTTGCTGGCGGAAATGCTGCAGCGGCAGGCATTGGTGGCGCTGGAGCCGCAGGAGCTTCTGCTTGTGCTTTTGCTATTCTCCATCCTTGAATAGTATTAAAATAAACGGTTTCTCCTTGTGGATTAGTCCATTCACGACCTCTTAAATTAATGTCAATTTTTACAGCTTCGCCTACTTGATAATTATTCAACAAATCACATTTGTCTTGAACAAACTGAACCAAAATATGTTGTGGATATTGTTCGTCAGTTGTAACAACAACATCTCTTTTTTTGAAACCCGATGACCCAACCTCTTTGGTTTGATCAATCATTTTGATTTTCCCTGTAACTTCCATCTTAATTTTTTATTTTTTTGTGATACACAAATATAGTATTTTATCAGTTAGTTTCAAATTAAATACAATTTTCAGAAAATATTTTAATTCGATTGTTTTCGGATATTCTCTAAAAAGAATAACTCCCAAATAAACACAATCATACTTAAATTATTTCGTTATATTTATGCCTCAAAAATTAATTTATGCAGTTTTCCAAAAGTAGAAACACCAGTCGTTGGATTATTATTTTTGCTTCCTTTTTTATTATTTCATTAATACTTTGGAACACCTATACTTTTTTTCAGATTTTCAAACACGAAGAACGATTGAAAATGAGTCTTTGGGCCAATGCTGAAAAAATTCTAATCAATGCTGGAGAAAACACTGACTTAGAACTTCCCCTTCAAATTTTCAGCAACAATACTTCTATTCCGATTATGCTAACGGAGAACGACAGCATCATCAATTCTAAAAATATAGACGAGAAAATTATTGAGGATAAAAAAAGAGCTAATGCCTTTTTGTCTGGACTAAAAAATGAAAACGACCCCATCATTATTGAATATGTGCCGGGAAAATTTCAAAAAATATATTATGGAGATTCAGAGTTGTTGAAAAAACTCAAATATTATCCTATTGCTTTATTACTCATCATTATCTTGTTTGCGGCATTGGTTTATAATTTTTATAAGAGTACCAAAATGGCAACTCAAAACAAGCTTTGGGCAGGAATGGCCAAAGAAACTGCGCATCAAATTGGCACGCCATTGACATCGTTAGTAGGCTGGGTCGAAATTCTTAAATCTGAAAATATCGATAAATCGACAACCGATGAAATCGAGAAAGATATTGAACGTTTGCAAACCATCACCGAACGTTTTTCGAAAATTGGCTCAGAACCTAAACTCGAAAACAGAGATATTGTTGAAGAAACCCATCAATCGTATAAATATTTGCAATCTCGATTTTCAAAACAAGTGGAGTTCTCATTCAAAGGTCCTGATAATCCAATATTTGCTTCTTTCAATCCCACTTTACACGGCTGGACAATAGAAAATCTTGTGAAAAATGCTATTGATGCCATGAAAGGTCGCGGAAAATTGTCAGTTTCAGTTGAAGAAGAGGGCGAATTTGTAAAAATAAAAGTGTCGGATACAGGAAGTGGAATTCCAAAAAACCAATACAAAAGCGTCTTCGAGCCTGGTTTTACGACCAAAAAAAGAGGTTGGGGTTTGGGATTGTCCTTGACCAAAAGAATTGTCGAAGAATACCACAAAGGAACGATAAAAGTCTTGCAGTCTGAAATTGGAAAAGGAACGACAATGCAAGTCAGTTTTAAAGTAACCGAATTAATTTAAAGGAATTCCAAATTTAACCATTAAATAAAAATTTGTTCGTTTTTGGTTTCAATTTTGGATGCTTTTTTTACAAATTGGCCTGAATTTCCTTAGCCAAAACTTCAAATTCTTCTTTGGTCAAATTCACTTTATGTTTGAATGTCATTTCTCGCATTTCGTTCAAAGGAATCAAATGAACGTGAGCGTGTGGCACTTCGAGACCTATGACGGTCATTCCAATTCTATCGCAAGGAACTGTTTTTTTGAGGGCATCGGCAATTTTTTTGGAGAACTGCATTAGCCCAAGATAAGTAGTGTCATCGAGATCGAATAATTTATCTATTTCTTGTTTTGGAACACATAAAGTATGTCCTTTTGCATTTGGATTAATATCCAAAAAAGCAAAGAAATTTTCGTCCTCGGCTATTTTGTAGCAAGGAATTTCTCCGTTTATGATTTTGGTAAAAATACTTGACATTGCAGAATTGGTTATTCGGTTAATTGCTTAAACGGTTAATCGAATAAACAATTAACCGATGAACCTTTTTAGTCTCTCGAAACTTCTAATATTTCAAATTTCAAAACACCGTTTGGAACTGTGATTTCAGCGACTTCTCCAACAGATTTTCCCAACAAACCTCTACCAATTGGTGAAGTCACAGAGATTTTTCCGGTCTTCAAATCGGCTTCGCTTTCGGCCACAAGTGTGTATTTCATTTCCATTCCATTGGTTTGGTTTTTGATTTTCACGTTCGATAATACCAAAACTTTTGACATATCTAATTGAGTTTCGTCAATTAATCTCGCATTCGAATGTACTTCTTCTAGCTTGGCAATTCGCATTTCTAGCATTCCTTGCGCCTCTTTGGCAGCATCGTATTCGGCATTTTCGGATAAATCTCCTTTATCTCTTGCATCTGCTATATCTTGAGATGCTTTTGGACGCATCACGCTTTTTAAATAGTCTAGTTCGTCTCTTAATTTTTTTAATCCTTCGGCTGTGTAATAAGATACTTTCGTCATAACTTCATCATTTATATAAAATAGAAAAAATCCCATCAGGACGGGATTTCTTTTCACAAAGATAGTATTATTTTTATTTTAATCTATAAATATAAGTTAAACATATCCATTTAAAAACTAAATAAATTAAATTTGTCTGACTAATAAATCAATTATATTCTGAATAATGAAAAAATATCTTCTTCTCCTGATTGCCTTTCCATTGCTTTTTGGTTGCGACACCAATTCTACGAATAACAACAATCCTTACATCCCGAATTACTCTTTTACTCTTGATATTAACATGAGTTTGCCTGCTTATTCCAGTCTAAAATTCGTGAGTAATGCCGTTTATTACCCAAGTCAAGGCGCTAGAGGTCTGTATATTTTCAATACTGGAAGTGGTTATGTTGCCTTTGATGGTGCTTGTCCTAACCAAGCATTGACAAGTTGTTCTACAATGAATTTCAAAAAATTAGACCCTAATGACCCATTAAAAATTGACAAAACAACAATTGTTTGCCCTTGCGACAACGCAGAATACAGTTTGTTTTCAGGTCAAAGTGCTGGCAAACAATACCCATTGAAGCAATATCGCGTGGAGGTTAACGGAGAAGTATTGCGCATTTACAATTAGCAAAAAAAATCCTGACAGTCTGAAATAACTGTCAGGATTCAACAAAGTATTATAAAAATAATCTAAAACTTTAAAGTCATTCCTGCCAAGAAATTAATTCCTGACTGTGGATAATAATAAGGATACACATCCCACATATAGCCATTTGACACATATTTCTTGTTCAACATATTATTGACCAAACCTGTTAAAACTATTTCTTTAAAAATGGTTTTAGGTTTTATGGAATATACAATATTAAGATCGTTCACAAAATAATCTGGCAATCTGGATTCTACTGAATCAAAATTGTTCATAAACTGATCTCCAACAAATTTTTGCAACAACGAAATATGCAATTGCTCGATGGGCGAATACACCAAAATATTTCCAATAATTACTGAAGGCGAATAAGCAATATTAGTAGTTACATCTCCAAATCCTATATTCATATCGACATTTTTATTATCACTCAAAGTAAAATTAGGTCTAATAATAAATTTTTCAGACAATTGAATTGTTGCATCAACTTCTAACCCCAAACGGTAACTTGTATCGCTGTTAGAACGAATTGGACTTCCTACATCGTCTAGTTTTCCGGTCAAAATCAATTGGTCTTTGTAGGCCATATAATAAATATTCGAATTGATTTTTACTTTCTCAGCATTCCATCTCCAGCCCAATTCATAGTCATTTAACTTTTCGGGTTTTGGATTTCCATTTTCATAATCGGTTCGATTCGGCTCGCGATTGGCTCTTGCGTAGGAGAAATACAATTTGTTCTTTGCATCAATATCATAATTCAAACCAGCCTTTGGATTGAAGAAAGTAAAGGTATCATCAACTATTCCTGTCTCCCAACTGTTGGCTTTGTAAGTTACATTTCGTACTTGTAAATCACCAAACAAACTTATTTTTGGGGTGATTTGATAATTGGCTTTAGCAAAAATATTTCCGTCGGTTTTGGTTGCTTGATCTTCATAGTAACGGTCGCCCAATTCGCTTTGCGAAGCATATCTAGCCCAAATTACTTTTCCAAAATGTTCGCCTTCGTATTTATTCCAGCCACCACCAAGAATTACATTTAGGTTGTCATTCTTATAATTGGCCGAAAAAGTAGTACCATAAAAATCGTTATCCAACCATTTCTGACGTACCAAATCGGTTGTATTTATGGTTGTCCCGCCAATAACAATTGGAGTTAATCCATAACTCGAAAATTTAGCATCTTCTTTATAGTTTTCATAATATCCTTTCCCTTTGGTATAATGAAACGCTAGATTGGTACTCCAATTTTCGGATAGCTTTTGGTTCCAATGCAATTGATAATGATCTTGTTTGTAATTATCAGTTTCGTTGTCATAAAAACGAGTTTTTCCTGCTTCGTCAGTAAATATTCCTGCCGAGTTGAAAGTTCTATCAGTTGCCATTGTTGCCGCATCAATTCCGTTCCAAGATTGGTATGTTTTTTCAGTTCCTCCAAAAACCAAAGCTTTGATTAAGGTTGTATTTCCGATATAGGTTCCTTGCAGAAAATAGGATTTCAAATTAGAACTGGCTCTATCAATATATCCATCAGATTTTAATACAGACAAACGTCCTGCCATTTCAAAATGGTCATTCATCAAACCAGTACTGAATTTTACGGTGTTTTTATTAGTATTAAAACTCCCTAATGAACTTGAAATTTCGGCTGTTGCTTTTTTAGAATACGTTTCAGTCAGCATATTCAAACTGGCTCCAAAAGCACCAGCACCATTTGTCGAAGTTCCTACACCGCGTTGCAATTGAATACTTTCTAATGAAGAAGCAAAATCGGGCATATTTACCCAATAGGTTCCGTGGCTTTCAGAATCGTTATAAGGTATTCCGTTGATGGTCACGTTTACCCGAGTGGCATCGCTACCACGAACTCGAATTCCAGTATAACCCACACCATTTCCGGCATCGGAGGTGGTCACTACTGAAGGCAAATAGTTCATCAAAATAGGAATATCTTGGCCTAAATTTCGGGTTTTAATTTCCTTTTTGTCTAGATTACTAAAAGAAACGGGCGTTTTTGTAGTTACACGAACTGCCGACACCAAAACTTCGTCGAGTTGATTGACTTTAGTAGTGTCTTTTTGTTTTTCTTGTGCAGCAGAGAAAATAGAAGTTAGAACAAAGAAACTAGATGTTATAAAAAGTTTGGACTTTGGACTTTGGACTTTGGACTTTAGTCTTTGTAAATAAAATAAATGGTTCATCCGTAAATAGTTTTACGAATAAAAGGGGGAATTATTCTTTTGTTAAATTAATAAATGATTGTTGTTCCAGACTTTCGGATGACGTGCACTTCATCTTTATTTCTGTTTTCCCTTAACAGCATTACCTGTTCAGGTTCTATGGGTATAATCTCAGCTCGTTATTTAGAGCACCCCTTTGAGACGACGCAAACTTAAATATAAATTATGAATTATGAATTATTAGTTGGCAAAAAAATTAAAAATCAGGTTTTCGACGCGACTTTTTGATTTCAGAAATATAATTTTTGTCCTTAATTCGTTTTCTAATCACCGATTTAGGAATTTTTGTGGCTTTTCTAATTTTTGGAACTACGAGTCCAGCAGTAATAATATCCAGAAACCTTTTGGTAACAATGGCTTTGTTTTTGAGTTGACTTCGATCTTCATCACAATTCAAAATCAAAATATTTTCAGAAGTTAATCTTGATGCCAATTTGAATTCTAACAGTGCTTTTTCCTCTTCAGACAAAGCTTGCGAATTTTTCAAATCGAATGACAAGACCACTTTTGAGGACACTTTATTCACGTTTTGACCTCCGGCTCCACTGCTGCGAACGGCTTTGAACTGTAATTCGGATATGATTTTCTCTGGTTCCAAAACTATTGTGGTTGATGTGCTGTTTTTAATAAATCATTTACTGTTTTCACTGGATTGAAGGTAATCAAAGGCACTTCAACAAAAACAGTGATCCATTTTGCCATCGCACCATTCCACAAACCAGGCAATTCATAGCTTTTTACTATCTTACCGTAACTATTTTTTTCGACAATAAAACCGCTATTATGATCTATAAATTGAGTCAGGTCGAATTTCTCATTTTTATAATTGCGGATTCCACAAACCAAATCTACAGGATTAAAATGCGTGGAACTCGACAGTATTTTTACTTGATTTTCATTAACCAAATCCACTTGTGAGGTTTCAACAATTTGCAAGGAATGATTTCCTCTGTTATCCCTAACCCAAAAAGGACCTCCGCCAGCTTCACCTTCGTTTTTTACCATTCCGCAAACACGAATGGGTCGATCCAGAATGGTTTTTAGGTAATCAATTTTATATTCTAACTTGTATTTATGAAAATTTTCTTCTAATTCAATATTCAATTTAGTAGTGGTAAAAGCAACAATTTCATTTAAATCATCTTCTTGAAAGTGATCCATTTCATTCAAATACCTAAAAACTTGTTGTTGCAATTCCATCAAAATTCCCGCCAATGCTTTTTTGTACATCGCGATACTCTTGATGCGATTTTGAGCGACATTGTCTATATTTTTAATAAAAACAATATCAGCTCCAAGACTATTTAAATTTTCAATTAAGGCTCCGTGGCCTCCTGGTCTGAAAAGCAATTTCCCATTTTCGTCTCTAAATGGTTTGTTGTTTGGAGTAACAGCTATTGTATCTGTGCTTTTATTCTGAAAAGAATAATGCGTTTCTATTGCTATTCCCGATTCCTTTTCAACTTTCTTTTTTGTGTTTTTTTCGATGTCTTCAAATAGCATTTTATGCGATTCAGAAACTGTAAAATGCAAACTTGCTTTTCCATTCGAACTCGAATAATTAGCACATTCATAGAAATGTTCCTCTATTGCTGTTGCATTATGAGCGGTGTATCTATGAAATAGAAGAACTCCTTTTGGTTTATTAGCAAAATCAAAATAATCGGGTGAGAGCAGGTATTTTATAAAATAATAATTTTTATAATCTCTTTCTAAACTGTCAAAATTGGGAAACTTAGATTTTAATTTTAAATAGACGGTTTCAAAGAATGGAAATTTATTCATCCCAACAATAAAGATGGATAATTCGCTAGCTTTTTTTCTGTTAATATAGGCATTGATGGTTTCTTTTTCGATGTCAAATTCATTCAAAAATTCATTCAAAAATTTAAACATTCTGCTGGCGGCACCTGATGCAGGAACAAATTTTTCTAATTTAAAATTCGCTTTATTAGCATCAAAAAAATCGGCTTTTGCTTGAAAATCTTTTTCCGAAAGTTTCAAAATTCCACTAGAAACCATTGCAGGCTCTACTAAAATTGCTTTTGAAATTCCGTTTTTGAATAAATCCAATTGACTTATAATGTTGTCTATAGAAATTCCGTGTTCGAAAATTTGAACAAAATCATGGGAAGAAAGCCCCATTTTTTTAGCTCTTGCCAAATCATCAACAATCTGAATGGCTTTTTCTAAACGCTCCTTTTTAGTGCCAGAAATAGTAATAAAAGGCTTATTGTTATCTATTAACGATTGTTTAAAAATCGAAAAAACAGTTTCACGACCATCGGGTTTGTCCCTCAAATCGTCTTTTTCCCAAGGAACATCAATATCGGTAAGAAAAAACAAATCGTATTCGTGTTTTCGAGCTGCTTTATCTAACAATGGGTCACAAAAGTTGTAATATACTTCCGAAAACACTTTGGTTACCATCAAATTGGTATCACAAAAAAGGAATTCATTTGCCGAAACAAGACTTTGGTTTTCTAAATTCAATTGACCATAAGCAATAGGCAACATATCGTTTACATCACAAATTTGTCCAGAAGTATCCCATTTCTCTTGTAGATAATCACGGGCAAATTCAGGAACAAATGCCGTCTGAAAATGCTCGGCAAGTTCTTTTGCCAAAGTAGTCTTCCCCGTAGATTCGGGGCCAAATAGGGCAATTTTAAGTATTGCTAAATCTCCTTTATTTGAGAGTTGTTTAAACTTTTTTTCCATTCTAAATAACCATAAATGGCAACAATTGTGAATATTAAATACTGAAAACTCGTAAAAGTAAACCCTTTTGAAAAATACAAAGGAATGGAAATGATGTCACCAATAATCCAATATAACCAGTTTTCGATTTTTCTTTTAGCCATCAACCACATTCCTACTAAAAATATTCCCGTTAGGAAGGTATCTACATAAGCATACCAAGTGGTAAATTTGTCGAAATAGTGATATACCAAAACTACAAATGTGACCGTAAATATAAAAATAATTAGACTCATTCGTTTCTCAGTCCTTGAAATTACCGAAATTGGGAATTCAACCACATCTCCTTTTTTTCTTGTCCAATGATACCAACCGTAAATACTCATTATGAAATAATACCCATTAATCATCATATCGCCCCACAAAACCCATTTCCACAACAAATAAACATAAATTGATGTACTGACTAATCCTGTTGGGAATACCAAAATATTGTCTTTTTTGGCATACCAAACACTGAGTAAACCAAAAATCACCGCGACGATTTCTAAAGTAATATCCAAGGAGGAATAGGTTGCATATTGCGAAAAAAAGTACTCTATCATCTAGGTGTTTTGATTAAAAAAATCAATATTATTTTCAAAAGCAGTCCCAATAACCACTATGTCGGCACCCGAATCATAGGCTTTTTGAATTCCAAGCAAATCTACAATTCCACCGCCAACTAGCAACGGGATTTTTATATTTTGAGCTACTTTTTGAATCATTTCTAACGGAACAGCTTGTTTGGCACCACTTCCAGCTTCGAGATAAATTAATTTATTGCCTAATAATTCGCCAGCTTGTGCGGTTTGAACAGCATATTCAATGTTGTTTCGGTCTAATGGTTTAGTTTTACTAACTCGTTCTACAGCCGTTTTTGTCCCGCTTTCGATGAGAATATACCCCGTAGAAATAATTTCGAGTTGGGTTTTCTTTAAAATCGGAACGGCTTGAACCTGATGTTCGATTAGAAAATCTGGATTTCTGCCTGAAATTAAAGACAGGAATAAAATCCCATCGGCTTGACCTGAGATTTGAGAAGGATTTCCAGGAAATAACACAACAGGCAAATTACAATTTTGTTTCACTTTTATGATGAGTTCGTCCAAAATATTATTTTCGACCAGACTTCCGCCAATAAAAATATGTGTCGCTGGTGACTGATTTATTTTTTCGATTACTATTTCTACATTATTCAAATTGATTTTGTCAGGATCTAGAAGAATGGCGAGCAATTTCTCGTTTTCTAATTTTGATTGTAGAATTTGGCTGTAGAGGTTTTTCATAAATATTATTGATTCAACCACCAAATACTAGCATTCAAAACACTGGCAAAACTCACCCAAAGCAAGTAAGGAATCATTAAATAACCCGCAATTTTATTGATTTTTGAGAATTTAAAATAGGTTTCATAAATCATCAACCAAAGAATTATGATTTCGAGTCCCGCCAACATTGGATTTTTCAATCCAAAAAACAAATAGGACCATAAAGCATTCAAAGCCAATTGAACGGCAAAAAACACCAAAGCTTTTTTGACAATTTCTTTTTCAAAATCTATTCGATCCCAAACCAATCCTGCCGCAACTCCCATCATTATGTAAAGCATACTCCAAACGGGAGCAAAAATCCAATTCGGCGGATTGAAACTCGGCTTTACTAATGTGGGATACCAAGTAGTGATTGCCGAACGAGTTACCATTCCAGAAAAATACCCCACAACCAAACAAGTGGCAACTACAACGAGAATTTTTGAAATTTTATTCATCTTTATTTTTTTTCAAAATTAATCAAAACTTTTAAACGATTAAACGGTTAAACTTTTAAACGATAAAAAGTATCTTTGCAAAAAAATAATTGATGTTTTCAACAAACGATTTCATACCAACTGCCTATTCTCATTCAATAGAAAAAGGAAACTTCGAGTGGAGTTCTCCTAGTAACATCGCCTTGGTAAAATATTGGGGCAAAAAAGACAGTCAAATTCCAGCCAATCCTTCGGTGAGTTTTACGTTAAATAATTGCAAAACAATTACAAAACTGGCTTTCGATAAAAAACAAAATCAAGATACATTTTCTTTCGACTTGCTTTTTGAAGGCAAACCCAAAGAAGATTTCAAGCCTAAAATCCAGCAGTTTTTCGAAAGAGTCTTGGTGTATTTGCCTTTTTTGAAAGACTATCATTTTACGATTGACACTCAAAATACTTTTCCGCACAGTTCAGGAATTGCCTCTTCAGCGTCAGGAATGGCAGCGTTGGCAATGAATTTGATGAGTTTGGAAAAAGCGTTAAACCCTGAAATGAGTGATGAATATTTTTACCACAAGGCTTCATTCTTGGCTCGTTTGGGTTCCGGAAGTGCCTGTCGAAGCGTAAAAGGTGAAGTTGTCGTTTGGGGCAATCAAAGCAATATTTCAGGAAGTTCGGATTTATTTGGAGTAGAATTTCCGCATCCGATTCACGAGAATTTCAAGAATTTTCAGGATACGATTTTGTTGGTGGACAAAGGCGAAAAACAAGTTTCGAGTTCTGTGGGTCATAATTTAATGAACGGACATCCATTTGCCGAAAGGCGATTTAAACAAGCTCACGAAAATTTGGATAAATTAATCCACGTTTTCGAAAGTGGCAATTTGGAAGAATTCATAACTATTGTCGAAAGTGAAGCACTGACTTTGCATTCGATGATGATGACCTCTATTCCTTATTTTATTTTAATGAAACCAAACACCTTGCAAATCATCAATGCTATTTGGAAATACAGAAACGAAACCAAAATACCAGTTTGTTTCACACTGGATGCTGGTGCAAATGTTCACGTTTTATACCCAGAAATGGTCAAAGAAAGCGTTTTGCAATTTATTAAGAACGAATTAGTTGGCTATTGTCAAAATGGTCAGTACCTTTGTGACCAAATTGGAATTGGAAGTCAATCATTAATTGATTAATTACATATGAAAGGACCTTTATTTTACTCAAAAATATTACTCTTTGGAGAATACGGAATCATTCGTGACTCGAAAGGTTTGTCTATTCCTTACAATTTTTACAATGGCGCATTAAAGAAAGATGAAAATCCTTCGGAAGCAGCCATCAAATCCAATGGCCATTTGAGACGCTATGTTTCTTATCTGGAAAATCTTCAGAGTGAGCAACCCGAATTGGTTACTTTCGATTTAGCCACTTTAAAAAACGATGTCGAAACTGGAATGTACTTTGATTCCAGTATTCCGCAAGGTTATGGCGTAGGAAGCAGCGGTGCATTGGTTGCGGCGATTTATGATAAATATGCTCAAAATAAAATCACGGTTCTCGAGAATTTGACCCGTGAAAAACTATTGCAACTCAAAACCATTTTCGGGCAAATGGAATCCTTTTTTCACGGAAAAAGTTCTGGTTTAGATCCCTTGAACAGTTATTTGAGTATTCCTATTTTAATCAATTCTAAAGACCATATTGAAGCTACAGGAATTCCAACCCAAAGTTTACAAGGTCACGGAGCTGTGTTTTTATTAGATTCAGGAATTGTGGGCGAAACCGCTCCAATGGTGAATATTTTTATGGAAAACCTGAAAGATCAGGGTTTCCGTACGATGCTAAAAAATCAATTTGTAAAATATACTGATGCCTGTGTAGAAAACTTCTTGGGAGGCGATATGAAATCATTATTTTCAAACACCAAAAAATTATCCAAAGTCGTTTTGAACAACTTCAAACCAATGATTCCAGAGCAATTTCACGGCATTTGGCAAGAAGGAATCGATTCTAACGATTATTATCTAAAGCTTTGTGGTTCAGGTGGTGGTGGTTATATTTTAGGATTTACCCAAAATCTGGAAAAAGCAAAATTAGCCCTGAAAGATTATAAACTGGAAGTCGTTTACCAATTCTAAAATGCTCAACAGAAAGCACAAACTTGTAGCCCTGAAATTCATCAGTTTGTTCTCTGTGGTCAGGGGTTACAACATTCCGATAATTGTTCTGGCGCAATATCTTTCGGCCATTTTCATTCTCGCTCCCGAAAAAAGAGCCTTATCCATCCTATTCGATTTCGATTTGTTCATTATCGTTTTTGCTTCTTCGCTGACGATTGCCTCGGGTTACATCATCAATAATTTTTACGACAGTAAAAAAGATTTAATCAACCGTCCCAACAAATCGATGCTGGATCGATTGGTGAGTCAAACCACCAAACTCCAAGTCTATTTTGCGCTCAATTTCATTGTCGCTTTATTGGCTATTATCGTTTCTTGGCGTGCTTTTTTATATTTTTCGGTTTATATTTTTTTGATTTGGTATTATTCGCATCGCATCAAAAAGTACCCGATTATAGGCAATTTGACCGCCGCTTTCTTGGCGATTTTACCTTTTTTTGCCATTCTTTTGTATTACAAAAATTTCTATGAAGTGATTTTTGGACACGCTGTTTTTCTGTTTTTACTGCTCCTAATTCGGGAAATGATTAAGGATTTAGAAAATATCAAAGGTGATTTGGCGAACGATTACAAAACCATTCCCATAATTTATGGCGAAGACATTTCCAAGAAAATAATCACTGTTCTTACTATCGCAACTATAATACCTGTCTATGTATTGATCGAAATTTTCGACGTGGGCTATATGGATCTCTATTTTTACAGCTGTCTTATCATTTTGATTTTCTTCTTGCAGTATCTTTGGAAATCCAACACCAAAGAACAATATGTATTGCTTCATAATGTATTGAAATTCCTGATTGTGGCGGGCGTTTTTTGCATTATCCTCATCAATCCAAGCGTGTTGTGGCACGGAGAAAAATTGTTGCGATCTATTTGATTTTAAAAAGTTTGCCACAGATTCACAGATTTTAAAGTGCCAAAATCTATTAAAAAGACACTGATTTATTATATTGTGTAATAAATATTTTTCTACATTTTTAAAATCTGTGAATCTGTGGCGTTTGTTTTTATTTTTGCTGGCATTCTATTTTAAATACGAATCCTGCGCCCTAATGCAAAAACAATCAACAATTAAGCAAGAATAAACTATCTTTGCAGCAAATTATAGCATATTATGAATAACAAGGAAGGCAACAATAAAAAAAGCGGCGGTAGAGCAAACAGCTCCAGACCAAGCTCTAATAAGCCAAAACCTGCGATGCCAAAAAGAGCACAAGGACCTAAAAAAGTAAAACCAGCAGTAAAAATAGCGGAGGCGGAAGCGGCAAAAACTGCTAAAAAACCAAATCAGGCTCCAAAGAGACAAAAAGAGAAAGACGAAATTCGTTTGAATAAATACATTGCCAATTCGGGAGTGTGTTCGCGTCGTGATGCGGATATTTATATTCAATCTGGAAACGTAAAAGTAAACGGAATTCCAGTAACCGAAATGGGTTATCTGGTAAAACCAAGCGATGACGTTAATTTTGATGGGGTAAAATTAACTCCAGAGAAAAAAGTATATATCTTATTGAACAAACCCAAAAACTTTACGACAGCCCTTGATGAAGGTCAAGAATACCGCAATGTTTTGGAATTGGTAAAAGGTTCCACCACTGCCAAAATTGGTGCTGTTGGAAGAATGGATAAAAACACAACTGGTCTTTTATTGTTTACCAACGATACGGATATGATTCGTAAGTTTACTTTGCCAACCAATAAATCATCCAAAATATATCAAGTTTCTTTAGACAAAAACTTAAAATTTGAGGATTTAGAAAAAATACAAAAAGGATTGGTTCTTGATGGACACCGTGTTTTTGTAGAAGAAGTAAGTTATATTGAAGGAGAAGCCAAAAGCGAAATTGGTCTAAAATTAAGATCTTCGAACGTAAAGGTGGTTCGTTCTATTTTTGAACATTTCAGTTATGATGTGTTGCGAATTGACAGAGTTGCTTTTGCAGGTTTGACTAAAAAGAACTTGCCTCGTGGAAACTGGAGATTACTTACCGAACAAGAAATTATCAATTTGAAAAACTCATAGCTTTTCAAAATCAATAGTTTTACCGCATAAAAAAAGCCTTAGTTCAAAATGAATCTAAGGCTTTTTTGTGTGACTATGTGACTATAAAGTTACTCTTGCATCATATCAATATGTCGGTCGTGGTAACCTAATAGATATAAAACTCCATCAAGACCTAAACTAGAAATGGATGTGGCCGCACTTTCTTTTACTTTTGGTTTGGCGTGAAAAGCAATTCCTAATCCCGCCAAATTCAACATTGGCAAATCATTAGCTCCATCCCCCACTGCAATGGTTTGGTTGATATTGATGCCTTCTTTTTCAGCAATGGCTTTCAAATATTCGGCTTTCTTTTGACCATCAACAATTTCACCTAAGTATTTTCCGGTCAGTTTACCGTCTTTTATCTCTAACTGGTTGGCATAGACATAATCAATTCCTAATTCTTTTTGCAAATAATCGCCAAAATAGGTGAATCCACCAGATAAAATAGCCGTTTTATAACCGTAATATTTCAAGGCTTTCATCAAGCGATGGGCTCCTTTGGTTATTGGTAAATTGATAGCAACATTTTGCAATACATCTTCGCTCAACCCTTCTAGCAAAGCCATGCGCTTTTTGAAGCTTTCGCTAAAATCAATTTCGCCGTTCATCGCTGATTCTGTAATGGCCCTAACTTGTTCGCCCACTCCAGCTAATTCTGCTAATTCATCGATTACTTCGGTTTGGATTAAGGTTGAATCCATATCAAAACATACCAAACGACGGTTTCTTCTATACATATTGTCTTCTTGGAAAGAAATATCTACATTTAATTCCTTCGAAATTTCCATAAAACTGGCAGTCATTACCGTTTTATCATTTATATTTCCCGTCACAGACAATTGAACACAAGAACGCGGATATTCTTCTTTTTCGACAACCGAAACCCTACCCGTTAATCGAATGATAGAATCGATATTCAATTTTTGGTTTGACATAATTTGAGTCACAGCCGCTAGTTGTGCTGCTGTCAAAGTTTCGCCCAATACATTGATAATATAGCGTTGTTTGCGCTGACCTTTTACCCAAATTTCATAATCAGGAATAGATATTGGAATAAACTTCACATTAATACCCAATTCGTATGCTCTGAACAATAAGTCTTTCAAAACTGCTGCCGAACTAGAGCCTGCTTTTATTTCAAACAAAATACCTAAAGATAATGTATCGTGAATATCGGCTTGACCAATATCTAAAATAACTGCGTCATAATTAGCTAATATAGAAGTCAGCCCAGCTGTTACGCCAGGTTTATCCTGACCTGAAACTTTCAATAAAATAATCTCTTTCTCAACTAGTGCCATTTGTATTGTATTAATTTAAGATGGGCAAAAATCGACAATCTATTGGTTATAAAAAAGGATATCAGATATTTTTTTTGGCAGGAAAAAAAGAGATTAAACACCCTTAAATAAAAAGTTAAAAAAGAAATGAAACAAATGGCTTTAAGAGGCTTTTTAAGTTATAATGAAATGAACCTATTCTTAAATTATTGAACAGTGATTAACTTACTACTCTTTTGATTTTCTGTATCACTTAAAATTAATAAATAATTACCTGATGATAAATTATTTCTATTAAGCTTAATATAATTTTGACCTACTTGATATGTTTTTTCTGGCATATCATATACTTTCATCCCCATTAAATTATACACTGATAGTTTTATTTTAGATGATTCTTTGATAGTAAAAAAAACTTCTGTCTCTGACGAAAAAGGATTTGGATAATTAATTATATTTTGCCCAATAAAGTTATAGTTATTTGTTCCTAACCCATTTCCCATTTTGTAAACTTCAGCACCTGCCAAAAGAAAGGCTCCAAGTCCAAAATCTTCAAAATTAGGCACAGATGTATAAGTAACTGGCTGTCCGTCTTTCGGTTCTTTTCCTGTTCCTTGCACATAACCAAGAAAACCATTAGAGTGAACGGACTCTAAAGCCATTCCATTCCAAGCATTAATTGTAGGTAAATAATATGTATCTCTAGAAAGAATATTTTGATTAATTCCCCATGCAAAACCGTAAGCAAAAAAAGCAGTACCCGTAAGTTCCTTTCCTCCATAATTATTTGGATCGTGTAAGCTTACATTCCAAAAACCATCACTTCTTTGCACTTTCAGAAGCGCATCAGACATCTCTATAAAGGTTTTTAAGTACTCCGCTCTATATTTGTTATCCTTTGGCAAAACATCAAGTACTCTTACCAAAGCTGCATATACCCATCCATTTCCTCGACTCCAATAACAATCTTCTCCATTTGGTTCTTTGTATGGCGGGACAAAAGTAGCGTCTCTCCACCATAAATGATCTACAGAATTGTATAAGCCTCCACCAATTTTAGTTTTTGCATTTAAATACAAAGAATTCATTTTATCGAAATATTTTTGATCATTAGTAACAACACCTAGTTTTGCATAAACAGGCATTGCCATTTGAATAGCATCTATCCAAGTCCACTCCCCTTTTGTGCCGCTTTTAATAATATCATCAAGATTCAGCTTAATATTTGCAATTTTTTCTGGTTTGGGATCCAGCAAATACAATTCGATATAAGTCTGTGCAGCACAAATTACATTGGCATCATCATTATAAATAACTGGAACAGTCGCACTACTTCCTTGGAATTTCCATTGGTGATATGTCCCCCAATCCAGTGCATATTTATAGTATTCTGGTTTGGGATTAATAGTATTCAAAGCCATTAATCCTTCATAATAAGTTGCGCGAGTCCATAAATTACTAGGGCGCACTTTATCCGTCACTATAATTTGACCTGGATTTGGCCACTTTTGCATAAAATAATTGTTTGCCAATTCTAATTTTGCAAGGATACTTTCTGGAGTTGGGATAGTTGTTTGTTGAGATTTAAAACTTGTAAGAAGTATTAAAAGGCAAATAGAAATAATCTTATTCATTAACTAGTATTTTAGGTGAAAAAACAAAACTATAAAAAAAATGGTTGTGTTTTACGTATGGCAAATTCATAAAACAATGGGAATGAAGCGATTTCTGGTTAAAACATTCCTCTTATACTATTTGAAAATTCTTTTTTCAAAATCGAATATAAACAAATAAAGCTCAAAATAACATATTTTGAGCTTTATTCTACTTTTTATTAAATTTGAAAATTATCTAAGAAGCAATTTCCAATCGTTTCAATAAATTCCTATTCAAAGTTTCTTTTGCGTAATCCACGTCAATTTGCAATACTTTCTCTTCAGAACTTGGTAATTCATACATGGCATCAGTTAAGATTGCTTCGCATAAAGAACGCAATCCACGAGCTCCTAATTTATATTCCAAAGCTTTATCTACAACAAAATCCAAAGCTTCGTCCGTGATATTGAATTCTACCTCGTCCATCAAAAACAACTTTTGGTATTGTTTGATCAAGGCATTTTTAGGCTGGGTCAAAATCGCCCTCAAGGTTTCCCTGTCCAACGGATCCATATGCGTCAACACCGGCAAACGGCCAATGATTTCAGGAATCAACCCAAAGTCTTTGATGTCTTTCGGGATGATGTATTGCAACAAATTATCTTTGTCGATATTGTCCACATTTTTGGAAGTTGAATAACCAACAGCTTGACGGTTTAGTCTTTTGGAAATAATTCTTTCCACACCATCAAAAGCACCACCAGCAATAAACAAAATATTTTGAGTATTCACCTCAACAAATTTTTGGTCTGGGTGTTTACGTCCTCCTTTTGGTGGCACATTGACAACCGTTCCTTCTAATAATTTCAACAAAGCTTGTTGCACGCCTTCGCCCGAAACATCTCGAGTGATGGATGGATTGTCGCTTTTGCGGGCAATTTTGTCAATTTCGTCAATGAAAACGATGCCTCTTTCGGCTTTGGTCACGTCATAATCGGCGGCTTGCAAAAGTCGTGTCAAAATACTTTCGACATCTTCTCCCACATAACCCGCTTCGGTCAATACGGTTGCGTCCACAATTGCCAAAGGAACATCAAGCATTTTGGCAATGGTTTTGGCTACCAAAGTTTTCCCTGTTCCAGTTTGCCCCACCATAATGATGTTGCTTTTTTCAATCTCTACTTCGTCGTGCAATTCTTGTTGCATTAAACGTTTGTAGTGATTGTAAACTGCAACAGCCATTACTTTTTTGGTTTGGTCTTGACCAATCACATACTGATCCAAGAAAGCCCTGATTTCTTTGGGTTTTCTCAATACCAAGTCCGTAGGCAAATGATTTTTGCTACTTGATTTTAATTCTTCTAATACAATTCCGTGGGCTTGTTCGATACATTTATCACAAATGTGCGCATCGATTCCGGCAATCAATAAATTGGTTTCCGGTTTTTTTCTTCCACAGAATGAACATTCTAATTTTGGTTTTGCCATTTTTCTTTTGTTGGTAGTTGATGGTTGATAGTTGTTGGATTGAAAACCATCAACTATCAACCATAAACCAATAACTATTTATCCTCTTCTCAACACTTCATCAATCATTCCGTATTCTTTAGCTTCGTCAGCAATCATCCAATAATCGCGCTCACTGTCTTTGTGCACTTTGTCAAAAGTTTGTCCTGAATGACTTGAAATGATTTGGTATAATTCGTCTTTCAATTTCAACATTTCACGCAAGTTGATTTCCATATCCGTTGCAACACCTTGTGCTCCGCCTGATGGTTGGTGAATCATTACTCTTGAATGTGGCAACGCTGAACGTTTTCCAGCTGCACCAGCACACAACAAAACCGCTCCCATAGAAGCTGCCATTCCTGTACAAATTGTAGCTACGTCTGGTTTAATATATTGCATTGTGTCATAAATTCCTAAACCTGCGTAAACGCTTCCTCCTGGAGAATTCAAGTAAATTTGAATATCTTTTGAAGCATCGGCACTTTCCAAAAACAATAACTGCGCTTGAACGATGTTGGCAATTTGATCATCAATTCCTGTTCCCAAGAAAATAATTCTGTCCATCATCAATCTCGAAAATACATCTAATTGAGAAATATTCAACTGACGCTCTTCAATAATATAAGGTGTCATATTGGTTGGATTCATTGCCGCTACGATTTTGTCGTAGTACATTGCGTTTACACCTTGGTGTTTTGTAGCAAATTTTTTAAATTCTTTACCGTAGTTCATATTTATTTGTTCTAAGTTTTTACGTTTATATGGTGTTTGTTTCATTTTATCAAAGGTCGTACCTTTTTACAAATGATGCCAATATGTCTTAATTCCAAGTTTTACAAGAACTTTAAAAAAAAGAGCGCCAAAAAAAAATTCTTTTTGACGCTCAAATATACTTATTTTTTTAGAAATTATTCTCCGTATGAAGCGGCAATAAATTCTTCGTAAGTTACTTCTTTAGTTGTTGGATTGGCTTTTTCTTTGAAGATTTCCAACAATTTCTCGGCAACCACTTGGTCTGAAAGTCTTTTCACCTCTTCTTGGTTCGACAAAACTCTAGCCACGATTCCTTGAACTTCTTCGTCAGTAGGATTCGTTTGACCGAATTGTGCCATTTGCTGACGGATGTTTTTGGCTGTAAAAGTTTTCAAATCTTCGAAAGTGATTTTGATGTCGCTTTGTGCCAATGCTTTTCCTTCGATCAATTGAAAACGCAATCCTTTTTCAGAACGTGCATATTCAACTTCAGCTTCTTCTGGAGATAATTTTTTCTCACCTACAGTTTGCAACCATTTTTTGAGGAATTCAGCTGGTAAATCGAATTTGGTGTTTTCGATTAAAAACTCAGTTACATCACCTAATAATTTTTGATCTGCTTGTGCCGCAAATTGAGCTTCTGCGTCTTCTTTGATTTTTGCTTTCAAGTCTTCTAATGAAGCTACATTTCCAGCACCAAACAATTTGTCGAACAATTCTTGGTTCAATTCTGCTGGTTCAGAAACAGTGATTGCTTCGATTGTGAAATCAACATCGATTGCTAAACCGTGTACGTTATCGTGACCTACTTTCAAGTAATCCATTAATTGGTGATCGTCTTCGAATAAACCGCTTGTGTTTACCGTAACTACATCACCTACTTTTTTACCAATAAATTTATCGGCAGTAGCTTTATCTTTGAAAACAGACAATGAAATCGTAGTTTCATTTCCGATTCCTTGAGCTTCGTTAGTAAAAATACCTTTCAAATCAGCACCTTCAGTTACAACTTCTTGAGGAATTGCATTTCCAAATTGTTTTTGGATGCGAGCTACTTGACCGTCAATCAATTTATCGTCAGCAGTCACTACATATTTAATGATGTCGTTTTTAGCATCTAAATCAATTTCGAAAGATGGAACCAAACCAATTTCGAATTCAAAAGTCAATTCTTCTGCAGACCAATCCAAGTTTTCGTTTACTTTAGGAAGAGGCGTTCCCAAAAGATTTAATCTTTCAGACTGAATGTAACGCTCTAAAGCCAAATCAACCACTTTCTTAATCTCTTCTTTTTTAATTTCTTTTCCGTATTGTTTTTCAACAAGGTCTTTAGGCACAGCCCCTTTTCTAAAACCTTTTACTTGTGCCAAAGGCATTTTTTCGTTTATTCTTTTTGCTACTTGACCTTTGTAATCCATATGAACAACTGTCATTACAATTGTTTCGTTTACTGCGTCTAATGCTACTCTTTTGATATCCATCTTCTTCGTTAATTTACATAATAAAATTGGGTTGCAAAATTATAAAAATTTTACAACCCAAACAAGTTTTTAATCTATTGAATTTAAGTCCCTTATTTGGAACAAAATATACTGTGATTTATTTGTCTTCGCCTACAATTTTATAAACAATAGACTCACAAATGGAAAGAATTATACTAAAAATAATAGCCGTCCAAAATGAATTTATCCTGAATCCGTCAACTAATCTTGAACATAACATTATTATACCCCCATTTATTACAAATAAAAACAAACCAAATGTTAGTATTGTAGCTGGCAATGACAAAATTACTAAAATAGGTTTGATAAAAATATTAAGCAATCCCAACACGGCCGCAACAATTACAGCTGTAGTAAAACTGTCAACATCTACTGATGTCATTGCTCCTGCAATAAGCACCACTAAAACCGCTGTGATAAAAATCCTAAGAATTAGCTTCATAATTTTTTTATTTCAAATGTATAAAATAATTATTTCAAAAACAAACTCGTCATTTCGTAAAACATCTTGGGATTTTCGGCGTGAAGCCAATGACCTACATTTGGAATCGTTTCAAATAATGCATTTGGAAAATGCTTTTTTATGTTGTCAAAATCTTCATCGAGAATATAATTCGACTTGCCTCCACGAATAAAAAGTGCTGGCTTGTTGAAAACGGAATTTTCTGGAAGCGGTTTTCCAATTTCGTCCCTATTTACATTGAAAACTGCCAAGTTAAATCGAAAAGCCAATTGCCCTGGCTCTTTCCAATACAAACTTTTTAACAGAAATTGTCTTGTTCCAAAATCGGTTATGTAGTGAGACATAATTTCTTCGACTTCGGCACGACTTGGTTTTAGTGAAAAATCTACCGCATTCAAGGCTTCAAAAATAATTTGATGATGTTGCGGGTAGAATTTGGGACCAATATCGGCAACTATTAATTTTTCGACCATTTCGGGGTGATTGGCTGCAAAAAGCATGGCAGTTTTTCCTCCCATCGAATGTCCAAGAATACTTATTTTTTCTAGATTATTGGCATTGCAATAGTCAAAAACATCTTGAGCCATTATCTCATAATTGAATTCATCAGAATGAAAACTCTTGCCGTGATTGCGTAAATCCAATAAATGCACTTGAAATCCATCGGCTGCAAATTGTGTTCCTATAGTTTTCCAATTGTCGGACATTCCTAGAAATCCGTGTATAATTAGGAGTGGTTTACCTTGACCTTCTATTTTTGAATAAATCATTTTTTGATATTTTTTCAACCACAAATTTCACAAATTATCACAAATTTTAATTCGTGAATTCGTGGCAAAATTTATTTTAGCTTATGCAAATACATATTCACTACATTTTCTAATCCGAGATACAGCGATTCGGCAATTAATGCGTGACCAATAGAGACTTCAAGTAATCCGGGAATGTTTTGTTTGAAAAACTGGATGTTGTCCAAACTCAAATCGTGTCCAGCATTGATTCCTAATCCCAATTCATTAGCCAAAACCGCCGATTTTACATAAGAACCAATTCCGTTTTTGTTTCCTAAACTATATTGATGAGCAAAAGCTTCGGTGTACAATTCTATCCTATCAGTTCCTGTTTTTTTGGCACCTTCAATCATCTCAGCAATTGGATCCACAAAAATCGAAGTTCGAATTCCATTGCGTTGAAATTCTTGAATAACTTCGGTTAAATAGGATTCGTTTTTTATTGTATCCCAACCTGCAGAGGACGTAATTGCACCGATAGCATCTGGAACTAAAGTCACTTGCTCAGGTTTACATTCTAAAACCAAATCAATAAAATTATGCTGAGGATTCCCTTCGATATTGTATTCGGTATAAACTATCGGTTTTAAATCTCGAGCATCTTGATAGCGAATGTGCCTTTCGTCAGGTCGTGGATGTATGGTGATTCCCTGACCTCCGAATTTTTGAATATCAGTTGCTACTTTTAGTAAATCTGGAACATTTCCGCCACGAGCATTTCGTAAAGTTGCTATTTTGTTAATATTTACGCTTAATTTTGTCATTTGAATAAATTTCAGGTATTGAGGGGCAAAAATACAAAGTAAAACTAGCTGTTATTACATATTTTTGATTATTTTGCATCAAATATTTAGCATTAATTTATGACCGAGATTACAAACTATATCACCAATGATTATAAAGCGATTGACAGTCAAGAAACTATTGCAACTGTTCAAGACTTTTTTGGAGAATTGACTTTTTCACATTTCCCTGTGGTTAATGAAGGAATATATATTGGCAGCATCGCATCTGAGGACATCGAAACATTTGATGGTCTCAAAAAAGTTTACGATTACAGATATGCTCTTGAAGGTTTTTTTGCCAGAGAAAAAATGATTTGGCTAGACGTTTTGGAAGTTTTTGCTAAAAATAACACCGATTTAGTTCCTGTTTTGAACGACAATAACAACTATTTGGGGTATTATGAAATTAGAGATATCATAAAATTTTTTCATGAAACTCCTTTTTTACAAGAAACTGGCGGAATAATTGTGGTTCAAAAAAAGACTTTAGGATACTCGGTTGGAGAAATTACTCAAATCATTGAAAGCAATAATGGTAAAATATTGGGGTTATTTGTTTCACAATCTGATTTTGAAAACACACAAGTAACCATTAAAATAAGTTTAGGAATAATGAACGAAATTATTCAATCTTTCAGAAGATACAACTACGAAATTATTTCAGAACATTTTGAAGATAATTATATCAATACGTTAAAGGATCGCTCCGATTATTTGGACAAATATCTTAATATTTAAAAACCCAGCCTCTGAAGGGAAAAAAGAAATTAGAATACAGCAGTTTGATGTTAAATCTGTAATCTAAAATCTGTAATCTAAAATCTAAAATTTCATGAAAGTAGCCATTTACGGTCAATACTATCAAAATAGCACCGAGCCCATCATCAAAGACATTTTCATTTTTTTGATTAAGAATAATGTTGAGATGTCCATTGAGTCTAATTTCCTGAACATATTATTTGAAAAAAAACTCATCGACAAAGAGTATCCGACTTTCGAATCCTATACGGAGTTGAATAGCAGCTTTGACATGCTAATTAGTATCGGTGGAGACGGAACTATTTTGAGAGCTGCAACTTTAGTTCGAGATTCGGGTGTTCCTATTTTAGGAATAAATGCTGGACGATTGGGATTTTTAGCTACGGTTCAAAAAGACAATATCGCTGAATTTATGCAGTTTATCATTGATAAAAAATATTCTATTTCAAAAAGAACTTTACTGAGCTTGACTTGTTCTCCCGACAATGAAGCGATTCAGGATATTAATTTTGCCTTGAACGAAATTTCGGTAAGCCGAAAAGAAACTACATCAATGATTACCATCGACGCCTCTTTGGACGGAGAATATTTGAATTCTTATTGGGCAGATGGTTTAATAATAGCCACACCAACAGGCACAACAGGATATTCGATGAGTTGTGGCGGCCCTATTTTGACACCAAATGTAAAAAGCTTTGTTTTGACACCTATAGCACCTCACAACTTAAATGCTCGACCACTGGTTGTTCCTGATGAAACCGAAATTAGACTAAAAGTTTCAGGAAGAGACGATCACTATATGGTGTCTCTGGATTCTAGAATTATTTCGGTAAAAAACGAAACTATTTTAGTCATAAAAAAATCACCTTTCGAAATAAATATGGTCGAAATTCCTGACCAAACCTTTTTTAAAACCCTTCGTAGTAAACTTTTTTGGGGTGAAGACCGAAGAAATTAATTGTTTTTAGCGAACAGGCTATACAATTTCACGCTTTTTATCGTTTCTGATATAAAGAATCGATAATTTCCATTAGTTTTTGACTCAATTATTCAATTAGTTGCACATTTAGACTAATCAGCATTGATTCGTGTTGATTATTATTATATTTGCACGCAATTTTTATTTAAATGTATAAATTTTTCAATTTAATATTCTTGTTCTTATTTGTTTCTATGAATGCACAAATTCATGAAGTGGGCGTTTTTGTTGGCGGGAGCAACTATATAGGCGATGTTGGAGCTACAACATATATAGCACCGAATAAATTAGCATTAGGAATACTATATAAGTGGAATAAAAATCCAAGACTTGCCTATCGTTTTTCGTTTAATGGCGCCTATATTTATGCCAATGACATAGACTCAAATGAGCCGGGAAGAAATCTGAGAGGATATCATTTTAGAAACAGTATAAAAGAAGTATCTTTAGGCCTTGAATTTAATTTTTTTGATTTTAATTTACACGAAGGTAAAAGAAAATATACGCCATATGTTCACTCTGGACTCAACTATTTCAGCTCACACGACGCCTATGTTTCGTCGGGTGAAATTGTCATGAGTGGAGATCACAAGGGGTCATTTGCTATTCCAATGACTTTAGGAGTGAAATCGAACATTTGGCCAAAAATTATTTTAGCTATAGAAGTTGGAGCAAGATATACATTAACAGATAATTTAGACGGAAGTAATCCAAATGACGATAATTTAATGAAATTTGGAAATATAAATAATAATGATTGGTATGTTTTTTCAGGGTTGACATTAACTTATACCTTTGGAAACAAACCTTGTTATTGCGCAGAATAAAAAAATGGATTTAAAAGATAAAATAGACTTAACCAATTTACCCAAACACTTAGCCATTATTATGGATGGCAATGGACGCTGGGCAAAAAAACAAGGACTTTTGCGAGCTTTAGGTCACGAAAGTGGTACAAAATCGGTAAAAGAAAATATAAAATCTTGTGCCAAATTAGGAATAGAATGTCTTACTCTATATGCGTTCTCTACCGAAAATTGGAACAGACCCAAACTTGAGGTCGAAACTTTAATGAAGATATTAATCAAATCATTAAAGAAAGAACTTAAAACCCTTCAAGAAAACGACATCAAATTGAATGCCATAGGCAATTTAGGAAAATTACCTAAATCAGCTCAAAACGAACTTCAAGATGTCATAGACAAAACAAAAAACAATTCGCGTATGACTTTAACTCTCGCACTAAGCTATGGTTCGCGAGAAGAAATTGTCAATGCAGTCAAAACCATTAGCGATAAAGTTAAAAATAATATAATTTCATTAGACTCTATTGACGATTCAATTATAAATGAGCATCTTTACACGCAAAATTTACCAGAGGTAGATTTATTAATACGAACAAGTGGAGAGCATAGAATAAGTAATTTTTTGTTATGGCAAATCGCCTACGCAGAGTTATATTTTACTGATATATTATGGCCAGACTTTAAAGAAAAAGATTTGTATGAGGCTATCATTAGTTATCAAAAAAGAGAGCGCAGATTTGGAAAAACAAGTGAACAAATTAAATAATTTTTTAGTGTTACAAAAAAGCATAAAAATACTCCTAAGCCTATTGATTTTTGGAAGTTTTTCACAAATTAAAGCCCAAGACAGAGTCCCATTCGATCAAGGTAAAACATACATACTTGCTAAAGTTGATATAGTTGGTAAAATCAGTTTCAACGCCAATACCGTAACCACATTTGCAGGCCTTGAAAAAGGACAAGAAATTACCGTTCCAGGTGAAGAAATAAGCAATGCCATAAAAAAATTAGGAAAATTAGGCCTATTCGATGAAATTTCGTTTTATGTAAATAGAATAGAGCAAGATAGCATATACTTGGATTTGCATGTAGAAGAATTGCCTAAATTAAATGAAGTAAAATTTGTAGGCATCAATAAAAGTAAGATTGAAGGTTTAATAAAAGACAACGGACTCACAAAAGAAAAAGTAGTTAACGAAAATTTAATTACAACCACAAAATACTACATCGAAAATAAATACAAAAAAGATGGTTTCTACAATACCAAAGTAACCATAAATACCGTTATTGATACTGCACAAACAAACCATGTAAATATGGTCGTAAAAATCGATAAAGGAACAAAAGTTAAAATCAAAGACATTGTCTTCGAAGGGAATAAGGAAGTCAAATCCGAAACTCTCCGTGCGGCAATGAAAGATACTAAACGAAAAACTCTGGTTAGTATCAAAACATCAAAATTCATTCAAGCAAAATACAAAGACGACTTAGATAAAGTAATCGCTGCTTATAAAGAGCGAGGCTATAGAGATGCCCGAATTATTAAAGATTCTGTTGCTTACAATGAAGATTTGAAAGCCATAATGATTAAAATAAAAGTCGAAGAAGGAAACAAATATCGTTTTGGAAACATAAAATTCTTAGGAAACACCGTATATTCAGACGAAGGTCTTCTAGGAATGCTTGGCATCAAAAAAGGAGATACTTATAACGGAGTACTTTTAGAGAAAAGAATCGCAGACAAATCAAAACCCGACGGCGATGATATCACCAATTTATACCAAAATAACGGGTATTTATTCTCTAATATCAACGCTGTAGAAACCAAAACAGCCAACGATTCTATCGATTTTGAAATTCGTATTACCGAAGGCCCAATAGCTTATTTCAACAAAATTACTGTAACTGGAAACGACAAAACCAATGACCACGTAATTTACAGAGAATTAAGAACCAAACCAGGAGAAAAATACAACAAAGATTTACTGATAAGAACCATTCGTGAAATTGGGCAATTAGGATTCTTTGACCCAGAAACTATTGAGCCTAAATTCAAAAATGTAGATGCAGCAGCAGGAACAGTTGATATCGAATATCCATTGACCGAAAAAGGAGCTAGCCAAATTGAACTTCAAGGAGGTTATGGAGGCGGTGGTTTCATCGGAACATTAGGACTGTCATTCAACAACTTCTCGGCTAGAAATTTATTCAACAAAAGTGCCTACAAACCACTTCCAATGGGAGATGGACAAAAAGTGTCTTTACGATTGCAAGCAAGTTCTTACTACAGAACCTACAGTTTGTCTTTTTCAGAACCTTGGTTTGGCAAGAAGAAACCAGTACAATTAAATACATCGCTGTCGTACACGAGCCAGTTTTATAATGATTTTCAAACCCAAAAAGTAGATAAAACTAGAAGTTTTAACATCTTGACTCTTTCGGCTGGAATCTACAAAAGACTTACCGTTCCTGATGATTACTTCGGATTGTCACAAACCATTAGTTACCAACATTATGATTTGCATAATTACAACACCGGTTTATTTACCTTTGGAAATGGAGCCTCAAGAAATTTAGCCTATACCATTGGATTATCAAGAAGCAACAAAGGTATCAACCCAATATTTCCAACTTATGGAGCGGAATTTAGTTTAGTGGGTAAATTTACACTCCCATACTCTTTATTCAATGGAGTTGATTATGCTACTTTAGGCGATCAAAAAGAATATAAATATATCTATACTGGCGCATCTTACAAAGGGAATAATGGTATAATGGTTAATAATGGTGATTATTTAGAATCGCTTCCAACAACCACAAATCCAACACCAAATAGTGTTGTTAATTATCAAGATGCGGTTGCCGACCCAGCAAAAGTGGATCAAAAGAAATACAATTGGTTAGAATATTACAAAATAAAATTCAAAGCAGATTGGTACACCAAAGTTTATGGTAAATTAGTACTCCGATCTTTAGTAGAATATGGATTCTTGGGTGCCTACAATCAAGAAAGAGGCATAATCCCTTTTGAAAGATTCTATTTAGGAGGAGATGGAATGGCCAATTATTCTATGGATGGTAGAGAAACAATAGCATTAAGAGGGTATCCAAATAGTTCGTTAACTCCTGTAAATAATTCAAGTGAGCCGATTGGAGCAACCATATACAACAAATATTCATTAGAGTTGCGTTACCCCATTACATTGAAAGCATCCGCCTCTATTTATGCACTCACTTTCCTTGAAGCTGGATCCTCTTTTGACACGTTCAAAAACTACAATCCTTTTGCTTTAAGTCGTTCTGCAGGAGTAGGTTTAAGAGTATTTATGCCAGCATTTGGATTATTAGGAATTGATTTTGGTTACGGATTTGACGGATTACCAAAAGCAAACGGCACACTAGGAACAACACCAAACGGATGGGAAACGCACTTTATTATTGGACAACAATTTTAAAAGAAGAATATAATTTTTTCTAAAACATCAAAGTTATGAGAAAAGGATTTTTAATTCTATTTTTAGCCCTGATTGTAATAAATACAGTTCAGGCGCAAACTAGAGGTACGAAAGTTGGCTATATTGATATGGAATACATTTTGCAAAATGTACCCGAATATACCGAAGCTCAAAACCAATTAGAACAAAAAGCTCAAAAATGGAAGCAAGAAATTGAAGCCAAAAAAATAGAAATCAATAAACTAAAAGAAGCCTTAAAAGCAGAGAAAGCCTTATTGACAAAAGGTCTTATAGAAGAAAGAATAAGTGAAATAGCATTTCTTGAAAACGAAAATTTAGAATACCAACAAAAAAGATTTGGGCCAAATGGTGATTTAATGACGCAAAAAAATGCGCTAGCAAAACCTATCCAAGACCAAGTTTTCACTGCTGTTCAGGATATTGCTGAAGTAAAAAAATACGATTTCATTTTTGACAAAACGTCTGATATGACAATGCTTTTCGCAGCAAAAAGATTTGATATCAGTGACCAAATCGTTCGAATTTTGAATCGAACAGAAAAAAGAGAACAATTAACAAAAAAACAACTTCAAGAAGAAGCAGCTAAAGAAGCCAAGGAAGAAGCAATAGCAGATAACCCTGCTCTTTCTGAAAGACAAAAAAGTTTAGACGCTAAAAAAGCAGCCAGAGATGCAGCCATAGCAGCAAGACTATTAGCCCAAGAAGAAAGAAAGAAAGCAGCTGAAGACAGAAAATTGCAAATAGTTGCCGACAAAGAAGCTAAAAAAAATGGAACCAAAGTTGCTACAACAACTACTGCAGAAGCTCCTAGCACAATAGTTACAAGCAACGAACAACAAAAAGAAGTTGCCAAAATAACTGCAGCTGAAGCTAAACAACAACAAATCGATGCCAGAGCAAAAACGCTGGAAGATCGCAAAAAAGCAGCAGAAGAAAATAAGAAAGCTCAAGAAGAAAAAAGAAAACAAATACTAGAAGAAAGAGAAGCTAAAAAAACTGGAGCTGCTCCTAAAGCGACAACACCAGCAGTTGAAAACAATGTAGAAAAACAGGCCGCAAAAACTACAGAAGCAACAACGGCAGCCGCAGAAGCCAAACAAAAACAAACTGACGCTAAAGCAAAAACGCTAGAAGACCGCAAAAAAGTGGCAGAGGAAAATAAAAAAGCACAAGAAGAAAAAAGAAAACAAGCCTTAGAAGCAAAAGACACTAAAAAAACTGGCACGATTTCTGAGAATACCGTAAAAGAAGATGTAAAAACATCAGCAGTTGCAACTGAATCGGCTAATACAGCAGCAGAAACAACTAAAGATGTAACAACAAAAACAGCTGCTGAAGAAGCAAAACAAAAACAAGCCGAAGCAAGAGCAAAAACGTTAGAAGAACGAAATAAAGTAATTGAAGAACGCAAAAAAGCTTTAGAAGAAAAAAGGAAAAAAATTCTAGAAGATAGAGAAGCTGCCAAAAAAGCGAATGAAGAAAAATTAAAAACAACAAATACAAACAATAATTAATTAATATTTTAAACGATGAAACAAATCAAAACTTTACTAATTGCTGCAATACTTGTTTTAGGAGCCAGCACTACTATGAATGCACAAGCAAAAGCAGCCCATGTTGATGTAAGTGAAATTATGACAAAAATGCCTGCAATGTTGGATGCCCAAAAACAATTAGAAAAATTGAGCGCTACTTATGATGCAGATTACAAAAAAATGGCTGAAGAATTTCAAGCAAAATTAAAAAAGTATGATGCAGAAGCTGCAACTGTAACTGATGCTGTAAATGCTGAACGTCAAAAAGAAGTTCAAGATATGCAAAAAAGAATCCAAGATTTTGGACAAAATGCACAAAAAGAATTGCAAACAAAACAAGAAGAAATCACAAAACCTATTTACGAAAAAGTTAGAGCTGCTATCCAAAAAGTGGGTAAAGCTAAAGGTTTTCAATATGTTCTTGATGGATCAACTCTTTTGCTTGCTGACGGTCCTAACTTGACTGTAGATGTAAAAAAAGAATTAGGTTTCTAATAAAAATCTGTCTTCATAAAAACGCTCAACTAATTTTTTTGGTTGAGCGTTTTTTTATACCCACAATTTTTAGGTTTTTAAAAAAGCAGCGACTAACTTTGTTTCTATGGAGAACAACAAACCTATCGGAATTTTTGATTCAGGCATTGGAGGCACTTCCATTTGGTCCGAAATTCATCGATTACTTCCTAACGAGAAAACGATTTATCTTGCCGATAGCAAAAATGCCCCTTACGGTCAAAAATCAAAAGAAGAAATTATTGCTCTAAGCAGCAAGAATACTGAATTCTTACTCCATATGGACTGCAAGTTGATAGTTGTAGCCTGCAATACCGCTACCACAAATGCTATTCAAGAATTGCGGGCAAAATATAACGTTCCCTTCATTGGTATTGAACCTGCCATAAAACCAGCAGCCACACATTCAAAAACTCAAACTATTGGAATCTTAGCCACACAAGGCACCCTAAATAGCGATCTTTTTCATAAAACTGCCGAGAAGTTTCACGACACAAAAATAATCGAGCAAGTAGGTCACGGATTAGTTCCACTCATTGAAAGCGGCCAAATTAATTCGCCAGAAATGACCAATCTTCTTCAATCATATCTCACTCCAATGATTGAGGCAAACATCGATTACCTAGTGTTAGGATGCAGTCATTACCCTTATTTGATTCCTCAAATAAAAAAAATAATTCCATCACAAATCCACATCATCGATTCGGGTGAAGCTGTGGCTAGACAAACACAAAATATTTTGAATGAAAAAGTGGGACTTTCGACTATCAAAAATAGAGAACCCTTGTTTTATAGCAATTCTGACCCAAAAGTACTTTCGGAAATCTTAGGAAATAAATATAAAGTAATCGAAAAAGATTTCTAAAAAAGTTACTCTTCTGTTTTATACCAACTAGAATACATTACATAATTATTGGCAATGCGTTCAATCTCGCCTGCAAAATCAGACTGATTGATTTCTTTCACTTTTTTGGCAGGAATACCAGCATAAATACTACCCGATTCCACAACTGTTCCTTGAGTAACAACAGCACCTGCTGCAATAATGGAATTGCTTTCAACAATACAATTATCCATTACAATCGCTCCCATTCCTATCAAAACATTATCGTTAATTACACAGCCGTGAACCATTGCATTATGACCAATAGACACATTATTCCCAATAATTGTAGGATGCTTTTTATAGGTACAATGAACAATTGCCCCATCTTGAATATTCACTTTATTTCCAATAGTAATAAAATGAACATCGCCTCTAATTACTGCGTTAAACCAAATACTGCAAGAATGTCCGAAGCTAACATCGCCAACGATAGTAGCATTTTCAGCTACATAACAATCTTCAGGAATAGAAGGTGTTTTTCCGTTTACAGATTTGATTAGCATTTTAAGTAAATTAATTTGATATAAACAAAATTAGTTAATAGCAGGACAGTTGCATTCGTATTTCTCACGCTTACAAAACAAATCAATTCCCAAAGTAATTTGATGAAAACCACCAGTATCAAAACTCACATCACCTGACAAATAAGAATAGGTATAGGCAAACATAAAGTTTTTATAATTTACTCCAAAAATTGGCGTAAGATAGTTTAGCTTTTGAGAAGAAACTCCGCTACCACTAAGAAATTCTGCACCATCAAAACTAGAACGATAGGATAAAGCTGCCCATAATTTTCCAAAGTCAAAACTTTTATAAGCCTTAATATTAATGTCAATCGATTTTTCTTTAGTCAAATCAACGAGCTGAAACATTAGAGAGGGTTCCCATAAAATTCGATTTTTATCTCCAAAAACATATCCAGCACTCAAGATATACCTTCTCAAATTGGCACTTTCAAATTCAGTATAAATTTTCCTTTTAGTCTCAATTACATTTTGAATAGTTCCATGAACATAAAAATCTAGATAATTATAAGAAGCTCCAATATCAAGGTTAAAATAAGAGGCATCCTGAACAATAATTCCATTAATAATTGGATCAAAATCACCCGATTGCAAGAATTCTGTTTCGTCTAATTGGCTTTGAAGTATATTGGCACTCATACCAAATGACAATTGATTCAAATCAATCTCATCCCTTGAAAACATAAGGTGGTGAGCATAAGTAAGTTTTGCGCCTTTTTGAGAATGATACCCGTTTTTATCATTATAGAGAATAACTCCAATTCCCGATCTTTCGCCCACTCGCCCATTATAACTTAAGGTTTGTAAGGCTGGTGCATCGGTCTGATCAAACCATTGTTTTCGAGCAGTAAGCCTAACTTTATCGCAATTTGCAGCACCCGCCATAGAGGGATGGAGCAAATAATAATTATCTGATAAATAGTCTGAATACACTGGAATTCCTTCTTGTGAAAAAGAATTTTGGACTATAAATAGTAAAACTATAGCAATCTTTAATTTTTGATACATCCAAATAATATTATGTTTTGATAATGAAGAATCCATTCAAAAAAGGCATTATTATTTAACTGAAAACGCCTTTAAAGTTAATTTATTCTTTAAAAAATCAAATATAGTTAATAGTGGAAAATAACTTTGTTAAATTTGTAAAAAATAAAAAAATTATGTCAAAAATAACTATCAAAGAAACACAAAACCCAAGTATATTAAAATTTGAATTTGAAAATTTTATCACAAATAATGAAAGCTTCGAGTTCAAAAACATTGACGAAACCAAAAATTCGCCAATAGCACAGCAATTATTTTACTTGCCTTTTGTAAAAACGGTTTATATCTCAGGAAATTTTATTGCCATCGAAAAATTCAGTATTGTAGAATGGGAAGATGTACAAGATGCAGTTGCCGATCAAATTGAAAAATTTGTTGCCAATGGAGGAATAATTATAACTCCATCTGATAATAAAACCAAAAAACAACCCATAACCGTTTATGGCGAAACCACACCAAATCCAGCTGCTTTGAAATTTGTGGTAAGCAGAATGTTGACTAAAAGCCCTGTTGAATTCAAAAATATTGATGAAACGGCGGCTTCTCCATTGGCAAAAGAATTGTTTAAATTTCCGTATGTGAAAGAACTTTTTATAGATGAAAATTATATTTCTGTAACCAAATATGAAATCAATAACTGGGATGAAATCACTCTAGAATTAAGAACATTCATCAAACAATATATCGAAAATGGAGGGACAGTTCTTGACGAAAGTTTAATCAAAGCCAACGCTGAACAGGAAAAAACTAAAAACCAAAACTTCGATAATCTTGATGTTACTTCACAACAAATCATCAATATTTTAGAAGAATATGTAAAACCAGCCGTTCAAGCCGATGGAGGAAATATTGCTTTTGACTCTTATGACGAAACAAATAAAATTGTCAATGTAACTCTTCAAGGTGCTTGTAGTGGATGTCCATCATCAACTTTTACTTTGAAAAGTGGTATCGAAAACATGCTGAAAAGTATGTTGAACGACGAAAACATCAAAGTTGAAGCTGTAAACGGATAACTTTAGATTTAAGAACTTAGTCCCGAATCTTTGGAACCCTGTTTTGAAGTCTGATTTACCAAAAATTAAACACTAAAATGAATCAACTTTCACAAGAAACAAGTCCTTACTTGCTGCAACACGCTAATAACCCCGTGCATTGGAAGGCTTGGAATGCCAATTCATTGGCAGAAGCCAAAGAAAAAAATAGCCTCATTATTATCAGTATTGGCTATTCAGCCTGCCATTGGTGTCACGTTATGGAGCACGAAAGTTTCGAAGACCAGGAAGTTGCTGATGTTATGAACAAAAATTTCGTCAACATCAAAGTCGATCGCGAAGAACGACCTGATGTGGATGCTGTTTATATGAAAGCCGTTCAAATAATGATTCGTCGTGGCGGATGGCCCTTAAATGTGGTGACACTTCCTGACGGAAGACCTATTTGGGGCGGTACTTATTTTAGAAAAGAAGAATGGATGCAAACGCTTGGTCAATTGCAAGAAGTTTATCAATCGAATCCTGATAAAGTAATTGATTATGCCGAAAGATTGCACGAAGGAATTCAATCTCTGAATATTATCGAAAACTTAAAATCAGAAACCCCTGTAAATCAAGAAGATTTAACTCTATTAGTCGAAAAATGGAAAGAAGAATTTGATTTGGAATTTGGAGGGATGGCAAGATCTCCCAAATTTATGATGCCCAACAATTATCACTTTTTGTTGCGTTTTGCATTCCAAAAAAAAGATATGAATCTGTTTGATTTTGTAAATCTTACCTTGACCCGAATGGCTTATGGAGGAATTTTTGACACCGTTGATGGTGGGTTTTCTCGCTATTCGGTAGATAATAAATGGCACGTTCCTCATTTTGAAAAAATGCTTTACGACAACGGGCAATTGGTTTCTTTGTACAGCGATGCTTATAAATTGACCCAAAACCCATTATATAAAGAAGTAGTCATAAAAACACTTTCTTTCGTTGAAAGAGAATTAATGAATGCCGAAAACGGATTTTATTGTGCGCTCGATGCTGATAGCTTGAATGCCGAAAATCATCTTGAAGAAGGAGCCTTTTATGTTTGGAAAATCCCAGAATTGAAAACAATCATTGGAGATGATTTCGACTTATTTAGTCAGGTTTTCAATATCAATACTTTTGGGTTATGGGAGGACGAGAATTATGTCTTGATACAAAACAAAAGTTTGAAAGACATTGCAGAACTCAACCATATCAAAGTTGCAAGCCTCGAAAAAAAGAAAATTTTCTGGGAGAAAATACTCTATCTCAAAAGAGAAAAACGCTCCAAACCCAGATTAGATGACAAGTGTTTGACTTCTTGGAATGCTATAATGCTCAAAGGATTTGTTGATGCCTACAAAGCTTTAGAAGACAAAAACTATTTAAAATTAGCTTTACAAAACGCCAATTTCATCATCAAAAATCTGTGGTCAAGCGAGGGAAATTTGTATCATAATTACAAAAACGAAAAAAGTACCATCAACGGATATTTAGAAGATTATTGCTTTGTAATTGCTGCTTTTATCAGTTTGTATGAAGTGACTTTTGACGAAAAATGGCTTCAAAAAGCAAAGCAATTAACCGATTATAGTTTGGAACATTTTTATGACGAAACATCTGGCTTTTTTGCCTTTACTTCCAATCTGGACGAAGCTTTGATCAGTTCGCATTTTGAAACAGAAGACAATGTAATTCCGGCTTCAAACTCTGTAATGGGTAAAAATCTATTTCAGTTGAGTATTTATTTCAATAATTCCTATTACGAAAAAGTAAGTCAACGCATGTTGCAAAATATAATTTCGTTTATAGAATATCCTTCTGCCTATTCGAATTGGATGGATTTGGCATTGAATTACTCTGAAGAGAATCAGGAATTAGCTATTTGTGGTGACTTGGCATTAGACTATTTGTCTCAAATCAATAAAATATTTACACCCAATATCGTCTTAGCTGGAACAGAAAAAAAATCAAATCTTCCGTTTTTAAAAGAGCGATTTAACGAATCGAAAACGCTGTTTTATTTATGTCAAAACAAAACTTGCTTGAAGCCAACAACTGATTTTCAGCAAATTATTAACGAAATGATAAAGTAAAACCAAAAAAAATTGCTTACTATTGTAACCTAATTAAAAACAAAAAGACTATGGGTTTATCATCATTTTTTAAAAATTTGTTTGGCTCAGCCAAAAAAACTGCCGACGAATTTGCAACTAGCGCAGAAACTGCTTTTGAAGAAGCCAAAGTTGCCGCAACTCCTTATATAGACAAAGCCGAAGCATTTGCCGAAGAAACATTTGAAAAAGTAAAAGAGACTGCAACTCCAATAATTGAAAAAACCAAAGAAGCTGCTGCACCTATTATTGAGAAAGCAGAAGTTTATGCCGATCAAGCTCAGGAAATTGCAAATGAATATTCTAGTAAAGCCGCAGATGCAATAGAAAAAATAGTAGAAAGCGTAAAAGAAAAAACTGCTGCAACAACTGAAGAAGTGGAAGATTTAACTTCAAAAGCAACAGAAACCGTTACTGAAAAAATAAATTCAACAGTAAACGAAGCTGATTCTGAAACTACAGAAACCATAAAAGAGGCCGAAACAAAAATTGAAAAAGACCAAATTTAATTTCAAAAAAAAGGTAATAAATTTTACTTTTGCTAAACAAACATAAACCTTCTCCTATTGAGAAGGTTTTTTTTAAACAAAAAAATGACAGTCAATCCAGAACACATTGCCAACTATGCTGAAACTTTTATTAAAGTTTTAATTGATTATTCTCCAAAATTAATTTCGGCTTTCCTAATTCTATTTGTCGGACTTTATGTAATTCGAGTAATCAATAGACTCATTAGGAGAATTATGGTAAAAAGAGAATTAGACCCAACATTGACCAAATTTCTCGCTGACATTCTGCTTTGGATTTTGAGAGTCTTGTTGTTCGTGACTTTTATTTCAAAATTAGGAATCGAAACCTCCTCTTTTGTAGCCATCTTAGGCGCAATGGGACTTGCGGTAGGATTGTCACTTCAAGGTTCCTTGTCTAATTTTGCCGGTGGAATGCTGATTATTCTTTTCAAACCGTTCAAAGTGGGCGACACCATCGAAGCTTTGGGAGTGTCTGGAACGGTGAGTGAAATCCAGATTTTCGTGACCAAATTAATCAACGGAAACAACCAAACTATTTTTGTTCCGAATGGTACATTATCGAATGGCACAATTATTAATTATTCTTTGCAGGGAAACCGAAGAGCTGATTTGACCCTTTCCATTTCTTATGATACCGATATCAAAAAAGCAAAAGACCTGATTACCGAAGTTTTAAACAACAATCCAAAAGTATTAAAAACACCTGCTGCCGAAGTTTCTGTAAAACTTTTGACCGATAGTTCGATTCAACTAGCCGTTAGGCCTTGGGCCAACAATGCCGATTTTGGTGCGGTTTCTTCGGATACTTTAGAAAATTGTAAATTAGCTTTTGATGCCGCTGGAATCGTGATTCAACCTTTTGTGAAAGAGGTTTCTAAGAATAATTAAAAAATTATTTCTTCGAAACGGTCATCATAAAGTCTTTCAAATAATAAGGTTCAAAATAAGCGACATCCACAGTGTCGTTTTTTTTGTATTTATCGAAACTTAAATAACTCATGTTCTTTGCCGAAGGATATTTGATTTCTTCTAAGAAAACATGATTCTCCTTGATTAAAACCGCTTTGCATTTCTCAGCACAATCGCCTACAAAATAAAGTGTCTCCTGAAAATCTTCAAATGAATTTTCGGCAATGACTTCAGCTTGAACTGCTCTTTTATTTTCGAAATTTGGAGTAAAAATAGCGCTATATACTTCCATTCTTCTCGCATCGAGCATTGGAATAATCAAACCATTAGAAACAGAAGCCTGTGACGCCAAAACCTGCAAAGTATCGACTGCAATTAGCGGAATACCCAAAGCAAAACACAATCCTTTGGCAGCCGAAACGCCAATACGCAATCCTGTATAAGAACCTGGGCCTTGGCTGACGGCAATGGCTGATAAATCTTGATAAGTGATTCCTGCTTCTTGGATGATTTGTTCGATAAAAACATGCAAACGTTCAGCATGCGAATAGCCTTCTTCGGCAATTTCTTTACATAAAATTGTTTTTCCTTCTTTTGCCAAAGCAACAGAACAATTCTTGGTAGCGGTTTCGATGTTTAAAATATAAGACAAAATAGTTTAAAGGTTTAAGGGTTTAAAAGTTTAAGGTTTCTTGAACACTTAAACTTTTAAACGAATTATGAAGATTACTGAACACTATTTTTTCTCTTCGACTTTATCAGTGGTTACTTTATCACCTGAATTTAAATCTTTTGAAACTGTCGAATAGGGCCCTGTGATGACAACATCTCCTTTTTTAAGTCCAGTGAGTACTTCAATATTCGTATCATCCTGAATACCAGTTTTGATGATGCGAATTTTAGCTTTATCACCCACTTTTACGAATACACATTCCAGTTTTTTGTCGCTTTTGGGAGCAGCTTTTTTCTCATCTTCATCTTCTACTTTAAATCCTTTTACGGCTGTAGTATCTGATTTTACAACTACAGAACTAATTGGTACTGCCAAAACATTGGCTCTAGTTTTGGTAATAATATCAACCGTAGCGGTCATTCCTGGTCTAAAAGGCGAATAAGTAGCTGGTTTCCCTTCCAATAAATCTTGATAGGATTCTTTCAAAATTCTAACTTTTACTTTAAAATTAGTTACTTGATCCGCAGTTAAAGTCGAACTGGCTGAATTGGAAATACTGGTCACAATTCCTTTGAATTGTTTTTTCAAATAAGCATCCACTTCCACTTTGGCTTCGTTTCCTACTTTTATTTTTACGATGTCGTTTTCATTTACATCTACTTCAACTTCCATATTATTTAAATTGGCTACTCGAAGAATTTCGGTTCCTGCCATTTGTTGGGTTCCCAAAACTCTTTCGCCCAATTCTACGTTAAGTACAGAAATTGTTCCATCGGCAGGTGCATAAATGGTGGTTCGTCCTAGATTGTCTTTGGCTTCATTTACTGTTGCCGAAGCAGATTGCACATTGAAATAAGCCGATTGTTTGTTGGCTTTGGCCACTTCAAAAGAAGCTACTGATTTATCCCAATCCGATTTAGAAATAATTCCTTTGTCGAATAATGTTTTATTTCGGTCATAATTGGCTTTGGCTTCTTTAAACGAAGCATCGGCTTGGCTTAAATTTGCTTTAGTTCCTGACAAATTCGAAAGTGTTCGATTATATCCTGATGTGTACAAATCGGGGTTTATTTTTACTAACAAATCGCCTTTTTTAACTACTTGACCTTCAATTACATTCAAAGCAATAATTTCGCCCGATACTTCCGAGGAAATTTTCACTTCGATTTCGGGTTGAATTTTTCCTGTTGCAGAAACGGTTTCGACAATTGTTGAAGAGTTGACTTTTGCAATTTCAATTGATTTTCCTTTGTCTTTATTTCCAATAACTCCTGTTTTAGAAAGTGCTATTAATAAAGCAATTAGTGCAACTGCTCCTCCTATTAATAAATAAATGGTTTTTTTTGACATAATGAATTAGTTTTTTATGATTGGAATTCCAAAATAGAATTCGAGTATTTTTATTTTGAAAATGTAATCGTATTTAGTTCTAAGCACTTCAGATTGTGCTGCTGAAAATAAAGTTTGCGATTGGTTAAAATCGAAAGAATTCATCATTCCGACTGCGTATTTTTCTTTAGCATAATTGTAGGCCTCTTGTCTTGCTTCTAAAGCCGAAAGAGCCGATTCATAAGCATTTAAACCTCCTTTAGCATCAGTAAATGCAGTATAGACATTTCTTTGCAAAGCCAATTCTTCTTGTTCAACCGCAATTTTTGATTTTTCTAAATTTACTTTAGATCGTTCTACATTATTTTTTGCCGAAAACCCATTAAAAATAGGAATATTTAGTTGTGCCCCAAAAGCTTGACCTCTATTGTCAGCAAATTGCTGTGAAAATGGAGGTGCTGGAGAACTTAAACCTGTTTGAAAATTATACGAATCAGCATAAGAAATTCGAGTATTAATATTGTAAAAACCTTGCAATGTAGGTTGATAACCTCCTTTGGCAATAGCTACATTTTTCTCGGCAATTTCAAGATTAGTTTTAGCAATTTTCAATTCAGTTCTTTGCTCTTTTGCCTTATCATAAATAGCCAATGGAGTTTGAGCCAAGATATTATTTTCATCTTTAACCGTAGTCTCATCTGTTACATCAAAATCATAAAATTCTTTCAACTGTAATAATTGAGCCAAAGATAATTTAGAAATCAACAACGCATTTTCAGCAGCCACTACTTTTTGGCCATCGGATGCTACAGTTGCTTTTATGTCTAATAAATCTCCTTTTGGAACAGAACCTGCTTTTACCAATTCTTCTGAACGAGACAATTGCTTTTCGTTATTGGCTTTTTGTTCTTTTTGTACTTTTAAATTTTCTTTATTAAAAAGCACTTGCAAAAAGGCATTAGCAACATTTAAAGCGACATCTTCCTGCATTTTTGTCAACTGATACTTAGCCGCAATTATGGAAAGATTAGCTCTTCGAAGTGTATTTTGATTTTGCATTCCTTTGTAAATATCAACACCAACACCCACTCCCATTGAGGAGTATTGAGTGGTTTGATTTCTTAAAAGTCCAGTAGTTGGGTCTTGATTTAAACCCACGTTCCATGAATGCGAAGCATTAGAGTTTAACGAAGGAATAAAATTCCCGATGGCTCCTTTTTTGTCAATATCGGCCGTTTTAGTATCTAATTCGGTTTGCTTGATAGAAATATTGTTGTCTATGGCGTATTTAACGCATTCTTCTAATGTCCAAGTTTTAGTTTGAGCCTGAATCGACAAGCCAAACAGCAGGAATATAACGAGACTGATACTTTTTATTTTTTTCATATTTTTGGAATGAAAGCATAGCAAAGGTACTACACAAATTTTACATTTTTTTTAAAATCGAAATTCTTTTTAAAAGCTAAACTTACGGTTTTGGCTCTTCTGTATTCAAGCCTTGATTCCATATTTTTATTTTGTCGGTAGATTTCAAACCGCTTTTTATTTCTACATAAATCCCATCGCTTACACCTAAAACAAGATCTTTTCTAACAAATTTTTGATTAGCAGTTTCAACTTCTACAAACGGTTTTTGTGTTTTGGCATCAAACTGTATTAAAGCTTCTTTTACAGCCATCACTTTATCGGCTTTTTCTAGAATAATCGAGGCATTGGCACTCAGGCCTGCCCTGATAAAAGTATCGTCTCTGTTGGATAGCGAAGCTTTTATTTCGAATTGTATGGCTCCGTTTTCGGTTTTTCCTTTTGGAGCAATATCGGTTAAAACGGCATCAAACTTTTTATTTTCGATGGCTCCAACAGTAATTTCGATAGGCAAGTTTACTTTTATTTTTCCAACTTCGGATTCGTCAATTTTTCCAACGAATATCATTTTTCCAACATCGGCAACACTAGCAATGGTTGTTCCTTCGTTGAAATTATTGCTTTCAATTACCTGATTTCCAACTTTCACGGGAACTTCCAATACCATTCCGTTTACAGTAGAACGAATTAAAGTATTGGCATAATTACCCATTCCTGAAGTGGTACCTGTTTTTACTATATCGTTGCTTTTTTGGGCTGCAATATAATTTTGCTTGGCTTGTTTGTAGGCAACTTGAGCTGCATCAAAATCATTGGCTGAAATCACTCCTTTATCAAACAAGGTTTTTTGTCTTTGGAACAATTTTTCTTGATTATCCAAATCTATTTTGGCCGTTTGAACTTGGTTTTGTGTATTATTTAAACTAGAAACATTGGCAACCACTTTTATTTTTGCAATTAAATCGCCCGCTTTAATCGTTTGTCCAGCTTCGATATAAATTTCTTCGATAATTCCTGAAATATTTGGTTTTATGAGCACTTCTTCGTCTGGAACAATGTTTCCTGTTGCGATTGTGTTTTTGACAATAGTTTTAACTTCGGTTTTGTCTGTCTGAAAAACAACAGGAGATTCCTGGTTTTTGGCATACAAATAATAGAGCGCACCGAAAAATACAATGGCTATAAAGATTAAAATGGTTATGGTTACTCCTTTTTTCATATTGATGATTGTTTAATTCGATTTATATTGATTGCTGTTTTATTCGGTTCGTAATGCGTCAACTGGTTTTACTTTTATGGCGGTTTGAGCGGGAATAAGTCCGGCTAATAATCCAGAACCCACTAATATTACTAAGGCAAAAAACACTACTCCCAAATCGACACTTGGATTGGCAAACATTGACCCCTCGCTTGGCATTGAATCTAAAATATTATTGACAAGTATCAAAACTCCTGTTGCGGCGGCAATGCCTAACATTCCAGAAGATATGGTCAGGAAAATAGCTTCTAATAATATTTGGGATCGAATAGCCATAGGTGTTGCCCCCAAAGCTCTTCTAATTCCTATTTCTTTGGTGCGTTCTTTCACCACAATGAGCATAATATTCGAAATCCCAATAACTCCCGAAAGCAAAACCAAGGTTCCAACGAAATAAGCAATAAATCTAAGTATGGAAAACAATCCCAAAATCTTTGCAAATTGCTCGTACAAATCAAAATTCCCTATGGCTCTTTCATCATCTGGACTTATGGAATGTCTGGATTTCATAAACTCTAGAATTTGGGGTTTTAATTCGGTTATTGAAGCTTCATCTTTGGCGGTAATTGCCATCCAACCCACTTTGTCACCAAAATTAAAAGCCTGTTGAAAAGCAGTGAAAGGCGTGAAAATATTTTTTTGTTGTTCCTCGGCATTGCCATCATTACCATTTGCTTTTTTCTTATAAATGCCAACAACCATAAAATTCACACCATTGACTTTGATGTAAGAACCTATAACCTCCTCTGTTTTATCATACAATCCGTCAATTACACCCTGACCGATTACGGCCACTTTGCGACTCAACTCAATGTCTTGATAATTTACAAAACGTCCTTTTACAATATCCATAGATTCCTGCTTCACATATTCAGGATAGTCTCCATAAACACTAAAAGCAGCTGTTTTTGTTCCTCTAACCACATTATTTCCACCTCTAAAACCTCCTAATTGATTTCTAGGCGAAACATACAAAAGGTCTGGAAATTTTTCTTTTAAAGCAGGAACATCACTATTTTGAAAACTAAACTGTCTCGATTTTGGTAGCCCTTTATACGGTTTTGAGGTGGTTTGTGTCCACATAAACATCGTATTGGTTGCCATCCCAGAAAACCCTTGTTTTACTCCATTTTCTAGCCCATTTCCTGCGGCAAGCAAAATTACCAAGATGAATATCCCCCAAAAAACACCAAAAGCAGTAAGCAATGTCCGAAAAGTATTTGCGGTCAATGCTTCTAATATCTCAGCCCATTTATCTCTATCTAACATAATTATTCGTCTCTAAGTGCTACAATAGGTTTAATTTTGGCTGCTCGATATGCTGGAAAAAAACCAGCCAAAGCTCCTGCAATTACTAATAATATCAATGTGCTTAATGCTATGGTAAAATCGACTTCTGGATTTAAAAAATAGTCACTTTTTATTTGTGGTCCAACTAATTCCAATAGCGCCAAGCTTGACAAAAGCCCAACAAATCCAGCTATTGTGGTTATAAATATAGATTCGTGCAAAATCATCCCAACAATCGAAAGCGGTGTTGCTCCTAGTGCTTTTCTGATTCCAATTTCCTTGGTTCGTTCTTTTACAATAATCAACATAATATTACTTACTCCCACAACTCCGGCTATTATAGTACAAATTCCCACCCACCAAAAAAACAATCTTATATACAAATTCAAATCATAAAATTGCTTGATATTTTCGACTGTGCTGTTTATTCCTATAGCACTTGTATCATCAGGAGCAACGGTGTTTTTGCCTTTAAGCAATTGACTAATTCCTTCCGTAAATTTTTTAGATTCAGCCAAAGCTTCTTCATAAGTGTCTTTTTTGTGTAATGTAAAAGACATATCATTTATTTTATCGCCACCACTACCAAAAACTTGTTGAACTGTTGTGACAGGCAAATAGGTTCTAGTTTCTTCTCGCTCACCACCTGGGTCTGTAAAAACACCCACTACTTCAAATTTCACATTACTAATGGCTATTTGTTCTCCAATGGCATTTTTTTCTTTAAACAAATCCATTTTTAACTTTTGCCCAATAACAGCTACTTTTCTATTATTCTTTATATCAAGTAGATTAACAAATCTTCCGTCTGTAATAGTTACTTTTTCGATAGCTTGATGATCTGGGGAAACGCCTTGACAGTCATAGTTTCCTGTTTCTTTTCCGTAAACGATGTTGCCATTCCAAATACTGAATTTCGAACTTTTTTTATCAATTTGATCTTCAAATTTTTGTTTCGATATTTCAAAATCACTGTTTCGCAATTGAATGCGTCTTCCAGGATTTAGTCCTTTGTATTCTTTGGTTGTGGTTCCTGCCCAAATCCAAATTACGCCATCGGCATCGTTTTCAAATTGTTTGGCGATTCCGTTTTCGAGTCCTTTTCCAGCACCTAAAAGAATTACCAAAATAAAAATTCCCGAGGCCACAGAAGTCCCCGTGAGAAAGGTTCTCAGTTTATTTTTGGCAATGGCCTCAAATATTTCCTGCCAGCGTTCAATATTAAACATAAGAAGAGGCTCTTACTTGTTCTACATATTTATCATCGATGATTACTCCATCTTTCAAAACCACGTTCCTTTTGCACATTGCGGCAATATCGGGTTCGTGGGTTACAATCAAAATGGTTTTTCCTTCATCGTTGATTCCCTGAATGAGTTCCATTACTTCATAAGAAGTCAAGGTATCTAAAGCTCCTGTTGGCTCATCGGCCAATAAAACTTTTGGATTCGAAGCCAAAGCTCTTGCAATGGCCACACGCTGCTTTTGTCCACCAGAAAGTTCACTCGGCAAGTGATGTGAATGCGAAACCAAACCCACTTTTTCAAGATAACGCATTGCAATTTCGTTGCGTTCTTTTCTCTTAATGCCTTTATAATACAATGGCATTGCCACATTATCCAAGGCTGATTTATAATTTATTAAATTAAAAGATTGGAAAACAAAACCCAAAAACTGGTTTCGATACTTAGAAGCAATAGTTTCATTGAGGTTTTTCACAGGCATTTTATCTAAAATGTAGTCGCCAGAATCAGCTTCGTCAAGAATTCCAAGAATATTTAATAAAGTTGATTTTCCCGAACCAGAAGAACCCATAATGGCTACTAATTCGCCTTCTTTGATATTGAAATTGATTCCTTTTAGCACATGCAATTCGGAATGCCCCATTTTGTATGATTTATGTAAGTCTTTAATTTCAATCATTTTAGATAATTTTTAAACAAATTTAGAAATTCTTTAAATGTAGTTTTAACAAGAAAACGTTAAAGGTTTCATTCTATTTTGATATAAGACCTAATTTCTATTAATATGTTACACGCAAAGCCAAAAAATATATTTGTTTTATTATTTTTGTTTCTTCAAACAAAAAATATAATGCTAAAATTCCTTCCTTTTCTATTTGCAATTCTAATTGTTTCCATGATTGCGAGTTGCTCTACCTCCAATAAAATTGCGGCACTAAAACCAGAACCCGATGATGCCAGTCCTTTGATGTATGAAACCGCTGCTTCTTTTATTAATTTGCCCATAAGCGTCAAATTAAAAGACATCGAAAATCAAACCAATACTATCTTGAACGGTTTAATTTATGAAGACAACAACATCGAAGATGATAATATCGAGATGAAAATCTGGAAATTGGCCCCTATTTCAATTACAAATGAAAACGGAAAATTAAAAACCATTTTACCATTAAAAGCAGCTATAAAATACCGAATTGGCACTAAAAAATTGGGAGTTGAATTGTACAACACCAAAGAATTTAACTTAAATGGCGTAGTTACTTTAACAAGTGATGTGGCTTTAACAAACTGGAAACTGAATACCAAAACAGAACTAAAATCTTTGGATTGGAATGAAAGTCCGACGATGGTGGTTTTTGGCAAAAATATGCCTGTAACCTATCTTATCAATCCTGCCGTGAAGCTTTTTAGATCTAAAATTGAAAGTAAAATTGATGCGGCTATAGAAAAATCGATGGATTTTAAACCTAATGTTTTGGCAGCTTTAGAAAAAATTTGTTCTCCTTTTCAAATGAGCGAGGCTTATGAAAGCTGGCTACGAATTACTCCAATTGAAATTTACTCGACAGATGCAGTACTCAAAAGTGATACTTTTTTGATGGATATGGGAATGAAATGCTTCATGACCACTTTGGTTGGCACGAAACCAGAATCAAAATTTGATGCGTCCAAAATCATACTGAAACCTGTAACTAAAATACCAAATCAGATTACGGCAAACATCGCAGCTGTTTCAACTTTTGCCGAAGCTGCAAAAATTATGAACAAGAATTTTGCAGGTCAAGAATTTGGTTCTGGAAGTAAGAAAGTAACTGTTCAAAAAGTTGATATCTGGCATAAAAACGACAAAATGGTTATTGCTTTGGACGTTATAGGAACCGTCAACGGAACTATTTATTTGACCGGTTTCCCACAATATAATGAGCAAACCAAAGAAATCTTTTTCGATAAATTGGATTATGCCTTAGATACTAAAAATAAATTAATGCGAACTGCCAATTGGCTTGCACAAGGACTGGTTTTAAGAAAAATTCAGGAAAGTTGTCGCTATTCAATTGTTCCTAATTTAGAAGAAGGAAAACAAACTATGGCAAACTATTTAAAAAATTATTCGCCAATGCCCGGTGTATTTATCAATGGAAAAATGGACAATCTACAATTTCAAAAAGTGCAATTGACCAACAAAGCCATTATTGCTTTTATAAAAGTAAATGGAACTGTAAATGTTTCTGTAGATGGGTTGAAATAGGCATTGAGTTCAGGGTCTTGGGTGTTGGAAAGTAGGACTCTGAAAAATTAATTATTCTTCTTTTTCCTCATTCGATAAATGTAATACCCAATTCCAGCCACAAGCACATAAGGAATTACCATCAGGTAAACGATACCATCATTAACAGCTTGAGCTTTAACTTTATTACCTTCGCCTGCCAAAGCTGCTCGACACATAGCACATTGAGCATAGGAAGAAAGAGAAAAGAACAAAGAGCATAGAATATAGAAGTAAACTTCTAACCCTATTCTTCTTTTCTCTATTTTCTTTATTCTATTTTCTTTAATTAACATAATAAGGCGAAATCATTAAATAAACAACTACTCCAGTTACAGCAACATACAACCAAATTGGAAATGTAATTTTAGCTATTTTTTTATGTTTATCGAATTTTTCTGCCAAAGCGCGAACATAAGTAATCATTACTAATGGAATAACCGCAATAGACAAAACAATATGCGATATTAAAATAAAGAAATAAATGAGTCTTACAAATCCTTCGCCTCCAAATTTAGTCGAATCAGTAGTCAAATGATACGCAATATACATCACTAAAAAAACAACCGAAAGCGCAATAGCTGTTGTCATTAGTCGTTGATGTAATTGTCTATTTCCATTTTTGATTGCCAAAACTCCAGCAATTAAAACTATAGCAGTTAAACCATTTATGATTGCATAAATGGGTGGTAGAAAATGAAGTGGCTCAACATTTATCCCAAAATCTTTTAGTCTAACACTAAGAAGAACCGCAACTGCAACCGGGATTAAAACTGAAATTAATATTATAAATGTGCTGAATTTTTGTTCAATTGATTTTTCTTTCATCATTATTCTTTTAATAAAATTGCTATATCTTGTTGAATGTCTCTAACTCCTTTTTTATCCAAACCATCATAATATAAAATTGGGTTTCCATAATCATCTTTACGACAACGAATATCGCCATTTTTATCGATTAGGGCAAACAATCCTGAATGTTCAAAACCTCCCCTTACTTTACTATTTTCACCTGCATAAAGATTGAATCCTTTGTTCGAAAGATCGAAAATATACGTTTTATCACCTGTCAAAAAATTCCAATTTGAAGATTTTACTCCCAATAATTCCCGATGTTCTTTCAAAACTGATGGAGTATCGTGTTCTGGGTCAATTGTAATAGAAACAATTCCGAAATTAGGATTGCCGAAGAAAGTTTTTTCGATTTGCAACATACTTTGGTTCATTTTCGGACAAATGGAAGGACAAGTAGTGAAGAAAAATTCTAAAACATACACTTTCCCCTTATAAGTTTCATTGTTAATCTTACTATTATCTTGATTAACCAATTCGAATTGGGGAGCAGGTCCAATTTTTTCCAACTTTCCATTATCCACTGTTGCATTCGAAACCTTGTCCAATCGATCTCCTTTTACAATTTCATTGTTTTGAAAACGATTCACAATCTTGGGAATGGCATAAATTCCGAAAACCAAAATAACAAACGAAATCCCAATGTATGATTTGTTTTTAAGCATTATTTCTAAAGATTAAAGTTGTTTTGTTGCATTATGATTTTTCTTCAGAGCAGCACGATATTCGTAAAGAATAACTTTGAAATCGTCCAGCATTTCGTTGCTCAAATCTGCTGGATGAAAAGTACTGTACCCTTCTTTGTATCCTTTTTTCTCTTTACGTCCTCTAAGATTTCTTTCTTTGTCAAGAATATAAACATTAGGTGTTCCCAAATCTGCATCCAATTTTCCAACAAGTTTTAATTGGTTGTAATATTTAGTTATTTCTTCTGGCGATGTAAAAATAAAATGCCATTGACTAACATCTGTAAAATCATCCAAATTGTCCATTAATTTCGCAGCTTGAATTTCGGTTCCTAAAGGACAAACGACCACAAATTGCAAATCTTTGAAAGTATGGTATCGCTGATAAATTTTTTCGTTTAAATTGAAATAGTTTCCTCTATTTTTTAACAAATTAGTTCCCGAAAAGCCAAGAATTGTAATCTTGCCATTCAAACTAACTTTTTCATTTTTCAAAGATTTCCAATTGCCAAAATCAGCAACTTTAGGAGTAATAACGGGTAGCTTTGTGAAACTGTTTACACCTGATGCAAAAAAAAGATAGGCAACAATTGGCAAAACAAAAAGAATGAAGAGAACAATATTTTTTTTCATAATTGTGCCGAAGTATAGTCTGCAAAAATAAAAAAAGGCACGCAAAGCGCACCTTTTTATTGAATTAATATTTTGTTAAAAATTCCACTTAATGGTAGAGTTTTTAAATACCTCGAATACATAATCACCTTCAGTCAAAAGGATGAAAAGCAAATAGACCACTAGGAAAATAAGCGGAAAAATTACAGCATATTGCAATGATTTTCTCTCCCCTTCCATATGCATAAAAGCATATACAATATAATAAGCTTTTACCAATGTCAAAATGATGAATATCCAGTTTAACAAATTTACACCTACCAAATTATTGTTATGCAAAAAACCAGGTTTTGCAATCCCCAAAGCTACTTCAACAATTGTTATTATGGATAATAAACCAAAAACGGTCCAAATTCTTTTTGTGTTAGAAACGTGTGCGTGTGACATAATAATATCTTTTTTGTGAATTAAATTAGATAGAAAACTGTGAATACAAAAACCCAAACTAAATCAACGAAGTGCCAATATAGTCCCACTTTTTCTACCATTTCATAACTTTTTCTTTTCTCGTAAGTTCCAAGTAATACATTAAAGAAAATAATGATATTGATAACTACTCCAGAAAATACGTGGAAACCGTGAAAACCTGTGATAAAGAAAAAGAAATCAGCAAATAACTTGCTACCATATTCGTTTCTAGTAAGGTTAGCACCTTCAACAACTAGACTCGCATCTTTCAAACGTAATTCTGACTCACTTCTAGAAAGAACTGTTTTCTTCTTATTGGCATCAATATGTTCAGTTCTTACCAAAATATTTGGGTGTGCTTTGAAACCTGCTTGAACTTCGGCAACTGAATAGGCTGGCAAAGTAGCTTCATCCATAAACCAACGCCCCTTATTTCGTGTCAATTGTTCTCTTTCTTCAGGTAAAGTAGCAGCAAAATCAGCAAGTGCTACTCGGTGACCTTCTGTATCTACAAACTGAAGCAAACTTCCTCCTTTGGTTTCTACTGCACCATATTCGCCTTTAATGAAGTTTTTCCACTCCCAAGCTTGTGAGCCAACGAATATTAAACCACCAATAATCGTTAAAAACAGATAAAGGACTACTTTATCTTTTTTTAATTGATGACCAGCATCAACAGCAAGCACCATTGTAACTGATGAAAAAATCAAAACAAATGTCATGAATGCCACATATAACATGGGCTGAGGATTTCCGTGCATAAACGGAAAGTGTGTAAATACCTCATCGGCTAAAGGCCAAGTTTCGATAAATTTAAATCTTGAAAATCCATAAGCGGCAAGAAATCCTGAAAAGGTTAAAGCATCTGATAGGATAAAAAACCACATCATCATTTTACCATAACTGGCTCCCATTGGTTGGTTGTCTCCACCCCCCCAAACTTTGTCTCCGCTATTCGCAGTTGTAACTGTGTCCATAAAAAAATATTAGTTAAAAGTTTTCAAATCTACAATTTTTTCTTATTCAAAGAAAAATAAAAATAAAAATAAATAAATCCATAACAAATCTAGAAAGTGCCAGTACATGGCGCCTAGTTCTATTCCTAGTGTTTGATTCGAATTGTATTTGTGTTTTAGTTGTTTATAAATGATAATAAAAAGCGCAATTAATCCGCCAGCAAGATGAAGCAAGTGAACTACTGTAACAATGTATAAAAATGTAGTCGTAATCGAACTTTCGGCACCTGTGAAGTAATATCCGCTATCGATAATTTGTCCAAAGCCCATAAATTGCAATACTACAAATAAAATCCCTAAAGCTAAAGTCGCCAAAAGTAGGGATGTTGTTGCTTTTTGATTGTCTTTTTGAATGGCTTTTTTGGCCAAATGAAAAGTGATGCTACAACCAACAATTACGGCAGTACTGAAATAAAATGCAGTTGGCAATTGAAAGTCTTTCAACCAATCGGCTCTTGATTTGCTTACAACAAAAGCACTTGTAAGTCCTGCAAACATCATAATCATACTGATCATAGCAAACAATAGCAGCAATTTGTACGATCTTGCTGTTCTTGATTTATGCTCTTCGGCGGTCATTGTCGTTGCCATATCTATCTTAAAATTTTGTCAAATATATAAATTAATTGCAATAATGTAATGTAAGAAACACTTACTAACATCAATGTTCTTGCTGCTTTTGCTGTTCTCAATTGATACAATTTTACCGAATAAAAAAGCATCCAAAGACCAAGCAAAAAGACTAAAACTGCTGCCACTGGCGAGATAAACAATTGTCCTGTAAAACCTAAAGATGGCAAAAGCGACGCCACAATAAGCCAAATGGTGTATAAAATGATTTGCAAGGCCGTTCCTTTATCTTTTTTCCCTGTAGGCAACATAAAGAACCCTGCTTTTTCGTAATCTTCATATAAAAACCAACCGATTGCCCAAAAATGAGGAAACTGCCAAAAAAACTGAATCAGAAATAAGGTTCCAGCTTCGATGCCAAAATTACCCGTTGCGGCAACCCAACCTAACATAAAAGGAATCGCTCCCGGAAAAGCACCCACAAAAACCGACAACGAAGTCACCGTCTTCAAAGGCGTATAAATACTGGTATATAAAAATATTGAAATCGCACCAAACATCGCTGTTTTAGGATTGATTGTATAAAGCAATACAATTCCAACAACCGTAAGAATACTGGCAACAACCAATGCCACATTCGACTTCATTCTTCCCGAGGCTACAGGACGGTTTTTAGTCCTGTCCATCAAAGCATCCAAATCTTTTTCGATCACTTGATTATAGGCATTTGACGCACCCACCATACAATAACCACCAACAGCTAGCTTTAATAAAATAATCCAATCCAAAGAATGAAAATCAGAAACACCCAACAAAAATCCTGCTATTGATGAGAAAACAACACTAATGGCCAAACCAGCTTTAGTAATTGCTTTGAAATCAGTATAAATTGATTTGATAGAAATGGAATTGGGCGTACTACTCAATGTTTGTTTTGTTTGTTTTTTAAAACTTTTGCAAAAGTAGTTTATCAAAAGGGATTTGGCAAATAAAAATAATTCTTAAAACAGGAGTTTTATCATTTTATAATTGAAAAAGTTTGCTTATACCCTTTTACACGAAATATTCCCGAAATTTTAATAATCAAAATACCAATTAAACACATCTGAGCGAATTCCGAAAGAAAACCAAGTGGTGCTTTCGTTAAAAACTGTGGCTGTATTTTGATTTGGGTTGAAGTTTCTGTAAATAATACTACCAAAAAGTTTCAAATTCGTCATTGGATTGACCAAATAACCCGCTTGTAAATCGGTAATAAAAATATTGGTTTTGTTTCCTTGCCCAACTGTTACTCCACTGTCGGCATAACGATCTAGCTCATAATCTCTGTAAATATTACCTCCATAATTGGATTTGGCTCCTGAATTGGCAAAATCAAACCCTTTAGTGCCAAAAGTAATTTTTGCATCGGCATACAATCGGCCTTTGTGGTAGCGAGCAATTGCAAGAAGTTCTTCAAAATTCCCTCCCCAAGGATGCCCTACACTTTGATTATTGTGTCCGTAATTGGTAATCGGGTCGCTATGCGAATACACATAAGGGCGCACATGATTGTATTCTAATTGCAATAATAAATTATCTACTTTGAATGCATTGAAATATTTCACACCCAATTGATAAGCAAATTTATTTTTCCAGCTATTTTTTTCGTTTTTTACTTCATTTAGAGAAAACTCGTCTAAAAGGAATTGCCCATAAAGGGTTACATTATTATTCCATTTGTATTTAGAACTCAATCCCAAAACTGCATTTCCAGTTCTTGCCGATGAAGCAAATTCGACTGAACGATAAAAAATAATTGGGTTTACAAAATGCATATCAAAACCTCTATTATTGGTATCTGTCCAAATCACCGATTCAAAAAGACCTAGATTAAAGCGATTAGAAATATTCCAACTCAAATAATGATTGGCCATATACTTGGTAGCATATGTTTTTTCTAAAGTGACTTCTGGACGCACATCTTTGAGCCACATATAGGTATTGGTGTATTTTATTTTCCAAAAATTGGTGTTGATTTTAAAATAAGGATACGGACTTGCTCCATCACCTTCAAACAAAGAACGATACCCATCGCCAATAAAATTTCGACCATAACCCAATTGCAAATCAATAAATTTTGAGGGTGCAAAAGTCAAATTGGCATCAGCCGAAGGTATGTCATAAGCATCGGTTTTAAAATCTTTTGCAATTCCAATTCCTGGAATAATGGCTGGATTTCCACCGGCAGGTCTAATAGATTCGGCATATCGATTGTAATAATCGGCAAAACGACCCTGACTTTCATAAATGGTAGTGGTAAAGTTAAGCTGTGAACCCAATCCACCGCTCAAATTAATTCCGCGAGTGTTTGTAAATGTATTAACATGCTTGTTTCCAGAAGCCGAACCCACTTGTAAATCGAAAATTGGATTTAAGAGCAACCAATAATCTTCGCCTTGAATTTCGACCAAGTTTTCGTTCCACAATTTTCGTCCCCACCAGCCTGTTTTATTTTTTTTAATCTTTTCATTCTCTTCCGCAATATTGTAATATTTAGCCACTTCTACATAAGAATAAGGTTTAGAAGCAGTATGATTATTGGCTCCAACCTGATTCATTGCTCCATCAAAATGAGCATAATAACTGTGTGAAAAAGGAACATTCAAATGACTATTGAACTGCGGATTGTTGAATTTTTTATACACAATACTATCCAATTCGGTAAGTTGTTTGGGAATTGCTTTTGCCGTTTCAGCAACAACAACCGTTTCGGCTGTCATTTGTTCAGAGCTTTTTAAGGGAATTGCAATGGTAATATTATATTGAGAAAAAGTTGGATTTCCGTTATAAGTTGAGGGTTTAATTTTTGGAAATTTGGCAAAAACCCTTTTTGTTTCTTGGATTAATGCATCATCAACAGCGTTGACATAAATCACCTTGAAAGCACCATTTTTATCCACTTCAAACAGCACTTTTACACTTCCTTTAAAGTTATTTTGAACCAAATTTTCAGGAACTACAAAATTTTCAAAAACAAAATCTTGAACTTGGTTATAGAAACACTTTTCTAATTCTTTGGATTGTAAATTTTCACATTTTGGAAAAAAAGGAAATTGCTCTGCAGAAAAACTAGTTTGATTTTGATTGTTTGCCTCTTGAGCAAAAGCAACGAAAAAGCAAAGAGTGAAAAGCAATGTCAAAAATCCTTTTTTCATAATGTGTTTTTAGTTTTAGTATTCGCCAGAAGCTTTTTGTCCATTAGCAATCGCTATGGCTCCAGAAGTGCCAATTCGTTTTACGCCCAACCGAATCATTTCGACAGCCTCCTCATAAGTTCTTACTCCGCCAGCTGCTTTTACAGGAAGTGGAGAAGCATTTTCGAGCATTATAATTATGGCTGGAACCGTTGCTCCGTTTGGTAAATTATTTTCAGTTTTATAAAAACCAGTGGACGATTTCACAAAAACCGATGCATAATTTTCTTCTTTAAAATTAGTTATCACAACGTTTTTAATTAATGCAGAAAGTTGCATAATTTGTTTATCTGTAAGTGCTGCCACTTCGATAATCCATTTTACAACTTTGTTATGAGCCAACCCTAATTGAGTTCCTTTTAGGATTTCCTCTTTTACCAAATCTACATTTCCTGCTTTGAAAGCTTCGTAATTACAAACAAAATCAAGGTCGTCAGCTCCATCATAAATGGCTTGAGTTGCTTCGGCAAGTTTGGCTTCAATTGCTGCTGTTCCTTCTGGAAAACTGATTACAGTTCCAATTTGTACTGCCGAATTCGCTTGAGATATCATTTGGCTTGCCAATGCAACCATGTTGGGTCGAATCATAATGAGTTTGAAATTCTCATCGATGGCTTCTTGAATAAACTCTTTGACTATAACAGTATTTTCGGCTTCATTAAGTCCCGCTTGCGAAGGCGTTTTTAAATAAGTAGAATCTAAATATTGCTTGATATTCATTGGTGTAAAAATTAAATCTTATCTATAAATCTGTTGTAATTATTCAACAAAATAATTGAAATTACGGCCAGAGATGCACCAAGTAGATTTGCCAAAACATCCAAAACATCGGCGCTTCTTGTTGTTGTAAAATACTGTTGCATCAATTCAATTGCTATACCAAAAAAGAAGGAGCCTATTAATGCAAAACTCAAAAGACGAAAGTTAGTAATGACAACTAATTTCTTTTTTAAATACAAAAACCAAAGTGTTGTAAAGACAAAATGAAAAACCGCATGAATTAGTTTATCAAAGTTTGGTATTTCGATTTGTTTGATTTCGTTGGCATTTTCTAAACTCAAAAACAAAATGATTCCGGTCCAGAATATGGCTGAGTATAAAAAAATAGTTCTACGCACCAATTAATTCTTTGTATGATTCACTAGAAAGAAGAGAATCAATTTCGGCTGGATTGGAGATTTTCACTTTAATCATCCATCCGGCTCCATAAGGATCAGAGTTTACACTTTCAGGATTGCTTTCAAGATCATCATTAAATGCAAAGATTTCACCTGTTAATGGAAGAAACAAATCTGAAACTGTTTTTACAGCTTCAACTGTTCCAAAAACTTCGTCTTTATCTAAAGTTTGGTCTAAAGTTTCCACTTCAACATAAACGATATCGCCTAATTCTTTTTGTGCAAAATGAGTAATTCCTACTGTTGCAACATCACCTTCAATGCTAACCCATTCGTGGTCTTTTGTATATTTTAAATTTGCTGGTACGTTCATTTTAATATGATTTAAGTTTTTTTTTAATGGCACAAATGTAACAATCTTCTGTTCAAAAATAGTTCCGTTTTCAAAAAATTAATTCCCAAAATTATATCGAAGCGTAAAACCAGAACGGATGTTGGTTAATGGAAAAGAAGTTGATATTACTGCTTGCGAAAAGGCATGGTCATAATAGAAAATGGCGGTTAGATTTTTACTAAAAGAATAATCGGCAGTTAGTTTCAACGACCAAATATTTTGTCCCCCAGCCAATTGATTGTTGTCATAATCTAAATATCTCACGATAGTTTTGTTGTTTCGATACGACAAATCGGCTTTTATAATAATATCACTTTTTATAATTCCTGTAGGATTATCAGCAAGTTGAGAAGAAAAAACCACGTCTTTTATTCTATATCCCATTCCAACTATATATTCTATGCCTTTTACTTCGGTTAATAAATTGTTGTCAAAACTCATTGATAATGCTCTGTCTTTTTTGATTTCGGTAAGCAATTTTAAGGAGTTTTTCAATTCGAAATCCATTCGAAGCAACGGATTGAACTGCTCAACTAAATTGACGTTAGACATAATGGTTTTGTTAAAGAAATTGCCACTTGCATCGACTCCACTTGGGTTTTTATCAAATTCAAAATTGGATCTAAAAGCATTAATTGTATAAGAAGCTCTATAGTTTTGTTGCAATGAGAATCGTTTGAAATTCTTTTTGAAGAATTCAAAACGCATCAATCCATTGTATTTGATAGACCAATTGGGTACCGGAAAACTTTTGAAAATTCCTGTAGAAACACTTGAGGCGCTTTGTCCAGAATAGGCGGCTAAAAAGGCTGGTAATAAAACGGCCTGATTATTCTTCCCATATCCTTTTGGAAAACCATCTGCGTCAATATTAGCTGGATTAGTAAGGTCAATTCCTCGTTCAGCTGCAAGACGATTTGCAATCGGAAGTCTATTGTTTCTAAAATCATCAAAAGCTGCTGATGAAACTTCATCGCTTGCTGAGAATGAAGTTTTTATCAAAACCGTAGAAATAGAAAACATTCCATAGCTATAAGGAGATCTTGGATTGTAAATTCCGTTGGTAACATCATATTGTTCAGAAAAATTCTCAGAATAAGATCTGTCTAACGACAAATCTATTTTTAAATCGGGCAACAAATCTATGTTTACCGTTGATTTAAATACTTCATTGCTTACCTGAGTATAATTTTGATTAAAGTCGGAATAAGTCGTAAGCCAACCGTTTTTAGCAGCTTCATATCTTACATCATCTTGGCTTCCAAAAATAAATCCAAGTGTTGGTTTTGAAGAGCCGAAGAATCCAATTCCTGGCGTATATCCTGGCAAAACGGTACCACTGTTTTTAGTATAATTGGCCTGAATGTTTTTCACACTTGTTAAAATGCCTATCAAACCATTATAGAAATTGTTTTGTTTTGGAACTAACGCATTCGTATTGGCTACTTTTTCACCTGGTTTAGGAGCAACTGCTTTCGGGTTTGGTTTTAATTGTGTTTTTTGAGTTAATCCTATGTACTTATAAAATGTATCCATTGAAAGCGTGGCATTCAAATTATGAGACATTGCATTTTGAATTGTGTTTCCTAAATTATAAATAGTTCCATCTGCTGCGGTATATTCAGACAATGCCACTGAAGCACGTTGCCAATTATAGTCGCCTGTATAAGAATAATTAGCTTTTATGAAACTTAACAAAGGTATCTTGTTAATTGGGATTTCATAATTCATCACCAATTGTTGCATGTGTTGATTAGCATTTCCAATATCTAAATAACTATCCCAAATATTCAAATCATCGTTGGGCACATTATCGTCATTCATATAGTTTTTTACAATATTGGTTGAAGATGCAGTGTAGGTGAATTTTAAATTTTTAGTCAAATTATAATTAAACCCATAATTATAATTAAATGCATAATTCCTTCTGTACATTGGATCGATACCAATTCCAACAACATCTACTTGTCTAAATTGTTGACGATTGTATTGTCTATTAATATTAGTATTGAAATTAATATTGGTTGGCAAATAATTAAAATTAAAGTCACTTAATGCTTTATAATAGCTGCTTTTTTTAGTGAATTTTGATTTTTTGAAAGGTTCAATTGGTTTCGGCTGGAAACTAAAAGCATAGTCAACAGTAGTATTCGATTCTTGATTTGTATATTGCTCAATTTCATAATCGTGATGCTCTACTTCGTTATATGACTGCGAAAATGTAAAGTTTTCAGCATCATATACTCTTTGTTTTTGTTCAGGACCTCTTTCTTTTCTTACACCAATAAAGTTGATGCTTTTTCTTTTGGTATAATCAACTGCTCTATTTTTGATATTGTCTTTTTCAGCTTCATCAGTAGTATTGTCTAATAACTGTTTCAGCTTAATATCGGCATTAAACGGATCATATTCTGGAGTGATTGTTTCTTCTCCAATGGCGTAATTAAAAGGTAAAGTGATTCTCCATTTTGGTGGCAATAATTTACCTATACTAAAATTAGTTACAATATTATATTGCTGAGTGTCCTCACGATTTCTTTCGTTCGGTCCTTGCTCAATACCTCCAAAACCAATGGTGCTTTTTCTACCTGTGGCCGAAACGGTTGCGAAATCGGCAAAATTGGTATCCACATTTAATACAGCAGCCATACCTCGACTATTGTCCATATCGGCAACGCGAAGTTCGTCAAACCAAACCTCTCCTTTAAGGTCTTGGTGGAGGTCATTATTTTTTACACCCAACATCAAATTACGAACTAATCCAAAATTTGGATTTCCTTTAATTCCTATCCTTAATTTATTAGCTTTTCCTGCCAATGAAGGATCTAAATCTTCTTCATTTTGATAATATATTCCATCAGCTGGCAGTGTACTTGGATCAATACTCATTGCTTGAATTTTCAATTTGGTCAATAATGCCAATGAAAGGTCAATTTCATTTTCGGCAGGCCAAACGACTTCGGCACTAAGCGCGCCACAGTTTGAACCTACAGAACCCGAGGGCAATGTTACTTTTAAAGGGATTTCAATTTGATAGAAATTCTGAGTATAGTCGTTTCCAAAGCGGATAAAACCTACCATTTGATCATCACGAAGCTGAATTTCGCTTGGCAACGATTCGGCATGCAAAAACATTTTCAGTTTTTTGAACTGACGCATATCGACACTGACATTTTTAAACACGGCTCTTGAATCTTCTGGCTCTAATCCATCGCCCGAAACTCTTAATGATAATGATTGCTCATTTTGATTGATAACCGTATTGCCACTATACAATTGTTCTTGTTGTACACCCGGAGGTATGATATAATTTATAGGACATCTATCATTATTTTCCTGAAGATTTACTGCCAAAACATCCAAATTTGTTTTGTCATCGGCTGGATTGGGATCATTTGAATCCAAGGTATTTGTATATCTTCTCCAATCTCCTCTTACTAAATCTAAGGCTCCAAAACGAACGGTAACATCACTGCTAAAACCGGTCATAAACATTCTCATGAATCGAATCGATCTAAAATCAGAAATATTTCCAATAGTGTTTTCGGGTTGCGAAACTGGGATTTTGAATTGTAACCATCTTGCATCTGTCACTTGCCCATTGTCCAAGGTAACCTGAGTATTTCTAATATCAGTAATATAATTTTGACCTACACTCATATTGGGTTTCACATCTACGCTATATTCATAATAGGCATTGATGGTGTTCATCGTATTATCTCTATTGATATCTTCAACATCTGGGTCAGAAGTTGCTGCTCTGTTGGCATCATTAATATCAACCGCAGAGTTTCCTTCCACTCCATTATAATCTCTGTATCTATCTACAACTCCTCCACTTGCATTCAAATAATATTTGTAATTATCTGCAGCTGGATCGGGATCAGAGGCATAATTTTTATAAATATCTCCTTCTTTAGCATTTTCTAAACCGTCTAAACCTAAATCTTGACTGGTTCTATTTGCAGCATTGGCATCGAATGCATAAATCAAGGATTGCGAAGCTGGAACATCTCCCCAAAGTGGCTGAGGATTAACTTTAACTTGATCTGGCCCCAATCCATTTTCGTATTGTTTTCTTCCGTCTTTTAAAACGTCTTCGGAAATTTCACCTAAATTAAAATAAATTTTTCCAGTATTGGTCTTTGGAATTTCACCTGCACCAACATAAGGGTCTAAAACCCAAAACTGAATGTATTCAACATTTCCTTGTTCGAAATTGGTAGAATTTAGCGAACGCATAATTCCTCCAAAATTATCTTTGGCATTGGTAGAAATATTCAAAGCGTTATTATAAGGACCTCTTTCAGCAGGATAATAACTCAAATCTAAAGTATTGACTACTTGTGATTGTCCTTGTGCAATATCAGTTAGTGGATATAATTCTTCGCTAAAAATTCTCCTTGTAGTATTAAGCGACAAATCATCGTTTGAAATTCCTGATGGTTTTGTTGTATAAAAAACGGGGTCAATGGTGTACCAAGACATTTTGGCTCTTTTGAAACCATAACTCAAATCGTTGGCACTTGCATTAAAATTATACAAACTTTCGGTATCATTAGTTGGAGTTGAAGATAATTTCCACGCGTGAGGAGAGCGCATATCGATAGTAGATTGTGACCCTTCAAAATCATCTACATATATGGTTGATTCTCCCTGAAAACTATTCCCTTTAGGATCTTGAGGTTCTAAAAATGCGATTTCACCTCTTATAGAAAGATTCGAAGGAACATCAGTATCCATATTAGGTAATTTGTTTACCAATCGAGTGAAAAATGGAATTTCGGAAGAATAATTTCCATTGAAACCATACATATTATTGTTAACCGTTTCTTGTCCAAAGCTAGATTTTTGGGTAAAAGGTCTTTCGTTCAATTTCAAGAAAGTGGCACCAAGCAGAAATTTATCTGAAATTTGATGTTCTACATAAACCCCAAAAAAACGTTTGGTTTGTTGTCCAAAAATAGAATTATTCTCTAATGAAACGCTAATTGGCGTGTTCGATGCTTGAAGAGATGGATCTAGAATTTGAACCCTTCCTAGTTGATAATTGACACTATAATCAATCCCTTCTACTAAAACTCTTCCGCCTGCTGTTACAACTACTGAACCTCTAGGCACGTTGAAAGCACCAATCGGAATTCCATCGCCTCCTGTAGATTTGTATTTACCTCTTAGCAAGAATTTGTTTTTGTCGCTGTCTTGCAAAGCTCCCGATTGTGTATTAGAATACATATTTCGGAACACATATTTCTTTTGGTTGGCATTATAAGTATTTACATCCTTATAATTTTCTCCTGTTCCTGTAGATAATTTAGAGAATAATAATTCCCCGAAAGGCTCTTTGGTGGTAAATATAATTCGACCATTTTGAGTGTCAATGGTTAATCCTTGCATAAAATCAAAGAAACCATCACCACCCACTTGAGGGTCATTATTGAAATTTAATTTATCTAAATTAAATACTTTCAACAATGGCGTTTCGGCTACTTCATTTCCTGCGGATGGATTGGGTGGGAAAGTACTTCCTGAAACTGGTGTAATATAATTTATTGGGGAAGGATCAGTATAAAGGATATTGAATCTGAAATTTTCTTGTTTCAATTGATAGGCTCCCGGAATTTGATAAATGTTTTTCATCATCAAATTCCAAACTGGATTTTTAACATTGGTCAAATTACTTTTCAGCATTTTCAACACTAAACTTTGCGAAATAATGGCTTGATCAGATGGAGTTGTCCCGGTTACAATCGTTGCATCGACCCCATCGTTACCAAATTCACCTACTTGATAGACTTGATCACCAATGGTGTATTGATATGCAACGGCAAGAACTTCATCATTAGCAAGACGTTGTTGGAGCGAAATATATCCCAATTGAGGATTAAAAGTATATTCGTTTGCATTTAATTTTCTAGCATTTTCCAATTTCGAATAATCGGCACCCTCATTAACATTAGCATTAAATCCAGAACTTGAAGTAGCAATTTCACGAATATTATTGTTCAACAAACCTGTTCCAGCTGCAATTTGTGCTGGATCATAATCATTATTTGTGTTATCGGCAGGCGAATCAGCCGGATTATTAAACATCCCTGTTGACGGGCTTAAAACTACTACTTCGCTATCTTGCAAACCCGTTAATTGGGCTTCACCTAAATCCTGAATAGCAATGATATTTCTAAGATTATTATTGGTAGTGGTTACTCTGTTTTGCTTATTAGTAACCCAAACCTCAATTCTAGAAATCTGAACTCTACTATCAATAAATGGATAGTTTCTTAAGGCCGCATCGTATTTATTTCTGAAATATTGCGAAAGAAAAAAGTGTCGATCATTATCATAATCTAGTGCAAACATATCAAAATCTTGAACCGTTCCGCCACCTTCGGCAACAACAGTTTTGGTTTGAGATTTTTGTTCGGAGAAAACACCTGTAATACTGGTTTTGCCAAATTGTAATTTGGTTTTCACCCCAAAAAGGCTTTGTGCTCCTTTTATCAAAGAGCTATTCAAAGGCATACTTACATTTCCTACTTCTATTTTTTGAACAATATCGTCTTCGGTAGGCGTGTATTCGAGCTTGATTAAATTTTGAAATGCAAAAGTAGATTGGGTGTCATAATTGACATTTACATTGAGTCGGGTTCCTACTTTTCCCATCAAACTCATACTTATTCTTTGATTAAAATCGAAAGAAAGTGTTGATCTATTTCTAGGAGAAAAGGCAGGATTATCTTGTTTTGTATAACGCATTCCAAAATCCATTTCAATAGATCCTGTTGGTTTTATATCAATAGTATTACTCCCAAAAATGGTTTCAAAAAGTCCTGATTTAATATAGTAACGGGGCAATAAATCCTTTTTGGCAAGATCATTGTCTCCATTTTTTCCATCAATAGCGTCTAATTTATCTTTAAAATAACTGCGCATCGATTCCTTTCTTACTCTATCTTCAAATTCTTTTGGAGACAAAATTGCAGGATAACTTGTTGGAAAATCGCCAATGTTTTTTGACAAAATATACATTCCCGTAACAGGGTCATAGGAATACGCTTTTACAATACTTGGCGGGTCTTTAATTTCAATTTTTCCTGTGGAATACCCAGATTTAACAGTATCCTGAGTTGTAGGATTTACTTGAGCCTGCGATACAAATCCACAAAACATTAGTATTAAAAACGCACAAATTTTATACACGCTTGGGTTCTTTTTAAAATTGGGTAACTTCAAGTTTTATAAGTTTTTTAAAGCTTGCTTGATAATATATTCTACTGAACTCTCTGGAGCATCTTTAATGATTTTTTCTACTATTTTTTCAGAAGCTTTTCGAACAAAACCTAAAACCTCCAAAGCAGATAACGCTTCATCTCTATTTGTATTGTTTTGTGAGATCGAAACTTCATCTAAATCATAAAGTTTTAGCACTTTTTCTTTCAAATCGAGTATTACTCTTTGAGCCGTTTTACTGCCAATTCCTTTTATAGATTGTATAGTAACCACATCACCTGATGCAATTGCATTTGTAATTTGTTTGGGATCTAATGAAGACAACATGGTTCTGGCTATACTTGCTCCAATTCCAGAAACCGATATCAATAATTTAAATATTTCTCTTTCCGATTTTTCTACAAATCCAAATAAAGTATGGGAGTCTTCTTTTATTTGAAGGTGTGTAAACAATTTAATATTATCTGTTGCAGGAATCAACGAATACGTATGCAAAGATATGTTTACATGATAACCCACTCCACCGCAGTCTATTACTACTTGAGTTGGTGATTTTTCTACTAATTTACCTTGTAAATGTGCGATCATACGGTTTGATAAATGTGCCCAAATATAACAAAACTTATATAAATTTTTATCAAATTTATATAAGTCCTGCTATTGAGTAAAAATTATTTTACTTTTTTGATTTATTCTTTTCCATTTCTTGAGCATCAATCACTGCAATTGCAGCCATGCTTACCATTTCTTCTACGCTTGCCCCTAATTGGAAGATGTGAACTGATTTTCCCATTCCCAACATAATTGGACCAATAGAATCTACTTTGTTCAATTCTTTCAGGAGTTTATAAGTAATATTTGCAGCTTCAAGATTAGGAAAAATCAAGGTATTTACTTTTTTGCCTGCTAGTTTAGAAAACGGAAATTTAGCTTTCAACATTTCAGGGTTTAAAGCAAAATCGGCTTGAATTTCACCATCAATTATCATATCTGGATGGTTTTTATGCAAATATTCTACCGCTTGTCTCACTTTGGATGCACTTTCATTGGTTGAAGAACCAAAATTTGAAAAAGAAATCATTGCAATTACGGGCGAAACTCCAAGTGTTTTTGCAGCATTCGCAGTCATAATAGCAATTTTGGCTAATTCTTCTGCAGTTGGATTTGTGTTAATGGCGGTATCCGATAAAAACATTGGGCCACGACTCGTAATCATCATGTTTGTTGTGGCTACAAGCGAAACTCCAGGTGCTTTGTCTATAAGTTGCAACATTGGTTTCACAACTGACGGATAACTTCTGGAATACCCCGTCAATAATGCATCTGCTTCCCCTTGATTGACCATCATTGCGGCAAAATAATTTCTTTCTCGCATTAGATTCTGTGCATCAAACAAAGAGATTCCTCTTCTTTGTCTGGTTTTCCAATAGGCTTTGGCATATTTATTTCTTCTAACTTCTTCTTCGGTAGTTTTAGGATCAATAATTGGAACATCGGCATCAAAACCAAGTTCATTTTTCAATGCTAAAATAACATCTTTTTTTCCTAACAAAATTGGAAAACCAATTCCTTCTTCAAATACGACTTGTGCAGCTTTAAGAACGTCTAAATGATCTGCTTCTGAAAATACAATTTTCTTAGGGTTCGTTTTGGCTCTGTTGATAATCATTCGAAGCATTTTATTATCACTACCCATTCGGTCTAATAGTTCCTCCTCGTATTTTTTCCAATCGTGAATTGGATTTTGTGCCACACCAGAATCCATTGCTGCTTTTGCAACTGCTGGAGCGACAACAGTTATCAATCTTGGATCGAATGGAGACGGTATGATGTATTCGCGACCAAAAGTTAATTTAGTTGCTCCATAGGCAATATTTACTTGTTCTGGCACGTGTTCTTTAGCTAATGCAGCGAGAGCTCTCACGGCAGCCATTTTCATTTCTTCGTTTATTTTGGTAGCGCGAACATCTAACGCTCCTCTAAAAATATAGGGAAAACCAAGCACATTATTCACCTGATTAGGATGGTCAGATCGTCCTGTTGCCATAATAACATCTTTTCGAGTGGCAATAGCAAGATTGTATGCAATTTCTGGATTTGGGTTTGCCATCGCAAAAACGATAGGATTTTCTGCCATTCCCAACAACATTTTTGGAGTCATAATATCTCCCGAAGATAATCCTAAGAAGATGTCTGCACCCACCAAGGCTTCTTCAAGACTCATAGGTTTCTTGTCTGTTGCATATAACAATTGCATAGCTGACAATGATGGGTTGTCTTTTGTTAAAACGCCTTTGCTGTTAAACATTAATATATTTTCGACCTTAAGTCCAAGTAAAACATACATATTAGCACAAGCCAAAGCAGCTGAACCTGCACCTGAAACTACCATTTTCAAATCCTCAGGTTTTTTTCCCGCTAATTCTACAGCATTTAATAATGCTGCTGAAGAAATTATTGCTGTCCCGTGCTGATCGTCGTGCATTACTGGAATATTCAATTCTTCGACCAATCTTCTTTCTATTTCAAAAGATTCAGGAGCTTTAATATCTTCAAGATTAATACCTCCAAAGGTTGGCGAAATATTCTTAACGGTTTGAATAAATTCTTCTACATCTTTTGTCCCAACTTCAATATCGAATACATCGATACCTGCAAAGATTTTAAACAACAATCCTTTTCCTTCCATTACTGGTTTTCCTGCTTCGGGTCCAATATCGCCCAATCCTAAAACTGCGGTTCCGTTTGATATTACCGCAACTAAATTTCCTTTTGCAGTATATTTATAAACGTTATTAATGTCCTTTGCTATTTCTAAACAAGGCTCGGCAACTCCGGGCGAGTAGGCTAAAGAAAGATCTCTTTGGGTTGCGTATTTTTTTGTAGGTACAACCTGAATTTTTCCAGGTGTTGGTTTTGCATGATATAGTAATGCTTCTAATCGTTTGCTATTTTTATCCATTATGTTTAATTTAATTCTGACAATCAAAGATAGCAGATTTGCATTAAAAAGGAGGCTTTTTTAGACTTCATTTTTGTACAAAAATAAAGTCTTATGTTAAAAAAAAATAGCTGCAAAATTCGCAGCTATTTTAACTATTTTGTGATAATAATTTATGATTTTCCACCGCTTATATAAGAATCTAAGTACTGAATTGTTTCTTTTTGTAAATCTATTATAGATTTCACAACATCACCAATAGAAATAATACCTAGAATGTTGTTATTTTCCACTACTGGCAAGTGTCTAATTTTTTTGTTATACATCAAATCCATACAATAATCTAAGTTGTCACTAGGTTTTACAGTAATAACATTATTTGCCATAATTTCATGTACAAATGTTTTTTTCGAAGATTTAGCTTTCAAAGCAATTTTTCGAGCGTAATCTCTTTCGGATAAAATTCCTATCAAAAGATCGTTTTCTACTACTAAAATAGCTCCAATATTTTTTTCACTCATGCTTACCAAAGCTTCATATACAGTGATAGAAGGCAGTACTGAATATACTTCTTTTCCTTTTTTTGCTAATATTTGATTTACTGTCATAATAAAATGAATTTTAATGGGTTATAAATTTAAAAAAATTATTCAATAAAGCTTACTTTTTTTATATAATTAACTAATATAAAATCTATCTAAATACTCTTTCTCAATTTAGACCATAAAAAATATTTTATTTACTCAATAGAGGTAACAATAAACTCACTTCTTCTATTAGCCTGATGTTGTTCTTCTGTACATTTTACACCATCAGCACAGGAGTTTACCAATTGGGATTCCCCACAACCTTTGCCCGTTAACCTGCTTGCATCAATTCCACTTTTCACCAACCAATCTATGGTAGATTTTGCTCTTCTATCGGACAATGCTTCGTTGTATTTAGCCGATTGACGACTATCGGTATGCGAACGAATATCCAATTTCATTGCTGGATATTGTTTCATTACATCCAGGATTTTCTCCAACTCGAAAGCTGCTTCTTTCTTGATGAGCGATTTGTCTAGGTCAAAGTAAATCGTTTTTATGCCAAAACATTTTGCCAAATCACCTCCAACGGCCACTTTACATTCCGCTTTTTCCAATGCTATAGGCAAAATAGTAGTGCCATTTGTGGTGATGATTGAAACTTTGCTTTCTTTGGTTTCATAATCTACGGCTTCGGCTCTTACATAATAAGTTTTTCCGCATTCTACGTCAAAATTGTAATGCCCTTTTTCATCAGACACATTCCCTTTAAGAAGTTCAAATTTCTCGTTAAACAAGCTTGCTTTTACATTAGGGAGCACGATTCCTGTTTCTGAATCGGTAATAATTCCCGCTAATTCTTGTTTACAAACCAGTTTACGTGTTTCGGTAAATTTATAAATATCATCATAGCCTTTACCGCCAGTTCTATTGGAAGTAAAAAATCCATTGCGAGTTTTACTGTCAATCAAAAAAGCAAAATCATCTTGAGGTCCATTCAAGGGAGCACCCACATTTTGAACTTCCTTAAAACTTCCGTCTTGTTCTACTTTGGAAACAAAAACATCCAATCCACCAAGACCAGGATGTCCATCACTGGCAAAATACAATTCATTTTCATCAGAAACATACGGAAACGTTTCTCTTCCTTCGGTATTAATGGTTGCCCCTAAATTTTCTGGCTTGCCAAAACTTCCAATATCGTTTATTGCCACTTTAAACAAATCAGATTGTCCAAATGTTCCCGGCATGTCAGAAGCAAAATACAAAGTTTTGTCGTCAGGACTCAACATAGGATGCGCCACACTATATTGATCACTGTTAAAAGGCAATTCCGTCACATTTCCCCAAGAGTCATTTTCTAAAGTGGCTTTGTATAATTTTAGCAACGTTATTTTTTTGTCGTCTTTTCCTTTTTTACCATCCAAAAAGTTGTTTCTGGTAAAGTAAACCGTCTTGCCGTCTTTGGTAAAAACTGGCGTCGATTCGTGAAACTTTGAATTCATTCTGTTTCCAAATGGTTTTGGAGCCTCTAAATTCCCCCTTGAATTTACTTCGGAAGCATACAGATTCGTGAAAGATTGATTCGTCCATTGGAAAACTCTTTTGGAAACGTTTCCGGTATCACGCGCCGAGGCAAATACTAATTTATTTCCCGAAAATGCAGTTCCATAATCCGAAAATTCCGAATTAATTCCAGCATCTTCAATATTGAAACGCCCGGAATTCGCCTTGATTTCTTCAAGGTAATTTTTATGTTTTGCAAAAAGTTTTGCTCTTTTGTCATTGCCTGATTTTTTGTTGAATTGCTCCAGCATATCATCGGCTTTGGCATATTCTCCCACAGATTTTAAACATTGTGAATATCTATAATAATATTCCTGCTCCTGCTCCTGATTCATTGCGAAGAGTTCACCATACCATTTTGCTGCTTTTTCCAGTTCCGCATTGAAATAATAAGCGTTGCCTAGTTTTTGAAACATTTTTTCATCCTTGTAGCCTTTCTCGGCAACACGTTCGTAGGTTGCAATGGCATCTACATAAGCATAACGATCGTATTTTTTATCGGCAGCCACAACTTTGGCTTTTTGTGAATATCCTTGTAAAGCAACAAGAATTATAAGGGTACTGTAAACGAGTTTTTTTATTTTCATAATGTTACTATTAGAAGAATCTTGGAGATATTATTCTGTCATTTTTATTGAACAATTCATAACGCAGGAATATTTCGTGCGAACCTGAATTGTAATTAGCCAATTTTGTGGTATCCAAATCATAAGCATAACCAATAAACCAGGAATCACTAACCTGGAATCCAGCCAAACCACTAAATGAAGCATCCCATCTGTAAGCAAGACCGGCAGTAAATTTTTCGTTTATCAAAAAATTCCCGGACAAGTCTAGTTGCAAAGGTGCGCCTTGAACCATTTTTGTTAGTATCGATGGTTTGAATTTAACACTTTCACTTAAGTCAAACACGTGACCAGCAATAAAATAATAGTGTATTTTTTCTCTTGCCACAAAACTTGAAGAACTATTGCTCGCTGCTTTATCATAATGATTTGTTTCAAATAAATAAGGAGCGGATAAACCAAAATAAGTGTTATCTGAATGCAAATAAATCCCCGCACCTATGTTTGGTGAAAATTTATTGTCAATATTACCCTGGAATCTTGGATCCCCAGGGTTATAAATATTCAGTTTGGTAAAATCCACATTCAACAAATTGGCACTGGCTTTTAAACCAAAAGACAATTTATATCTATCCGAAGCACGAATGCTATATGAAAAATCCACTGCGATATTATTTTCATCCGATGGCCCAATCCTGTCATTTACAACAGACAATCCCAAACCAACATTGCTGCCATTGATGGGTGTGTGAACAGAGATGTTATTGGTCACTGGAGCCCCATCTAACCCTACCCATTGCGTTCTATGCAAGGCAAATATGCTCATTGCTTCTCGTGAACCTGCATAAGCTGGATTGATAACTATCGTATTATACATATATTGTGTATACTGCGAATCTTGTTGAGCATAACTGATTCCTGATAAAAGCACTAAAATCAAGCCTATAAATTTTGTCTTCATATTTTTTGTTTATTATTGAGAATGCTTAACACAACACTCAAAAATTAAATTTATCGATTAATATACAAGTATCCTGTACGTTGTTTTACAGTTCCGTCAGATTTAACGTATTTAAGCACGTAGTAATAAGTTTCTTCCGGTAATTGTTGGGCTGTTGAAATGGTAACTCTTCCTTCAGATTCTCCTTTGAAAAATTTGTTGCCTTGTCCATATCCACTAGCTTCATAAACCAAAACTCCCCATCGATTGTAAATTTCCAAAGTATTGTTTGGATACTTTTCTATATTTCTAATCGTAAACACATTGTTTTTTGCATCATCACTAGAAGGCGAAACACCGTTAAAAATCTCTAAATCATCTTCCGCATTAGACAAATTATGATTATTAACTTCTAAATAATCTGGAATTCCATTTCCATTACTATCAAAAGGATGTTTTGGATCTGGACCAATTTCTTCACCATTGGTAAGGCCATCACCGTCACAATCTCCATTCAAGAAAACCACTGATTGCTGAACAGTTACGTGCTCTTCGATTGAATCGCAAGGATCTAATGGATTCGTTTTATCGGCTACTTCAGTTCCGTCCAATACTCCATCACCATCCGTATCAGGATTTAATGGATTGGTTCCAATAGTGATTTCCTGTCCATTTTTCAAACCATCGTTATCACAATCAGCTGTAGACCAGCTTACACTTGGAACTACGGTCATACTTGTAATTTTCAAACTACATTGATCTAAAGGATTGGTTCCGTCTAATACTTCTTTTCCGTCCAATACTCCATCACCGTCTGTGTCTGGATTTAATGGATTGGTTCCCAAAGTAACTTCTTTACCATTGGTTAAACCATCATTGTCACAATCAGCTGCTGACCAATTTGCACTTGGAACCATAGTCACATTTGACAAAATAAAACTACACTGATTTAATGGATTTGTTCCGTCCAATATTTCTTGACCATTTTTAACACCATCACCGTCACAATCTAAAATTGGATTGTCAACACAAGCTCCTACGACAACCTTAATTGTTGCTGTATTTGAAACACCTCCTTGATTATCTTGAATGGTATAATTTACTGCGGTTGTAGTTCCACTATATGAAGGCAAAGGATCAAATGTCACTGTTCCGTTTGCATTCACGGTATAAGTCCCTTCACCTGCCACAGTTAAAGTAGTTTGTTGCCCTGCCAATGAAGGATTTAAATCTATCGTTGCTGGATTGATTGTTCCGTCAATATCGGTATCGTTACCAGCCACCGTAATTATCACGTTTGTATCGCTTAATGTAGTGACCGAATCGTTATTGGCCACAGGTGGATCGTTTACTGGTGTTACCGTTATAGTCAGAGTTTGGTTCACACACATTTTTGGCAATGGCGTTCCTGAATCACATACTTCAATTGTAATTACATCTGTACCGTTGAAGTTTAGCTTTGGAGTATAAACATAAGTTCCATCTGCGTTGATAATGATGATTCCGTTTGTTGGGCCGCTTACTGGGGTTGTAGTAACTACCAATGGTGTCCCATCTGGATCTGAATCACCAGCATCCGTTAAATCTCCCCCTACCGTTGGTGTATCTTCAGCTGTTGTATTGACATCATTGTCCACTATCGGTGCATCATTGACTGCCGTTACGGTAATAGTCAAGGTTTGGTTCACACATCTTTTTGGCAATGGCGTTCCTGAATCACATACTTCAATTGTAATTACATCAGTACCGTTGAAGTTTAGATTTGGGGTGTATACATAAGTACCGTCTGCATTGATGACGATGGTTCCGTTACTTGGCCCACTCACTGGTGTTGTTGTTACAACTAATGCAGTACCGTCAGGATCTGAATCACCAGCATCGGTTAAATCACCGCCTACCGTTGGAGTATCTTCGGCTGTTGTATTGACATCATTGTCTACAACCGGTGCATCATTAACTGCATTTACCGTAATCAATTCGCTGGCTGTAGCTGTTCCTCCATTGCCATCAGTGATGACATAAGGAATAGTTACTTGTGTCGCTGAATTAAAATTCAGTGCTGGAGTAAAAGTAATCACTCCTGCTACGGTAATGTTAACCGTACCATTAGTAACCGCTATTGTTTGAGCTGTTCCTGGTGTAAGTAATGTTCCATTGATGGAGGTTATGGTTAAAGTATCGTTATCCCCATCGGTATCTCCAGTTAATGGTGTCAAGACTACCGGAATGTCTTCGGCGACTGTATAAGTGTCGTCTACTGCTATTGGAGGACAGTTTGGTTTACTATTGATTACTGTAGTTGTCGCTGCAGAATTACATCCGCCAATGTTTTTGATTACAACATTGTAACTCCCTGTTGCCAATCCTGATTTGATGTTGCTCGCCTGAAAATTTATTCCATTGTCAAAACTATAAGTATCGGATACATTTTGTACTGTCACCGTTATCGTTCCTGTAGCGATAGCGCAAGTTGGTTGGGTTACCGTGGTCACAGGTATGGCTTGAGGAGCTGGTTGGGTAATAGTAAAGTTTCTTGTGGCAGTACATCCGTTGGCATCGGTAACCGTTACCGTGTAACTACCGGCTGAAAGACCTGTAGCC